>Ga0302308_10001694_pt1 | contig 17864 bp, 11 predicted proteins | sample III_Palsa_E3_3_FD_200531 | JGI IMG/M metagenome (GOLD analysis project Ga0302308, IMG submission 200531) | Peat permafrost microbial communities from Stordalen Mire near Abisko, Sweden - III_Palsa_E3_3 | ecosystem: Environmental > Terrestrial > Soil > Palsa > Peat permafrost | place: Sweden... | reverse complement strand
CCGATGCCGGCATCGTGGAAGGCTATGGCATCGCCATCGACGCGGCCGGAAACATCTGGACCACCAGCTTCGCGACCGACGCGCTGGTCGAGTTCATCGGTCAGGCAGCCCCAGTCAAGACCCCCCTGCTTGGGCCGGTTCGCATCCCGTAGGTCGGATCGCGACATAATCACGCCATCGCATATTCCCTTATAAAACCGCTTGTATATCGCTGCGTGCGCTCTGTGTACTAGTTGTAAGACAGCCACATTTTGCTACTTGACAGGTTTCTGTCAACAAGCAGATACTTGGCCCCGCACCTGAGAGTCTGACTTAGCCGTGCTAAGTACAGCCGGGGCCTGATAACTAGCAACATTTTAGCCACATCTTTGAGGAGTTCAATGAACCGCAAACACTGTCTTACAACCTTGCGCCGTACGATCTGCGCAGTCGCTTTACTACTTCCGGTTACGGCCATGCTGACGCTGACCCCTGCGGCCCATGCCCAGTTGGCCGGTAAGGGTGCTGTCTCCGGCACGGTGCTTGATCCCACCGGTGCGGCGGTCCCCGGCGCCACCATCGTCATCACGAATAACGACAGCAAGGTATCGACGACAACCACAAGCACCAGCGCTGGCGACTATAGCGTTTCCACGCTGGATCCCGGCAAGTACACGATTACGGTCACCGCGTCCGGCTTCGAGAAGCTCACGCAGCAGAACGTTCAGGTAAACGTTCTTGAGACGCAGACCTTCAGTCCCAAGCTCACCCTGGGCGCTTCGACCGAGACGGTCACCGTCTCCACAGCGCCGCCGCAGCTTGAAACTACAAGTGCTCTTCTCGGCGCGACGATGGAGCAGGACATGTACGCCGCACTCCCCATCGAAATGGGCGCATATGGCCAGCCTGATCAGCGTCGCGCTACGGACTTTGCCGCGCTGCTACCCGGCGTGCAGGTCAATGAGACCAACGGCAATGCAACAACCAATACCGGCGTAGTCAACGGCTCAGGCAGCCGTGGCGCTGCATCGGTCGTATACATCGATGGCGTTCCTTTCACAAATGCAGCTGGTGAAGGCGATCCACGTTTCGTATGGACAGCCATCTCGGTAGATGCCGTCAACCAGTTCCAGGTGGAAACGTCCGGCTACTCGGCTCTCTACGAAGGTCAGGGCATCGAAAACTTCACAGTCAAACAGGGCGGCACAAAGTACCACGCCGCGGGTTACGAGTTCTTCCGCAACACAGCTCTCGATTCCTGGGGTTTCTACAAGGCAAGCAATCCTCTTACCGGTGCATTAGTAAAGCCGGTTGAGCACCAAAATGAATTTGGCGGACTTCTCAGTGGCCCGCTGCTCCCCTTTGGAAGCCTGAAGGAAAAAGTATTCTTCTTCGCTAACTACAACGGTTTCCGCTACTCCCATTCGGCGCCTGGGCTTATTACCTTCCCCAACGCTGCGGAGCAGGCCGGTAATTTTCAGGGTATCCAGCCTATCTATGATCCGAATTCGCAAACCGCCTGCACCGCAGCCAATGCGGGTAAGCAGTGCCGGTATGAGTTCGGTTCTGTAGCCGACGGTGGAACGGGTTTGCCAGCTGCCATGGACATTATTCCGGGGGGGGATATCTCACCCGTCGCAGCCAAGATGCAGAGCTTTATCCCTGCTCTGATAAACCAGAATCCGACGAACAATTACCTCGCACAGAATTTCTCCGGGCTTTCCAACTGGTCGACGACCGAGCGTGTCGATTACGCGATATCGCCGGCGGACACGTTGACTGTGAATTACGCGTATGGCGTGCAAAAGAGCTCTGTCCCCGTAGGCCAAACGACTGCTGGCCGCAATACCGGCCCGGCACCCTATAACTATGGTCAGGCGTATGCGCCCAAAACTTCGGTGATCATCGCCGAAGAAACGCACACCTTTACGTCTCACTTGCTCAACCAGTTCAAATATGGCTTCGCCCGTTACAACAGCGCTGCCGTCAACTCTGAAGAAACCGCAACCTATGCTGCAAGCGCAATGGGCATCACTGGTCTGCCGAATGGTCAGGCCGCTGGCTCCTTCCCCATTACGACCTTTGCCGGCACGGATGCGCCCACTGGCTGGGCAGGCTATGCGGCAAATATCGGCGTATCGAATTCGTATACGCTGCTGGACAGTCTGCAATGGGTTCACGGCAAGCACTCCATCACTCGCACCCAGCACCGGCGACTCTTACGCCAGCTTCCTGTTGGGTCAGATCGATAAAGCCAGCCTCACGCAGAACACTGTGATTGAGACCGGCGCTCGCTTCCGTCCCATTTCGCCCTACATTCAGGACAATTGGAAGGTAACCAGCAAGTTGACCCTTGATCTGGGCCTTCGTTGGGATTACTATCCCGCCTACACTGAGGTGCATAACGTCCTCAGCTTCTTCAACCCCACCCTGGCCAATCCTGTTACAGGTGCCCCCGGCGCGGTGCAGTACGCCGGCAACGGAGCCAACACCTGTAACTGCGCTACGAACGTCAACAACTACTTCAAGAACTTCGGTCCGCGTATCGGCTTTGCATATCAGAGCGATCCGAAGACGGTCTGGCGCGGAAGCTACGGTGTGATGTACACCCATGGCAACGGTGTCGGTGGTTCGGCCATCTCGCGTACCGGTACCGGCACCCTCGGGTTCTCGGCGGCACTGGGTGATTCTTCCAACACCTCCACCTTCCTGTCGACGGCGCCACTTCCGGCGTTTCCCGCCTATACGCCTGCGCTTGGCGTAGCCTCCGGTAATGCATATGGCACGGGCTATACGACAACGGCCGGCTATACCAGCACGCCCCAGTCGATTGGGTATGGCGATCCATACCTTGGCGGTCGGGCTCCGCAATACATCAACTACACCTTCGGCATGCAGCATCAGTGGACGGACAACTTCACAACGACCATGAGCTATGTGGGTTCGCAGGGCCACTTCCTTATCACTGACGGCGGTAATGCTCGTGGTTTCTGGTCCGACCAGCTTGATCCCAAGTATCTTCCGCTGGGCGCTTGTCTCGGAGCTGCCATCACAAAGCTGGCTACTACTACCTACAATGGCGTCTCCTGCCCAACCCTGATGTCGACCGCCGGAGCTTCTGTCCCCACGTGGTTCAATACCGGTCAGTCGCTATCCACAGCTCTGGATCCATTCCCTGCATACAAGGTAAGCGACAGCTACGGCAACGTGGCGAACAGCAGCTATAACGCCTTGCAGCTCACAGCAATGAAACGGTTCGCGCACGGTAACACCTTCATGGTGAACTACACCTGGTCGCGCACCATCGACGACGGCGGCACCTTCCGTTCTGGTTATGCCATTCCGGCGGCGGTCTCCAACAACGGAAAATCATGGTCTCAGGACGCAATCGAACGGAGCGTCTCCACTTCGAACCAACCTCATCACTTTGTCTTCACTGGCGTAGAAGCTCTCCCATTCGGCAGCGGTCATCTCGGTGGCAGTCATGCCTGGATGCGTGCTGCCTTCGGCGGGTTCAAGTTCTCTGAGATCCTTCAGATGTATTCGGGCTCACCGCTGGCGATCATTGGTTCGGCTGGCCAGACCAATCCTGCCGCTGCCACGGTCGAACCCATGCTGAATCCTGGTTTCAGCGGCTCGGCACGTCAAAATGGCCGTTGGGGACATGGCAACACATATGGAGCCCCGGTCAGCTACATCACTCCAAGTGTCTGTAGCACGACAACTGCACCAACTGGCCCCTTTATCTCGCCAGTTGCTCCCAGCGGTCAGACAACCTGCCTCAACACCGCTTACGCTCCGGCCTATACCTTTGGCAATGCGCCTCGCACGGCTGCCTACGGCCTCACCGGACCGGGTAACTTTGATCTGGACATCAGTCTGCGCCGCGTATTCGACCTTCACCTGGCCGGTACGAAGCTCAGCCTGCAGGCCGATCTCTACAACGTTACCAACTACGTCTTCTTTGGCGGAATTGGTACAACTGTCGGAAGCGCCACCTTTGGCACGGTCAGCAGCCAGGTCAACAACCCGCGCGCTGCCCAGATCTCAGGTCGCATCGAGTTCTAACCATCAACCCACAATCCAACCCAAACCAGCAATGCCGCCCAATCGGGCGGCATTGCTGTCTTCTGTCCATCTAACTTGAGCCAGCAGAGGTACTTGACAAAAACGACGCCCCCGAGCCCCTCTCTTCGCTAGAGCAGAGAGGGATACTTCCACAAGTCCCGGCCCAAGCCTCTATCTGTGAAGACTTTGAGCCGAAAAGTCGGGGAGGGGAGGGGTGGTGCGTCGTAGCTAATTGATCCGAAACCGCTCCTGCATCAGCCGCTGGAATCTTGGCTTCCAGATCAAGTCGTAAGCCAGTTCTTTCCCCGGAAACATTGCCAAGGCCGCACCGCGCGCATCCGCAATCATCTGCGAAGCCTCATCAATCGTCAGCGAGCTATCTTGCGCAACGGTTTGCATCACCAGGCTCATCATAAGCTGCATTCGCCGAATCAGCTTGGCCTCTTCCGCGTCACTGGCAGCAACAGTCTTCGCTTCACCAGCAATCTTCTGTATAGAACCAACGACCTTCTCCATCGTTCCTCCTCTACTCGCTACTTCCTGCTCCTAATTAGATGTAGCTGTGCTCGCCGAGATTCTGCCGTCGCTGGTCAGCAGGAATGTCTCTGCACCCGCGCGATCGGTGCGGAAGGTCTTCACCTTCGCTGCCTCCAGCCGTTGCAGCACCTCGAACCGCGGATGGCCGAACGTATTGTGCCGCCCCACGCTGATCACAGCATCCTGCGGCGCGACCGCTGCCAGGAACGCCGGCGAAGTCGAGGTCATGCTGCCATGATGACCGACCTTCAACAGCGTCGCGGGCGTAACGCGTCCATGCGCAACCATCGCTGCCTCGCTGGGCTTCTCAGCATCGCCTTCCAACATCACGCTTGCCTTGCCAAAGCCCAGCCGCATCACCAGCGAGTCGTCGTTCACCGCCGCGCCAGGATTGCCATAACCCACCTCCGGCGATAGCACGCTGGCCTGCAGGCCTCCCCATGCAAACGCATCACCCGCCCGGAACCAGCGCACGCGAACGCCCAACTGCTGCGCCTCAGCCAGCAAGTCGTGCAGGTCCGGCGAGTCGCCTGGTATGACGCTCAGCCATAGCTCTTTGGGACGCATATCCCGCAGCACGGCGGGCATTCCACCCATGTGGTCGCTGTGCGCATGGGTCAGCAGCACCGCATCCAGCCGTCGTATCCGCCGCGACCACAGGTACGGCGCAACCACCTCCTCACCCACATCCCACCGATCGGCCGAAGGCGCTTGCCCGACTGGCCCACCCGCATCCACCAACAACGTCTCCCCGTCCGGCGCGACGACCAGCAGCGAGTCTCCCTGCCCCACATCCAGCGCCGTAACCTCCAACACACCGTGCCGTACCAGCGGCGCACCCGGCCACAACAGCACCAGCGGGATTACTCCCACAACCGCCAAACCCCATAACCATCCCGCTCCCCGCCACCGGAGCGCCCAACAACAAAAGATCATCATCGCGCATGCCACGATGATTGCAACCGGTGATGGCGCGGGCACGCGAAGATCCGCAATTGCAGCATGTCCAAGATGCCCCACCAATGCACTGACCGCATGCAAGAGCAGAGCCGCAAGCGCGCCGGGAATCATTGCCAGCCAACTGCTAACCAGCGACAGGCAGAACATCGGCACAGCCACGCACATCAGTCCTCCGACTAGCGGCACCGCGACGAGATTCAGCGGCAATGCGAGCAGTGTTGCGCGATGGAAGTAGACGGCCATCGGCAGTACCATGCAGATCTCGGTGATGACACCCAGTAGTACCGCATCAACGGTCCAGACAAATGCATGCAGCAGCCATCGAGGAATGTCTCTTGCACGTTTGCCCAGTAATGCTTCAAGCAGTACGCCGAACATCCGTAGACGTACGCGCAACTGCGCTGCGCGTGGCGGTACCGCGGCATCCAGCCGCGTAATCCATAGCAGATAGATCGCGCGATTGCAGGTGGTCAACAAGCGTCGTGCGATGGGGAGAGCGATGCCCGCAATAGCAACGATCACGAGAAAGGTCATCTGGAAGCCGGCCTCAAAGAGCGCTCGCGGGTCGAGCACCAGCACTGCCAGGGCAGCTGTGCCGAGCGCATTCAATGGACCAGTCTCACGCGATAGCCATCGCGCCAGCAGGTAGGCCGTCGTCATGCAGAGCGCACGTTGCACCGGTACACCAAAGCCAGTTAGTAGTGCGTAGCCAGTAGCTAATGCGATGGTGCTTACCACGGTGATGCCTTCCGGTAGGCGCAGCCTACGGAGTATCCAAAACACTGCTGCGGCGAGCAGTGCGATGTGCAAGCCGGAGACGACGAAGAGGTGGAATGTACCTGTGCGCTCGAAGCCTACGCGCAGGGTCTGCGTCAGTCCGCCGCGATCGCCGAAGAGCATGGCATTCAGCAACGTGGCATCCTGTGCGCTAATCCGTGCTCTCTGTGGCAAGAGATGGTTTGCGCGAGACTCAGCGAAGGCGTCCATGCGTCCCGCCGCCCAGGTCTGTGCGGCATACAGCCGGCATCGCCAACTGCGTCCTGCTTGTCCAACTGCCTGCACTTTGGCAGCCTTTACGCTGGCTTGTACGGCGATGCCTTCGGTCAGCAACTCATCAGAATGGGACCACGCTCCTGGATCGCGATATGTGTCCGGAACTCTCATGCGAAGCGGCATTTCGATCACTTCGCCGCAAGTAAATGCGGGTGCGCCCCCGTTGATCGCGATGCGAATGCCTCCTTGCACCGTATGCATTGCCGAGAGGTCAGGCGTTACTTCTTCCACTGATTGCACGTCGAGATCGACCGACTCCATCGCCGGGTCGGTCTCGGTCTCCCACGCACCCGGCTCTGGCTGCCACGATTGTTGCGAGGTTTCCGGATCAGAGCCATTCTGTGTAAGTGACCGCAATATTCGAACGCGCACTATGCGGCCACGCACGGTACGGCTCAGTCCGTCGGCATATTGCGCGAGTTGATGCTGCGGTGCGATCGGTGGTTGAATTTGTGAGCACCAGCAGCCCACGACGACCCACAATGCAAGCACTGGCACAACGGCAACGCGTTGTGCGATCCTCATGCTGCCTACTGCGAGAGCCAGTACCAATAGGCTTGCGATGGCGAGAAAGAACGTCTCCTGCCACTGTCGTGCGAGCACATCACCTGCGGCGAAACACAGGGTAGCGGCCATCATTGGCACTCTGCGAAATCGCAGAGCCTCAACGACGGGTGCGTCGTTCATCCAGAAATTAGTAGCACCAACAGCCGGCATGAGAAGCGCCACTCAGTAGATTTAGTTCTGCTTAGGATGTCATTTCTTGCGTTCGAGCGCCACCACTGTTTCCAGATGAAATGTTTGCGGAAAGAGGTTCACTAGATTTATTGATGTGATGCTGCACTCGCGTTGCAACACGGCTAGGTCCCGTGCCAGCGTCGTTGGATCGCAGGAGACATAGACGATGTGGTTCGCCTTCAGGCGCAACAACAATTCACAGGCTTCGATCCCTGTACCCGCGCGCGGAGGATCAAGCACGATCAGGTCAGGACGTTCACGCTGCACAATAGCCGCCGACAAGAACTCTAGCGTCGTCGAGGTCATGACCTGGTGCCCTGTACTCAATTTGCTCAGCGCTATGCGATTGTCTGCCGCAGCCGTTGGGTTGGCCTCTACCGCGACAACCCGTGCGAAGCTCCGAGCCAGCACGCGAGAGAACAGCCCAACGCCGGCGTAAAGATCCCATGCAACTCTGCCGCCGCGAGGTTTGCCATCTTCTTCGCAGACAAGCTTTACCAGCGTGCCAAGCAAGAACCGGTTCACCTGAAAGAAGCCGCCACGGCTGATCCAGTATGTCTCGTCCAGTACGCGGTAGTTCAGTCCGGCCACGCCAGTAGAAGCCAGCGTGCGTCCTGTTGGGCCTGTACGTGGATCGCTTGCGATTGCAGCCAGCCCCACGATTTGCGATGCGACCTTTTGTGCGGCTGCGAAGCATCGTTCGATGCTCCCTTGCTTCACCTTCGTTCGTGGCGCGCACAAGAGCGTAACTTGAATTCTCGTCAGATCGTCGTTGCAAAACAGTTCTACTTCGCTTGCGGCAGAGAGCCAGAAGGCAACATCCTCATTCTGCTTTGCCGCAGTCAGTAATGCCTCTGCGGTGGTCCATAAAATTGGCGCTGCGATAGGGCATGTGGCGATGGGAAGAAACTCGGTCGTTGTGCGAATGTTGTAGCCAAGGCGAAAATCTTCGTCCACGCGCTCCACCCTCAGGCGAATGCGATTGCGATAGCCGTATCCTTCACTACCGTGTGCAAGAATCTCAGCGGAGAAGGAGACTCCTGCGGATCGAAGTTGATCGATGAGGATACTGCGTTTGATATCGAGTTGCTGTTGCGCGCTGGCCATCTGATACTGGCATCCGCCGCACGTTTGAAAGTGCAGACAGTCTGGTGCTACGCGCTCGGCTGCGGGCTTCAATATACGAATGTTTCCATCCGCAGAGAGATCCACCGCCTCTTTCTGCAACACAAACGGCAACGTAATATGCGGGTCGTTCGTCTTCGATGCACCGCCATAGAGCGGCTGCAATACTTCTAGAACTCTGCTCTCACTCATTCGTGCCCCATATAGAACAGGCTCAGACGTGGCAGCCGTCGCGCCTCCAGTAGCCGCTTCTGGAGGAACTGCGACTGCACCTGCTTGATCTGCACCGCATTCATTTTGCTGCGATAGGGCGCAAGTTCGCGATCGGCCTGTGCGCGCAATGCGACGATCTCTTCTTCCGGCGCTGCGCTGAATAACGCCGCAAACAGCCGCTCCTCAAGCACTGTTAGTGTTCGATCAAGCTCGTCGAGTGGCATTGGTGAGGCTCCGCGCATCTCTGCTGCTAGCTCTCGCAGTCTACGTAGGGTCTCTGCGCGGACTACATCAGCCGCCGCATGTTCGATCTCCGCCACCTCAACCGCCTTCGCGCTCTCCTCAAGAAACCGTGCCACGCGTTCTGCCTCAAAGCCGCTCGCAGGAGCGTCCTGCGCAGCCTCTTTTGCACTTCCGGTTGCGGCTTCTGCTATGTCTTCCGCGGCCTGCATTACGGCCTGCGCGCACCATGCCAGACCATTCACCTTGCGCGTACGGCCCTTTGCGCGTGCAAGCTTCGCATCATGCTTGTCGAAGGCTTCGTCGATCCCGCGCAGCACTGCCTCAACCGGCACACCGGCCTCCCGCCACGTCTCAATCAACGCCCAGTCAAGCGTTGAGAGCAGCAGCAGCGATCCGCGCCGCCGGCTAAAGCGCTCTTCAATCTCCGAGAAATATTCAAAGTAATTCAACGCCTCTTCTGGCGCTCCTGATTGCGCTCCCAGATCAACCGCAGCCCGTTCAGTGTCAGCATCTCATCTACTGACTGGATGTATTTGGAACCACCCGCAATCAGTTTCGCGAGACCGCCCGTAGCAATGGTCTTCGTCTCCGGTCCGAGCTCTGCGATGAAGCGTTCGAGTATCCCGTCGACCAATCCGATGTATCCGTAATAAAGCCCGATCTGAATATTATCGGTGGTGCTTGTCCCGATAATCTTCGCTGGCTTTTTAATCTCTACACGTGTCAGCCGCGCCGCGCGAGCAAACAGCGCCTCGGCAGAGATACCAAGTCCCGGAGCAATTGCTCCGCCCAGGAACTCGCCCTTCTTCGACACCACATCGAAGGTTGTCGCCGTGCCCATATCTACTACGATGCACGGGCCGCCGAACATCTCAAATGCTGCCACGCAGTTCACCACGCGGTCCGCGCCTACCTCGCTGGGGTTATCGGTAAGCACTGGCAGGCCGGTCTTTACGCCGGGTTCGATGAAGAGCGGCTTCATCTTGAAGAACATCTCGCAAACACGGCGCAGTGTTGCATCAAGCGGCGGCACCACTGATGAGATGGCTATGCCGGTCACGCTTTCAGTCTGTATTCCGCGCATCGCAAACAGCGTTTGCAACAATACGCCAAATTCATCCGGGGTCTGCTTATAGGGCGTTGTAATGCGCCAGTCCGCGGCCAGCGCAGCCGGTGCGCCATCCATCGCCGGACGAAATAGTCCGATCACCGTATTCGAATTTCCTACATCGAGTGCCAGTAGCATCTTCGCCTTCCCGCCTCGGGGTTCACCCTTATTCTGTCTCGCGAACGCCGCCCGAAAGCACCGTCCGCGTTACGCCATCGTCGCAAGCCACACGCAGATATCCGCGTGTGTCGAGTCCCGCTGTTACGCCAGTATATCCGCCCCGCTCCGGTACGTTCACACGCTTTCCCTGCACCCAGCTTGAGTGCTCTGCAAATCGTCGAAATAGCGAAGGAACATTTTCTTCGCTGCTTTCCAATCCAGTCAACTCCATATCCAGTGCGCGCAACAGCGATACCAGCAGCGCCATCCGCGACACTGGAGCATCTTTTTCCATTGCAAGTGAAGTTGCCAACTCCGCCAACTCTGTTGGAAACCTCTGGTGCGAAACATTGATGCCAACCCCGATAACGGCATAGCGCAGATCGGGATCGTTGCCAGGCTCTACCGCAGACTCTACCAAGATGCCGCCACACTTTCGTGCGTGCCCATTGCGCTCAATCAGCAGATCATTTGGCCAGCGAAGATCGACGGTCAGCCCCGTGATCTCATTTACGGCCTGCCATGCGGCAACGCCCGTCGCCAAAGAAAGAAGCAGCGCATGGCGCAGCTTCAACGCGGGCTTCACTAGCGCGCTTACGTAAAGACCATCACCAGGAGAAGAGTGCCATGTGTGGCCTCCGCGGCCACGTCCTGCAGTCTGTTCATCGGCGACATAAACCGTTCCTTCGGCAGCGCCGCTGGCCGCAGCCTCAAGCAACAACGCGTTTGTCGAACCTACCGAGGAAAAATGTTGTAGCCCGCGAGCAAAGCGCGTGCCTACGAGTGCGGGGCGCGCTTTGGGTAGGTCGATTGGCTCGCGAAGGCTCATTCTTTTATCTTAAAGGACGCAGTCGTTCGAAAACGCATCCAAAGAACGAGACACCTTCGAATGCCAACCGAACTCGCCATCTCGCTTTCGCATCAACTCGGCATCCTGCTCTTTCTCGCGCTGCCCATCGCCTGTGCTTCCTGGACCGTTACCCACGAAGAGGTCTTCCGCGAGCCTCGCGAGTATTGCAAGAAGAAAAGCGAGAATTGCGGCTCACTTCCAAAGAAAAAATTCTTCTATCTCTTTACCTGCGAGTATTGCTTTTCGCACTACGTCGCCGCCTTCGCGCTGTTGTTCCTGCGCTTCCAGCTAGTTTATGCAGGGTGGCGTGGATACATGATCGCCTGGTTTGCGCTGGTGTGGATCGCCAATGTTTACATGAGCGTCTTCAACCATCTACGCCTGGAAATCAAGCATGAAAACGTCAGCATTGCCGTCGAGCAGCAGGTATTACCGCAGGAAACCAAGTCAAAGTAGCCCCTACGCTATCGCATATCGGCGGCAGTGTTCCAGATAGGCCACCTCATGCTCGGCCACCAATTCGACGACGCTCTTCCATAGCCATCCCGGTGCATTGAGCGACTTCGAGTGGTTCCGCTTCAACTCCGCCGACCATCGCTTCCGCGTTGCCGCATCCATCTGCCGCGCATGTGCCTTACCAACGACCGCGGCCAGAAACCTCGCCGCACCCACCGCCTCTTCGCGTGTCAGCGCGTCGATCTCCAGCTTCAGGTCCTGCGGCATCAACTCCCGCACTACCACAGGTCGGCTCAGCAGGTTCGACGCCAGCATCCGCTCCCCGAGATACGGTGCGAGCGCCCGCGCCCCCGTTACCACGCGCTCCGCAAAGTTCTCCGGCTGCGTCATGCCGATCTTCTTGAGCGCCTGCCTACTCGCCGCTGGAGCAGCGGCGTCCACAGCTTCCTTGATGTCGACCAGCCGATACTCCCGTTCTTCCCGCTTGCCGACCGCCAACAACACCGCATAGCGTAGCTTTCCCAGCGACGAGCAGCCCTTCATCCAGTAGGCCGCATCCGCCACCTTCACCTTGCGGGGTTCGCGGTCGCCCGCCAGCTTCTTCAGCATCTCCAGCGTCGCCTCCTCCCTGAAGAGTGCTTCAATCGCCGCACGTTCGTTGTCGGCGAGCAACCAAAACCGTTTGCCTAGCGGAATCACTGGCTTCACGCCTTTGATACGTTCGGTTGCGAGGTGCCGCCAGCTTCGCCTGCTGGAAAGCTCCAACGCCCGCTGGATCGGTGCCAGGTCATCGCCGCTCGCGTCATCGGCTGCCGTCGCTACGGGCCGCTGTAGCGCGCGCAGATAGCCCTCCATCATATGTTCGAGCATCTGCGCCGTCGTCACGCCCGGCAGATCATTGCCACGCGCCGCAGAAGCCAACGACAGTGCCAGCCGCACAATGTCATGCGCTGGGTTCCCGATCACCGTCTGGTCCACATCGCGAATCTCAATTTCGATCCGCCCGTCGTGGCTCGCCACCGGCCCCAGGTTGCCCATGTGGCAGTCTCCACAGATCCACACCGCTGGCCCTTCTGGAAGCGGCTGGCTCCGTGGCCGCAGCAGCCACTCGTAAAACTTCACCGTGCTGCCCCGTACATAACGGTGCGCGCTCTGCGCCATCTTAGTGCGTTGTGTCTGCTGCAACACCTGCGCGCGGTCTGCCACAGCCACACCGCGTGCGGCGCTTCTCGTCTTCGCGCTCTGTTTTTTCTTCTGAGTAGTCACACCGAATTGAGACGCGTAGAACCGCTGCGCCGTTGCAACGACACTACGCCTCCGGCAAAGCCGCCAGTGCCGCTTCGGCCTTCTCCTTCAGGGCGCGCGTCTCCGCCGCCTGCTTCTTTAAGCCTTCGACAATATGCGCCGGCGCTTTCGCGACAAACCCCACATTGCCAAGCTGCCGTTCTGCCGCCTGCAAGCCCTTGTCGAACTTCGCAAGGTCTTTCTGCAGCCGTTCGCGTTCCGCCGCAACATCAATCTGCCGCTCATAGACGACAGCCACGTCGAAGTTCGCCGTCGCGCGAGCATTGTTGCCCGTGGGCGCTTCGTGCACAAGCTCCACAGAGCTCACGCGAGAGAGCTTCGCCAGCATGTCGGCGTTGACATCGGCGAGCGCTGCGATGCGATTGGACGCATGCACCTGCACCGGTGTCGCTTCCTTCTCCGGAACGCCAAGATCCTTGCGCAACCCGCGCACGGTGACGATCAGCTCCTGCAACACGTTCATTGCATCTACGCTCGCCGCGTCAGCTGCATAGTCTTCCGCCTGCGGATACCGTGTCAATGCAATCGATTTCGCCGGCGACTCGCTTCCAACCGATGCATACAACGCATGCCAGAGCTCTTCCGTGAGGAACGGCATAAACGGCGAGAGCAACCGCAGCGCCGCCTCGAACACGCTCACCAGTGCGCCGAGCGTCACCGCTGCCACATCGCTATGCGGCTTGTACGCACCCGCTTCATCGGGGAAGAAGTCCATCCGCAGTTTTACAAGCTCCAGGTACCAGTCGCAGAACTCACCCCAGAAGAATTGATACACGGCATTGGCCGCTTCATCGAAGCGATAGTCCGCCAACGCGCGCTCTACCTCTGCGCACACGGTGCTTAGCCGCGCAAAGATCCACCGAGTCTCCAGCGGCGTATTCTCTGGGAGCTCCAGCGAAACCGAATCATGCGAGCCGAGCGAAACCTTATACCCAGCCGCTTGCCCATTCGTTATCTGCATCTGCAGAAAGCGCGCAGCGTTCCATATCTTGTTCGCAAACGCGCGATAACCTTCCGTCCGCGCCTCGCTGAACGCAATGTCTGTCCCCGGCGACGCCTGCGATGCCAGCGTAAACCGCACCGCATCGGTGCCATACTTCTGCACCACTTCGATTGGGTCGATCACATTACCCTTGGTCTTCGACATCTTCTGCCGGTCCGCATCGCGCACCAGCGCATGGATGTAAACCTCGCGGAAGGGAACGGCATCTGCCAGCGTACGCTGCGAGCCATCCGGCATGGGCACATCGAGCATGAAGTGGCAACCGAGCATAATCATTCGCGCTACCCAGAAGAACAGGATGTCGAAGCCTGTCACCAGTAACTGCGTCGGATAAAACGCAGCGAGATCCGGCGTCAAGCTATCTGCGCCTTCACCTGGCCATCCAAACACGGTGAAGGGAAGCAAGCCGGACGAGAACCATGTGTCGAGCACATCGGTCTCCTGCACCAGGTCTGTGCCTTCGCACTTCTCGCATACGATAACGACATCGCGCGACACATTAATCGCCCCGCACTTGCCGCAATGCCACGCTGGAATCCGATGCCCCCACCAGAGCTGCCGCGAGATGCACCAGTCATGGATATTCTTCATCCACTCGTCGTAGGTCTTGCGATAATTCTCCGGCGTGAACTTGATGTAGCCCTTATCGACGGCTTCAATCGCCTTATCCGCCAGCGGCTGAATCTTCAGGAACCACTGCATCGAAAGCCGCGGCTCAATCACCGCGCCTGTGCGCTGCGAGACCGGAAGCGTCAGAGTATGCTCCTTGATCGCCATCAACTGCCCCAGTGCTTCGAGATCAGCAACGATCCTCTTTCGCGCTTCAAACCGATCGAGCCCGTCATACGGCGAACCTGCCAGCGCGATCTTTGCCGCCACATCCATGATCGAAGGCGAAGGCAGGTTATGCCGTTGCCCAATCGCGAAGTCGTTCGGATCATGCGCCGGTGTCACCTTCACCGCACCGGTTCCAAACTCGGGATTCGCCCACTCATCGGCGATCACTGGAATCGCTCTGTCGGGTTTTCCAGCCGCGGCGCTAAGCGGCAGCACCAGCATCTTGCCGACGAAATCCTTATACCGCTCGTCTGCAGGGTTCACCGCAACGGCAACGTCACCGAGCATCGTCTCAGGCCGCGTCGTCGCAATCACGATCGATCCCGACCCATCCGCCAGCTCATACCGCACGTGATAAAGCGATCCGACCCGCTCTTCGTTCTCGACTTCCAGATCGCTCACAGCCGTCTGAATCTGCGGGTCCCAATTCACGATGTACGCCCCGCGATAGATCAGCCCCTGCTCATATAGCCGAACGAAACTCTCCTTCACAGCGCGGCTCAACCGCTCATCCATCGTGAAGTACTCACGCGACCAATCTACCGAAGCTCCAAGACGCCGCATCTGCTCGGTAATGGCGCCGCCGTACTGTTCCTTCCACTGCCACACGCGTTCGGTAAAGGCCTCGCGCCCCATCTCCTGCCGCGTGGTCTTGCCTTCGGCGGCAAGCTGCCGCTCCACCATCATCTGTGTCGCGATGCCCGCATGGTCCGTTCCCGGAACCCACACCGCAGTCTCGCCGCGCATGCGATGCCACCGTGTCAGAATGTCCATCTCCGTCTGGTTCAGCATGTGACCCATGTGCAGCCGGCCGGTCACATTCGGTGGTGGCAGCAGCTGCACAAACGCCTGCTTCGTGGCCGCTTCACCCACCGGTGTCGCCACATCGAACAACTTCTCATCTACCCAGTACTTCGCCCACTTCTCTTCAATAGACGACGGATCGTATGCCTTAGACAGTTCCTGACTCATAAGTCTTAAGGGTAGCAGGGGAAGGCAGATAGTAGACAGGAAACCCGACCACCAAGAGAAAAGGAGCAGCCGAAGCCGCTCCTTTTCTCTGTTACCTGTCTACCCTCTACTGTCTGCTCCTAGAGCGGGTTCAGCTTATCTAAACCTGTCTTCGGTTGATGTTTGCTGGAGCTCTGATCCTGCTTGTCATAGGTGGATTTTGTATTCGGAGCGACCGCTGGCTGCTGCTGCCCGCTCACTTCGTTTACCTGGTCGGGAGCTGGTGCCGCGGCCTCCGCTGCCGGAAGTGGCGTCGCGTCCTTCGGCCCAACTGAGCTCAGACCGTTGTTGGGATCCTGCTGGCCTGTCGCCGCCGGCAAGGTGCTCGCCGGCGTTGTAACGCCCGAAGGTGTCCCGCCTGTCGTCACACCAGGCGTTAGAACCTCTACGCCCACACCGGTTCCACTGCCGGAACTCGGTGCAGCCTCCTGCACGGTCGTTGCATTATTGTTGTCGTCCGTCGAGCTGCCGGCCGCAGGAACCTCCTGAAAGGCCAGCGGCGCCGCAGCCGTAGGCAACGACGATTGCGGTGTTCCGTCATCCGTCGTTCCTGCTGCCGACTGCGCTTTAGCCTTCGCAGCCGCTCTCAAAGCTGCGCCCTTCGGGTCGAAGGCGTCTGCGTAGTCCTGCCGGATCTCGCTAATGACAGCCGGTGCCGTCGTCACAGGTGGATCATCCAGTGGCGGGTCGCCCGCAGTGGCCGCAATCACCGTATCCGGCCTGCGAAGCAACAGCACTTCCAGCCGCTTGGCCATCGTGTACTGCGCGCGGCTGCCTTCCAGCGTGTCGCTGGCCGCAATCTGATCAGCCGTCGGCGTTGGAATCGGAAGATTCATCTCCGCCAGTCGCTCCTTGGCGTCCTCCACGTGCGGTGCCGCGGAGTGCTCCAGCACTACCTTCCGGTACGCCGCCGCGGCCTTGCCTTCATACACCTGCAATAGCGCAGACTTCGGACCTTCCGGCAGATTTTGTGCTCGAACGAGCTTGGCCTCGGCCTCATAGCCATCGCCCACGGCGATCAACGCATCGTCCATGTGGCTATATTGCGGATAGGTATTTACCACCGTCTCATAACGGCCAATCGCAGCCGGCCAGTTGGCGTGCGAAGCATAGAGCGCGCCAATGCCCATCTCGCGCGTTGCCATAACCTCCTGCACCTCGCGAAGCTTCTGCTGGCCTTCTTTCAACAGTACGGGCGGAGCATCCGGATACTGCTTCAACATCGTCCGGTAAGCATCCTCGGCCTTGGTCGCCTTGGTGTAATCGCGGTCAGGAACGTCGATCTGCTTGAAGTAGATATCGCCTACACGCAACTGCGCTTCGGCAGCTTCCGGCGCGTTCGGGAAGAACGTAATAAAGTCGGTGTATTCCTGCTCGGCCTGTGCCAGCGCAGCGCTTCCGCCTTCGTGATACCAGCAATCGGCCACCGCCAACTTGGCGCGCATCAGGTACTGTGAGTCCGGATAGGTATTCAGCAGCGTCTGCAGATCAAGCCGCGCCACATCGAAGTGCCCACTCTTTTCCTGCGCCAGTGCCTTGTCGTACAGCACCTTGTCAGGCAGCTGCGCATCCTTGGCGATCAGCGGGTTGTACTTATCCTGCTTTCGGATCTCGGCCTTCGTATCCTTGGTCTGCTTTATCTGGTCTTCTTTGGAAACCTTTGGCTTCTTCTTCTTCGCGACATTAGCGGAAATCGTTGCCGACTCCTGCGTCTGTCCCTGCGCATCGGTCGTCGTCTGCGAACTGCCCGTCACCTGCGCCTGAACTCCCAGCGATCCTGCCATCAGCGCCGCAACCGCCACGCCAGCCATCCAGCTCGATCGCCGGCTCGTGAAAAAGCTTCCAAAACCTGTAAGCATTCCTACTCCATCCCGCGCAGCCGAAAGACCGCGTGTCTGCCTTCTATTCTAGTCGTCCCGGCCCAAAAACGGCAGCCTGGCCTTTTTAAAGACCTTTGCCTACCGCCCGCGCTACCCGTAAAAACTCCCGCGCGTTCTCTTCCGTCTTCCCCGGCTCAAAGATCGCCGACCCAGCCACCAACATGTCCGCTCCAGCTTCGACGACGCTCGCCACCGTATCGTGAGCAATCCCGCCGTCTACTTCAATTCGAAAATTCAGCCCCATCTCTTCCCGAAGCTCACGAAACCGTGCAATCCGCTCCACCGCTCGCGGCAGAAACTTCTGCCCGCCAAACCCCGGATTCACGCTCATCACCAGCA
>Ga0302308_10001681_pt1 | contig 17943 bp, 16 predicted proteins | sample III_Palsa_E3_3_FD_200531 | JGI IMG/M metagenome (GOLD analysis project Ga0302308, IMG submission 200531) | Peat permafrost microbial communities from Stordalen Mire near Abisko, Sweden - III_Palsa_E3_3 | ecosystem: Environmental > Terrestrial > Soil > Palsa > Peat permafrost | place: Sweden... | reverse complement strand
TCACGGTCTTCGATGAGGTCACGATCAGATTTCCCTGCCGTCCCGTCGGCATGTGCCCCACCTCGGCGCGGCCATGTCCGTTGCTCGTCGAAAAGCTCGCAATCGGCAGACGCGACATCAGGAAGGTATCGAGCACGCCGTCTTTAATCAGATCCACGCGCCGCGCCTGCTGGCCTTCGTCGTCATAGCTGTAGTGTCCGCTCAGCGGTGTGCCCTCGAAGTTAGTCAGCGTCGGGTCATCCGACACGCTGAGAAACGACGGCAGAATCTGCTTGCCGAGCAGCTTCGTAAACGTCTGTCCCTCTTCATCCCCGCGCTGTCTCTGGCCTTCCAGCCGATGGCCCAGCACCTCATGAAAGAACACCGCCGAAGCGCGCCCACTCAGAATTGCCGGTCCATTGAACGGCTCGGTGACAGGAGCTTCGCGCAGCGCCTCAAGATTCTTCGCCATGGCAATGGTCTTCTCGGTCAGAGTCTTTTGATCCGGCAGATGCGCCACTTCATCGGCCTCAAACGTCTCGGCGCGAAACATATCCATGCCGTCCGCGGCGCGGGTGCGAGCCAGAATGATGAGCCGCGCAACGTGGTTCGGCGTGGCAACCTTCGCGCCTTCGGAGGAGACGAAGTAGTCGGTCTCGGTAGACGCTTCCAGAATCACCGTGTTGAAGAACACATCCGGATACTGTTTGAACAACCCGGAGATCTCGCGCAGCCGCACCTCCCATGCTGCCTGGTCGACCGTGAGCGCTGGCGCAGGCGGCAGAATCGCCGTCGCCGCTTTTTCGTTCGAGAAATCGGCTGAGGTGTCCTCTTCTTTTGCGCGCACCTGCTGCTCGGTCTGGACCTTCAGGTAGCTGTCGAGCGCCTTGCCGTAGCCGCGGTTGGTGGCGAACCACAGGCTTCGCGCAATCGCCTCGCGGTCGTCGGTCAGCGGCAGCGGCACCGTCGTCAGGGCGCTGTTGCGATGGTCGCCGTGGGTGTTGTCTTCGGCCTGGGTGCCAAGGCGCACCTGCACATCGGCGGTGCGGCGGCGGCTCTCATGCGAACCCGTAATCGCGCCGAACTGCGCCGTCATGCTGACGCTGTCGCTGTCGGAGACCGCATAGCTCACGAAGTAAGGCTTTGGCTGCTGGGTCGCGTCGGTCGCGGTGTTGCCCAGCGAACCCATCGCACGGTGCAGCTCGGACTCCATCGTATCCAGCAGAACCACGCCGGGAACAGTCTCCGTCTTCGCTGTCGCCGCCGAAGCTGCCCGACCGGAACCGGCGCCCGCCAAAAGTAAAAAGCCGGCCAATCCGGCGCCCACCACCACCACACTCTGTCTGATCATCGCTGAGAGAACTCGTTTCGCCCGTAAAAGATTCAACTGATGCAGAGTGTATCGGAACTGCGCCCACTTCGCTGCACCTGCCCTGCTTTGACTCATCACCCTGCACGCAGGAGCGTGGCCGAGCTAATCCTCGTCGCCAAGAATGTTGCTCACACGCACCATCGTTTCGATCTGTTCGGCGCTGAGCCGCGACAGGAGATTTCGCCGAACAGATTCCGCATGAACCGGCCTTGCCGCATCCAGCTTCTTCTGGCCGTGTTTTGTAATCACCACCAGAACGACACGCTTGTCGGCCTCGCGACGCTCAATGAGCTCTTTCTCCTGCATCCGCGTCAGATGGTGCGACAGACGGCTCTTGTCCCACCCCATCGACTCAGCCAGAACCTGCTGACGCATCTCACCCTTACCGAGACCGGCGAGCCGGGACAGAACTCCAAAATCAGGCCCGGAAAGGCCCGTCGCCTCTGTAATGTCACGTCCAACCCGGAACATCACATCTTCGCCCATCAGTTTGAAGGCATGCCAGACACGAAGTTCCTGAGGGGAGAGCAGTTTGGTCGACATCGTTAGCAGGAGCCTATCAGAAATATGGTTGACACGACAACCTGAACGGATTACTTTGGTTGACATGACAACCACACCAAAGAAAATCGCACTCGTAACAGGAGCGAACAAGGGAATCGGGAAGGCCATCGTCCAGGGACTGGCACGGGATGGCTTTATCGTCTATCTGGGAGCCCGCAATCCCGACCGGGGACGAGCTGCGGCCGCAGAACTCGCGGCGGACGGCGATGTTCGCTTTGTGCAACTGGACGTAACCGATGCTGCTTCTGTCAGTGCAGCCGCACAAACTATCGAATCCGAGGTCGGCCGTCTCGATGTCCTCGTAAACAATGCGGGTATCAGTTCTGCTCCCGGCTCACGCTTTCGTGCTCCAGCCGAGGAGAATGCAGAAAACATCCGCACCGTTTATGAGACGAACGTCTTTGCCGTCGTCACGGTCACCAATTCCTTCATCCCACTCCTGCTGCGGTCAGATGCGGGCCGCATCGTCAACGTGACCAGTAAGCGGGGGTCCATCGCAGAAGAGGGGGCGTGGGTGGGCCGTCCTAACATGGCCTACTCCACCTCCAAAACGGCGCTCAATGCACTGACGGTGCACTACGCCCGCAGCCTGGCCGAGACATCCATCAAAGTGAACGGTGCGGCCCCAGGGCATGTCGCCACAGACTTCAACGCATTCCGCGGCTCACGCACCCCTGAACAGGGTGCCGCAGTCGTGATCCGTCTGGCACAACTGGATAACGATGGGCCAACAGGCCTTGTGTTTGAAGACGACGTGCAACTGATGTGGTGAATCTCGGCCACACACCCTTTTGCACCGCCGCATCCCATCATGCACACTGACTGCAGCCCTACGGAGTTCGCAGTCCATGAGTCTTCGCACCATTCTGCTTCTGCTTGCCGCTATCGTCCTGCTCGCCATCGTCCCGTCGCGCCTCCAGGGAACCACCCCGACCGAGGCGCAGGCGCTGCAGGCAGCCGCGCACGGCCCGGCGGTGTACACGCTGTCTCCCGAGAAGCTGAAGGTCGCACAGGCACTCTTTCGTGCTCGAACCACCCTGTATTTTGTCGGCACGGCATGGGGCATCCTGGAGCTTCTCCTTCTGCTCGAACTGGGCGTCCCTGCGCGAATGCGAAATCTCGTCGAGAACCTGACCAGGAGCCGCTGGCTGCAGTGTTTTTCGTTCGTCTTATTCTTTCTGCTGACGCTCTCGCTGCTCAATTTTCCGCTCAGAATCTACGGCCACCACGTGGCGCTGGTCTTCGGCCTGTCGGTGCAGGGCTGGGGTAGCTGGCTGGCGGACTGGGCCAAAAGCTTCGTGCTCTCCTGGCTGGTTGCGGGCCTGCTCGTCATGGTGCTCTTCTGGATCATCCGCAGATCGCCCAACCGCTGGTGGTTCTGGTTCTGGATTCCGACCATGGCGGCGGTCCTGTTCGGCATCTATCTCTCGCCGATTGTGGTCGATCCCCTCTTCGACAAATTCGAACCGCTCGCGCAGAGCAATCCGGCGCTGGTGCAGCAGCTCGAAAAGGTCGTTGCACGCAGCGGCGTCAGCGTACCGCCCGACAGAATGTTCTTCATGCGCGCCAGCCAGAAGGTCACCGGCATGAACGCCTACGTCACCGGCTTTGGCCCGTCAAAGCGCCTCGTCCTCTGGGACACCACCATCGCGCAGTCCACGCCTGATGAGCTCTCCGGCATCTTCGGACACGAGCTCGGCCACTATGCGCTGCACCACATCCTGCAGGGCGTCCTCTTCGCCGCCGCCGCGCTTTTGGTGGGCTTCTATCTCGGGCAGCAGATCACGCAGGGGCTGCTGCGCCGCTTCGGCACGCGCTGGCGCATCCATTCGCAGCAGGACTGGGCCTGTCTGGCCGTGCTGATGCTCGTGCTCAACGGCCTCAGCTTCTTCTCTGCGCCCCTTGAAAACGCCTTCAGCCGCTCCATCGAGCACGCCGCCGACGTCTACGGGCAGGAGGCCATTCACGGCATCGTCACAAACCCACAGGCGACGACGGTGCAGGGATTTCAGCGCCTGGGCGAGACCTCCTTCGAAGACCCCACGCCCCACCCCCTGATCGAGTTCTGGACCTACAGCCATCCCTCGATCGGCAGCCGCTCGGCGTTCGCGGCGGCCTACAACCCGTGGGCCGACGGGCAGCATCCGAAGTATTTCCACGATAAGTAAGACGATAATAAGAAAGATGAAGAGCGAGACGACCTCTCCCATGTCCGAGTGTCTGTTCTGCAGGATCGTAAACGGGGCTATCCCGGCCAATCGGGTGTACGAGGACGAACTCTGCATCGGCTTCCCCGATATCAATCCGCAGGCACCCACGCACCTGCTCATCATTCCCAAACAGCACATCGCCTCGCAGGCCAAAGCTCTGGCGGAGCACACCCCTCTGCTCGGACACCTCATGGCGGCGGCGGCGCAGATTGCCCGGGACCATAAGCTCGATCGGGGCTACCGGGTGGTCGTCAACACCGGAGACGATGGCGGACAGACCGTGAACCATCTGCATCTCCATCTGCTCGGCGGCAGACACATGACCTGGCCCCCAGGCTGACGGGCGTCCGCTCACGCAAAGAGCACCCGCCTGCGGAATGAAAAATAAAGTCAGAAAATGTGGCGTATTTTTCGAGCGTGAAAAAGTGTCCGTCAAGTCACCACGTTTACCACGCATTTCACCACAAAATGACCATCAAAACACCACGTTTTGCACCCACTTTTTCGCAAAACCCCCTGTAAAACACCGGTTTCGCCCCCGCCAAAAAAAATCTGCTGAAAATCTACCTCTGGCCACGCTCCAGACAAAAAAATCGGCCGGACAGATTGCTGTCCGGCCAATATTTAAGCTGTGCGACGACTACTGGTTGTAGTTCGTCTCTTCCTCGTCCACGATGCCGTAGCGGCGAAGCAGATTGGGCAGGTTCTGCGAGAAAGCCGCGCGCGGCATCACCGTGTCGCAACCCGCTTCCACAGCCTTCGCCTTCAGATCGCCCTGCAGATGCGACAGAAATCCAACAATGGACGTGCTGCGCTTCAGCTTGGTTTTCAGCTTCGGAATCAGCGTCAAAGGCTTGGCATTCGCGTTATTGAGGTCGAACACAATCAGGCCTGGACGATCCTCTTCCTCGCCGCCAACAAGAGAAGCGACAGACTCTTTGTCGTTCTTGACGAAGGCGACCTTGACGCCGAGCTTGCGCGCCGTCTCCTGAATCTTCGCGATAAAGAACAGATCTTCGATAAAGAAGAAGATCTTGGTAGGCGCGTCCTCCGGGATAGGAATGGAGCGGCCCTGCGAGTAATCGATAGGCTGAGAGTCGCCCTGATAACCGCCGCGTCCGCCACCGTGACCGTTGCTGCGACCCTGGTAGTTGCCATTGCTGTGTTCAATGGTCGAAGGTGGAGAATCGGCGAAGTTGCCGTTGACGGCGCGATAGCTGTGGTCCATCGGGCCGACGAAGCTGCGAGGACCGCGCTGCTGTTTGCCGCCGCCACCACCGCCGCCGCCCTTGCGCTTGAAGCCGCCGACGCTGTTACCTGGCTGATGACTATCGCGGTCGCGGAACCCGCCGCCCGTGCTGGCACTGGCTGCGTTACCGGGACTGTCGGACGGGCGCGGACGGTCGCGGTCGCGGAACTTCTTCTTCCAGCGCTTGGCGCCGGCACCGGCACCGTTCTGCTGCTGACCTGCACTGTGGCCCTGCTGGGGCTGGAACGGCTGCGTGCCGGTAGCCTGGACAGAGCCAATATTCTGGGGCGCCGGCGAGTCGCCACCGGACTGTACGCCGGGCAGCGTCCCCTGGGCCGGGTCTCCGCCTTTATTTTTGCGCTTGCGGCGTCTGCGACGGCTGCTTTTGGACTGTCCCATGCCATGGGGAATGTTAGGACCGTCGAAGTTCGCGTCGCCACCCTGTTGATCTGGTGACATTGTCGGACCCTGGTGGGATTCCACCTCGGGTGCATTCTGCTCTGAAGTCATGCTTCCACTTCCTATTGCATTAGATCGCAATTAGCGGTTTACTCTCACGCGGACGGCCTCTTCGTTCTCGTGGAGACCACGGAGCGCGAACCAAACCGGTATTGCTGCGTCGGAGGAAACAGTCTCAAGTTGTACTCGAACGGACGTCTTCATATTGCTGTTGGCTGCGACCGAACCAGTACATTACCGGCTACGCACAGCCCGGAACGCCTGACAGCGGCGAACCTTTTCACCCTCTACCTGTTTGCGACAGAGTCCGACAAGATCCGGTCTACTGTAATCCTGTGGTTTTTTGCCGCCAATCTTACGTTCCGTAAGCTTTTGATGGCCACACAGTGATCGGCACCCACAGCCGGTCCACAAGGCAAGACCAATGGTACGCGCAAAGACTGTGCCTGGCAAGGGCTCTTTTATTATTGCACACCTTGCGGGTTCGCAAAGAGCGCGAGGCAGAGTGGAGTACGGACAGGCAAGGGCTGCTTCATAAGGAAGCAGCCCCTTTATTCCTGATGGCCAGTCACTGGCCTCCTGAAAGACTTCCGGTGAAGGAAGCGGACCTTTTGGCTGATGGTCTACACCATCGATGGGCGTAGTATTCGTTAGAGCCAGGTCATTACGACGATCCAGAGAAAGAGAACCAGAGCGTAATGCCAAATAACTGAGCAATTTTGCTGCCAAAGCAGTTCTCCCGGTTTTACCTGCACTTAGGGGGTATGGGTGATGCGGGATCACTGAAAAACCGAAGACTGGCGATGAAAGGCTCCAGATTTCAGGAGAGTCCACACCGCCCGGCAACATTGACCCATATAAGGTGTGGACCTATAATTTGAGCTGTTCCAGCAGCCCCTCCAGATCCATTGCCGATTTCCTGTATGGGAGTCGAAGGGTCCAGGCAAAAGGTGGGCGTTCTCTGCATAGGGTTCGTTGATCGGGTGTATGCAGGGAATGGCTCGGAAGGCACGTGATGGTGCGCCTAAGGCCGGATATTTTGGAATGATCCCCAAAGGAGTACTACACACCGCATGAATCGCACCCTTGTTCTTGTTTCCGCCCTTGCTGCGGGAATGACGTCCGCAGCCGGAATGGCCCAGACCGCTGGCCCACAGTCTCCGGAAGCCGCCTCCACCGCACCATCCGCCCCGGTTGCAGTTCATGCTGTTCCGGCGAAGATCGCCATGATCGAGTACGAGCAGGTCGCTGCCGCCACAAATGAAGGCGTGCGGGCTCTGCAGGCACTACAGAAGAAGTATGAGCCGAAGAAGAATGAGCTGCAGACGCTTGCTCAGGAAGTGGACGCGCTGAAGAAGAAGTTGCAGGCTTCGTCGGCGACGCTGAGCGAGGCCGATCGTGCCTCGCAGACGAGAGCGATCGACGTGAAGGAGAAGCAGCTGCAGCGTGACGGCGAAGACGCACAGACCTCCTTCAATAATGAGTTGCAGGAGACGCTGGGCGCGGTTGGGAAGAAGCTTGGACCAGTCGTTATTAAGTATGTGCAGGACAACGGCTACACCATACTTCTGGATAACTCCGGCCAGCAGGGTGGGCTTTCGGTTCTCTGGACGCAGCCGGGCACGACAGATATCTCGCAGGCTATTGTGGATGCCTACAACACGTCCTCGGGAATCGCGGCACCGGCTCCTGCGGCACCAGCGGCGGCGCATCCGCATACGACGACGACTCCGTCTGCGAAGCCCGCAGCGCCCAAGCAGTAAAAGCGGCACCGATTGGCCAGGATTACCTGGCTGGGTGAGGGAGGTCTTTGTGGAGGCCTCTCTCGCCGAGTAATGCTGAAACGGCGCCAGCACAGTCAAAGCTGATAGATTTTGTAATGATCTCTCAAAGGAGTACCACACACCGCATGAATCGCACTCTTGTACTTGTCTCCGCTCTTGGCGCGGGATTGATGACCGCAATGGGGGCGGCTCAGACACCTGCAGCACCGGCTCCTGCAGCTTCCGCACCTCAGACCTCTGCGGTACCGGAGGCTATTCCGGCTAAGATCGCCCTGGTTGCCTTTGAGCAGGCTGTCTTCGCTACCAATGAAGGTCAGCTCGCGGTTCAGAATCTGCAGAAGAAGTATCAGCCCCAGAAGAGCCATCTCGATGAACTCTCTGCCGAGGTCGATTCGCTGAAGAAGCAGCTGCAGAGCGCACCGGCTACGCTGTCGGATGAAGAGCGCCAGAATCGCCTGCGAAACATCGACACCAAAGAGAAGCAGCTGAATCGCGACTCCGAAGATGCGACGAATGCCTATAACGCGGAGCTGCAGGACGTTTATGGCAAGGTCGCCGCGAAGGTCTCGGTCACATTGAAGAAGTATGTGCAGGATAACGGTTACACGCTGCTGCTGGATGTCGGCAGCCAGCAGAGCAATGTCATGTGGGCGACTCCGAATACAAATACGGACGTGACGGAGGCTGTGGTGAATGCCTACAACGCGTCGTCCGGAGTAGCGGCCCCGATGCCGTCTGCACCATCCGCACCATCTGCAGCTCGTCCGCGCAGCACCACCACCACACCACATGCGACCACCACGCCGCACACGACAACACCACCACAACAGTAGGTTCCTGGGCTCGGGCGAAGAGGAGGGTAGGTCCTCTTCGCCGAGACGAATTTCCTCAGCACAGCAAGCAGGCATCTCTGTGGAAAAAGTTGTGGAATTACAGGTACAGAAGGAAGCCAGAATTGCAGCGGCAGTGGGTAGCTGCGCAATTGGACGGAAACCTGCTACCCATGTAACTACCTGTAAATGCGAGTGTTGGCTTCCGCTATCCTGATTCTTCCCTGCTGCTTCTTCCGTCTTCCCTCCAAGTATTGATATTTCAAGGGTTTCCACAGATTGACGTTACGCGCAGGTTACAGGATTAGTGCTTCTTAGCACATTGCCTGGTGGAACGGGCTGCGAAACTGCATCGGGGAACTGCTTTTTGGATGGGTATTTAGCGCAGATTATCGACCGCTTCCGTATGCCACAAAAGTTGTAGCCGGCTAATCCTCGCCTACCTTGAGAACAGCCAGGAAAGCTTCCTGAGGAATGTCGACCTTGCCGATGCGCTTCATACGCTTTTTGCCCTCTTTTTGCTTTTCGAGGAGTTTGCGCTTGCGGCTGATGTCGCCGCCGTAGCACTTGGCGATGACGTTCTTGCGAATGGCAGTGACCGTTTCGCGGGCGATGACTTTAGAGCCGATGGCGGCCTGGATGGCAACCTCGAACATCTGCCGCGGAATGAGCTCGCGCATCTTTGAGACGAGGGCGCGACCGCGCTGCTGGGCAAAGTCCTTATGAATGATGATGGAGAGCGCATCGACGGGATCGCCGCCGATGAGGATGTCCATCTTAACCATCGGGGAAACCCACATTCCGGCGAGTTGGTAGTCCAGTGAGGCGTAGCCGCGGGAGACGGTCTTGAGGCGATCGTAGAAGTCGAGGACGATCTCGTTGAGGGGCAGCTCGTAAGTGATGAGGACACGGGTGTCGGAGACGTACTCCATGTTCTGCTGGCGGCCGCGCTTTTCTTCGACCAGCTTGAGGATGCCGCCGACGTACTCTTCATTCGTCAGGATCTTCGCAGTGATGACCGGCTCTTCGATCTGTTCGATGTTGGATGGGTCGGGCCAGCGTGAGGGATTGTCGACCTCGATGACGCTGCCGTCGGTGAGGGTGATCTTGTAGCGCACGCCAGGTGCGGTGGTGATGAGGTCGAGGTCGTACTCGCGCTCCAGACGCTCCTGAATAATTTCGAGATGAAGAAGGCCGAGGAAACCGCAGCGGAAGCCAAAGCCGAGAGCGACGGAGGACTCAGGCTCGAAGGAGAAGGACGCGTCGTTGAGGCGGAGCTTTTCGAGGGCGTCGCGGAGCATGGCGTGCTCGTGCGAGTCGACGGTGTAGAGGCCGGCGAAGACCATGCTCTTGATGTCTTCGAAGCCGGGCAGAGCGTCGGCGCAGGGGTTCTCGACGGAGGTGATCGTGTCGCCAACCTTGGTGTCGGCTACGTTCTTGATGGTTGCGACGAAGAAGCCTACTTCACCTGCGCTGAGTTCGGCGAGTTCGACTGGTTTGGGGGTCATGACGCCCATGCTCTCGACGTCGAAGGTCTTACCATTCGACATCACTTTAATCTTCATGCCCTTGCGGAGTCTGCCGTTGATAATGCGGGCGAGGACGATGACGCCTCTGTAGGGATCGAACCAGCTGTCGAAGATGAGAGCCTGGAGCGGGGCTTCGGGGTCGCCCTGCGGGGGCGGGAGCAGCGTGACGACGGCTTCGAGGATGCTGGCTACGTTGAGGCCGGTCTTGGCGCTGACGGCGATGGCATCGTCGGCGGGCAGGCCTACGGATTTTTCGATCATCTCCTTGGTGCGCTCGATGTCGGCGCTGGGGAGGTCGATCTTGTTGATGATGGGAATGATTTCGAGGCCGTTGCTGATCGCCAGATAGGCGTTGGCGAGAGTCTGGGCTTCGACGCCCTGTGAGGCATCGACGACGAGGAGCGCGCCTTCGCAGGAGGCGAGAGAGCGGGAGACCTCGTAGGAGAAGTCGACGTGGCCGGGAGTGTCGATGAGGTTGAGCTGGTAGGTGTCGCCATCCTGCGCCTTGTACATCATGCGGACGGTGTGGGCCTTGATGGTGATGCCGCGCTCACGCTCGAGGTCCATGGCGTCGAGGACCTGGGCCTGCATCTCGCGGGAGGTCAGCGAACCGGTCAGCTCAAGAAGCCGGTCGGAGAGTGTGGACTTGCCATGGTCGATATGCGCGATGATCGCGAAGTTGCGGATGTGCGATGGATCCATTTTGTAGCTGGGTCGCCTCAGTATTCATGTTAACACCCGTGCGGAGGGCCGGGATGTTGGGGCGCGGGTCTTTAGGACTTCGCTTCGGATAACGGGAGTTTTCAGAGGTGCAGGCTGACCTCGCAGGTGCGTTCAGACTAACAATCTCGCGAGAACGAGGGACTGACAGAAGTGGCTTCAGGTGGCACAGGCCAACGGATATCTTCGAAGCGAGCAGACCTCAGGGCAGTCGAGAGTTCATCGCGAAGCGGACAGCGATACTCCGAGACGAAGTGATTCGTCTCCGTCTCCCATCCGTGATGGGATTGGGTCGTGATGGAGAGAGGCACGATGGATCTGGTGTCGTCAATCCACTCCCATACCTGATGGACGATGCGCCGATTGCCAGTGCCGATGCGAGCCGGAGTCTGTAGTCGCGAAGTTTGTATAACGGCCGTGCGTCTGTTTTTGCGAGAGAGAACGCATTTGTGTGCTGCGCGTCTTACAATTGGCAGGGAAGATGGTGCGGATGACTTTAGAGAACCTGGTGCAGCGGTGGGCACTTGTCGTGGCTTGTACGCCGCTGGTGATGCTTGCGGGTTGTCCGCAGAGTCAGGTGGCGACGGCGGGTAAGACGGCTCCGCAGGCTACGGCTCCGACGATCGGCAATGGCCCGGCGACAGCAACAGCTGGTGCGACGACAGGTCAGGCAGCACAGTCCACGGCACAGTCGGTGGACAATGCGGCGAAGGCATCCAGGGTGCAGCAGCTGATCAATCAGGCAGAGGCGGCTTATCGCAGCGGCGTGGATAACTATCGCGCAGGGCATCTGGATGCAGCGCGGCTGGACTTCGACTCTGCTGTGGATGTGATGCTGACCAGTGGGATGGATCTAAAGACGGACCCGCAGCTGGCCGATGAATTCGATCATCTGCTGAATGCGGTGAACTCGCTGGAGATGGCGGCACTGAAGCAGGGCAATGGATTTTCGCCGGTGCTGGAAGCTGCGCCGCTGGATGCAGCGGATGAGGTTACGTTTCCTGCAAACGCAGCTTTGACGGCGAAGGTCGCGGCTGAGTTGAAGACGACGCAGTCTGACTTTCCGCTGGTGGTGAATGACTACGTTGCCGGCTTCATCAGCTATTTTTCGAACTCTTCCGGAGGACACGCGCACCTGCTGCGCTCGCTGGAACGCGCGGGGAAGTACAAGGACATGATCTCGAAGGATCTGCGCGACGAAGGGGTGCCGCAGGACCTGATGTATCTGGCTGTGGCGGAGTCGGGCTTTCAACCGCAGGCGTTGAACGCGAAGTCGGGCGCGGGAGGGATGTGGCAGTTTATGCCGACGGGCGCGTATGGGTTGACACGCAACGGATGGTTTGACGAGCGGTTCGATCCCGAGAAGTCGTCGAAGGCGTATGCGCGGTATATGAAGTCGCTGTACAACCAGTTTGGGGACTGGTATCTGGCGATGGCGGCGTATGACTGGGGTCCGGGCTATGTGCAGCGCGCGGTGATGCGCACAGGCTATGCGGACTTCTGGGAGCTGTATCGACGCAATGTGCTGCCGGCGGAGACGAAGAACTACGTGCCGGGTATCATCGCGGCGATCATCATGGCGAAGAATCCGGCGCAGTATGGCCTGGACAAGCTGGTGCCTGAGCCGTCGGTGGTCTCCGATACGGTGACGGTGGACTATGCGATCGATCTTCGTCTGGTGGCCGACGTGACGAACTCTTCCCTGCCGGAGATCGTTGCGCTGAACCCAAGTCTGCTGCGGATGACGACGCCGCGCGATATGCCGTTCGACCTGCACATTCCTGTGGGGATGCGCGATGTCTTTGCGACGCGTCTCAAGGACATTCCCGAAGACAAGCGCGATAGCTGGCGCTTTCATGTGGTGCGCAACGGCGAAACGCTCGACGGTATTGCAACCGCGCTGCATGCACATGCGAGCGATATCACCGAAGCGAATGGACTGTCCGCAGGTGGAGGCGTGGACACGGGTGATGAGCTGGTGATTCCTGTCGCGAGTGTCGCTGCGAGTGTGCGGCCGCAGCGGTATGCGGTGCGCGGTGGCGATACGCTGGTCACAGTTGCCGATCGGTTCGGCGTGTCGGTGGAGGAGCTGAGGCGCTGGAATCATCTGTCGTCGAACGTGGTGAGGCCGGGCAGTTCGCTTACGGTCGCGGAGCCGGTGAAGCTTGCGCCCGGCACGCGTGCACGGAGCAGAGCGGCGCGGAGCAGGAACAGCCCTTATACCGCGAAAGGCTCTGTTCATGCGGCTTCCGAACATGCCGAAGCAAAACACGCAGGCGCAAAACGCGGCGCGTCTGCGACAGTAACGAAGAAGAGTTCGAATACAAAGAAGAAGATCACAGCCCCAAAAAAGAAATGAGACGCTGCATGAGGAGCTACCCTATGAAAAAGATTGCTTGCCATTGGTAGCGCCTGGGTGCATCCTGTTGCTAGAATCTCGTGCCGGGACGTAAATAAATTTTTTGCTGCATCGTACGCGTAAAGCAGGAGCAGTGAACGGTTGGAAGTACAAAGCAGTGAGAGGATAATGGCGATGATGTTCGACGACACGATCAGGCTTTATGCAACCGCAGCAGAGGATGACAATCACTACGGTGATGAAGCAGACGACCATGACGATTCGCGCCACCGCTTCGACGACGATGACGAAGAAGAAGAGGTGACGATGACCTCCGACGATGATGATGACGATGATGAACTCGACGAGGACGAGGATGAGACGCTGCATGGAACGACGCACGTTGAAGAGGCGATCATCTTCACGTTGCCTCCATCACCGGTCACCAGTTACGAGCCCGCGACGAAAGAGTCTGAACTGCCTGTGAAGAGTGTGTCTGCACCGAAGGCTGCGAAGCCTGCAGTAAAGAAGGTGGCTGCCGCTCCGGCGAAGAAGGCGGCTCCGGTGAAAAAAGCTGTGCCAGCGAAGAAGGCTGTGCCGGCAAAGAAGGTGGTTGCCGCGAAGAAGGCGGCTCCGGCAAAGGCGGTCGCAAAGAAGGTAAGCAAGCCCGCAGCAAAAAAAGCTCCTGCTAAAAAGGCAGTGGCAAAGAAGACTGTGGTGAAAAAAATTGTGGCGAAGAAAGCTGCTGTCAAAAAGAGCTCCGCCAAATCAGGATCTGCCGCGAAGAAGTCCAGTGCTCCGCGCGGCGGTAAGGTCGCTTCTAAAAAGGCGGCCGGCAACAAGGGCACTGCAAGCAGTAAAAAACCAATGAAGAGAGGTACTACCTTGGCAACTAAGAAAGCAGCAGCAAAGAAGGCACCAGCGAAGAAGGCAGCAGCGAAGAAGGCTCCTGCTAAGAAGGCAGTAGCGAAGAAGGCTCCTGCGAAGAAGGCTGTAAAGAAGGCCGTAAAGAAGGCTCCTGCAAAGAAGGCCGTAAAGAAGTAAGCACTCTTAAGGCAAGCAAATAGGCCCGGACTCCTCAATTGAGAGCCCGGGCCTTTTTGCGTCTGCTGGTATGGATTTACTTTTTGTCGGCGGTGATTTCAGCCAGAACTTCGGCGCTGTGAGCGGTGGGATTGACCTTTTCCCAGACCTTGACGACCTTGCCGTCCGGCGAGATGAGGAAGGTCTCGCGGTTGGCGAACTTCATATCTCCGTGGGTGCTGACCGGGACGCCGTAGGTGTCGACCACTTTATGGTCGGGATCGGCGAGGAGCTTGAAGCTGAAGGTGTCTTTGGAGCACCAGGTCTTGTGGCCCTCGACGGTATCGAGGCTGACGCCGAGGACGACAGCGTTCAGGGCGTCATACTTCGCCATGTCGCGCTGGAAGCCGTGGGCCTCGATGGTGCAGCCGGTGGTCTGGTCCTTGGGGTAGAAGTAGAGGACAACCCACTTGCCCTTGTAGTCGGTGAGGCTGATGGGCTTGTCTTCCTGCGAGGGCAGGGTGAAGTTGGGCGCGGTCGCACCAGCCTGAATGGTGTCGCCTGCGGGCGCTGCATGGGCCTTCAGGCCGACGCCGCCTACGGCTACTGCTCCTACGATGACTGCACTCCAGATTGCTTTGCGCATGGTGTTCCCCTTTTTGAATCTCTTTTGTAGACCTGTAGACGAGTGTATGCGTTGGTAAGACGCGGGCCCGGGATCGCACGCTGCAATTTTACATTCTGATGACAAGTCGTTTACAGGGCCCTCGCAGGCGCTTTATCCGGCCACGATGGTAATGCCGGCCAGATCGGCGGCTGCGACGATGGCGGCGGGATCGAACATCAGCGTTCTGTCTGCCTCAATTGCGAGGCAGGTTGCGCCGGCTGCCTGCATCGTCTGGATGGTGGCAACGCCGATAACGGGTACGTCGAAGCGCATGTCCTGGTTGGGCTTGGCGACTTTCACGATGGTGAGGGAGCGGCGAAGGGTGGTGGCTTCGGCGGGGGTGTCGAAGGTGCGGAAGAGTGCGCCGGCGCGGGTGATGGTGGCGTCGGTTCCCTCCATGGCCTCGACCGCGACGCAGGCCTGGGCGGCGATGACGACGGTCTGGCCGAGGTCGTAGCCCGCGATGGCCTGAGCGACGCTACGGCCGTAGACGATGTCCTTCCGCTCTTCTTCGTCGGGGGCGCGGCTGGTGAGGACACCGGCTCGGGCGAGGAGCGGTTCGAGGTAGGCGGTGGAGGAGATGAGTTCGATGCCTTCGTCGCCGAGGACTTTGGCGATGGCGCCGAGGAGCATGTCGGTATTGCGGGTGCGGAGGCTGAGGAGGAGTTTGGCGAGGCGCCAGTCGGGGCGGATGCTGGAAAAGATCTGCTTGTGTTTGACCTGACCGGCCATGACGGCGCGGGTGACGCCTTCGGCCTGAAATGTTTCGATGAGGCGGGAGAGTTCGCCGAGGGAGAGCCAGTGGACGTGGATGTCGGGGTCGGCTGCGGCGCGGGCGTCGATCTCGGGGTCGGTCTCCTCGTTGATGGCGGCGACGACTACGGTGAGGCCGTGGGCGCGTGCGGCGTCGAGCAGGAGGAAGGGGAAGCGTCCGTTGCCGGCGATGAGGCCAAGTTTCGACATTGGCTTACTTTAGCGCATGTGGGCGGGGTGGGAATCGAAAGGCTTTTCCGCAGGGAGACCCTTTTCTGTGTTTGGCGAAGTCAAGTAGCTAAGTGGTAACGAGGTCGGACCACCTGGCTGTGGGAAAAGAAGGTCTTCGGTGTTTGTGGTGATTTGTGGTGATTCTTGGGATTTTCCCAGGGTGAATTAGGTTTTATGTGGCGTTTTTCAGAGGTTTACCTGCCAACTCTGTGGCGATTCTGACGTGAAAAACGTGGATAACCTGTGGTGATTTGATGGTGGATTGTGGACAAATGCGGTCACTTGTCTGGCGTCAGACAACAGGCGTGGTTGACTTGATAGTCGGATTCCGATATAGTCGGAATCCGACATGAGAACTGAATCCGACAAGACGCCTCCTTTATCTTCGGCAACGCTGCATATTCTTCTGGCGCTCGCTGGTGGAGACCTGCATGGCTACGGGATCATCCAGGAAGTTGTTCGCCATTCAGACGGTCACTACAAGCTCGGCCCGGGCACGTTGTACGACAACCTGAAGAAGCTGATGGACGCCGGTCTGGTTGCAGACGCTCCGAAGTCCGCTTCCCCGGAGGACGATGAACGGCGGTTTTACACACTGACGATGGCTGGCCGCAGCGCTCTGTCGGTAGAGGTTGATCGGCTGCAACGTGTCGTAGGGGAAGCGAGACTGCGTCTTCAGAGTTTTCAGGAAACGAGGCCGAAGCCAATATGAACCGTCCAGATTTTTTGCGATCTTCCTATCGTCTGATTTTGCGGATGCATCCGGAGCCGTTCCGCGACCGGTTTGGCGAGGAGATGCTGTGGATCTTCGAGGAAGAGCGCCGACGGGGCAAAGCGGCTCGATTGCTTTTTGACGGGGTTCTGTCGCTCCTGCGGCAACACTCCACAGTGGAGAAGGCTCCCGAGCCGGTGATGGCTGGCTTCGGCCTGCTTGATACCAGTCTGGATATTGCTCCCCGGCGTTTCGTTGAAGCCGGGATTACAGCTTCGCTGATTCTTGCCGGGTTCCTCCTGCTTCTGGGGAAGACGGGTACGCCTATGGCAGCTGCTGCCTGCCTGCCGGGAGTGGCTCATGCTGCTCCACGCCTTCTCCAGGCACCTTCGCGCATTCAGAGGTTTCCGGAAGCTGCTTCATCGAGCGGTCCTCGCCGGCCAGATCCGGGGCAGGTCGACAATGCTGCGGCCAGCGCTGTTCGAATCGTCCGCGCTCAGGAGCTATCGGCGGCGGGCTATTGCTCGCAGCAGTGAGATTTGCAGCGGAGGCAACACCGGACTGGCGATCAGGGTTACTGCCGATCAGAGTTACTGCCGATCAGGGTTGACGTGTGTGCCTGTCGCGTCTGCGGGTTCTACTTTTCTACTTGATGATGCCGCGTTCGCTGTTGGCGATGAAGTCGGCGAGGTAGGCTACGTGTTCGCCTGCGTTGCCGGAGGTGATGGTTTCGCGGATGGCTTCGAGGGCCTGGGTGGTGTTGAGCTTTGAGGCGAGCAGCGTGCGGTAGGCGGAGCGGAGTTCTTTGAGCTGCTCCGGGGTGAAGCCGCGTCGCTCCAGACCGACTTTGTTGAGGCCGTAGGCGTGGTTGTTGCGCTCGATGGAGGTGAGGGAGTAGGGCAGGACGTTCTGCGTGATGGTGGTGCCACCGCCGATGTAGGCGTAGCGGCCGATGCGGCAGAACTGATGGACGGGGCAGAGGGCTCCGACGACTGCGTAGTCTTCGACGATGACGTGGCCGGCAAGGGTTGCGGAGTTGGCGAGGATGCAGCCGTTGCCGATCTGCGAGTCGTGGCCGATGTGGGTGTAGGCCATGATGAGGCAGTCGCTGCCGACTCGCGTGGTACCTCCGCCACCTGCGGTGCCGCGGGAGATGGTGACGTACTCGCGGATGGTGTTGTCGTCGCCGATCTCGACACGGGTGGGTTCCCCGGCATACTTCAAATCCTGGGGAGAGATGCCGATGCAGGCGAAGGAGAAGATGCGGTTGTTGCGGCCCATCGTCAGGTGTCCGTCGTCTCCTCCACCAAGGATGACGTGGGAGACGAGTTCGCAGTTCTCGCCGAGGATGACGTTGGGGCCGATGGTGCAGTACGGGCCGACCGTGCAGCTCGCGGGAATCTGCGCGCCCGCTGCGACGATGGCTGTGGGATGGATACTCACTCTGCCGGGGCCTCGGCTTTCTTTACGACGCGGGGCACGACCTGGCACATGACGGTGGCATCGCAGACGAGTTTGCCGCC
>Ga0302308_10001678_pt1 | contig 17978 bp, 11 predicted proteins | sample III_Palsa_E3_3_FD_200531 | JGI IMG/M metagenome (GOLD analysis project Ga0302308, IMG submission 200531) | Peat permafrost microbial communities from Stordalen Mire near Abisko, Sweden - III_Palsa_E3_3 | ecosystem: Environmental > Terrestrial > Soil > Palsa > Peat permafrost | place: Sweden... | reverse complement strand
CGGGACAACGGAAGTCAGCAATAATTTATTTTCCCTTTATATGTTCGACAGGCTCACGGGAGGGCTCGATGATGCACACAGCGCTATCAGCAGCGCCAATACGCAAAAGGACATCCGGAAATATTTTGCCGGGGGAGCGGACTATGAAAAGTGGAAAAAGGACCCCTTCCTCGGGTTGATCCTCTTCCGGCAACTCCAGGAGGGCTTTGGATGGGAGTCTTTTAAGACGTTCTTCCGCCAACTTCATGAAATGGCCATCCTTGATCCAAGTGGAGCGTACGCCGATACCGACCAGAAGAAGCGGGATCTCTGGGCCCTTAAATTATCCAGGATCACGGGGAGAAACCTTGCTCCGTTCTTTGAAAAATGGGGAGTCGTGATCAGCCAAGGGGTGAAGGACCAGTTGGCTCCGTTGCCGGGATGGATGCCCTATAACTTTCCCCCGGCGGATTGAGGCACTCCCCGGGGCATGGAGACCGGGGCATGGAGACCGGCCCAGCGGATTGAGGCACAGCGTTTGTAATATCTGAATAAACTTCTATTTATGAATGCGAACAGGCTGTCTGGAACACTGGAAACCGCTTTGAATGCCCAAATGACCAAGGAGTCTCATGCGGCTCAAATTTATCTATCCTATGGCTGCTGGGCGGACAGCCAGGGATATGAAGGCATTTCAAACTTTCTTTTCAGACATTCCCAGGAAGAGCGGAATCACATGATGAAAATCCTGGAGTACATATTGAAAAGGGGTGCAAAAGTAAAGGTGACGGCCATCCCCGCTCCGACAGCCGACCCGGAGAACGTGAACGATTGCTTTGAAAAGGTATTTGAACAAGAGATAGACAATACACAGGCGATTTACAAATTGGTCCGGATGAGTTTTGATGAAGGTGATTGGGCTACCTGGAATTTTATGCAATGGTTTGTAAAGGAACAGACAGAAGAGGAAAACCTGGCCATCGCATTATTGGATAAGGTTAAGATTGCCGGGGGTAAAAAAGCGTCGGACGATGCCTTGGCGGCGCTCGACAGGGACCTGGAGAAGATGCCTGATGATGCACGGCTGGCACAGGATGTAACGACGGACAACCCCTAAAGTGGGTAAACGCCGCGGACGGATGCCCAGTCATAGCCTATAAAGTCCCGGGCAGCCGATAAAGTCCCCATTGCCTGCGCATATTTGTCGAATAAGGTTGATCTTTATTCACATGAATACATTATTTGAGACGGAGAGGCTGGTTATACGCCCTATGGTGCCTGATGATGCCCCATTTGTTTTCCAACTGTTTAATACACCAACCTGGTTGCAGTTTATCGGGGATCGGAACGTTAATTCCCTGGCAGATGCCCGGAACTACCTGGTAACGGGACCCTTGAAAAGTTATATAGACTATGGGTATGGGGCCTGGCTGGTCGAGTTGAAGGCAAATAATGAACCCATAGGCATGTGTGGCGTTTTCAGACGCGCCTACCTGGAGCAGCCCGATCTCGGCTATGCTTTAATGCCTGCTTATGAAGGCCAGGGGTATGCCCTTGAAATGGCGGCTGCCGCGCTGACCTACTGTTTCTATCAGTTGGGTATCCCGGAATTGCTGGCCATCGTTTCTGAGGCAAATACCCGGTCCGTCCGCCTGCTGGAAAAGATGGGATTCGACTTCAAAAAGACGATAGAACCTCCCGGGGAAGGGCGGACAATCATGCTTTTTGGAGCAAAGCCCCGCCCGTATGCGGTAGATAAATTCCATTTGGACCAGTTGATTCATTCTTTTTTCAAGGTTTTTACCAATACGCAAAATACCCTGCCGGAAGTTGCCATGATTTATCGGCTGTGTATTCCGGAGGCTGTTGTCATTAAGAATAGCGGACCCCAACCCGAAGTGAATAACCTGGACCAGTTCGTGGAGCCCCGGTATCAGATCCTTACCGACGGCATATTAACCGAATTTCGGGAGGAAGAGGTGGCTGAAAAGACGCAGATATTCGGAAACATTGCGCAACGTTTCAGTACTTATCACAAATCCGGGGTGTTGCAGGGGGAGCCCTTTTCCACGACAGGAATGATCACCTTCCAATTTATCAAGATACAGGGCAGTTGGAAAATAAGCGCCCTGGCCTGGGATGACGAACGGGAAGGCATTACCGTTGCCGGCTCCTACAATAACGAGAGCGCGGCCGGCTAAAAAGCACCCGATTCTTGCATAATTGCCGTTTATAGTGTAACATTAGCCTACTAATTATTCAATCAAAACGAAAGGGATCTATGTACTGTCCAAATTGCGGAGCTCAAATTGCTGACAATTCCACCTTCTGTCCGAAATGCGGGGTCCGCACGGGTAGCGAGCAGCCTTATACCCAGCCGGGTACAATATATGATAAGGCCCAAGGTCAATATGGAAATCCCGAATTGGTGGGGTATGATTGGCTGACTACGCTACTCCTGTGCTGGTTCCTGGGGTATCTCGGAGTACATAGTTTTTACACCAAGAAAACGACGATCGGGATTATTCAGTTACTCACCCTGGGAGGGTGCGGTATTTGGTTGTTGATCGACTTCATTATGATATTAACAGGGGGCTTTAGAGATGGATTCGACAGGCCGCTGGTCAGAAGAAACTAAATATATAACGGCAAGGACGCTCTTTTTGTCTTTGGTGCCGATATTCATTTGGAATATTGACTATCACGCCACGGACCGGGACTTCTCATTTTGTTTGTTTAAAATGATCACGGGCCATTGTTGTTATGGCTGCGGTTTATTGAGGAGTATTTCTGCCTTATTGCACGGGGATTACCGCGAAGCGCTTCGGCTAAACCGGCTGAATGCCCTCACGATTCCGTTGCTGGCGGGCGTCTACTTGCGGGAATGGCGGGACGCATGCCGACCCCTCCAGTCTACAAATAAGCTCGGCCCGTCCGGCCCTGGAATCAGCTTGACCTCCGGGCAGGTTCATAAAATAATAACCCGGAAATAAAGAAAAACTGAATATATCTGCGCAATTTTAAGGTGGAAAATCACACCTTAATTGCTGACAAATGTTCACCACCCAAACCAACCAGGGCCTCTCCGTCAAAGCCTACCAGGGAGACGCCAAGACATTGCTCGCCTTTGACCTTCCCCAGGCTCAATCCAAGGGCCTCGCGGGGTTTACGCTGGCTTATTCCCCCGGAGCGGGGATCGATTATTACATCTACAACGACCTGCAATTGCAAAATGAAGCCAGCCAGGTCCAGGTGAAAACAGAACCGGCCGGTTCAAGCGTTAATTCGCCTATTCAGAAATTCAGATGGGTACACGTGCCCGGGAATTTTCACCAGGGCGGCCAGGTGGAATACGGGAACTATACGTACACGATCACCCCCCGCTATTTTGGCGCCAATGGCCTCCTGGAGCCCATGGACTTGTCCTTATCTGTGCAGGTGGTCATCGCCGTCCAGCCTTTTGTGAAGGGTAACGTGGAATTGGCCTTTACCAGGGGATTTGTGCAGTCCCAGGCATTTGCCGATCATTTTGGGCAGGCGGCGCTCTTTAAACCCGTAGGCGCATCCCTGCTCTTTGATTCGACGCAGGTATCGGGGACCAATTCGGCCGGTCAGTCCTATACTTACCAGCAGGAGTACATATGGTCAGGCTTTACGGCAAGGGTTAAAATTTTTGAATTATTGAATACTGTACTGAGCGACAAAACTCTTTCCCTGAATGTATTTGCCTACGACCTGGACGAACCGGACGTCATGAAGATCTTGTTGCAACTGGCCGCACAGGGTAGGATCAGCATGATACTCGACAACGCATCCCTCCACCACGACAGCGTGGGCGACAAGCCCGAAGATGAATTTCAAAAGCAATTCGATGCGGTTAAAACCGGCCAGGCCTACCTGATGAGGGGGATGTTCGGCCGGTTCCAACACAACAAGATTTTCATTGTCAAGCAATCCGGCAAGGCCCTCCGGGTACTCAGCGGATCTACTAATTTCTCTGTGACCGGCATGTATGTCAATTCTAATCACGTCATTGTTTTTAATGATCCGGCCGTGGCAGAAATATACAGCAATGTGTTTTTAGAGGCCTGGAATGACCGGGTATCGGAAGCCGCCTTTGTTCAGTCGCCTGAGTCGACGACGGTCTTTCCCTTGCTATTGCCTGGTATTTCTGCGGCCAGTGTGACGTTTGCCCCGCATGCTCCCGCCATGGCCTTAAGTAACCTGCAAAAAATGGCGGACAGGATTGGCCAGGAGCAAAGCAGCGTATTATTTGCGGTCATGGATACGGGACCTACTTCTACGGGGCCATTGATCCCGGCCCTCGTCGCCCTGCATTTGAACCAGCGCATTTATAACGCCGGGATCTCCGATACGGATAACAATATCAGTTTGTATAAGCCGAATGATCCCGCCGGACTGGCCGTGACCGGTTTGCCCACCCAGGTATTGCTTCCTCCCCCTTTTAATAAGGAGGCCTCCATTGGAATGGGGCACCAGGTCCACGATAAATTCGTCGTATGTGGATTCAATACCCCGCTGGCAGTGGTCTGGCTGGGCTCTTCCAATTTGGCGCTGGGGGGAGAGCAGGCTAACGGGGATAACCTGATTGAGATCCATGACACGGATATCGCTACCGCTTTCGCCATAGAGGCCCTTTCCCTGGTGGATCATTTCATGTTCCTGGATGAGCATTCGTCGGGGATCGGGAATAATACAGCGACGGCCGAAATATGGCTGGTGCCTACGGATACATGGACGCTTTCTTATTATGACCCCAATGATTATCACATGAGGGAACGGTTGCTCTTCCGATAAGGCTAGGTTGGTCCCGTGCCGAGGCGCCCATAAGGCCGTACGGGTCCGGCACCGGGGGGCCATAAGGTCGGTACCTCGTCGGCTTCGCTCAAGTCTGTAATGTGGTTATTTACGTATATAGTGGGAAGACTTCTTTTAAGTAAGAAAAGCGGTCTTGGTAGATGGAATATGCCTATTTCTTCAGGAAAACAAGCAGGAAAGCGAAAGTATGGCATATTTTTTCTATTTTTAATGTCCGGTAAACCCTATATAATGACATATTTGCCCTCATGAGAAACCCGGTGTTACTCTTGGCAATATTAATTGCTTACACCACTGCCTGCCACGCCCAGTCGGGAGAGATCGGAACAATGATCCAACGATTGAAGTCTGCGAAACAGGACTCCGCAAAGGTTATGCTGCTGCATTCAATTTCCAGGGCTTACTGGAATAAAAATCCCGACAGTGCTATTTTAATGGGTCAGCAAACAGTTGATCTCGCCAGGTCCCTGCATTTTGGCAAGGGCATTGCCTTCGGCCTGCTGTCCATTGGGGTGGCCCAGGTCAATAAGGGGGACTATTCCGAAGGCCTGAAAAACCAGCTACAGGCATTAAGGATCAGCGATTCATTGGGATTGGAAGACGTCAAGGGCCGCATTTACGACGACCTGGGGATCCTGTATATGAATAGTGGGGATTATGCCCGGGCGAGGGGCTATTTACACGAGTCGTTGCGGATTGCACAAAAACTAAATTCCAAAACTGCCATAGAGAGCCTGCTTGTCAACCTGGGTGAGGTGTACAGGAAAAACTATGAGTACGATTCTGCCATTGCTTATAATCTGCAGGCGGTGGCACTTGCCCGGGAATTGAAAGACACACTGAGCATTGCCATCTCTTTATTCAATATCGGGGACAATTATGTACGCAAAGAGCAGCCGGATACCGCGCTTCCGTACCTGAAAGAATCCCTCAGCCTGTCCCAAAAGGTCAATGACTACGAAGGGATCGCCTATTGCTATAACGCGCTGGCGCAGGCTTACCGCCTGAACGAGCGGATAGACCAAAGCATCACCTATGCCCGGATCGGTTTGCACCTGGCGGGTAGCCTGGGATACAGTGAAGTGGAAAAGGAATCCTGCAATATCCTGTATCAGAATTACCAGCAATTAAAGGATTTTGAGAAGGCGCTACAATTCAGAAACCAGGAATTACAGATCCAGGATAGCCTGTATACGATCACAAAAGATAAAGAGCTCAGGAACCTTCAGTCTTCTTATGAATTGGAGAAAGAGCAACACCAGGTGGACCTGTTAAATGAGGACAGGGCCCTCCAACGGGAAGAAGTCGGCAGGGAGCGGTCTGTCCGCAATATCCTGCTCTCCGGGTTTGTCGTATTGGGGTTACTCACCTTCTTCCTTTACCGGAGCAATACCATGAAGAAGACGCTGAACGACCTGCTCAAAATGCAAAACGAGGGCATGGTCACACAGAACAAGCTCCTGGAGGACCTCAACGCCTTGAAGAATCGCATCCTTTCTATTATAGGGCATGATCTGAGAGGTCCTATCGGCGCCTTGAGGAACGTGGTGGACATGATGAAAGAGGAGTCCTTAACAGAAGAAGAGTACAGGCAGCTATGGGCCAGGATGGAAGAAAGCTTACTGGGCACCGAACATTTACTGGAAAACCTCCTGTTCTGGGCGAAAAGCCAGATGGACGGCATGCAGGTGTATGGAAAGGAATTTCCCGTACAGGAGCTCGTTCTGCGCAATATCCGCCTGTTGGAAAACAGGGCAAAGGATAAAGGTGTCGAGCTTTGGATGGAAGAGACCGTGGGACCTGTAGAGATCTATGCCGATGAAACGATGACGGATATCGTCATCCGGAACCTGCTGGAGAACGCCATTAAATTTTCTAAGGCAGGAGGAAAAGTAGTGGTAAAAGCGGAAGCCAGGACAGGGTCCGCTTGTATCACCGTAAGCGATAACGGTCAGGGCATTTCCTGGGCCGATCAACCCCGGATTTTTGATAAATCTGCCTCTTTTACGACAACCGGCACCCAGCAGGAAAAGGGCAGTGGCCTTGGGTTAACCCTCTGCCGCGAGCTCGTCGAAAATAACGGAGGCAGCATTGGCTTTGATAGCTTGCCCGGCAAGGGAAGTTCTTTCTGGTTTGTCCTGCCGAGCCATCAGAAGCTGGTTCCTTTCGCAGATAAAAACCCCCGCCTTCAAAACCACTAATCGTTTTATTTCACACTCTTTATTTCAAACGGCGATGCCGGTAAACCTTCTTTGTTGAACAAGTTGGCGCCTTCCGGGTTATCTGCCCATGCATAGCGGACATAGACCGGTTGAAGAATGTCCCTGCTCCAAACTGTTACTGTATTTCCTTCTATTTGGGCCTGCGCCCAAACGAATTTTCTGTCTGCCCCGGCAATCGAAAAATAATGAAGGTCAGCGTCTCCTTTTGCCATCAGTCCGGTGCCCGTATGGCTAAAACTGAGGATGATCTTATGGTCTTCCGTTCTCGCATTTTCGCAGGTAGGCCCGGAAAATACCATTTGCTCATCTCCGTAAGCCACTTTCTCCGCTGCATAAGCGAGGCGTTCGCCTACGTCTTTTTTATCCAGGGGATGAATATCATTCCATTCCCCCAGGTCAATCGCCACCGCCATGCCTGTATGGGGGACAGATAATGCACTTGATTGCGCTGCCCTTAACTCCGCCCAATTGCTTTCCGAAGGGAGGTATTGAGTCTCCATAAAATTTGGTAGCTGTACGTAGAGGAAAGGCAACTCCCCCAGGCCCCATTGCTTGCGCCAATTGGCTATTAGTGCGGGAAGTAGCCGCTGATATTCGGAAGGGTTGCCGGTGTTGGCTTCGCCCTGGTACCACAAATATCCCTTGACAGTGGAGAGAGTCAATGGGGCGATCATCGCATTGTATAAGCCAATCGGCTGGTATGACCAGTTGATGTTGACACCTCCTTGCACGGGCGCAAAAGCCTCGCCGACTTTGTATTGCCAGTCACCGCGAAGGTCTATGTCCTGTCCTCCGGCCTCCAGGTGATACGCCTTGCCCGGTACAAAGCCGCCTTTGCCCGTATAGTTCACCACTTTGATCACGAACCTGTTCCTGCCCGGCCTAAGCAGGCCTGCCGGCAACACATATCTCCTGGGAGGATACTGGTAAGTAGTGGAACCGACCAGGACTCCATTCACATACAAGTAGTCCGCGTCCACGATCCGACCCATAAAGATGTTGGCGGCAACGCCTGTCATGGAGGCTGGGATGTCGACGTCTTTGCGGTACCATACCACCCCGTTCAGCCCCTTCACTCCCTCGTCCGCCCAATACCCGGGAATAGAGATAGGATCCCAGCCCCACGGTTCATAGGTCGTATCGTACCAGGGCTTTGGACCCGTCAGGCCCATATCCCGTTCCTTCACCAACCTGTTTGACTCGGCGGCGCTGGCCAGCGCGTTCCGGTTAACGGCGTTTACATAGGCCGTATCCCTTGCCCGGTGAGCTAATTGGATGTCTTCCGGGAACGCCAGCAGCCCTTCTTCACTGATCCAGGATTCGATGGGCGTTCCCCCTACACTGGCATTGATGAGTCCAATCGGTACATGATATTTATCATACAGCGCTTTTGCAAAAAAATAAGCGGTAGCAGAAAACTGCAATACACTGGAAGGGGTGGAAGGCTCCCATTTGCCGCCCGGCAAGTCGTCATGGGGACTATTAAAATCAGGCGAGGCGACTACGAAAAATTGCCGGATGGCGGAGTCGTGGGCTTGAGCTATTACTTCCGGATATTTCTCTTTCACCCTTTCCATGGGTAACACCATGTTCGACTGGCCTGCACATATCCATACGTCACCCACCAGTATGTCTTTTACCAGAAGGGAAGCCAGTCCCGTTTTCCGGTTATTGCCCCGGACCTGCATCGTGTACGGGCCTCCGGCTCTCATGGGGGCCAGGGTTACATTCCACCTGCCATTGGGCCCGGTGATTGTCCGATAAGTCTTACCGTTGAATGTTACGCGTATTTTTTCTCCCTGGGCAGCCCAGCCCCAGATATTTACAGGAGTCTCCCTTTGCAATACCATGCCGTCACTCACCAGCCTGGGCAATCTTATCTGACTAATCAATGGGGTTGAACACAGGCAAACGCTCACACATAAAACAATGCCGCGTATCCGATGGGCAATATTCATATTGGATTGATTAATGCTGATTTATTCTATTGACCCGTTACTTCCCAATACGCTTCTTTGGGCGCTCCTTCCGTATCAAACAGCAAAGGATAGTTCTTCCTCCCTTTTACCGGATAGTCGTCCAGCCAGGTATGGCGGTCCGTGATATTCCAAAAGGTGACGCCGCTGATGACAGAAGCATATTCCCTGAATATGTCAAACAAGGCTTTGTACTGGCGGCTTTGGCGCTCCTGCAAGTCCTGGGTCAAGGTGTCGGAATCGGTAGACAATCTGGCCCGGTCGTTTTTTTCCCAAGGGTATACCGAGACGTCCAGTTCAGTGATCTGTACCTTCAGTCCAAGGGAGGAAAATTGCTCAATGGCGTCCCGCAGATCTTTACCCGAAGGTTCGTAAATAGACCAGTGCCCCTGCAATCCCACGCCCGTAATAGGGATGCCTTCGTCCACCAGGTCTTTCAATAGCCGATAGACGCGGTTCCTTTTTTCAGGCCGTTCGGTATTATAGTCATTATAAAACAATTGGGCGACCGGGTCGGCGGCGTGCGCGTACTGAAACGCTTTTTTGATGAAGTCTTCCCCGCAGATCTGATACCAAAGCGAGTTGCGCAGGAACTGGGTGCTGTCGTCGCTGATGGCTTCGTTGACGACATCCCAGGCGTAGATCCGCCCCTTGTAACGACCGACCACCGTAGTGATATGGTCCTTCAGGCGTTGTAACAGGACGTCTTTGGTGACCCTGTTTCCGCCCGTCGCTGATGCCCGGGTATCAAGCCCAGCCGTGTCATCCTTGAATAACCAGGCGGGTGTTTGCTGGTGCCAGCATAAATTATGACCCCGGACCCGCAGGCCGTGTGCCTGCGCAAAGGCCACAATGGAGTCCGCCTCCCCGAAATGATATTGTTGTTCCAGGGGATGAATCGGCCCCATTTTCATCACATTCTCCGGCGTCAGGCTATTGAATTGTTGCAGGATCAATCCCGTATCCGGGCCCTTAAGGGAATAGGGGCTAACGGCTACGCCTACCGGGAAATCATCCCTGAAATAATCTTTTAGGCCGGGTCGCATCGGAGTTTCCGGAGGACCCAGGTAACAGGCCTTGGCTCCTCCCAGGTCAAGGACTATCTTTTCCAGCACGACGCCCGGATCGACTTTCCAGTACCGCAGGATGTGTGGCCCCTGTCGGGAAAGATGGATGCTTGTCCCCACAATGGCGATATTATCCCCCACCAGCGAACTCCATACAGGTCCCGTTTGTTCTGCCGGAAGATGAAGGATCGTGAGCGGCCCATTGTCTATGGAGACGGCAAACCGTCGGCCCCTCGTATTTTCGTAATCCAGGGTAGGAGCGCAGTACGCCTGCAGGTTGGCCACACCGGTATCAAAAGTATAAAAGGCATATTCCAGGTAGGACGAATCAGTCCGATCATGTGCCGTCGTGTGCGCCCCCGGATCATGTGCCGTCGTGTGCGCTCCCGGATCATGCGCCGTCGTGCGCGCTGGCGTCATCCCCGTCCCGATCTTCCCGACCCTGGCTATGCGCACCCAATGGACAGCTGAAGTATTCACTGCTCGGGTATAATGGTCTGCATTCATCGCCGCGTACCCCTGGTCTTCTACAAAACCAACAGATGGCACGGCGGCTCCCAAGGGGTCGGCCAGGGCTCCTTGCAGGGCAAGGCGTACCGTTAGGCTCTGGCCGGAAGGTCCTGTAACCAGCAGGGCAGCACCTTGTTTGCCCTCCGGAGCCTTGCGCATGTCTATGCTGATCCATACGCGTTGTTCATCTTTTACGCGGCCATCCGCGGCCGTGATCCTGACCCAGGGGGCGCTTGCTGAAATATGGTATTCAAAGGGGATTGTCCCCTTGTTGAAAATATCGATGTAATGCCGGCCAGGCGAGTAAACGCTGAAAAGTGGAAGGGTCGTGGACGCGGCGGTCGCCCCTGCTGCGCTGTCCGCGCCTTCTACGGCGACCCCCATTTCCGCCGTGTCCCGCAATGGAATCGTTTGTACGGCGGGCATGCTATTGACGCGCGGCTCCTGCCAATGAGTGTAACCTATATGGGTCTGGTCCATCATATGGGTCCATTTTCCTCCGGCAAGAACGGTATTGTATTCATGTGAAAGCAGGGAATCTTCTGCAAACCGGGCCCTTACACTGTCTGCCAGGGCATTGGTGGCAGCCCTGCCCTGTAAGGCATACCAGTGGTTCCGGGCTGCCGAGACATAGAGCTCGTTCAGGTTGGCACAGGCCTTTACGGGATACAGTACCAACTCGTAAAAGGCATCCCTGTCTGCGGCGGCCATCTCTGCATATAATTCCTCGGCTTGCGTGGTCAGGGTGTTATATTGAGCGACTACTTTTTCCGCTTCCCGGTAGGCAGTCAGGCTGTAGGTGCCGGGAGACAGCAACTCAGGCTTTCGGCGGCTGTTATAGAAGGTATATTCGGAAAGGATATGTCCAATGGCGGCGGCATGCAGAGGGCCGAACTGTTCTGCTGCCCAATTCCGGGCATAGGCTTCGACGCGGTCAATCGGCCATTCGGAAGGATTCCATGCATAGTCCAGGAAAAAACTGATAGGCAGTTCCATGGGTTTCAGGTCGCCTACGTTGACGATCCATATCTGTCTGACTTCGTTGTCGTACGCCAGTTTCATCTGCTCCCATACCCGGGGGATGGAATTGGTGTTGAGCCATTTGTAGTTGCGGGGGTCGCCTACATAATCAAAGTGATAGTAGATTCCGTAGCCACCCCTTCTTTCGGGGGATCCGGGTTTGGGCAGCTTGCGAATATTGCCCCAGTTATCGTCACAAAGCAGGAGGGTAACGTCGTCCGGCACGCGCATGCCCTTGTCATAGTAGTCCTGGACTTCCTTGTACAACGCCCAGGACTGAGGCACATCGGCCGGGTTTTTACCCGTGACTTCCCCAATGATCCTGCGCTGATCGGCCACAATTTTTTCCAGTAGCGCGATATTGCTGCCTTCCGTCATGGGCATATCCCCATCTCCGCGCATACCGACGGTGACGATGCTTTCATGCGTCCCCATGTGCTGAATGCCCTTTTTCCAAAAGTCCTGCAGGACAGGTGCATTGGTGACATAGTTCCATGCGCCCGTCCCATATCTTTTCCATTCCTGCTGCGCCCTCAGCATGGGTTCGTGGTGGGAGGTGCCCATCACAATGCCGTATTGATCTGCCAGGATAGGATTCAGCGTATCATCATCGTTGAAGGCATTGCCCCACATAGCGGGCCAGAGGTAATTGGCCTTCAGGCGCAGGAGCAATTCAAACATCTTTTCATAGACAAGGTGGTTAACGCCTCCAAAGGTGGCGCGGGTCCACCCGGAGAAGGCCGGTGCTTCATCGTTGATGAAAATGCCCCGATATTTTACGCCGGGCGATCCGGAGAAATAAGGCGCATGATGGAGGTATAACGCGTTTTGTTTGCGAACGGGCACATCGGCCCACCAATACCAGGGCGACACGCCCATCTCCCGGGACAGTTCCAGCGCCCCGTAGGCCGTTCCTCTCTTGTCGCTGCCGATAATAACCAACGCTTTTCCGATCCCTTTAAAGGGGTGAAGGATCACCTGGTAGGAATACGATTCCCATTTCCCCTTTAATGTGGTTACATTGATTTTTCCGGCGTTGGCCAATTGCCGGATCAGGGGCGACCGGTCCAGGCTTCCTATGATGATCAGATCGGTTGCTTGTGTAGGTATCCGTGACAAGAGCAATGGTGTCAGATCAGTTACTTTTTGTATGTCTTTGCAAAGCCAATCGGCGGCCTTCCTCACCAGCCAATGATCCGCCGTGTCCACCAGGATAGGAGTGGCAAGACTGACGGATGTGCCCTGAAGACGGTCTCCGGCAGAAACGATAGGGAAGGCGCCGGTAGTGTCGTGACCAGAGATCAGGTCGCCGAATTCCATGAAGCCGACAGGGATGGTGTCGCCCGTATGGGCGGACGCAGGAAAGACGGCCCCCAACAAACAGCCCGCCATCAAACAACCCGCCATCAAACACTCCGCCAACAAACAGCCAGCCGACCGGCGATCAGTCATGATTCTTCTCAGCGCGACGAAAACAGGACGGTTCATACGGAGCAATCGTTTTAATATTCAATCGTTCGGCCGGGCAGTTATCGGCTGACCCTTTTAAAACCCAACGGAGTTCCCTCCGTCTACGGGGAGCACGATCCCGGTAATATATTTGGCGGCGTCCGAAGATAGGAAAAGGGCAGCGTCTCCAATATCTGAAGGCGCGCCCAGGTGCCCCATCGGGGTCCGGGACAATACCCGTTGTCTGCGGTCAGGGTCGCTGTCCAGGGCCTTGGAAGACATTTCAGTGGCAATGAAGCCGGGGGCGATGCAATTCACCCGGATTCCCAGCGGGGACAGGTCTACGGCCATGGAACGGGTCATCCCCTCTATCGCGGATTTGGAAGCCGTATAAGCAACGACCTTGGGGATCCCATACTGGGAAGCCATGGAACTGATATGAATGATATTACCGTTCCCTCTTTTAATCATAGCTTTCACTACTTCCCTGGATAGGACGAATACAGAAGTAACATTGGTCAGCAGGATGCCCTGGAATTCTTCATCGGAGACTTCTATAAAGTCCTTCTTTAAATTGATGCCTGCATTATTAACTAGTATGTCAATATGCCCAAATTCAGCAATGATCTTTTCTACCAGGGAGGGAATAGTGGAAAGATCATTCAGGTCAGCTGCGACGGTATTGCATAGAGCGCCCCACTGGTCTTTCATCGCCTGCAGTTTTTGCGGGTCCCTGCCGATGATGATCGTATGTATGCCACTCCTGATAAATGCTTCCGCGATAGCCGCTCCTATACCTGACCCGCCGCCGGTGACAATGGCTGTTTTATGATCTGGGATTGATTGTTCCATGAATCTTTAGAGTTTCAGATGTCACACAAATGTAATCGGTTGCATTTTAATGACAAAATGTTAAAAAGGTATTACTTTCTAAGGGAAGAGGCTCTTACGATCAATTCGGCCTTCAGAAGGATGGTATTGGTGGTCTCCATGCTGGACAACCCATTCAGGTGCTGGATGAGGTTCCTTGCGGCTACCATTCCCATTTCATAGCCCGGGTAATTCACGCTGGTCAGGTTGGGTTCCAGTACGGTGGTGATCGGGTCATTGTTGAATCCCACAATGGCAATATCCTGAGGGATACGGATCCCTTCCCGTTTGAGCGCCAGCAGGCAACCCGCGGCACAGTTGTCATTGGCCACAAATACCCCGTCCGGCATGTGTTTCATCCGGCGGATGGTTTCAGCGGCGGCGGTTCCGGCTTCCTGGCTCAGATTGTTCATGATGACATACTCTTCCTTAAAAGAGATGCGATGCTCGGCCAGGGCCTGCCTGTACCCGGCCAGGCGGTCTATATATACGTTCCTCCTGGAGGGCGCTGTGATATGGACAATACGCCTGCAGCCCTGGGAGATCAAATGGCTGGTGGCTTCGTAGCCGGCTTTCCGGTTGTCAATGAGGATATTGGTCCAACGGTTATCCTCCACCACCCGGTCAAAGAACAGGAAGGGGATGTGCTTGCGGGAAAACAGGTCGAAATGGGAAAGATCGTCGGTATCATAGGCCAGGGAGACCAGCAGGCCGTCCACCCGGTTGTTGAACATGGTTTTGACGCTCGCGATCTCCTTCTGCATGGATTCGGATGACTGGCTGATAATCAGGTTATAACCCGTCTCATTGGTGACCTTTTCTATCCCGGCAATGACAGTGGACATGAAATAACTGTTCACTTTGGGGATGATGACCCCGATCATATGCGTTTTCCGATTGCGCAGGTTGCGGGCGAAATGATTGGAGCGGTATCCCATCGCTTCAGCCAGGTCCAGGATCTTCTTTTTGGTCTTTTTGCTGACGACCGGATCGTCCTTCAGGGCCCTACTGATCGTTGCTACAGAAATATTCAGCTCCTTCGCAAGGTCATAGATCGTAATCTCTTTTTCTGGGTTCATACAATCATTTACCAGGCTAAGATAAAGCTTCGTTTATATTTTTTATTAAAAAAATTGTAATCGGTTACATTTTTCCATTTTCTTATTATACATTAGCCTCGTGAAAGGAAAATAGCGGCCCTGAAATTTACTTGCCAACGTCTTTTAATATATATCAGAACCAAACCTAAAAACGATTGTTTATGAAAAAAGCCGTATTGCCGACTCGGCCGAATACCCCCCTGTATAGGTTGAGAAAGTGGCAATTGTTTGCAGCCATATTGATTGCTTGTACCTTCTGTTCCTTTTATGCTTCCCCTTTACGTGCCCAAGCCCAACCGGGCAATGCATCCGGCAATACAGCACTGGTCAAAGGTGTCATCGTGGATGAATCGGGGCAACCCATTACCGGGGTATCTGTCACTGTAAAAGGAACGAGCCTTGGTACTACCAGTAAGGCGAACGGTAGTTTTGAGATCTCTGCGCGCCCTGAAGAAATCCTCGTATTTTCTTCCGTCGGGTATGCGACCAAAGAGGTCCGCGTAAATCGTCAAAGGATCATTAATATCGCACTCGTTCCCAGCGCCAGTTCCTTAGACCAGGTCGTGGTAGTGGGATATGGAACCCAGCGCAAGAGAGACGTTACAGGGTCTATCTCTTCAGTGGGGGAGCAGGACCTGCGCAGCGTGCCCGTGGACAATTTGCAGGGAGCGCTCCAGGGTAAAGCCGCCGGCCTTGAAATTCAGACGACCGGAACAACGCCCGGTTCTGATTTTCAGATCAGGATACGCGGGACAAGGTCTATCAGTGGATCCAATGCTCCCTTGTTCATCCTGGACGGCATTCCATACGATGGCAGCCTAACCGATATCAATCCGGATGATGTGGCTTCCATAGACGTGTTGAAGGATGCGTCGGCTACGGCCATTTACGGTTCCAGAGGCGCCAACGGGGTAGTATTGGTAACGACCAAGCGCGGCAAACCCGGCAAGGCGAAAGTGTCTTACAATGGCTATTATGGCCAAGGGGACGTAGCCTGGAAATATCCTGTGTTCAATGTGCCTGAGTATGAGTCTATGCGGGCCGTTTCCACCTACACGAATGGGTATATGCCGCTGGAATTAAAGTCTATCGCCAATGGGACATCTACCAACTGGCAGAATTTAATGTATCAAACCGCACACAAGGACGATAACAGCATCACCGTTTCGGGTGGCAGCGACGGAAGTACGTATTCTCTTGGAGGCGGATATTATGATGAAACGGCGGTCCTGCCCGGACAGGATTTTAAAAGGTATTCCCTCCGCGCCACCATCGATACCAAAGTTGGAAAGAGGGTGAAGGTCGGATTGAACACCTTAAATACATATGGCATCACCGACGGATCACAGTTCGTTAAATACGGAATGATGTTTCCCATGTTGTCCCTGAGCCCGCTCATGCCGGCCGACACGGGTGGGATCATTGTGCAATCGCCGGCCGGGAACCCCAATGATGGGCTGACGTATAATCCTTTGTACGTTAAACACAATAACAACAACTGGGTGGATCAGACCAAGCGCCTTCATACATTCAATAGTTTGTATGCGGAATATGAGTTCATCCCGGGATTGAAATATCGCTTCAATCTTGGATTGTCTTACTCCACGGAGGAAGACGACCAGTTCCAGGGGTCGGATACAAAGGCCAATCCCAGCTTTTTCAGGCCGGGTAAAGGCAATACCGCCTCCGTCAATCAAACGCCGTCTTACGGGTACACTGCCGAAAATGTGCTGACATATGATAAGACCATTGCCAGCAAACACCGGATCAATTTTACAGGTTTGTACAGTGTGCAGGAATTCCATCAGCATAATACCTATGTATCCAAAGACTCTATTGACCAGGATTTTGTTCAGTTCTATAATTTAGGTCAATCAAGCACGACCCCGGCCCCCGTCATTAGTGGGGGAGAACTTTCCTGGGCCCTCATTTCCTATATGGCCCGCGTGAACTATGTATACGACAACCGGTTCATGCTGACCCTTACCGGAAGAGAGGATGGCTCCTCCCGCCTGGCGGACGGACACAAATGGCATCAATATCCGGCCATTTCAGCGGGTTGGGATATCATGAATGAATCATTCATGAGAAATATAAAGCTGCTCTCGGTGCTTAAATTGCGGGCGGGCTTCGGACAGACATCCAACCAATCCATCAATCCATACGCTTCCCTGGGGAACGTCTCCAATGCCAACAATGTGGCCGGTCAGAACAATGTATCGCAGGGAAGTACCGGAACCACTATCCGGTATAATTACGGGCCGACCGTAGTGACCGGTTACAATGTAGTGACCCTCCCCAACCCCAACCTGGATTGGGAATATACAAAAACAGTGAACCTGGGATTGGACTTCGGGATCCTGAAGAACAGGGTGTCGGGCTCGGTAGACTATTACCACCAGCACACCGATAAGATATTGTACAATATTACCCTGCCGGCGACTTCCGGCGTAGCAGGCCCCTATACCACTAATATCGGTCAGATGCAGAACTGGGGAATGGAATTTTCTGTTTCTTCCCTCAATATCGACAACCCCAGGGGGTTCAGTTGGAGCACAGATCTGAACCTGTTCTTCAACCGGAACAAATTACTGGCTTTGAGTGATAACGTGACGAAGGATATTGCCAACCAGTTGTTCGTCGGATATTCAATGACGTCTATTTATGATTATAAGAAACTAGGCATCTGGCAACAAAACGAGGCTGCCCAGGCTGCTCTGTATAATTCGGTGCCCGGTCAGTTGAAGCTGCAGGATTATAGTGGCCCGAACGGCAAACCGGATGGCGTGATAGACGCCAACGATCAGCACGTCATCGGCAACGGGGATGCAAAATTACAAGGTGGGATGACCAACCGGTTCACGTATAAGCATTTTGATCTGTCGGTCGTGATGTATGCCCGTTTCGGGGGCTTGCTCATCAGCCAGATCCATCAGCCGACTTCCC
>Ga0302308_10001666_pt1 | contig 18041 bp, 10 predicted proteins | sample III_Palsa_E3_3_FD_200531 | JGI IMG/M metagenome (GOLD analysis project Ga0302308, IMG submission 200531) | Peat permafrost microbial communities from Stordalen Mire near Abisko, Sweden - III_Palsa_E3_3 | ecosystem: Environmental > Terrestrial > Soil > Palsa > Peat permafrost | place: Sweden... | reverse complement strand
TCTACCTGAAAACCAGGAACCGGGAGAAGTACGAGTCCGCCGGGCGGCTCATTAACGAAGGGCTCTGAGCATCGTGTGCGAAAGGCCCTGGGCATCGCGGCCGAAAGGCTCCGAGCATCGCGGCCGAAAGGCTCCGAGCATCGCGGCCGAAAGGCTCCGATTGCAATCGTGAGCTCCCCCGCCCTGGTGCCCGCGTGGTTACGAGGAGCGCGATACGCCCGGTACCGTGCGCTGTAGGACGGGTTGGAAGGAGCACTGGCGTGAGCATCCGGGACGGATCCGATGAGCATCCAGGGACGCGTCCGATGAGCATCCGGGACGGATCCGATGAGCATCCGGGGCGGATCCGATGAGCATCCAGGAACGGATCCGATGAGCGCGGACGAGCCGGTCCGGCTCAGCCTGGCCGCACTGCGCGCCGAGTTCGCCGCATCCACGGGTGCCGAGCGACTGCAGCCGCTCGGCCTCGGCCGGGTCGTCGAGGGCGACGGCGCGCTGGACGGACTGGCCCGGGCCGTCGCCGACTTCCCCCGGTCCGGCGCAGGCGTGGTCGTGCTGGCAGCTGCGACGCCGATGACAGTAACGGGCTGGGACCTGAGAGCTGAGGCCACCGAGGTGCTCGGCCGCGGCTTCGCCGTCGACTGGGTCACCCTCGGGCCGGCCGACGGGCAGGTGCACGCGGATGAGCCGACCGTGATGACAGCCCGCAAGGCGACCGCGGGCGCTGGCTGCGTCGTCACCATCGGGTCCGGGACGATCACCGACATCGGCAAGGTCGCGACTAGCAAAGGCACGCCGCTGGTCGTCGTGCAGACGGCGACGAGCGTCAACGGCTACGCCGACTCGTTCTCCGTGCTGCTGCGACACGGCGTCAAGCGAACCTTTCCCGCGCGCTGGCCGGACACGCTGGTTATCGACCCCGAAATCCTGCGCGCCGCCCCGCCGGAACTCAACCGGGCCGGCGTGGGTGATCTCATGGCGATGTTCACCGCGACCGCGGACTGGTACCTGGCCTCGGCCGTGCGCGACGGCTGCCGCCACGACACGGCGGCGGCTCGCGCCGATCCTCCCTACGACGCCACGGTAGCGGCGACCGTGCGGGCGCACGGCGGGCGGCTGCTGACGCTGGCGGGCGGCTTGGCAGCCAGCGCAGGCCAGGAGGCGCGGCTGGCCGCCAGCCTTGCCGAACTTGCCCGCATCCTGACTCTCAGTGGCATCGCCATGGGCGTGGCGGGCTCGACCGCCCCGGCATCGGGGATGGAGCGCGCGGTGAGCCACCTGCTCGAGATGGCTGCCGCCGCCCGGGCACAACGCGCCAGCTTCCACGGCACGCAGGTCGGCGTCGCCAGCGTCGTCGCCTCAGCCACCTGGGCACACGTGCGGCGGCGCATCGGCGAGGGCGCACTCGGCCGGCCGGCCAGAATCCCTGACCCCGACCAGGCCATGGACCGCATCCGCGAGGTGTTCAAGCAGATCGATCCGACCGGCGCGATGGCCGCTGAGTGCTTCGCCGACTACGCGAGAAAACTGCGGCCGCTAGCCGGCGCCAGCGATCCCCTGGCCAGCCTGCGCGACGGATGGGACAGCCACGAGGCCGTGCTGAGCGAGACGGTGATCGAGCCAGGTGATCTTGCGCACGGGCTGCGCTCGGCCGGGCTGCCGGCCAGCTTCCATGAGCTGCCCGAGCCGGTGGGCGACGCGGATGCCCGCTGGGCCGTCGCGAGCTGCCCGCTGCTGCGGCAGCGGTTCTGCGTGGCAGACCTGGCAATGCTCCTTGGCGCCTGGGAAGAGGACGATATCGACGAGATTCTCGCCGAGGCCGCGGTGCTCACGGGGCAGCCATAACCGCATCCGGGGCGGCTGGCAGCCAAGACCGCGCCCTGACGGCCGGGCAGCCAAGACCGCCCTGACGGCCGGGCAGCCAAGACCGCGTCGGCACAGCCGAGGCAGGCGGAACTGCGGCGGCCCAGGTGGCTTCGAGAGCCGGCAGCGTGGGCTTGGAGATCCAGCAGTATGGCGATCCTGTATTACTGGCGCCGCGTCGTCGCCAGTAATCGGACGCGCTGATCCTCGGGGCCGCTGCGGACCATTTCAGCGGATAGTGCGGGCCGGCCGGGCCTCCCATGCCGTCCAGAGCGGCCGGTAGCCCTGCTGGCTCCAGAACGGCACGGACAGCGGATTGAGCTGCGCATAGTGCAGCAGCGTGACGGCCACGCCGGTCGCCTTGATCTCGCGGTGCAGCCGCGCCGCCAGCGCAGTGCCGACGCCACTGCCGCGTTCGCCGGCTGCGACGCCCATCAGCAGCAGGTAGGCAACGGGGGACGGGCGCACCATCGGTGCGATCCAGCCCGCGGACTCCGGCCGCTCGGCGCACAGCATGCCGATCGCCGTGCCGTCGCGCTCGGCCAGCCACGTCCAGGTCTCGGGCACGGCCAGCAACCCGGCGGTTTCGCGCCGCAGCGCGTCCGCTGTCTCGGGTCGCTCGGTCACGCTGCCGAAATGCGCGTCGAACCGGATTACCTCCAGTCCCAGCCGGACGACCGCGTCGATGTCCGCCGGCCCGGCCCGTCGGATCCGCAGGTCCTGCCGCGACGTTCCAGTGACCTGGCCCGCGCCCTCGATGACCCCGGCTCGCCACGGCGCACCGCCCGCGGGCCCGGCGGAGGACTCGGCCTGCCACAGCGGACCGCCCGCGGGCCCGGCGGAGGACTCGGCCTGCCACAGCGGACCGCCCGCGGGCCCGGCGGAGGACTCGGCCTGCAGCGGCGCACCGTCTGCGAGCCCGGCGGGATGACGGGTTGTCGTACGCGCCGCGACGACGGCCAGCGGGGCGAGTCCGTGCCGTAGCAACGCCCCGGCCCCGTCGATGTCACGGCTGGGCCAGCTGACGATCGCGGCGGTGTCCTCGCCGTCGGCGCCAGGCACGCGGGCCAGATGATCGCGCCACAGCGACAGCAACTGGTCCAGCGCATTCGCGGCGTCCGGGCCCGCCAGCCGAACGGTGAGCTGGAACCCGCGTGCCGCGCCCCAGGTCAGGTCCAGCGACCCAGGAACTCCCTGCCGATGTACGCAGGTCCCGCTGGCGGCCGGCTGTCCGCCTGCCCCGTCGACGACCAGCCGAGCGCCGCACCCTGGCGACTTGTCACCAGGCACCGGCAGCAGCGGGTCGATTGCCTGCCAGCGACGCCCGGCTTGCGCGTTCAAGCTCGCGGTATCCCCGGCGCCAGCCGACATGAGCATCCTCCGCACCATCCAGCGATCCCGAAGGCAGCGTATCCAACAAGCACGTCCCGCCAGCGCCGGCCGCGAAGGGCCCGTGCGCGCCTGCGGCCGCTGGTCGGCACCGTTCCAACAGCACGGAACTTTCGACGTGCTGGAGGCCGCCGGAATTTCCGTGTTAATGGGCGCGACGGCCCAGGCGACCCCCGGCGCCCACTCCTAGTGTTCGGCCCTGCCCGCAGCGTGTCCGGCCTGCCCTCAGCCGGCTTAATGACCGCTTCTGGCGGTGACAGCGGGATCGAAGGTCACCGTGATCTGCCGGAATCCGAGTGAGCGGAGCATGCCGTTGAGCATGTTCCGGGTGTTCTTCTGCGCCTCGGCGATGAGCTGGCTGTGCTGGGCGGCGGCTCCGATCTTCTGCTGCGCCAGGATGTAGACCTGCTGCTGGCTATTGGGGTTGCCGGCGAAGAAGTTCCCGATCCGGTCCAGCAGGCCTTGCTGCTGGGCATAGACGTAGGACTGCCTGACATTGAGCGCCGGCGGCTCAAGCTGCGCGGGAGGGAGCGTCACCGTCACCGCTGTGCGGTCCGGCGAGACCCGAATGGCCCGGCCTTTCAGCTGTGCGAAGTCCACGAATGCGACGTCGGTGCCCTGCCCGATGAACAGCGTCTGACTGCCCTCAATGAACGAGGGCATAAACGAGGCATGCCTGGTCAGGTCAACTACCACCTGGAACGAGCCGCTCGCCGCCTCGTAACGGCTGAGCTGCGTGATCGACTTGAGGAGTACCGGGCCACTGCGGTCGGTGGTGGTCTCCCCGAACGGATTGCGCAGCTGCGGCAGCAGGCGCACCGCGGACAGCACCAGCGCCAGCACCACCACGGCAGCAACCGCAATCACCAGTCCCGCCAGCCGCCTGGCCCATCCCTGGCCTCCTGTTATGCGGGCCATTACAGGGCCTCCGTCCATTCGGGTCGTGTCATCGCGCCAGCCGCCTACCCGCCACTTACCCCGGAGGATCCGGCCAATTCATTCCCTTCTCATCACGAGCCCGCCACAATAGCGGCTGCTCCCACGACGAGGCCGCCGGAATGGCGGCTGCCTGAAGGCGCTACGGACTCCTGGCAGGAGAAGAAGACATGCGCAACTACTTTTCCAGACGGCTGAACGGCCCGGTAGCAGGGCGGCGGCAGCGTAGGCCCCGGAGCAGGCTCCGCGGGTGCCTGGTGTGGGTCTTGGTGGTGGTCATCGTCCTGGTCGTGCTGTCGCTGCTATTCGGCGGCTTCCGGATAGGAACCAAGGCCGGCGGTGCCGGTGCCCCGAGGACTCAGCTGACTGTGCTCGTGTGGCAGCCCGCCTCAGGGCTGACGCTTGCTGCCGGACGGCTGCCACTCGCCGCCGGACCGCTGACCCTTCCGGACCGCTGACGCTCGCCGCCGGACCGCTGACTCTGCCGGCAGGACAGCATGGCCACCGCCGACGGGCTCGCGATGACCGCCGCCATACTCGACGAGCTGATCGCCAGGCGCTACGTGCCGGGACGGCCCGCTGACCTGGCCGACGACATGGCCTGGGTCCGGGCCGCGTGGTGCCCAGCTGCCCGGTCGCTGGCGGCTTTCTCAGGTGTCGATGTTCGGGTTCCCGGCGGGCAAGGGCACCAGCCGGGCCGGCGGCTCGGGTATCACCACGGCGGACTCCACGGTCAGGTCCCGGCGGACGTGGATCAGCTCGCCGTCACCGAGCATCCGCCAGCCGAGTTCGCCGTCGAGTTTCTCCGAGGCGACGACGACCGTGCGCACGGAGCGGAGCGCGGGCACGTGCACCGACGACGTCGAGCTGCGGACATGCAGGCCGACGGGCGGCGCCGTCGGCCGGCCGGCGGTGGCCTCGACCCGGCTGGCTGAACCGCCCGGGCTAGCCGAACCGGCCGAGTCGGCCGAACCGCCCGGACTAGCTGAACCGGCCGAGCTGGCCAAGCTGGCCAAGCTGGCCGGACTAGGCAGGCCGGCCGGGCTCGCCGGGTTCGCCAGGCTGGCTGGGCGGGCCGGAAAGCTGTCGCCGGCGGGGCGTTCGAGCACGTGCAGCGCATGCTGGCCCGGGTAGCGCAGCGCCCACAGCTCGCCGGGCGCGGTGACGATCGCGTTCAGTGACGAGACCGGCAGGTGCTCGCCGATCCAGCGGGCCGCGGCCGTGATTCCCGCCCCGACATCCCCGCCGTGGGCGTCGACCTGCTGGGTGATCAGCGCGAAGTAGCGCTCCGAGTCGGTGTCGCCGAGCACGAGTTTGCGATACGTGCCCAGCTGGTAGTCCAGGCGCGAGAGGTCGCCGAAGCCGCCGTTATGCGCCATGATCCGGCCGTGCATCGCGAACGGGTGGGTATTCCGCATGGTCCGGCCGCCGGCAGTCGCCCACCGCACGTGGGCGACGAACGTGGTGGACACGGCCTGCTTCGCCTCGCGGATGAACTCCTCATCGGAGAACGCTGGCTCCGGCTGCTTGTCGAGCAGCGGGTGCCCGGCAGGATCGAAGAAGCCGATCCCGCTTCCGTCGACATTGCGGCGGCTCTGCGCCTCCAGTGAGTCAGGGGCATCCAGAAGCCAGAATGTCGCGCCGACAGCCGCCGTCCCGGCGGTCATACCGAATAACCGGCACATCGCTTGTCCCCCTCCGCGAGCACTGGCCGCATTGGCTCGTTACGGCTATTGATGGAGTCAGTGTCCCTGGTAGGCGCGGGCTGCGTCCCGTAGTTGCTGGTGAGCGCCGCGCATGGTAGTGACGCTGCCGGGCAGGTAGTCCTTGCGCAGCTTGGCGACCGAGGTGTAGTTCGTGTCACAGACGTTCGCCAGCGGCGCCTCGACCGCCTGGGTGATGAACTGGTAGGCGTCCATGGCCGACAGGCCGTAGTCCGCGGCGACCCACTGCACCAGGTCGACCTGCGCGATCCGGAACGCGTCTTCCAGCGGCCGGGCCGAGCCCGCGGACATGATGTGGGTGTCGGACTCGATCCGCGGCCAAGGCGTGGCGAGGCCCTTGAGCAGCTCGACGATCAGGACGGTGTTCATCGCGCACTCGACTGCGACGCCGCAGGTCTCGCCCTCGCCCTGGCGGGCATGGCCGTCGCCGAGCGACAGCAGCGCGCCCTCGACGTTCACGCCGAGGTAGCAGGTCACGCCGGCGGTCATCTCCGGGGTGTCCATGTTGCCGCCGAAGGCGTCCGGCACCAGGGCCGAGCGGACCTCGAGGTTGGCCGGCGCGACGCCGACCGTGCCGTGCATCGGGTTCATCGGCAGCTCGGCGGTGAAGTCGCTGTCCCTTGCGGTGAACTGGCAGCTGCCTTTCGTGCGGTCAAGCTCCCAGATCCAGACGACCTCGGGCAGCGGTTCCTGCAGCGTGGCGGTGAGGTGGGTGGAGGTGAGCGCGCCGAAAAGAGGGACTGTGGTTGATGCCGCCCAGTCGCGGCTCGGCTCGATCGACACGAAATGGACGGCGAGGGTGTCACCCGGCTCGGCGCCCTCGACATGGAACGGCCCGGTCTGCGGGTTCAGGAACGGGAATTCGCAGACCACGGAAACCAGATCTTCCTTACTTTTAACGCGGCCGGCGAAGCAATCCTCAGTCCAGAGTTCGAGCACCGTTCCTGGCTGTATGCGCGCGACCGGTGCGGCTCCGCCGAACGTCCACGCGTACTGCTCTGCCTCGGGCCGGAACGACAGCACCTGCGGACCGCTCATCTGTTGCCTCTCATCTGTCGCCTCCACCGCCGTGCGTCATGGTGAACAGCCCAACTGTGGCGGACGGGACGCACGCCAGCAATGGCCTACGCCCGGTGCACGTCCGCGCCCGGCGCACGTCCGGTGCCTGCCAGCCGATGACACCTGCATCCCTGCCCGGTGCCGGTCACGTCAGGCGCGGCACTGCCCCGCCGTCGGCATGCGCCGGGGAGCCGGCCGGGCAGGGCGCTTTCCTGGCGCCACGGGTCTTGCTGTGGCAGCGTTGGCTCATGGTCGGCCCGCGCGAAGAAAGGCCTCATCGAATCCTCCGGCTGTCATGGGCCGTGCCAACGGCCCCTGCAGCATTAATCACGGGGTATTTGGCCTGGGGAGCGTGGGCCTCCGCTCGTCACCCGAGATTGTTCTATCAGGATCACCAGTGGCGGCACGCATGGCTCAGGCCGCATGACGATCGCACGCTGCTTGTTGTCGTGGGCCTATGGCTGCTGGCGACGTTCTTGTATTGGCTGCCAAGACGACGCCGGCGCGAGGCCGTAGGACTGGTCGTAGTCGTCGCAATGGTCGTTATCGGAGGGGTCCTCGGCACATTCTCGCTAGCTCCGTGCCGAGGCGGACAGTCGCGGACGGCAGTGGCCGCCTGGGTCCTCAGCTTGTATGTCGGATCACTTGAGCCAAGGTACGGAACCACCACCTGCCGGTCGGCCACGCTGCCGCTGGCTTTGCAGCTCGCGCGCACCGTCTGCCTCGGTGCCGCCTTTGCCGGCGCCCTGGCGGTGGCGGCAGTGCTATGGCGGCAGCCACTGGACCGCCTCCGCGCACGCATGGTGAAGGATGCCACGATTCTCATCGGCCTGGATGCGATGACGATCCCGCTGCTGCACAGCCTGACTTCCGGCGGACACAAGAACCGCATCGTTGTTATCGAGCCTGACGGACATCATCCTTTGCTGGAAGAAGCTCGTATCACCGGCGCTCAGATTGTCGTAGCCGACCCCATGTCGGCGCGCGTGCTCGCTCCCCTGCTCAAAGGGGTATTCGGTCCGCAGCTCCGTTACCTGTACTCCCTGCGCCCGGAGGCGGCGGACAACGAGGCGGTCCTTAACGCCGCTAAGTTTGTCCTTGGCCGGATCCGGGCGGATCCCGACAGGCCGCCGCACCTGATCGCGCGCATCGATGATCCCCGGCATGCCGATCTCTGGCGGGGCCAGCACATCGGGGTGTCCGACCGGTGGTTCGAGGATGCCGTAAGCCCGCAAGAATCGACTGCGCGGGCGCTCGTGCACCAGATCTTCCGCGGCGGGGTGCGACAGGTACTGCTCTGCGGCGACAGCACGCTCGCGCTGGCCATCATGCTGGAAATAGCCCATCGCGCCTGGGAGGACTGGGAGCTACTCCAGGCGGCGGCCTTCGGGGAAACCCAGGCCGCTGACCCGGGTGCCCTGGCGCTGGCCGAAGCTGCCCGGCCCGAGATAACACCGCGCCAAGTCGAGCGTGTCGTGCTTCTGGACCGGCGGGCAAAGGACCTTCGGCGTGAGTACCTCGCTACGTCCACGCGGCCCATCGCCGAAGCGCTGCCGGCAGTTGACGCCCGCGGCGAGGCCTGGCGCGATCACCTGCTCGTCTGCCTGGACGAAATGACGCCGGCCGAGGCTGCGCAGACCGCTGTCGTCATCGCCGACCCCCCAGCGGAGACGAGCATGCACGAGGCGGGAAGGGCTGCTCAGCTGCACCCGAGGACCCCCGTGTTCGTGCTTTCCTCCGACGGAGCGGGCATCACCAATACCGTCTTCGACCTGCTGCAGCCCTTTCAGCGGGCGCTCCTCGCCGACGACGGGGCGCCGGAGGATACCTGGATCAGGATCGCCCGGCACTGGCACGAGTGTTACCGCCTGCGGAACCCGGCCGTGCCGGGCGGGGGGAAGGAACTCACGCGCAAGCCGTGGGCGGAGCTTGCGGAGTTCGTCCGCGAGGACAACATCCTTCAGCTTCGCTCGATCATGACGGCGGTGGTAGCGCAAGGCCGCCATTGGGTGCCTGCCCGTGCAGTTGTACCGGGAAGCTTCGTCGAGCTCAGCGAGCGCGACCTTGAGGAAGTGGCCAGGCAAGAGCATCATCGCTGGTACAAGCGCCGTCAGCCGGCTGGCCGGCGGCCCGCTGTAACCGGCGGGCAGCGCGACGCCAGTGCGCCCGTCAACAGCTTCGACCGCCCGTGGGCTGACCTGCCCCTTGAGTTGCGCGAGGGGAATCGCGAGTATGTCCGATTCCAGCTCGATCAGCTGGAGGCCGTCGGCTTCATGCCCGTCCTGCCGGACTGCGGGCCTGCCGATGCGGCCGAGTTCGTGCGAATCGGCGGCGAGGTTCGCGCCGAGCGGCTCACCGCCCGCCACGCCTGGCGGAACGCAGCTGGCGACGAGCTGACCGGCGCCGACGGCGACTGGCGCGTCATCGATGAATTCGGCGATTCGCGCACGGTCCGCGACCTGGAGTTTCAGGCCACTCACGAGCAGCTGGATGGCGATCGCTGGCGCCGCACCGGAACCGTTCGCGCCTGGCAGGTCAACGACGCTGTCTGGGTGCGAACGATGGAAGGGCGAGCCGAGGCCCAGGCCGGCGACTGGATCGTTCAGGGGCCCCGCCGCGTGCGGTGGCCGGTCGCGGACGAGCAGTTCACGCGCGGCTACCGGGCCATCCCGGATGGTGCTCCGGAGCCGGCGGCTGCCGAATAGCCGGCGGCTGAGTAACTGGCGGCTGAGTAACTGGCGGCTGAGTAACTGGCGGCTCCGGCCTACTCATCTGCCCCATCCGTGGGGCATCCTCGCGCTGGATAGCTGCTGACTCGGCAAGGCCAGGACAGCATCCCTTCCGATGCGGCGCCGGCCGCGCGATGCTGGGACTTGCGCCCTTCGTGCCCGGCGGGCGGCGCGGACTCCGGAGAAGGAACGCATTGACGGACACGGTATGGACGGCTGGGGGTCAGCGGCGGCTCTCTGTCGAGGTGTTCGGCGATCCTGATGGCATTCCCATCTTCCTGCTGCACGGCACTCCGGGGAGCCGGCTTGGCCCGCACCCGCGCGGGCAGCTGCTGCACCGGCTCGGCGTCCGGCTGATCGCATTCGACCGGCCGGGTTACGGGCGTTCCGACCGGCTGCGAGGCCGCCGGGTAGCGGATGTGGCCGCAGATGTCGAGGCAATCGCCGATGAGTACAAGCTGGAAAAATTCGCAGTCGTCGGCCGGTCCGGGGGCGGCCCGCATGCGCTGGCCTGCGCCGCGCTGCTGCCGGAACGGATGACCAGGGCCGCCGTCCTGGTAGGAATTGCCCCGCGCGGCGCTGAGGGGCTCGACTGGTTTGACGGAATGGCGCAGTCGAATGTCCTGGAGTTCACGGCGGCAGCGGCCGGCTATGACGGGATCGCCTATTTCCTGAAGACGTCCGTCGACACCATCCGCGCCAATCCGGCTAGCCTGCTTGCCAGCCTCCGGACCGAGCTGCCCGCCCCGGACCAGCGGGTGGTGGCAGACAGCCGCATCCGCTCGATGCTGGTGGAGACCTATGCCGAGGCGTTACGCACTTCTGCCTATGGCTGGATCGACGATGCGCTGGCGTTCAGCTCCCCGTGGGGATTCGATCCCGCGGCCATCACCGTTCCCGTCCTGCTCTGGCACGGCGCGAATGATGTCTTGTCCCCGGCCAGCCACGCCCGGTGGCTTGCCGGGCGAATCCCGGGCGCGACTGTGATCGTCCAGGCGGGCGCCGCTCATTTTGGCGCTCTGGACGTACTGCCGGATATCCTGCGATGGCTATCCGCCGGCCGCCCGGCCGCATGATCACCGGTGCGCAGAGCACCTGACCCGCGTCTGGCGGCTAAGCCGGTCAGATGGAGTGCGGCTCCAGATCACGGCTAATCCGCTGCCAGTTGTGCAGCAGCTCCGTGATCGGGTGACCTGCCCCCAGGACGCGGCTGAAGTCGTCCAGGATCTGCTCCCTGAGCCGCCCCGCCTCCTCGCCTCTACCGGCCTCGTGCAGGGTGACCGCGAGGTTGGCCTGGCAGGCGAGGGTGTCCGGGTGGTCCTGGCCGAGCGTCTTGCGCAGCCGGGAGATGGTCTCGAGCTCGATCGCCTCGGCATCAGCGAGCTCCCCGGATTCGCCGAGGCAGTTAGCCAGGTTGACCGCGCAGGAGAGGGTGAAGGGATGGCTATCCCCGAGCCTTCGCCGCATCAGGCGCAGCGTCTCCTCCGCCAGCTGGCGCGCCTCCGCCACCTGGCCGGCATCGCGCAAGTAGATCGCCAGGTTGTTGGAGGCAGCGAGGGTGTAGGGATGATCCTCGCCGACGCTCGCCTGGTAGGCCGCCCTGATTTCGGTCACGAGCCCCAGTGCCCGGGGAATGTCGCCGACCGCCGAGTAGTCGCAGGCGAGGTTGAGTCCGCAGGCCAGCGCATCGGGGGTCTCGGCGCCATAGTGGCGCTTGTAGCGTTCGTAGGTCTCTTGCGTCAGGCTCATCGCCTCGCTCTCCTCCCCCGCCTTGCGCAGGGATACGGCCAGGCTCTTAGCGGTCCGCAGGGTATCGATCATGTCGTCGCCCAGCACCGTCCGGTACTTGTTCCAGGTCACACGGAGCAGGTCAACGGACTCCCGGAAGGCGCCGGCCTCGCGCATGTCACGGGCGATATTGGCCAGCGAGTAGAGGGTGTAGGGATGATCAGTGCCCAGGACCGCATTTTTCCGGGCATGGGTCTCCTCATCCAGCCTGCGCGCGGCGAAGCAATCGCCGACCAGTAGCAGGGATTCCGCAAGGTTATGGGCGGCGCTCAGGGTCTGCGGGTAGTCCTCACCGAACTGTTCCTTGAAGCTGTCATAGGTTTCCTGGTCAGCGGCAAGTGCCTGCTGGAACTCGCCGAGCGCGCGCAGGTCGGCGGCTAGCCCGCCCGCCGTCATGAGAGCGTGCGGGTGGTCAGGCCTGAGCACGGCTCGCTGCCGCTCGAGTACGTACATGTCGAGTTCGCGTGCCTCGGCGAAGCGGCCCAGGGATCGCAGCACGTTGGCGATATGGAAACGCAGGTGCAGCGTCTGCTGATGGTCGGGCCCGAGCTGCTGAGTCCAGAGATTCTCCAGGCGGTTGGCCAGGCTGAGGCAGGCGTCGAACTCGCCGTGCTTCCACTGATACCGCACCCAGTCGATGAGCAGCTGGCGGGTTCGCGGGTCATCGCACTCCTCCGCCCGGGACGGCCCGAGGTGCGGCCAGATCAGGTTGTACCGGGACCAGTTCGCCGGATCGTCGGTCTCCCCGCGGGACGGTCGGGCGCCAACCAGGACCTCGTGCACCTCGTGCATAACCGTGAGCTGGTCCTCATCGGTCATCTGGGAGCGGATCACGGCCTGCACGAGCCGGTGGATCTGCAGCGAGTTGCTGCCCTGGTCCACCCGGACCAGCGCGAACCGGCTGATATCTCGGATCACCCGGCCGAGCATGAGCTTCTCGCTCAGCGACTCGTCGAAGGGCAGCAGGGATGCAATCATCTGATCGCCGTAGAGCAGGGTCATGGAGATCGGCCCAGGCGACAGGAATGCGCAGAGCTGCAGGAGCCTGACAGCGGCGGGCGACCGCTCCTTGAGCTGCTCGAAGGAAAGGTTCCACGTTGCTACCACGGGCGTCGGGTAGTCGTCCGGCTGGTTCAGGGACAGGATCCGGGTGGACTGCGTCGCCAGCTGCTCGACATAGACCCGCGCCGGCATGCCCGTCTCCTCCAGCCACGCGGCGGCCTGCTCGACCGCCAGGGGCAGGTGGCCCAGTGCGTCGGCGACTCTCTTCGCGTCTGCCGGATCCATCTCGGGCACGTGATGCATGAGATGCGCGACGCTCTCATCCCGGGTGAACACGTCCACCTCGAGCGGCTCGGCCGAATGGCTCCACGCCTGATTGCGCGAGGTGATCAGCACATGGCCGGAGCCGGTGGGCAGGTAGGGCTCGAGCTCCTTCGGGTTATCGGCATTGTCGAAGATCAGCAGCCAGTGCGGCGTGGTGTCACGGCGCAGCTCCTCCAGGGCAGCTTCTGCTGCCTCTGCCATGTTGTCGCCGACTTTAAGGCCCATTTTTCGGGCCAGCTCTGCCAGCGCCAGGATGATCTCCTCTGCCTGCTCAGCCGGAACCCACCAGATGAGGTCGTAGTCGGACATGAACCGGTATGCGTACTCCAGCGCAACCTGGGTCTTGCCGACCCCTCCCAGCCCGTACAGCGCCTGGGCGACGACGACTGCCACTCCGCCGCCCGCCAGCTTGTCACGGAGCAGCTCCAGGGTGCCGCCGCGCCCGGTGAAGTCGGCGTTCCTGGCAGGCACATTCCAGATCTGCGGGATCGCGCCCGGGAAGCGGGGCTCCTCGGCCGGCAATGCCGCGCTCGCGGGCAGCTGAGCAGGCCGGTCCAGTGCCCACAGCAGCTTCGCGGTCGCCTGGCCGGCGTCCAGCCGCGCGAGGTCGATCGCGGGATGATCGGTGAACGGCTCGGTCACGCGAACGTCGCTCACCCGGACCGGGGTCAGCTGCCGGTGCATGCCGGCGGCGTCGGCTGCCGACATGGCCTTCCAGATGGACCTGGCGTCCGGCGAGTGCAGGTAGGCGGAGGAAAGCACCGCGATGGCGCGGGGAGCGACCTGAAGCTCGTGCTCGGCCTGCAGGCTGGCGGCGACGCCACCGTCTCCCTTGGCTGCCGTGGCCACCGTGCTACGCGGCAGCACGCGGAAGCCGGAGCGAGTCAGGATGGCCTCGATCCAGTCGGCCCACATACGGTCTTCCGGTGCGTAGCTCAGGAACACCTGCGTGGACGATGCGGGCGGCCGCCGGGTGAAGGCGTCCCGGTACTGCAGCCGGCGGTTCTCCGCTATGGGCCGCATGGCCGTCACCTGGCCGCCGGTGACCGCGTCGCTGATCCGCTCGAATGAAGCGAGCAGCGAAGTCGGTGATCCTGGCTCGTCGCCGAACGTCGCCAGGGTCTCCTCGAAGGCGTAGAACGGCTTGTACGGGACTTCGACTGAGGCCCAGTACTGCGCTGACTTTTCCTGGCTCAGCCCTTCCGGGAAGCCCTCGAACTTCATCCGGGCCAGGGCACGACCGACATCCAGCTTTTCCTTCTCGCCATCCTCAATGCGCATCGGCACGGGCAGCACCCGGATATTGCGGTCGCGGTAGCGGCTCCTGATCTGGCGCGCGACGTTGGCTGCTCCCTCTACGCTCTGATCACTAAGGGTGAAGCAGACGGCCAGGACATCGGGCAGCTCGATCGTGCAGATGTCCGCGACGTCACTCAGCCCGGTACGGCTATCGATCAGTACATAGTCGTATTTCTGCTTCATATCCTCGCGCATCGCACGGAAGAATCTGCCTCCGCCCAGCCGGTCGTAGAAGTTGTCCCAGTCCAGGGAGCACACAGCAGCGGAATAATCACGATTCTGACGTCCAGCGGACAGGAAATCCAGCCTGCCATCACCCGGGAACTCCCAGCTCAGGGAAACGGCATGGCGCTCGACCTCCGCGTATTCCAGATGCCAGTCGTCGGGACGTGGCGAGGGATCGACGGCGGCCGAGGCATAGTCATTGATGATCTCGATCACGCCAGGCGTGGCGCTGACCGTAGACTCGTTCAGGAACGGATGGAAGAATTTATGCAGTCCCGGTGACTCTAAGTCCCAGTCGACGCACAGGACCCGCTTCTCGCTGCTGGCGAGGATCCAGGCTACGTTCGCGAGCGCCATCGTGCGGCCTGTGCCGCCCTTATACGAGTAGAAAGTGATGATCTGGCCCTGGCTAGACTCGCTCATCAGGCACCTCCGACGTCGTCTGGATTCGCCATTCTGAGTCGCGGGCGCTCAAGCTGGGGACCTGCAGGCGGATAGGCAGGAGCACTCTGGCGGAATCTCTTCAGCATGATCATTGTCATCTGGGGCAGCAGCTGGCCGAACTCCTCCAGGGTTGGTATCCCGGTGGCCGCCATCCGGCACTGGTGCGGCACGCTAGCCAGCCTGTTGCCCAGGGACTTTCCAAGGCCGTCGCGGAGCGCCTGCTGAGCTTTGGCCATCTCGGCATCCTGGCTATTCCATGGCACTAGCACACTGATCCAGGGCTGGTCGAGCCGGTCGAGGTGGCGAAGCCGCTGCTGATGCGCAGGTGAGATGGTCACCCAGGCGTCGACGAGGCACAGGCCAGGTGGCAACGGCTGGCCATTGCCGACCGAACCTGAGGCACCGTCCTCAAAGGTCCCCACGAAGGGCTGGCAGCCGAGGCATTTATTGGCCAGTTCCATCGCGTAGTCGGCCAGCGGTTGCGGGTAGTCCGGACTGTACGGGCTCCACGTGTGCGGCGTACTGCCATAGTAATCACCGGCACGACCTTTGGGAAGCGTCGAGGTATCGTGCGCCAGCACGGTAATGTGAAGCTGGTCTATAGCTATTTGCTTGATGCTGGCTGGGCCGAAGGCGCTCGGCAGCGACTGGTAGTCGGCGGGCTTCTCCGCATTGAGCTCTGCCTCGTCAGCCACCTCCACGATTCGCTGAGCTAGCCGATGGACTGCCCGCTGATAATCGCTCCGGTACTGCTGCAGCTTCATTATCCCGTAGAAACCCTCGATGCTGTAACGCGGGCCAAGCTCGGCATGATTATACTGAATTGACTGCGCCACATCTGGCAGCCTGTCCTGATCAAGCTTGGTCCACAGGGCCGGTACGATAGCGTTTACCGCTTGGTGTCCTTGCGCATTATGGTTTACTCCGCGCCGCGCAAACGCAAACCATTCCTTGCCGCAGTTATCGCTTTCGAAATAGCGTTGAGAATATAGCGGCACGAAGACCCGGCAGGTTGCCAGGGCGTTAGTCAGCTCGGGCGGCCATTCGACGCCTAGCCTGTTCTCCCGGTCCATGAATCCGGCCTCTTCAGACCGCGCGCTGGTCATTTGTAAAATAGCCGCACGCAGATCCTGATAGAGCTTATAGACCCATCGGTCCGGATCATCTTTGTCCGTCGGATCCCGCTTCGGAGTTCGTGCATAACTCAGGAAGAAGTACGGCATTTTGCCGAGAGGCCCGGGCTCGTCTCCCGCGGACATCAGCGCGTTCCCCCCCATCGCGCGGCCACCCTGGCCCCAGCCTCCTCACCTACCACGAAAGCCGTTTATATGATCACTGGCTGCCTAGATGATGATATATGGGTTTTCTGAAGGTGACCAGAGCCCGTCACGGCCCCGCGACCTGCCCGTGGTAGGGCGATTTTGTCAGGTCGCTATGCCGGGCAAAGCGGAGCCGGCGAACCGGGGAGGCCGGGCTGGGACTGCAAGCGGGACGAGCCCGGCTGGCCCTATGCGCACCGCCGGGACCGGGCCGGAACGGACGCGTCAGCCGCCTGCGCCGGGCTGCGGGGCAGACACCATTTCGTCAAGCATGGGAGAGATAGAGGCGCGCATCCCGTCGATGAACTCCTCCCCGAGCGGGGTCAGCGAGCCCGACGCGGCCAGGTTCTCGATTGCGTCGGCGGTTTGGGCGCGCCAGTGCGCGAACCGTGCCCCGGCTGCCTCGGCTGCCGGGCCGGTGGCAGCGCTGCGGCGAGCTCGCCAGAAGTCGGTGACGGCAATGTGTGCGTAGGTGCCCTGGAGCAGGCCTTCCAGGGGCCGGGGATCGTCTCGCCACGGCGCGTGATAAAGCCGGTTGTCTGTCGCGTCATAGAGGTCATACAGGTCCAGCACCGCGCCCAGCTTTACGTGCTGGAACTCGTGGATCAGCAGCAGGGCCAGGGTGGAGTGATTGGCGGGAAGCGCAGCGGCGACCGCGCCGAAGGCCTGCCGTGCGGTGGCGCTGACGTCGCGGCCGGCCGGGGCGGCGGACAGCGGCGTGACCGTGCACAGCCCGGCTGCCAGGCCGGGAGCGTAGGCGCTGTGCTCCTGCTCGATCTGCGCCCAGGCCCCGCTGAACGCCTGCTGCCAGGCAGCGAACTCCGCGTCGGTCAGCCGGGGCGCTGCTGCCCACTGATGGCAGTCGCGGTAAGGATCGGTGTCTTCGAGCGCGACCGAGATGCCGGGTGCGGTCAGCCTGCGCACCGGCTGCCAGCAGGCAGATCCGGCGTCCTGGGATCCGGGGACGTCCTGAGATCCGGGCCTGCCCGCCAGCAGATCCTGGCGGCGCATCCTCCACTGGCCGTCGCGTGTTCCCACCAGGACCCCGTCGCGTGCTGCATCAATAGTCACGGTCGCGGTCAACGGCGCCGCGGCCGACACCGAAGCGCGTCCCGGCTCGCTGTCCGGCGGCGGCTTCGCGAGGCCGGTAACTAGCCGGCCGAGCGTCGGCAGGTACACGACGCCGCCGCGGACCGGAACGATGACGCGGGCGTCGGTGCCGGAGCGGATGGCGGCGGCGGCGGCGATGGCCCCGAGATGGCCGAGATCGGCGGCCAGGGCCGCGGCGCCGGCACGCTTACCCGGCGGCATCCGAAGCTGCTGCAGGCAGGCTACTGCCCAGACACGGACGTACGGGTGGCCAAGCACGTCGGCGAGCACCTGCGGGCTGCCGGCGTCGATGCTGGTCAGCAGGTTCCACGCGGCCGGCAGGTCCACGGCAGACGCGCCGGGAACCGCGACGGCGGCCTCCTGATAGACCGCGCCCAGCAGCGCCCGGCGCATGCTCCGCTGCGTTTCCGCCAGATGCCCGATGGCGCTGGCCGCGCCGAATCCTGCTGCCAGCGCATGGAACTCGGCAGCGGGAACGCCGTGCGCCGGGCTCACCGCAGCGCCCCGTTGCGGCACCTGAGCCGTCCGGCTGCGCACATGGCTGACCAGTTTCAGCAGGTCGGCGCAGTAGACAGACGGATTGGCGAAGCCGTTGCCCGTGCGATACCGATGGGCATACAGGCCACCGCCGCAACTTGTGACGACCGGGCAGGCCCGGCAGGTCTCGCAGAGTCCGGCGAGCCCCTGCTGGCGTGCGAGGATTCCCGGATGCTGCCCGACCACGTCCAGGGTCTGGGTGAAGACGTCGAACCCGGTGGCTGGGGCGCCGTCGAACGCGGTCTTCAGCGAATCGGCCTGCTCGTAGCTGCCGTCGGTCTCTACGACCACCA
>Ga0302308_10001662_pt1 | contig 18046 bp, 9 predicted proteins | sample III_Palsa_E3_3_FD_200531 | JGI IMG/M metagenome (GOLD analysis project Ga0302308, IMG submission 200531) | Peat permafrost microbial communities from Stordalen Mire near Abisko, Sweden - III_Palsa_E3_3 | ecosystem: Environmental > Terrestrial > Soil > Palsa > Peat permafrost | place: Sweden... | reverse complement strand
ACGCGCAGGCCGGCGTCGACGCTGTCCGGAAAGGCCAGCGAGTCCAGAAAACGGCAGTGCGATTCGGCGCAAACGCCGATGGCGTCGCCGCTGTGGATATCCAGGCCGCCTTCGCGGATCAGCCAGCTATTGATGACCGTGTCGAAGTAGCTGTAGTACTCGACATTGTTGACGTGACCATAGATGTCGTTGTCCTTCCAGCGCGTGGTGATGGTCTGGAAGTGGGGGTAAGCCTGTCGGGCATTCATGTGATTGATTATGTGCCTGATTGGGGGCCAGGTTCGGAGCCCGCGATGCTGCGGGGGCAGCCGTTCATGCGCGAAAAGCTGGGCGGCGTCAACTTTGCCGCAGCGCACAAATTGGCTTTATGATTTATCTTCAACCGTAATGGGCAAAAACCGGTGCGGCATTGACCGGAAAGTGATTGCCGCCTGGCGCTCCGGCAAACTATAGTGCTGAACACGATTGGCCGAAGCGCCACACTCAACAGATTCAACAGACTAAGGAAGGAGAGAGGATGCGGGATTCTGGAGTCCTCCTGCAAATTGTTCATGCCGGCATGGTCAAGGCCGGTCTGGACGTCGCAGCGATCTATACCCGGCTGGGTTATCACGCCGACAAGCTGACGCAAAAGGACTTGCGCACTCCCCATCGCCTCCAGGCGTTTTTCTGGGAAATCGTCGAGGCCGTCACCGGCGATCCCGATATCGGCCTGCACCTGTGCCCGCACCTGCCGGTATACCGCGGCGAAGTCATCGAATACCTGTTTTTCAGCAGCCCCACCTTCCGCGACGGCTGCAACCGCGCCCTCAAGTACCTGCGCCTGGTCAGCGACGCCTTGGACGTGCGCCTGGTCGAGGACGCCAAGGGCCCGCGCTTCACCGTGGTCGGCGCCGCCTTGCAGGCGCCGCAGCTGCGCCACACCGAAATCTGCGTGGTCTACGAGGCCATGCAGTTCGCCCGCTCGGTCACCGAAAGCAATTACAAGCCGCTGCGCGTGCGCCTGCGCTGCACCCAGCGCGCCGACGTGTCGGAGTACGAGCGCGTATTCGGCTGCCCGGTGGAATTCGAGGCCGAGCAGAATGAGATCTACTTCGATCCGGCCCTGCTCGAATACCGCTCGCCGCGCTGGGACCCCGATCTGCTGCGCCTGCACGAGGAGCTGGCGGAGAAGCGCCTGTCCAGCATCGAGCGGCAGGACCTGATCGAGCGCATCCGCACCGTGTTCTCGCGCAAGCTGGAACTGGAGCAATGCGACCTGGAAGACGTGGCGCGCGAGCTGGACGTGCCGGCCCGCCGCCTGCGCTTCGAGCTGGCCCGCGCCGGCACCAGCTTCAGCCAGCTGCTGTCCGATTTCCGCTACGCCCTGGCGCGCAAGCTGCTGCGCAGCACCGACGAGCCGATCGAGCACATCGTCTACCTCACCGGTTTTTCCGAGCCCAGCACCTTCTACCGCGCCTTCAAGCGCTGGTCCGGCATGACCCCGGTGCAGTACCGCGAGCAGAAGCGCGCGACCAACGGGCAGAACGGCAAGGCCACCGCGGATACCCTGAGCGCGATTGTCGGGGCCAGCCGCAAGGCTTGAAGGTTTCCCCTCTCCCTGCAAAGCGGGGAGGGGAGAGCCTATACGTATCCTGCTTTAATCGCGCCGCCCAAAATCCGTTCGTTCCATCATGAAGAGAATGGATCTGTGCTATTTCGCCATAGCTTTTGGCGGTGTGGTCGCATTGATGCCGGCAATGGCCTGTTTTACCGCTGAATCGGCCCTGTCCGAATTTTGAGTCAGCAATGTCAGCAGCTGATCGGCCTGCGCAACATCGCCGGCACCCCCGGCAATCGTCAGTTTCGATATTGAGCCGTCAAATAACGGCGTCATCGCCGATATCAATTGCTGCCAGGCGTGAATGAACTGGGCGAACTCCTCGAGCCTCGCCTGCAATTGATGCTTGTCAGCATCCGACGGGTCCTTTTTGTACGCATCCAGGGCGCTGCGAACATCCACTAGATGAGCGTGCAAATTCGCCTCAAAGAGGCTCGCGGAATCCTGCGGCGGTACGTGCTGACCCTGCAAATCACTGGCTTGCTTGTGCGCCTGGTCGAGTTCCGACCGCAGCTCGCGCGCCGACTGCTCCGCCTTCGATTTGGCCAGTCCAAAATATATAGAGCCGCATAATCCAATAGCCGAGAGCAACACCAGCAAGGCGACAACCGGGAGTGCGCCTTGGCTTGAATGTCGGTCGTTGTGCGCCATATGAAAAATCCCTTCTGTTTTTGATTGAGCGTGCCCCAGCTTATCAGCAGCGGCAATCAGGCAAGCGATTTCAAAGCTCCGCCTCTTTCCATTTCCTCGCACCAGGCCACTGCCATCGGGGAGTGAACAAGCCGCTGTGACTTGAAAACAATTTACGATTGGAAGGACGAGCGAGTACCGATTGCGAACTGCGTCACAGTTTGATGTGCCTGCTTCCCATGACAGGTTTATGGCCGATGAACGTAAGTCCCAGGCAGTTGAGTGGAAAGTTTGCTCCATGCGTTCGTCGATACAATGAATGACGGGGCATGATCTGCACAACGGGGGCTATGGTGCACGGATTTTTGTTGCAGAGAATCACGGTGGGCAACCGTGGCTATACCGATCGGTATCCCAATAAATCCAGATTTCGGGTATTGGCTGCGGCCCTTCTGCTGGGAGGGCTCGCGTTTGGCCTTCTGAGTTCGCGTGCACAGGCCGCCGGGGTGCAGTACGTCTATGACCCGGCCGGACACCTCATACAAACGATCGCGGCCGATGGCACTGGAGCGGAGTACAGCTACGACTCCACCGGCCAAATGACCGGGATCACGCCGCTCGGTGCTTCGACCCTGGCGACCACTGGATTCTCCAGCGACAACGGGGCCGCCGGCAGCACCATCACCATTTATGGCTCCGGATTCTCCCCGACGCCGTCGAATAATCAGGTTTATTTCAACGGCGTACCGGCCAACGTTATCTCGTCGACCGGCAACAGCCTCACCGTTACGGTACCACCGGGCGCCACCAGCGGCGAGGTCACCGTAACCGATGCCAACGGCACCGTCACCAGCACAAGCAGTTTTTCCGTGGTGGCTTCTGCTAACGGGCCGACAATCAGCGGCATCAGCCCATACATCGGACTCGCTGGTAGTTCCGTCACGATTTCCGGAAGCAATTTCCAGTCGGCAACGGCAGGGAACAACGTTTCCTTCGCCGGTGGCGGTTCAGGTACTGTCACTGCGGCAACAACGACTGCATTGACGGTGACCGTCCCCGGCGGAAATCCATCCGGCAAGATCACCGTTCAAACCTCTTCCGGAACGGCGGTCAGCCACCAGGATTTCTTCGTTCCGCCTGCCGGATACTCGGGGGCGGACATCGGCGCCACTGCCCGGATGCCGACAAATGGCAAGCCCTTGACCCTTTCCATCGGCACCGCTCAACGGATCGGCATGATCCTGTTCGATGGCGTCGCCAATCAGAAGATCGCGCTGCGAGTATCGGCGCAGACATTCCCGAGCGCGTGTGCGGCGGGCGATATCGCGCTGAGCGGCCCCTCTCCTGGCAGCCAGGTTCTGAGCAGCTGGAACTTCTGCGCGGGCCTGTTCTTCGTGACTCTGCCGGCGTCGGGGACTTACACGCTCATGGTGGCCCCGAATGATATGGACACCGGCAGCATCACGCTGAGCCTCGACGCAGTCCCACCGGATACCGTCACCGCCGTTTCGACCAGCGGGGCCTTGTCCAAGGCAACATTCCCCACGCCGGGGCAAGGTGCGGACTTCACATTCGCGGGTGCCGCCGGCCAAAGTATCAGCATCGTCACTTCGAGCGATTCGCTGACCCAACCCTATCTGGGCACGATTCTCAATCCGGATGGTTCGACGCTGACGACGTTCTCCGGAAACGGCAGCGCGTTCTTTGGTCCATATGCTTTGCCGCAAAGCGGGACTTACACAATCAAGTTGTTACCGCAGAGCGTTGCGGACGGCTCCATCAGTCTGCAGGTCTACAATATTCCAGCCGCCGTCGGCGGCGCGATCAGTACCAGCGGCACCGCTGCGTCGGTGACGATCGGTACGCCAGGGCAAACCGCGACGTTTACCTTCTCCGGTACCGCCGGCCAAAGCATCAGCCTGGTCACCTCTGGCGATAGCCTCAACCAGTGGTACAACGGGACCTTGCTGAATCCAGACGGCACAACACTCGCGACGATCTCGCAATACACCAACACTTTTTTCGGGCCCTATACGCTACCCCAGACCGGGACGTATACGCTGAATATCGTTCCGCAGTCCGGCGGGACCGGGGCTTTGACCTTGCAGGTCTTCAATATTCCGGCAAGTGTCGGTGGCCCGGTCAGCGCCAACGGTGCGGCTGCGACCTTGACGATCGGAACCCCGGGGCAGACCGCCACCTTCACCTTCTCCGGAACCGCCGGCCAGAACATCAGCCTGGTCACCTCGGGCGATAGCCTCAATCAGTGGTACAACGGCACCCTGCTGAATCCGGACGGCACCACGCTGGCGACATTCTCCGGATACAACAACACCTATTTCGGCCCCTACGCGCTGCCCCGGACCGGGACGTACACGCTAAATATCGTCCCGCAGTCGGGCGGGACCGGGGCTCTGACCCTCCAGATTTACGACATCCCAGCCAACGTCGGCGGCTCCATCCCGACCAACAATACCGCGACGACGCTGAATATCGGCACGCCCGGCCAGGCGGCCGTGTACACCTTCAGTGGCGCCGCCAACCAGAGCGTCACTCTGACGACGTCGAATGACAATCTCACCACCTGGTATGGCATCACCATACTCAATCCGGACGGAACCACACTCACTTCTTTTTCAGGCTACAACGCAAATACTTTTGGCCCCTATGGCTTGGCGCAGACCGGGACGTACACCATCGAGGTTGTGCCACAGGGCGGCGGCACGGGATCGCTGACCCTTCAGGTCTCCGCCGCGACTCCCAATATCATCGGAACGATCGCCACGAATGGCACCGCGACGACGATGAATATCACCTCGCCCGGCCAAAACGCTTCCTACACCTTCAGCGGTACCGCCGGCCAGCAAGTCAGCCTGGTCACCACGGGCGACAGCCTCAACCAGTGGTACAACGGCACCCTGCTGAACCCCGACGGCACGACGCTGGCAACGTTTTCTGCCTACAACAACAACTACTTCGGACCCTACACGCTAACGCAGACCGGCACGTACACGCTTTCAATCGTGCCGCAGTCGAACGGTACCGGATCGCTGACGCTGCAGCTCTATAACATCCCTGCCAGTGTCGGCGGGGCCATGACCACCGACGGCACTGCCGCCACGATGACGATAGCAACGCCGGGGCAGGGGGCAACCTTTACATTCTCCGGCACGGCGGGCCAGAACATCAGTGTGGTCACCACGGGCGATAGCCTCAATCAGTGGTACAACGGCACGCTGCTGAATCCTGACGGAACAACACTGGCGACGTTTTCGAGATACAACAACACCTATTTCGGGCCCTATGCACTGGCCCAGACCGGCACTTATACACTCCAAGTTGTTCCGCAATCCGGCGGCACCGGATCGCTCACCCTCCAGATCTACAACATTCCCGCCAACGTCAGCGGTTCCGTGCCCACAGACGGCACCGCGACGACGCTGAACATCAACACCCCGGGGCAGGGCGCTGCTTACACATTCAGCGGCACCGCCGGACAGACTCTGACCTGGGCTCGTTTTCCAACTACACATCGACTTCCAGCGGTCCATACACGCTGAACCAGACCGGCACCTACACGCTCACCATCATTCCGGAAAGCGGTGGTACGGGCTCGATCACCTTCGCGTTGACGGGGTCGCGATGAACGTGAACTCGCGGCAACGGTCGTCGTGTCCCGTTGACAGCGGACGCGGACGGATGACTGTTTCAAAAGTTTTGAGGTTGGTTTCGGCAAGCAGGGGGAAGGTAGTGAACGTGGATCCTACGGGGCTGTTCGACAGCAAGAATGAAACAAATGGTCGCCAGAGAATCGGGCTGCTCGTGGAAAATCCTCAGCTTGCCCAGCCTTATGATTCATCGGTTTTGAGGCAAGGCGTAAGTGACTTGATTTCTCGATTGTTACTGATTTTGGCGGCAGTGATCGTTCTCAGCGGAACCCTGTTTCCCAATAACGCGCGTGCGCAATCGGCTCAATGGGCTGCCGGAGGAGGTGGGCCGCCATTCTTTGCGGATGCAGAGACGGCCTGCATCTATAACTTCATGAAGGTTTATGGCTGGGATTATTCGTTTACCGGCATCACATACCCCAATAGCACCAACGCTACATGCACATGGTCGAAGAATTTTGACAATGTATTCTTTCCTCCGACCCTATCGTCGGGCGCTGTATTGACCTGTCCGAACGGAACAGTGCCTGGCGCCTATGTACCGGGCGGATGCGCGCCACCTGGACTCAACGGCGCGCCACACTGCGAAGCCGGGGTTGGCGACCCGATCAATGTTTTGTCCGGAAATCTTTTCGAAGAGGTTAAAGACTTTAGTACATCCGGCCCAATTCCACTGTCGCTTACACGCTTCTACAACAGCCAATGGCGGGACGCCTCAAGACTTGGCGCCGGTTGGCGTACGAATTTCGACCGGGAGTTTTCCAATAGCGGATCGAGCGTCCGCATTGTCCTGGCGGACGGAACCGAGGCGCTGTTTTCGAATCTATCGGGTAGCTGGCAGCCTGCCTACATCGACACCAGCGGCAATGTGCAATCTCCTCGAGTCGACGTGAGTTGGACCTTGGTCCAGAATTCCTCGGGATGGGTGTTTACCGATCAAAGTGGCACGATCGAAAAATACAATAGCAGCTTGCAACTGACGTCAATTGTCTACCGAGGCGGATATAGCCAAACCTTGTCCTATGACACCAATGGCAACAACATCTCTGTCACCGACAGTCTCGGCCGAAGCATCACGTTTGCATACACCAACGGATTGCTAACGTCTGCAACAGCACCCGACGGGCGAATCTACCAATATCAGTATCAAAGCCAGTTCCACTATAGCGGACCTACTTTGCCTGACGGGTCTGCGTCACCCGCTCCGCCGCCGACGATGATCGTATTGTCGTCCGCTATCTATCCCGCTGCTACATCTGGAAATAGCCCGCAGGTCAACTACGAATATGAAAACGCCGCCTATGTCACCGCCCTAACTGGAATCACTGATCAACGCGGCATCCGCTACGCCACCTGGTCCTACGACACCAATGGCAATGCCACCTCAAGCCAGCATGGCGGTGGTGTCGATCTAACAACGGTCCAATACGATACGGTTGGAAATACGCGCACCGTCACCAACGCACTGGGACAACAGGCGATTTATCAGCTCGTTGCTGGACAGGGCGCGTTGCTGCGCATTGCATCAATTCAGGGACAAGCGGCCTCGCACTGTGCAGCGGCCGACACACAATACGGATACGACAGCAACGGCTTCCGCAATCAGATCATTGACGCCGAAGGCCGCGTCACCACGCTAGTTAACGACAATCTTGGTAACCCGTTAAGCCGTACTGAAGGGAGCGGCACACGCCTGGCAAGTACGACCACAACGTCGTGGCTTTCTCCTTATCCGTTGCCTGTACAAATCATCAAACCCGGCTTTACTAATAATTTCAGTTATGACGGGACGGGGCGCCTGATTGAACGCCAAGAGGTAGACACGACCAGCGAGACCGTTCCGTACAGCACCAGCGGTCAGATTCGCACACAAACCTACACCTACAACGGTGCAGGACTGCTCAGCAGCGTCACCGCTGGTACCCAAGCTACCTCCTTCACCTATAACTCCAGCGGTTACTTATCGAGCATCACGAATGCATTAGAGCAGATCACGCAGATCACATCCGTTAACGGGCTGGGCCAGCCACTGGCCATGATCGATCCCAATGGTCTGGAGACAGATCTTGCATACGACTCAGGTGGCCGCGTCATTTTGGTTACGATTAACCCAAGCAACAGTCCGCTAGTTACTTCCATAGGCTATAACGCGGTAGGCGACGTCACTTCCATCATTAGTCCTAGCGGTGCCAACTACAACTTTCAATACGACGCGGCGCGTCGACTTTCTGCGATATCCGACGCATTCGGCGATCAAATCCAATACACCCGTAATGCCATGGGTGGAATTATCTCAACCAGAGTCAGTGACGGAAACGGCAATCTGGTGCAAACGTCTAGTGCGACGTTTGACGAACTGAATCGGCTGTTGAACAGCATAGGCGCCGCAGGTCAGACAACTAGTTATACCTACGACCGCACCGACAACAGGACCGGCCGGACCGATCCGCTCAATAACCAGTATTCGTTTGCATTCGATGCCCTGAACCGGCTGACCTCCGAATCCGGACCGCTGCAGACCAGCGTGAGCTATAGCTACGATAGGCTGAACCATCTCGCCTACGTCACAGACCCGCGTGGCTTGGTCACACATTACGTCTACGACGGCTTTGGCGACATGATTGGCCAGATCAGTCCGGATACAGGCATGACGGTCAAGACCTACGACCAAGCCGGTAACGTAATTTCCAGTACCGATTCCGATGGTCTCACTACCAGATACAACTACGACGCCTTGGAGCGTCTGAGCCAGCTCACGCGTGCTGATGGCAGCACAGCCACCTTCATCTGGGACCAGAGCGATTCTGCCCATGGCGCTGGCATCGGGCACATTACCCATGCGCGGGACACTGAAAGCAACACGACGCTGGATTGGCAATACGACATTTATGGGCATGTCCTGAATAAAACCGAGAATGTCGGTGGCTACAGCTACGCTACCTCGTACACCTACAATTCTGGCACTGGAAACTTACAGTCGATGATCTTACCGTCGGGTGCGGTGGTCGGCTACGCATGGACCAATGGCAAAGTCGCATCGCTCACACTCAACAACGCCGCGCTGATTTCCAATATTACCTATCAACCTTTTGGCGGCCCGAATGCCTGGACTCTGGCAAACCATGAAGTCACCGGCCGCGCTTTCGACCTGGATGGCCGCGCCGTCGCCGATCCCCTCGGGGGCATCATGTACGATAGCGCCTCGCACGTCGTCCAGTGGAGCCCAGGGGGCGAGAGCGTGCTCAGCGGCGTTCGCAGCTATGGCTACGATGCCTTGAATCGCCTAACCAGTTACGTCGATCCTAACAACAATATTGCCTATACCTACGACGCAAGCGGCAATAGAACCAGCCAGACCGTCAACGGGACGCAAACCAGCTATACAATCGATGCTTCCAGCAACAGACTCCTGGAGGCGTCGGCTGGCGAATCCACCAATACGGTAACCGCCGCGACTTAAGTCTACGACCCGATGGGTACGCGCGCTGCACGCACCAATAGCGTTGATACCCGCTATTTCGCCTATGACGAGAATCATCATCTGATCGGTGAATACTCGCCTACTGCTGGAGCGATCCAGGAGACGATTTATCTGGGCGACATGCCGGTGGCGATAGCCGCGGGTGGGAACACTTACTTTGTGCATGCCGACTATCGCAATACTCCGCTCCAGATCGACAACGCCGCAGGCAAAGCGGTCTGGGACTGGGACCCGCTAGCCTTTGGCGACAATGCCGAGAACGACAATCCATTGGGCCTTTCGGAGGACTTCAGTTATGCCCAACGCTTCCCTGGGCAATATTACGATAGCGAATCTGGGTTGCACTACAACTTGGCCCGATTTTATCAGCCGGCAACTGGTAGGTACTCCCAGAGTGATCCAATTGGGATGGACGGAGGCATTAATACCTATGCCTATGTTGGGGGCAACCCACTAACACGGGTTGATCCGCGCGGGCTTTATTGGACGTGCGTATGGTATGGCTTGTATGTTGTCTGTGGTAACGACCCAGCGCCGGTGCCGGTTTTGCCAGGATATGCCCCATGGCAGCCGGGTGGGCCAATTACTGGGATAACAGGATTAGATGCCTGTTTGTATGATTTTATAATGTGCGTGAGGGGGCAGAGCGATCCAGTTTCCGGGCTGAAGCCGTTTAATCCCGGCAAAGATTGCAACGGGAAGTGCAAGCCTTGTCCGCCAAATGAGGTTTGGTCAGCCGACGGGGACGCGCATGGCTCCACAGGTGGCACGCACAATCACGGTATAGTTTGGAATCAGGATCCAACGACTTGCACATGTTACCCCAAGAGAGTTTCTGGGCCAGATCCAATGAATCTCAAGTAAGACCGCCATGAATCTCGATGAAATGATGAACAGATTTCGGCTCGCAAGTACTGCGCTATTCAACGGGCATTTCCGAATCCCTGAGCCGTATGAGAACGACGGTTGGCGCCTGGAAGCAAGATTCTCTGAAGTTCAGAAGCTCTTGTTTAAAAAAATGGTGATTGAACCCGCTGCTATTCACGGAGAAGAGTATGGTCTCCCGCAGTCTGAAATTGCGGTTGTATCCCGAGGCCAAGTAGACCTTCCGATAATGCTGAACCGAGAAATCGACTCAGGCTATTGGGATTATCCCGTGCGCTTTGTTCCTCATATCTGTCGCCTCATCTTCATCGCCTATTTTGATTGGGATCAGTTGAATTATCGGGATCACCACTACGTGCGAGTTCAAATCAGTGATTGGCCTTTACATCCAGAAATGAGGGGTAAGCACGGCTTGATTGAAGCAACTCATATTATGTTCTGGCACCACCTCGAAGGCGAACAATAGCGAACAAAGTACAATTAAAGGGGGTGCAATTAATTAAAGGGGTCGGAGTCCAATGGCACTTCCTTAAGCCGAAACTCCCATCGAAACAGCAAGATGGAGTGGGCTGAGAGCCTTGCTTCGTTATGATCTGGTTGCCAAGCCGAGACGAATAACGTACGAGGATCAGCCCAGATGGAGACTAGCAAAAAAAACAGGATCTGAGCTTGCGCGTGAGCGAGCATTGCTGGCGCGCAGCGTGCATCACAAGCTACTGCGGGTGATTCCACAAGCTCGCCTGGATCAGCTTGTGCAACGGGAAGCTGGCCACCATCGGGAGCGGGTCTATCCACCTTTGGTCACGCTGGGATTGTTCGTGGAGCAAGCACTCAGCAGCGATCAAGCGTGCCAGGACGCGGCGGGTTGTGGGCTAAGCCAGCGTACCTCTCTGGGTTTGGCGCCCAGCAGCTTGAACACTGGATCGTATTGCAACGGATTAAAGGGGTCGGAGTCATTTATTCTGCTATTGCCACTGATTAAATGACTCCGACCCCTTTATCCTTCGTGCAGTCGATGACCCTGCCGTCGGGCGGGGTGGTTGGCTATACCTGGACCAATGGCAAAGTTGCTTCGCTCACGCTTAACAATGCCGCGCTGGTTTCCAATATTACCTATCAACCTTTTGGCGGGCCGAATGCCTGGACGCTGGCCAACCATGAAGTCACCGGCCGCACGTTCGATCAGGATGGCCGCGTCGTCGCTGACCCACTAGGAAGCATCACTTACGACAACGCCTCGCGCGTCGTCCAGTGGAGTCCGGGCGGTGAGAGCGTGCTCAGCGGCACCCGTGGCTATGGCTACGATGCCCTGAACCGCCTGACCAGTTACGTCGATCCTGACAACAGTATTGCTTATACCTACGACGCCAGCGGCAATCGCACCAACCAGACTGTCAATGGGACGCAAACCAGCTATATCATTGACCCCGCCAGTAACAGGCTTCTGGGCACGTCGGCCGGCAGTTCCACCAATACGGTAACTGCCGCCACCTACGCCTACGACCCACTGCACGCGCGCGCCGCACGCACCAATAGCGTCGATACCCGCTATTTTGCCTACGACGAGAGTCATCACCTGATCGGCGAGTACTCGCCCACGGCGGGGCCAATCCAGGAGACGATCTATCTGGGCGATATGCCGGTGGCGATTGCTGCGGGTGGGAACACGTACTTCGTGCATGCCGACTATCGCAACGCTCCGCTCCAGATCGACAACGCCGCAGGCAAAGCGGTCTGGGATTGGGACCCGTTGGCCTTCGGCGATAATGCGGAGAACGATAATCCGCTGGGGCTTTCAGAGGGCTTCAGTTATGCACTGCGCTTTCCTGGGCAATATTACGATAGCGAGTCGGGGCTGCATTACAACATGGCCCGGTTCTACGAGCCGGCCACGGGGCGGTATGCTCAGAGCGATCCGATTGGGTTGGCCGGAGGCATTGATACATATGCCTATGTCGGTGGCAATCCCTTGAGTTTTGTGGATCCACTAGGTCTAGACGGCTGCGATCCGCGCTCTCGTGATCGGGATGATGGTTGCAACGATGGCCGAACGCCGACACCTTCTCCGCCGGACTCACCTTATACGCCATCACCAGGCGAATGGTTCCCTCCGCTGCAGATTCCCTCACCTGGCGGCGCAGGGGGGATGTGTCTAACAGGTAGCCAAGATGAGTGTTATCAAAACTGCTACGCGACTTATGAGGCGCAAGTTGAAGTCTGTAAGATGTTCCCGTCGAAGAAGGCTCGCCAACAGTGCTATGCAAATGCCACCGATTTATTAGGCGAGTGCCAGAGGAATTGCAAATGATCGAACGCAGCGAAGTCAGCGGAGCCCGTGAGGGGCCTATTGCTACCAGATTGATGAATGCACGAGTACGTCAATCCGGCGAGGAGATCACGATCAAAATCAGTATCGGGCGGCCTTATTGGATCCAAGAAGGGTTTGAGGCTGGCTGCCCCGTCACATTCGAAGGCTTGTACGGTAAACAGCCTGACATAAGAGGAATTGATCCGATTGATTCGCTACGCAATGCGATTAAATTGATTGACAGTCTTCTTAGTGGGGCTCAAACAGAGCATGAGTTGTTATGGCCGGACGGTGAGCCATTTGAAAATCCCGAACAAGGAAGATAACAGTGTAATAGAGAATGTGAACCCCTCATGTGTGGTAAAGATCCCGGTCCATATAGGTTATGTTTCAACACATAAGGATTAAAGGGGTCGGAGTGAACTGACCCGGATAAAACGGACACTGTAATTAGGCTGCATTTACCACATATTCAAGAGCTGTAGGGTGGTTGGAGCGCCGCAGGCGCGTAACCCACCGTTTGCGCGGTGGGTTGCGCTGCGCTTCACCCACCCCACACGAGCCGGCAGCGGCACAAGGTGATGCGGCGGGAAACGGCGGTGGGCCGGTAGGACAGCGCCTCGGCTATCCGTGTTGCCGGGGATAGGTTCGGGGCGTGGGATCGCCTTTCCAGAATGTCTCCAATGCGTCGGACTTGATGCGAACCCTGAGCATGTCTATTCCATCAAGGCCGAACAGGCCGTCCGTGGTCAGCGGCACCAGCTTGCGCGCGGGCCGGTTTGCTCGCGCCATCCACAACTCGCCGTTTTCCAGCTTCACTTCGATATCGTTGTACCGCCCCGTCAGCGACCGCAACCGATCGGGCCGCAGTTTGGGCGGATGGAGCCGGCTCTCGACCTCGATCAATGCCCAGTCATAGTCTGCAATGGCTTCGGGGGAGGCGCCCTTGTCGTCCTTGAGACGCAGCAGTGCCAGGCGTTGTGCAGTGTCGAGTGCGTCGCCCGGAGTTACCGCGACCGATGGCGCTACGCCAGTACCTTCCCAATTTGAGCCGCTGACGGCATGGACCGGGCGGCCGTAGGAAATGCTGAGCATGAAGCCGGGCGCAATCGGGATGAACTTGTTGTTGTTGGCGGCGCCAACGGTTTTTGCGCCGACCAGATCACCGAGCTTGAATTGCTGGACGTCGTAGGCGAACGATTCCGCCGCTGATCCGACACCGCCGTCAATCAGGACATAGAGCGGCTTTCCCTTCAGGCGGCCGGCCGGGACATAGTCCAGCGAGCGCATCTGTACCGGCTGCTTGGTCCCTTCCAGAAAGCTGAATTCCAGGGTGTCGGGATCAAGGAAGTGGCTGACCAGATAGCGCACCGCGGCGCTGTCGCCGCCTGGGTTTCCGCGCAGGTCAATAATCAAGGCGTCCCCTCCACGCATGAAACGCATGGCGCTGTCGTATGCGGCGCCGCTTTCGTCGGGAATCCATCCGAACCGGGCAATTTTCAGATAGCGGATATTGCCGGATAAAATTCTCATCTCGGTCAGGCCGCTGTTGTCCCGGAGCGATAACGAGCGATCGTAGGAATCGCCGGCCCCTTCGCCCGTGTCAGCGGGGAGTATTGCGAGGGCATAGCGCTTCGGGTCGTAGTTCACATAGACATGATGATCGCCGCTGCTTGTGCCGAGGTCTTCCGTGATGCGTTGAGCGAGTGCGCCGGCGTCGCTGCTGTCATAGCGCCCCTGCTGCCGGGCCTGTTCCAGACCGGCGACGATCGCGGCACTCTTCTCGGGAAAGACATAGTCCTGACGGATTGCCGCCTCGATCGCAGCGATCAGGTTGTCACGCTGTGCTCCGGAGATGGCATTCGGCGCGGTGCGTTCAGACTCCGTAGCGACCTGCCCTGGAGAAGGTGCGGAGGCACCAAGCGCCACCATGAATGCAAGCAGCAGTATTGTTCGATTAGCCACGGGATGGTCCTTCTCAGGCAGGTATTGAACGGAGCATGGACAGATCGGTGCAGCCCCTTCGAGCCGGGTACATCATGCGCGTGTCAGCACGGATGAACCTTCTCATGGAAGGTCTTGTCGAGACATTCACCCAGGCGATCGTGAAAGGACCGTCTCTTTGCGGCTTTTTCAAACGCCTGCACGGCCGCGAAAAGATCAATTCCCGCTTCTTCGAACATTTGCTCGAACGTGCTCGACAGCGATCGATTGAAGTCGTACAGGAAACGCCCCAACTTCTGTCCTTCACCGGTCAGGGACAGAAGTCTGCGGCGGCTGTCGTCCGGGTCGGAAATGGTAACCAGCAAGCCGGAGTCACCAAGTTTGCGAGCCAGAGTGATGACCAGGGGGTGACTGAGTCTGAGTCGCTTCGCGGCGACTGTGATGGGTAGTTGCCCGCATTGGTCCAGGAGCATTACCAGCGAGCCTGCGCGTGGCGGAAGGGCAATGCTGCGACGGCTGAAAAGTTCGCCCACGTCATGAACCATCACATCCGACAGTCGCCGCAGGCGATGCGCCAGAAGCGGGAGGCCTATTGTTTCAACAAAGTCTTCGCTGATCATATGTAATATATTACGTAACATGTTACATATATTGATGTCAATATGCCCACCCACCCGTGAAATGAACTTCACGTGGGCATTGAGATTGCTTAGGTGGACAAACCCAAGGAACAGTAGCCCGGGAAGCGCGCAGCGCTACCGGGGGTGCCGTAGCGGTCGATCATCCTGGCCACCGCCCGACCTTGCCGGGTCGTTCCTTGCGCTCAGGCAATGGAAACATCCATTGCCGGCATCCTCGACAAGCCGCTAAACCGGGAGCGCCTGACACCCCCTAACCTTCGATTTTTGTGTCCATGTGTGCCAACCACAAAACATGGCGCGCATGGTGAAAACTAGGCGCGATTCCTCGTACTCCTGACGGGAAATCGCACTTGCCCCGCCGCCAGCTTTCACCCCGGCCCGGTCGAATCCGAATGCTGCGGAATCCGCGTCGATGGCTCCGCGCCCTTGTTCGGCGAACGCTCCGGGTGCAGGAAGCAGGCGATGGCCGGCAGCACCAGGATCGCGCCGAGCATGTTGGCGGTGAACATGAACAGCAGCAGCAGGCCCATGTCGATCTGGAACTGCAGCTGCGACATCAGCCAGGTGGTGACCGAGGCGGCGAGGGTGACGCCGGTGAAGATCACCGCCTTGCCGGTGCCGCGCAGAGTCTCGAAGTAGGCTTGGCGCAGCGACTTGCCTTCGGCGAAGCCGCCGGCCATCACGCCGTAGACGTAGATGCCGTAGTCGACGCCGATGCCCACCGCCAGGGCCAGCACCGGCAGCGTCGCCACCTTCATGCCGATGTTGAGCGCGGCCATCACGGCGTAGCCCATCACCGACACCAGTGCCAGCGGCAGGACAATGCAGACGATGCCGCGCCAGCTCCTGAAGCACATCCACAGCAGCAGCAGGATCACCGCGTAGACCCATAGCACCACGCGGCCTTCCTGGGCCTCGACCACCTCGTTGGTGGCGGCCATGACGCCGACGTTGCCGGTGGCCAGGGCGAAGTTGACCGGGCAGTCCTTGGGCATGCCGTCGTACTTGGTCTGCAGGTCCTTCTGGCGCGCTTGCGCGTCGGCGAGCTTGACCGGATTGGGCGTTTCGCCGGACTCGCCGAAGCTGATGATGTCCTGCTGCGCTTTCTTCAGTCCCTGGAAAGTGGAGTACTGCAGATCGCAATAGGCCGGATCCACATCCTTGGTGCGGGCAAAGAAGTCCTTGCGGTTTTCCTCGTTGAAGCGCTTCACCTCGGCGACGATGCGGGCCACCGTCTCCGCTTTGTGGTCCTTGGTGAACATGTACACGGCGATGGCGTCGCAGTCGTCGTTGAGCATGCCCGAGCTGGTCGGCACCAGCGCCGTGGCCTGGGCCAGGGCGAAATGGTTGCGCGGCAGCACCAGGGCGTTGAGGCGGCCTTCGGACAGGCCCTGGTAGGCCAGCTTGGCCAGCGTCAGCATCGACAGCGAGGAGGCCACGCCGGGCGTGTTGTCCATGTCCCAGGAGAAGCGGTCGACCTGGTTCATCAGCTGGTAGTCGACGCAGCCATTGGGCTTGGATTCGGCGATCACCTTGAGCTGGTCCACCGCGATCTGGAAATTGTTGGTGATCGCGTTGAAATCCTGGTTGAAGCGCGAGTCCGGGCGCAGTTCCGGCACGCCCTTGATGGCGTCGCCGATCTTCAGGTCTTGCTTGCCCCACATGGCCCAGCCCAGCACCACGCCGCAGCAGATCAGGATAGCGGTCGCGACCCTCGGCTTGGTCACCCCGGACAGCCACCACCAGACCTTGTCCAGCACCGCGTCCTTCTTGTTCTGGCGCTCGATGAAGGCGTCCACGTTGCGCAGCTTGATCATGGTCAGCCAGATCGGCACCAGCATCTTGTTGGCGACGATGATGGCCAGGCCGCCGAGCACCGCGTTGATCGACATCTCGCGAATGGTTTCGATCTTGATCAGGTAGATGGTGGCGAAGCCGGCGACGTCGGTCAGCAGGGCGATGGTGCCCGCGATGGCTAGGCGGCGGAACGTTTCCAGCGAGGCGTCATAGCTGTTCTTGCCGTGATGCACCTCGTCGACCCAGGCGTTGACGTACTGCACGCCGTGCGACACCGATACGGCGAGGATCAGGAACGGCACCAGGATGGCGAAGGGGTCCATGCCGAAGCCGAAACAGCGCAGCGCGCCCATCTCCCAGATCACCGCCACGATGGACGAGCCGAGCGGGATCAGGCCGAGCTTGAAGGAGCCGCAGTAGATCCACAGCAGGATGCCGGTAATGACCAGCGTGAGCATGAAGAAGCCGGCCACCTGCAGCGCGGCATTGGTCATGTCATGCACGATCATGGCGAAGCCGATGATGCTGACGCGGATGCCGTCCTTCTCGTACTTCGCGCGCAGCTTCTCCAGGTAGTCGCCGACCTTGTTGTAGTCGAGCTTGGTCGGATCGCTGTGGACGCGCAGCACTTTCTCGCGGAACTGCTGCACCGCGATGCTGAACTTGTCCTGCGCCGCCAGGGTGATTTTCTGGCTGTAGTCGGCGACGGGAGGTGCCGCCGCGGCGTCGCCGGACGCGGCGGCCGGCGTCGATGCATCGCCGGATGCGGGTGTTGCCGCCGCATCGCCGCCGTCGGCAGGCACCTGTTCGGCCGGCACATTCTCCAACAGCTCGGTCATGATCAACGCGCCGCTCTGATCGTTGGTGACAAAGCGGCCGATGGCCTGCGCCTTGGAAACGTTGGACTTGACCTTCTGCAACACCTCCGGCGTCGGCTGGTAGTCGTGCGGGATCACGGTGGAGCCGGCCAGGCCGCCTTCCACGTTCTCCACGTAGAGCAGGTTCGGGGTGAAGATCGACATCACCCGCGCGCGGTCCGCGCCGGGCAGGAAGAACACGTCGTCGGTGGCGTGCTGCAGCGCGTCCATGAAC
>Ga0302308_10001656_pt1 | contig 18114 bp, 17 predicted proteins | sample III_Palsa_E3_3_FD_200531 | JGI IMG/M metagenome (GOLD analysis project Ga0302308, IMG submission 200531) | Peat permafrost microbial communities from Stordalen Mire near Abisko, Sweden - III_Palsa_E3_3 | ecosystem: Environmental > Terrestrial > Soil > Palsa > Peat permafrost | place: Sweden... | reverse complement strand
AGTCGTGGTCATGAATGTCGCAGTTTCGAGGCCAGTTGCCTACACGTTCCTGATCGACACCGGCGAGCAGCGTCGAGATGGCGGAGGAGGGAGAGCCTGGTGCGGTCAGTGCGGTGCCGAGACCAGGCCTGTTTCGTAGGCGGTGATGACGAGCTGGACCCGGTCCCTGGCGTCCAGCTTGGTCAGTAGCCGGGCCACGTGGGTCTTGGCGGTGCCCGCGGTGATGTACAGGGCAGTGGCGATCTCGGCGTTGGACATGCCCTGGCCGGCCAGCCTGAGCACCTCGCGCTCGCGGTCGGTGATCCCGGTCAGTTCCCGGGGCTTGCGGCCCGGACGGGGCGGGCTGGCGAACTGCGCGATCAGGCGGCGGGTGACGCCGGGCGCGATGATGGCGTCGCCGGCCGCGACCGCGCGGATCGCGGTCAGGATGTCCTCCAGTGCCATGTCCTTGACCAGGAACCCGCTAGCCCCGGCGCGCAGCGCGCCGTAGACGTAGTCATCGTCGTCGAACGTGGTGAGCATGAGCACGCGGGTGGACGTGTCGCCGGAAGTGATCATCTGGGTTGCCTCGATGCCGTCCATGCCGGGCATGCGGATATCCATCACCACCACGTCAGGGTCGGCGTCCCTGACCAGCTGTACCGCCTCGGCGCCGGGCCCGGCGGCGCCTGCCCCAGCCTCGGTTCCAGGTCGGCGCGCCGCAGTCCGGTCACCATCCGGCGCAGTCCGGACAGCGTCTCCCTGCTGGTGGCCTCGATAGCGGCCAGGGCGTCGCGCGCCTCGTCGGGACGGGCGCCCTCCTCCTCGGCGCCCTCGCCCTGAAATTCCGCGACGCATGACGCCTCATACGGCATGGCAGCGTGCTCCGTTCTCCACATATCCGGCTGGCTCGCGCTGCTGGCCCGATCTGACCGGGCTCAGGACGCGGAGATCCTCATCCTGCGCCATCAGGTCGCTGCGCTCCAGCGCCAGTTCAAGGCCCCGAGGCTGTCCCGGGCCGACCGGGTGGTCCTGACCACGTCAGCCCGGCTGCTGCTCGGCAGCCGGCTTCGTCAACTGCGCCTATAGCGCCCGCCCGGGGCTGGCACGCCGGGCGGCGCATCCTGCTATGTCTGGCTGCGGCTCAGCAGAGGGATGAGCACCTGCGCGTTGGGGCTTCCCCAGCCCGTCACCGGGTCCCATCCGGGCCCGGCCTGGTAACCGGTGACGGGCTGGCCCTCGGTCAGACTGTTGTTACCGGTAGTAATATCGTGAAATGCCTGGCTGTAGCTGGAGCTGCGGGCGATCCGGTAGATGAGGGGGTTAACGAAGCCAAGGTCGTGATGAGCGTACTGGTCGGCCAGCGCGATGAGCCCGCCCCACAGCGGCGCGGAGCCGCTGGTGCCGGAAGGCGAGAGGACCCATGTCTTGCTACCGACAGCGGCGACTATCGGGCCGCCCGGCTCACCAGCACCGGCCACATCGGGCACACCCCTCATCTTTGAGATCCCAGGGACGCCGTCCTGATAGGCAGGACGGGCATACAGATGGCTGAAACCGCCCCCCGATGCTTCGGAACCCTGATTCCAGGCGGTCTCGCTGATGTAGGTGCCGGTCGGGGGATTCGCGGTGAGGGTAGTGCCGCCAACGGCCAGCACCAGCGGGTCGGAGGCCGGCAGGCTGACCTCTTTGACCGGCTGGCCAAAGTCATCGTCGCTGAGCGCGCCGTTGTCGCCGGAGCTGGCGATCACCGTGACGTGGTGAGCGGTCGCTCCCAGCAGTATGGAGTGCATCTCGGCCACCTGAGCCTTGGTGAAGTAGTGTTCCCCCAGACTCCAGCTGATCGATGCCACATCGGTGCCGGAGACGGCGAGCCGCAACCCGGCGAGCATGTCCGCGGTCGCGTTCGCGGTGCTGTCCAGGACGTTGGAGGGCATCAGGACCACCCGGAGAGTCGCAGCGGGGGCAACCGTGTGCAGTTTCTCGAAGTCTCCGACCTCCTCGCCTGACGCCGCCCATGGCGCGGCTGCGCCGGCGAGGGTGGTCACGACCTGGATCCGCGCGGCGGGCAGCCGGAACATGCTGTCGAACGCCGCCAGGTCCTGGCGGATATCGGTGGCGGCCGGGGGCTGGCTGCTGCCAGGGGGAGGGCTTGCCGGGGCGCTGGTGGGCGGGGCAGGGGCAAGGATCGTCACCGTCTCACCGCGGCCATCGATCCCCTTGTCCAGCAGGGGCTGGATGCTATACGCGATCCGGAACAGGCGCGGGGCATAGCAGGAGCCCGGGTGAAGCAGGCAGCCGGAAGCCGCGGCGGGCGGCGCGGAGCCGGCGGGCACGGTCGTGGCCGTGCTGCCCGGGCCTCCTCCACATCCTGCCGCCAAGACCACGCTCAGGAGCACCGCGACGGCGAGCAGGTGCGCTCGCCGTGAGCGGGTCAGCCGCGCTGGATGGATGCTGTCGCGCATCTGGTCTCCTTCAGATGTCCTCCGGACCGTGAGGCTGGCACCATCGACGGCCGGCCGCCCGGCGCCCTCGTGTCGTTTCGTGACCCGCATATCTCGATCAGCGCGTTCATGGAAAGAAGATGCCCCAGTCCGAGGCCCGGCGCATCGGCCTGCGGACCCATCTGCACGATGCCGCAGTAGCCTGCGGGCGTAGGCCCGCGGGCAGACGATCCGGCACCGCAGGGGGGCCGTTGCCCTGCAACCTGGGGCACGCCGCCGTCTCGCTGTGGCTGGACTCCGGGGTTCCGGCGACCGAGGTCGCCCGCCGTTGACCGGGACGCTGGGATATGCGGGGTCTTACGCGGTGACCGGGGACGGGCGGCGGGACGCTGACCTCGCTGCCGTCGGTGGGGCAGGTGATTCGGCAGGGGCAGGTGCTGTACACGACCGACCTGACCGATCCCGTGGTGCTGCTGTACGGGTCGGTGCCGGACTGGCGGGCCCTGGGTGTGGGAGTGACTGGGGCGGACGTGACCTAGCTCAACCATGACCTAGCGAATCTCGGCTATGCGGACAGTGCGGATATCACCGCGCTGGGCTGGGATTACTTCTCGTGGGAGACGAAGGCGGCGGTGGAGGCGCTGCAGTCGGCGGTGGGGATCTCCAGCCCGTCGGGGTCGCTCGCGGCGGGTCGGTGGTGTTCGAGCCGGCGGCGAGCCGTGTCACCAGCGTGCTGGGCAGCCTGGGTAGTCCGGCGGCCGGGCCGGTGCTGTCGGGGATCACGGACCGGCATGTGGTGCCAGATAAACCTGGGAAACGCCATTTATCGCTAGTAGTTACATGCAGGGAAACTGCGAGGTCACCAGCCCCTAGCCCGAGTTTCCGAGATAAGTTGATCTTGGCGACGTTTCCCCTGGTCAGATGGGGTTGCGGGCGGGACTGAGCGTATTGCCCACGTCAGCGCCGGGCCGCCCCGCTGCCGGTTTCCCGTGCGGTCACCAGGGGTTTCAGCCCGCTGGGGACGACCTGAACGATGATAGCGCCGCGGTTCCCGCCGACTGCCCGGGGCATTGTTCTGGGTAATACTCCGCCGACGATCCTTTGCCCAGGTCAGCCTGCCCTTGAAGGCCCTGTGTGCTGTCTAGCCCGGAAACTCGGGCTAGCGCGCCTCGGCGCAGCCTCCGACCGTCGGAATTGGAAAGGTTTGCAGGTAAACAGCCCACGTGCTCAGTGGAAAACTGCTGGGGAAACGGCAGGTCAACCAAGATCCACTGGAAAAGTACGCCGGGAACCTACAGGGCTAGGACCCTGCGGCTTCAGTGCCTCGCCGCAGATTCGCGGCGAGGCATATTGCTGTGCCTGCGGGCTGGTTCCGCGCGAGCCGGGCGGCGGGGTGCCGGCGGGCCGGGTGCTGGTTTCCGTGATGGCCGGAGTCGGCGGCGAGCACTCTGGGCACTACTATTTCCGCGACTTCTGGCACGCCGACACCGGTATGCTCACGGCCGTGCACGTCCTAGTCGCCCTCAGCGGCCGGGACCGGCCACGCTGTCCGAGCTGACCGGCGGTTACACCCGGTACGTCGCCTCGGGGGAGATCAACAGCCACGTCGATGATGTGCCCGCCAAACTGGACGAGGCCGAAGCCGCCTGGACCCAGCCGGGGGTTGGCACCGACCGGCTCGACGTCCTGACCGTCACCCTGGGTGATGCCTGCTGGTTCAACCTCCGCCCCTCCAGCGCCGAGCCCTGCTCCGCCTCAACGTCGAAGCAGCCAGTCGGGACGCGATGAATGCCATCCGCGACGAAGTCCTTGCACTCGTCCGGCGCTGACCGGGACGAAGCGTCCCATGGACATCTGTTTACCCCGCGGCCCCCCGGCTCGAGGGCTCGGGATGGGCCTGGTTCATGGTGATCCTTCCCTCATGGTCGTGATGGTGGCGTTAGTTGGCGGCTGGGGCCGTGTGGCCGTGGTGGCGGCGGTCGACGTGGCGGCATCGGGCCGCTCGGGGCGGGGCCGGGCTGGCCGGGTGCGGGTGGCTGGCGGCCGGCCCTGGCTGGCCTGGGGAACGACAGGGCGGCGAGTTGCGCGGCGCTGCTGGGCTGCGGGGCTGGTTGCGGCTGTGGTGAGGCGGCTTGGGGCTGCGCGGCAGGGGCGGGGCGGGCGGCTGCGTGCAGGCGTTCGGCGGCGCGCAGTGCGGCGGTGGCCTGGGCGGCGTGCTGCTGGGATTGGCGGAGTTCGGCGACGGCTTCAGCGAGCGCGGCCAGCTTGGCGATGAGCACGAGCGGGGCCATCGACTGGTCGCGGGTGATGCAGGCGAACGCGGACAGCAGCCGGGTGGCCTGCCGTAGCTGGTTCCCCGCTGGGGACGGCGGCGGGATGTGCCCGTACGGTGAGCGGGCGGCGCGGTCGTAGGCGTCGGCGGCCTGCCGCAGGATGCGGCTGCCCAGCATGGCGGCGGCTACGTGCAAGGTGTCGGAGGCCGCCCAGGCGGCGTCGGCGGCGGCGGCGGCGGCGTCCAGGCCAGGTGCCGGATCTGCGCGGTGGCGTCGGCGGCGATCCTCGTGACGTGCTCCCAGACCGCGGTCCGCTCCTGGGCGGTCAGGTCCGGACGCACGCGGCCGGGCGTGGCACGGCCCGGTGCCCACCGCTGCCGCAGCTTGGGCCAGCTCAAGTCCGGGGCGAGCTTCCCGCCGCCGTACCAGACCGGCCCGCCGTCCCTGGCCGTGTCGCCGGGGAACGCGACCGAGTACCCGGTGACCTGGCCCGGGTTCTTGACGCTGAACCTTGTCCGCACCATCACCCCGGCCTCGCCGAGGCGGGCGAAGAACTCCTGGTCGTTCGCAGACGCTGCGGCGGTGGTGACATGACGACGCAACGTGATCCGCGGGGCCTCGTCCAGGCCGCGGCGGGCGGCCTTCTCGTCCTCCGCGCGGGTGGGGCGGCGGGCCGCGGTGCGGTCGGCGGGCGCGGTCGACCGCAGCCCGTAGCGCTGCACGGTGGCCAGGCAGGCGGCGCGGACCTTGTACCGTTCCCACGACAGGCCGGGCTTACCGCCGTCCTGGCGGGCCAGCATCGCAACAATGTGAATGTGGTCCTCGCCGTGCCGGACAGCGACCCAGCGGACAGCCTCGTCTTCCTGCCCGTACGGTGACAGGCCGGTGCGGTCCATCACGTCGTGCGCGATGGCAGCCCACTCGTCGTCGCTGAGCACCCGGTCCTCCGGTGCCGCGCGCATCGAGCAGTGCCACACCGGCCGCGCGTAGGCACGCTTGCCGAGCGCGGCCTGCGGCTGGAGCAGCAGGCCCGCCGGCTTGGTGAAGTCGCGTTTGCCGTCGGCCCGTAGCGGGGGTTCCAGGTCAGCGGGGTGACGTCAGCCTGCCACTATATGGGGATCTGTATGTTCTTCCCGGCGTCCGGGACCAAAGAGGTAATAGAGCAACGGCTGGACGTGTTCTCCGCGCGGGGTGCTGATCTTCCCGATCACCCGGTCGCCGCCGCGGTCCTCGTGAACGCTACGGCAGCGCTTTGCGTACCGCGTCGGCTACGGCGTCGATGTGGCCGGCGCGGCGCAAGCTGCCGGCGGCATAGGCGGGCAGGTCTCCGGTGGCCTGCCCGGTGGCGTTCAGCTTCGCGACCGCCTGGTTGAGGTTGGTGGCGATGCGGCGGACCAGCCCGGCCGCCCGCATCAGCTCGATCAGCATCAGCTCCAGCGGGTCCTGGCCGCTGATCGTGGTGCCGTTCGTGGCGGCGTCCAGCGCCGCCTGCGCGGCGTACGCTCGCCGGGCCATCCCCGGCCGCCCGGCCGCCTCCACGAGGATCGCGTACTCCTCGCCGGTCAGCGTGAACTCCACCACCCGGGTGCGCGGGACCGGCTGCCGTGCCCGCCGCCGTCCCTGCCCGCCCAGACCGGCCAGGCTGCTGCCGCTGATGGTTCCTGCCATGTGCTAATGCTCCCCGTCAGCCGCGTCCAATTCCTGACCACCTTTGTTTTACCTCCGCCGATTAACCCGGCCGGGAGGCTTTACTGGTGGCCATGCCTGCTGCCAGTGTATGTCAGGACCGCGCCCGGTCCAGACGTAAGAGGGGGTTTATTCCACATCTTGCTTCGCGGCCCTGACGGCCACCTTCATCTGATGCAGAAGGCGCTGGCTAATGGCCGCGCATTCCTTCTCCTCGCCGCTGACCTGACCGTCACCCGAACACGCCGGAAGCGGAACTGGAGTCCTTGCTGTCGACAAGAGCTCCACCTCGATGCCGGGGTGTCGGCCACGCTGAACCCCAGGTCAGCCAGCGACCTGGCCCTGTTCCCGGTGAGGTGGGCGGGGCACACCGGGCTAGGCCGTCAAGACCAACGTGGTGTCACCGGGTTGGTACGGCAGGACCAAGCGGTGATCGAACGGCTGGTGTCCGGGTGAATACCTGGACACCAGAGCGGTGACGTATCCCGGGTTTACGTGTTCAAGCAAAAAATTTTCCGGCCCGAATCGGTGCTATCCGGTGATGGTCAGTATTGCTGAGTGCGGGTGCGTGATGGTCAGTATTGCTCAGCCCGGTTTAAAGAGGTCTATGTTGCCGCTCGGTGATTTGCCGGCGTCACCGGATAGGCGGTTACCTGAAACGGAAAGGAATGCCACGGCTGAGCACCACATCCGGCCGTGCCAAAGGGACGGGGGAGATGACCTTTCCGGGATGAGGATCACGCTGCACTCCCCGCTGGACTGCCCCGGATGCGGCAGCCGGTTCCAGGGCGCATGGATCCCGGGCGAGGAGACCGGCGGCCAGGCGTGCCCGTCGTGCGGGCGCCGGTTCACGGCGACGTGGAAAGGCTGGACCTTCACCCCGGAGCAGACAGTGGTTACCCGAGGTGAGCTGTCCCCCGCACGTCCCCCTGGCTCGCGCTGACTTCCTTCTTCGTGGCATGGATCACGAACCTGTGCGACTTCAGCCACGCTCCGCGTTCCCAAGCGGGGAGAGCCTGGTAGATGTCGGCGTACAGCTCCCCGGTGAGCTGCTCGTCCCGCCGGCCCGGCTCGGGCAGAGCCTTGAGCCGGTCCCGCTCGGCGCGCAGCCTGGCCAGCTCGGCGTCGTATGAGCCGCTTGACCGGGACACCGAACGAAAGTCCACAAGTTCAGCTATTCCGAAGGGCACCGTGGATGGAACCCAAGGGTGGATGCGCCTCATCAGGCAGGTGGTGCCTTCAGTTCGTTGGTGCGTGCTCATTCTTGCTCTGGTTGGAGCGCCGGGTCGTAGCGGACAGCGGTGATCGTGGGGCGCTTGTGCGGGGAGTCGGGGGAGGCGTTCCGGATGGCGAGGTCGAGCAGTTCGGCTGCCGCGTAGACGGGCACGTCGCTGATTGCCGCGAGGTTGAGGGCGTCGCTGGGGCGGGCGTCGATGACGGCACCAGTGGAGAGCACGGCCTGGGCGTAGAAGATGCCCTCGGTCAGGTGGCTGATGCGGATTTCCCGCAGCTGTCCCCCGGCGGCAGTGAGCAGGGCGGCGGTGAACTGGTAGGTCAGCGGGCGGAGCGACTCGCTGCCGCTGAGGCTGAGGGCAATCGCGGTTGCCTCGGCGTGGCCGATGAAGATGTACATCCGCCGGTCGCCGCCGGTTTCGGTGAGCGTGATGATGTACGGGTACTTGGCGGGTGCGGCGTCACTGCCGGTGCGCTTAAAGACGCCGCTGATGGTCACCGGGACCATTTCAGTGGGCATGGGCGTGTGCCTTTCTGGCTGGTAGTCACCGAGGCTGGTGCGCAGGGCGGCGCGTGCCTTGTGCAGGCGGGCCTTGACAGCGCTGGCTGGTACGTGCAGCCAGGTGGCGGTCTCGGCCTGGGTGAGGCCACTGAGGTAGTACGCCTCGGCGGCCTGGCGCTGGCCGGGTGGAAGAGCACTGACCGCGTCCTTGATGCGGCGAGTGACCTCGGCTGCCGTGGCCGCCTCGGCTGGATCGGGATCGGTGCCGGAGGGCTCGCGGATCAGATGGTCTTCCAGCAGGGCGTCGAGGGAGAACGCGGCCCAGTCGCGGTCTCGCAGCAGGCGTCGGCACAAGTTCAGGGCGATGCCGGCCAGCCAGGCGCCGAAGCGGTCGTCGTGGCGCAGCCGTGCCAGTCCCAGCATGGCGGTCACCGCGGCTTCCTGGGTGGCATCTCGCGCGAGGTCCGCGTCACCCAGGGCGCGGGTGCACAGTGCGTGCACCATCGGGTAGTGCCGCTGGATGAGGCTGGCGAACGCCGCGTGATCGCCGGCCCGGGCAGCGGTGACGAGGCTGGCGGTGGCCTGGCTGTTAGTGCTGTCCGTCATCACTCCTTGTTCCTGCCCTTTACTAGTCGCGCCGCAGGCCGGGTTGGTTACCCGTTTGGGGCCAGTTTCCCGCTCGGCGTGCATGCCAAGGCCCAGGCTGGCAGGCCGAGGGCAACGCGGGCGATCGCCAGCGGGTTCACGGGGCGGCCAGGTCATGCGAAAGCGGGCGCAGTGCGGTCACTCCCGGCCAAGAGCATGGCGTCCGTAGACGGCATCGACGTAGCGCTGGGCGGTGTTGGGGTGCAGCCCGAACATCGAGGCGAGGTGCATCGGGTCGCGGGTGCCGGTGGCGGCGGCCTCTTCCAGGATGCGGTCCTGGCGGAGCCCGGTCAGGGTGGAGTTCCAGCGGGTGATCCGCTCGCTGATCCACCAGGAGCTGACCGGGCCGTCCTGGAGCGCGCTCAGCTGCGAGAGGAGCAGGTTACGGTTGGCCGTGAGCGGCCAGCGCCGGGTGCGGTAGGCCAGGTAGCTGGCGACCGCGTCCCTGGTGAGCTGGTCCAGGGGACGGCGGCGCCCGGCGACGGTGAGGATGCGCTGGTCCAGGTCGACGTCGTCCAGGGTCAAGGCCCGCGAAGGTGGTGCCGGGCAGGGCGTGATGGCGGATGAGTACGTTCACCAGCCATTCGTCCGGGTCCATGGGAGCGGCGGTGGGGTGTGCCCCGGTGGGGGCGGGCACGGGCACCGTGGGGTTGCGGTGCCGCCCGATGTTGGCGGGCAGCCTGCTGGCGGGGTTGGCGAAGATCCGCTTGCGGGACTTGAGGTAGCCGAACAGGGACCGCAGCGCGATGGCCTGGGTGTGGTTGTCGCCGCCTTGGGGACGGGGCTCGGTCAGGGCCTCGATGATGTCGTCGCGGGTGATCTCGCGCAGCGTGTCGTGGTCTTTCGCCCAGGCCAGCAGGGCCGGCATGATCGCCGCGCAGTAGGCCCGCCAGGTGCCGGGCGCCTTCGGGCGGTGGCGGCGGTCGCCGTGGCGCAGGTGGTCCAGCCAGGGCTCGATGTCCCTGGCGATGCCGTCCGGGAGCCTTGCCAGGCGCTTGGCTGCCCAGAGATCGCCGGGGTCGGGGCGGTCCTCGGCCAGCAGCTGCAGGTCGGTGAGCAGCTCGATGGTCCTGGTCGCGCTGTGGCGGGGGCCTGCCCCGAGCCGCTCCACCGCGCTGGCGGGTAAGTGCGGGCATCGGCGGGCTGGGTGGCGATCAGGGACCGCAGGGTGTTGCGGACGTGCTCTTGGACGCTCAGGCTCCAGCCGCGCAGCTGCCCGGCCCGGGCGACGGCGGGGAGAAGGTGCTCGTACCAGCTGGGCCGGGGCCAGTCGCCGTCCAGGATCCGCCAGGGGGTCATCTCGAACGGCAGCGTGAACAGCTCAGGCTGGCGGGGGACCGCCTCCGGCCGGGCCGTGGCGCCGGGTCCCGGGGGCACCGGAGCTGCGGACAAGCCGGGTCCCTTGCGTCCGTGGTTCCAGCTGACGGCGATCATGCTGGCGAAGAACAGCTGGTGGCCGCCCGGTCCGAGCTCGCGGAAGTGCAGGGGGCCGGTGTCCCACGGCGAGGATCCGGCCAGGTACTGGGCCTGGCAGTGGCACAGTCGGCAGTGGCCCCGGCGGAGCGCTGCCTGAATGCGGCAGCCCTCACATGTCCCGGCCGGATACCGGCGGTTGAACTGCGGATCTTGGGTGACTGCCGCAGCCAGGATGGTCACGCTGCGCGACTCGCGATCCTGAACGTGAGCGATCCGAGCGCCGATTCGGCGCTCGAGGACTGTCGGATGCGAGCCGCATGCACGGCGTACATATCAGGCGTTATCTACGCGCGCTGGTCCGCAGTGAGGTCAATAGTGGTAGCGGGCCGCAAGGATGATGATCTCTGCCTCGGTGACGATGTAGACGAGGCGGTGCTCGTCATCGATCCGCCGGGACCATGCCCCCGGCAGGTGGTACTTCAGCGGCTCGGGCTTTCCGATGCCGGTGAACGGATCTCGCCGGACGTCCTCGATCAGCTTGTTGATCCGTGCGAGCATCTTGCGGTCGGTCTTAAGCCAGGACGTGTAATCCTCCCAGCCCTGGTCCTCGAATACCAGCCTCACCGGCCGCTGCCGGCATCCGCGTCGGGGTCGAGCAGGGCATGCTCGGCGGTGCGTATGCCGTTCAGGGCGTTCTGGTAGGCACTGAGCAGCCGGCGGGCGTTGGCCGGCGAGCGCAGCAGGTAGGCGCCCTCGCGCAGGGCGGCGTAGTCCTCGGCGGAGACGAGGAAGGCGTTGCCGTGCCTGGAGACGATCTCGATCGCGTCGTGGTCCTCGTTGACCTTCTTGATCAGTGGGAAGAGTCCCTTGCGTGCCTCGCTCGCGGTGATAGACATGACGGTCAGCCCTCCAGAAGTGGTACAACATATAGTACCGTCTCCGCGCTGCCGTTCACAGTGCGGTAGTGCTGCCGCCGGTGCATAACTCCCGGGTCTGAACCGTTCCGCGCAAGCAGCACGGACACCAGTCGTTCGATCAGATCGGCGGGTACGCGTGCACCCTAAGCCACATAAGCTGTCACGTTAAGTGATCGGATTCCTCTGCCATCTCGCCGAGAAGCGCCGAATCGTCTACAGATAATTCAGCCCTCGTATGCTCAAATAATGAGGTCGGTAACAGCCCGCCGCAGCTGTGGTGAGCCAAGGCCGTAGCGGACCCTGCCCGCAAGCGGGATGAAAGGGTTTAGGGGCTTGGCCCACAACGGAACCGTTTTGGGCGTTAGTGAGTCGGCTGCCGCCGCGTTACCGCCCGGGATGGTTCATATGTGGCTCGATCGCGAGCGCGTGCACTTGTAACGGTTTGGCCGCTTCGGGTGGGATGGGCGTGGTCGCACCGTTACCGTGCGCTCTATGCCGGTTGAGCTCCTGACAGATAATGAGGCGGCTGGGTACGGCCGGTATGCGGGGGGCCCGTCTCAGGCTGACCTGGAGCGCGTGTTCTTCCTCGATGACGCGGACATGGACCTTGTCAACGAGCGGCGCGGGGACCGCATGAAGATGGGATTCGCGCTGCAACTGGTGACCGCCCGCTGGCTGGGGACGTTTCTGGATGACCCGCTGGATGTGCCGGCCTCGGTGCTGGAGTTCATGGCCGGGCAATTGGGCGTTGCGGACCCGCCGGTGGTGATGAAGTACGGCGAGCGGGTGAAGACGCTTTCGGATCACCAGATTGAGATCCGCCGGGCGGAGGGGCTCCGGGACTTCACCGAGGCTCAGGATGAGCTTGCCGGCTGGGTGGCGGCCCGGGCGTGGACGTCCGGGGACGGGCCGAAGGCGATCTTTCTCGACGCGATCACGTGGATGCGCGAGCGGAAGATCCTGCTTCCTGGCGTGTCGCGGCTGGCGCGGCTGGTCGCGCGGGTGCGCGATGACACGACGCACCGGCTGTGGGCCGAGCTGGAGAGGCTGCTGACTCCGGTCCAGCGGCGTGTGCCCGGCTGCTGGAGGTCCCGCCCGGGAAGAGGGTGTCGGACCTGGAGCGGTGGCGCAAGGGGGCGCCGCCGCGCGGCAGCGGCCCGGCGATCATCGAGGCCCTGGACCAGGTGGCGGAGATCCAGTCGCTAGGGCTGGCCAGCCTGGGCGCCGAGTCGGCTGTGCCGCCGCGCCGCCTGGGCGAGCTGGCCCGGTACGGGATGACCGCGGACGCCTGGCTGATCCGCCGGCATCCCGACGACCGGCGGCTCGCGACGCTGCTGGCCACGGCCCGGCACCTGGAGGCGAAGTCGGTCGACGACGCCCTGGAATGCTGGATCTGCTGATGTCGGCTGAGCTATTGGGTAAAGCTCAGCGGGAGGCCGATAAGGACAAGGTCCGCGCGCACCCCAGGCTGGCCCGGGCGTCGGCCCGCCTCGCGGTGGCGGTGGAGGCGCTGTTCGACTCCGATGGCTGGGGCGGCCCGGATGAGGAGGCGCGGGTGTCGCAGGTATGGGAGGCGATCGAGGCAGTCATCTCGCGCGCCGACCTGCGTGCTGCGCTGACGGTGGTGAGCGAGACCGTCCCGCCGCCCGGCGCCGAGGACCCTGACGACTGGCGGGCCGGGCTGCTCAGCCGGTACCAGACGGTGATCGGATTCCTGAAGCTGCTGCCGTCGGTGATCTCGTTCGGCGCGACCGCCGAGGGCGCGCCGGTGCTGGCCGCGATGCGGGCGCTGCCTGACATGCTCGCCTACCGCAGCCGGCTGCCCGCCCCGCTGATCCCCGGCCGCCTCATCGACGCCGGCGTGGTGAGCGGCCCGTGGCGGCGGCTGGTGTTCGGCCACCCCGCTCACGAGGGCGGCGCGGGTCAGCCGGCACGCCTACGCCTTCTGCGTGCTGGAGCAGTTCTGGCGGGGTCTCAAGCGCCGCGACATCTACGCCGGCGCCTCCACCAGGTGGCGCAACCCGCAGGCCCGGCTTCTGGAAGGCGAGGCATGGGCTGCCATTCGCGGCAATGTGCTGACCACCCTCAGCCTGCCCGCCGACCCGGACGCGCTGCTGGCCGAGCACGCCCGGGCGCTGGACGCCGCCTACCGGGAGGTCGGCGGGCGGCTGGCCGCCAACACTGAGGTCAGCATCGGCGACGACGGGAAGATCCACCTCACCGGCCTCAAGGCCATCGAGGAGCCGCCGTCCCTGGTCGACCTGCGCGCCCGCACCACCGCCATGCTGCCGCGCGTGGAACTGCCCGAGGTGATCCTGGAGGTCATGTCCTGGGCGCCGGCGCTCGCGGAGGCCTTCACTGCCGTGTCCGGCGGCCAGTCCCGGCTTGATGACCTGCCGACCTCGATCGCCGCGTGCCTGGCCGCGCACTCCATGAACATCGGCTACCGGCCCATCGCCAAGAAAGGCATCCCGGCGCTGGAGCGGGCGCGGCTGTCGCACGTCTTCCAGAACTACGTCCGGCCCGAGACCCTGGCGGCGGCGAACGCCCCGCTGGTCGCCCGCCAGGCCGGGTTGCCGCTCGCGCAGGCGTGGGGCGGCGGCCTGGTCGCCGCGGTCGACGGGATGCGGTTCGTCGTCCCGGTCCCGGCCGCGTTCGCCCGCCCGAACCGTAAGTACTTCGGATCCAAGAGGGGCATGACGTGGCTTAACGCCATCAACGACCGCGGGATGGGGCGCGGCGCCAAGATCGTGTCCGGGACGGTGCGGGACTCCCTGCACATGGTCGACGTGATCTTCGGCCTGGACGGCGGCGACCTCCCCGAGATCGTCGTCTCAGACGCCGGGTCCTACTCGGACGTTGTCTTCGGCCTGCTGGAGCTGCTGGGCATCTCCTACCGGCCAGCGCTGGCGGACCTGCCCGACCAGAAGGGGTGGCGGATCAGGGGCGACGCCGACTACGGGCCGCTGAACACCTTCGCCCGGGGAAAGGCTGACCTGGCGAAGATCCGCCGGAACTGGGAGGACATCCTGCGGGTCGTCGCCTCGATCTACACGGGCACCGTGCGGGCCTACGACATAGTGACGATGCTGCAGCGCGACGGGCACCCGACCGCGCTCGGCGAGGCGATCGCGATGTACGGGCGGATCTTCAAGTCGCTGCACATCCTCGGCTACATCGACGTCGACGAGACCTACCGGCGCGACATCAAGGGCATCCGCAATCTGCAGGAAGGTCGGCACGCCCTGGCCAGGAAGATCTGCCACGGCCGGAAAGGCGAGCTGTACCACCGGTACCAGCGCGGCGTGGAGAACCAGCTCGGCTCGCTCGGCCTTGTCCTGAATTGCGTCGTCCTGTGTTATCTGGGGCGGGAAGAAGTCGTCCGCAACGCAGCATAAGAGACCTTCCGGGGCGTCTCGCTGTTCCTTGCGTACGAGCTATCCGGGGTCATTACGCTCCTGAACGTGACGACGATTACGGGTGCTGCGGAGTGCCGGGCGCAGCGCGTGGTGCTGCCCGGCGGGGGCCGGACGTGGACGGTGGTGGGCCGTGACCACCTGCCTGTCTCGCCGGCCGAGGAGTACCTGGAGTACCTGCGGGTTCAGCGGAACTCGCCGAACACGGTGAAGTCCTATGCACGGGCCCTGGCGTTGTGGTGGGAGTACCTGGAGCAGTTCGGGATCGGCTGGGAAGCGGTCACTCTCGACGGCTTCGGCGGGTTCTTGACCTGGCTGCGGACCGGCGATGGCCCGCAGGTGACGTCGATCGGGCCGCGGGCGCCGCGGTTCGCCGAGTCCACGGTCGCGGTCCGGCTCCGGGCCGTGACCTCGTTCTACGACTACCACCTGCTGAACGGCGTGACCGTCGCCGCCAGCCTGCACCAGGTCGTGCACGGACGGGGCGGTGCCTACAAGCCGCTGCTGGAGCACATCGCCCGGCGCACGGGACGCCACCGGTCCGTGATCCGGGTCCGGCGGCGCCGTACGGCGCCGCCGGTGCTGACGCCCGGGCAGGTCGACCTGATCTGCGATGCCTGCGCATCCTGGGATGAGGACGCCCGCCAGTGGCGGGGATCGGTCCGCAACCGGCTGCTGTGGTCGCTGCTGGCGGAGGCCGGCCTGCGGCTGGGCGAGGCGCTGGGCCTGCAGCACCGCGACTGGCACACCGGCCGCGGTGACACCCCGTTCATCGAGATCGTCCCCCGCGATCACCCGCACGAGGTCCGGGCCAAGAGCGGCTACCGGCGGCTGTTCGTCTCCGATGACCTCGACCGCCTCTACGGAGAGCACGTGTGGCAGCTGTGCGAGGCTGGCGCGGACCTGGCCACCGACGACTTCGACAGCACCTGCGTGTTCGTGAACCTCGACCGCGAGCCACGGTTCCAGCCGTGGCAGCCCGACAGCGTCTACGACCTGGTCGACAGGCTCCGCCGTGACCTCGCCGGCCAGGTCCCCGGTGGCTGGACACCCCACTGGTTCCGGCACTCCCACGCAACCGCGCTGCTGCTCTCAGGGGTACCGGATCACGTGGTGAGCCGCCGACTTGGTCACGCGGACGTCCAGACGACCCTGAACACCTACGCCCACGTCACCGATGACGCCGAGCTGCGGGCCGTCGCGGACTGGGCCAAGCTCACCGCCGGATGGCGGGCAGCGCTCGACGGCACCTCACTCACGGGCCCGCGCTGATGGGCTCCAAGCTCCTGCTGGAGGACATGCGGGACACCTCCGGCTGCTTCCAGCCCGATGTCCTGGACGCTCTGTGGGCCGCGATCCCGTCACGGTTCCGGACCGTCGAGCTGTGCTCGAGGAACCTGCTGCCCGAGGACATGGTGGCCTTCACGACGGACAGCCACCAGCGGAGCTTCACGCTCCGGTTCCGCCAGCTGCCCGAGCCGGCGGACCGGGAGATGGCCTGGTTCTGCTGGCGCATCATCGAGCTCGGCGGCCGCGTCCCGGTCGGGGCGCTGAGCTCCCTCCTCCTCTGGATGGCCGCGACGGTCGTCGATCATCCGGAGCTGCGCGGATCGGTGATGGCCGGCACGCCCCGGGAATGGGAACGGGCACTGGTGTCGACGTGGGCCCGCCGCAACGGTCGCCTGCCCGGGCAGGGCTGGGTGGGCAACACCACCACGCTGCTGCGCCGGGGCTACCAGATGCTGTGGACCGCCTACGACCGGCGGCCCTGGTGGCAGCGTGAAGTCTGGGACCCTGAACTCGACCCGGGCATCCCGCGCCGGGAACACGAGCCGCAGGGCGACCACAGCCTCTACTTCCAGCAGCTTCACCCGCTCTGGCTTCGCCATGCCGCCCAGTGGTACTTCAAGGTCTCGCTGGAAACCGGGGAGCTGACATGGTCCACCGTCCGCGCCCGCCGGTCAGGGCTGCAGGTACTCGGCGACTGGATCACCGGGCTGCAGCCAGCGCCGCCGCCCTGGCTGCGCGACGATCCAGCCGCGGTCCGGGTCTTCATGCTGGACTACCTCGCTCACGTCCGCTCGCTGACCGCCCGCACCGGGCCCAATCGCGGCAAGCCGCTGTCGCCGCTGCGGGTGAACGACATCGTCACCGACGTCGAGAAGTTCTACGCGTTCATGACCGACCAGCGCGAAACCGCAGCCCGAACGCTGGACGAGCCCGGCTGGCTGCGGCTCGGTCCCTACCACGCCATCCTGTGGCGGCACGGGGAAAAAGGGCGGCCCAAGGTCCAGCCGGAACGGCGGGAGGTCATCGACGACACCGCCTTCTCCCAGATCATGGCGAACCTCCACCTGCTCGGGGCCCGGGCTGCGGACGGCGGATTCGACGACGAGCAGCTCATGCGCATCATGATGCTGGTCGCCCGGACCGGCCGCCGGGTCAGCGAGATCCGCATGCTGGACCGCGACCCGCTGCTCCCGCTGGACCAGCTCACCCCGCCCAGCGAGCAGGACGCCGCCGACGGCGCGTTCGTCGCCAGGCTCCGCTACCAGCAGACCAAGATCGAGCAGGCCCCGGACACGATGCTCGCCGACTCCGAGATCGTCGCGATCATCCGGGAACAGCAGCAGTGGGCCGATGCCCGCCTCGCGCCCCGGTGGGTGGCAGGCGTGACCCCGAAGTACCTGTTCCTGGCGCACAAGATGAACCGGCACGCCGACAAGCCCTACGTCCTCGAGCGGATCCACCAGAGGCTCGCCGAGTTCGCCCAGGCGCTCGACATCCGTGACAACGCCGGGCGGCTGGTCGACTTCAACCGCACCCACCGGTTCCGCCACACCAAGGCCACCAGCCTGCTCAACGCCGGCGTCCCGCTGCACGTCGTCCAGCGCTACATGGGACACCTGACGCCGGCCATGACCATGGAGTACGCCCAGACCCTCGCTTCCACCCACGAGGCCGAGTTCCTGCGCTACCGCAAGATCACCGCCGACGGCCGCGACCTGGCCGCCGACCCGCGCGACCTCTACGACATGCTCGAGCTGGACAAGCGCGCCGACCGGATCCTGCCCAACGGCTGGTGCCTCCTCCCACCTCGCCAGGCCTGTGATAAAGGCAACGCCTGCCTGACCTGCGAGAAGTTCACCACCGACGCCAGCTTCCTCCCCGAGCTCCAGGCACAGCGGCAAGGCACCGAGCAGCTCATCGCCGACCGGCAGCGCGCCTTCCAGGCCCGCACCGGCCAGCCCATGAGGCCCGACAACATCTGGCTCGCCGGGCGGCTCCAGGAACACGACGCCCTCGGCCGGGTCATCGTCAGGATCGAGCAGACCCGCCTCGCCGACGGCAGCACCCGGGCGGTCCGCGGCGCCGGGGTCACCGCCCGCACCGACGCCCGGGCCGCCCGCGCCGAGGAAACACGCAGCCATGCGGGGTAACCCCGATAACCTCCGCAGGTCGGCCCAGGCCAAGCACGCCGCCGCGACCGCGCGAGCCGAGCAGGGACTCCGCCAGATGATCCGCCAGGGCGACCCGATCACTTTCCGCAGCCTGGCCAAGACGGCGGGCGTCTCCCTCGATTTCCTCTACCGCCACCCCGAA
>Ga0302308_10001655_pt1 | contig 18117 bp, 15 predicted proteins | sample III_Palsa_E3_3_FD_200531 | JGI IMG/M metagenome (GOLD analysis project Ga0302308, IMG submission 200531) | Peat permafrost microbial communities from Stordalen Mire near Abisko, Sweden - III_Palsa_E3_3 | ecosystem: Environmental > Terrestrial > Soil > Palsa > Peat permafrost | place: Sweden... | reverse complement strand
GATTTTGACGCTCTGCTCGGAGGGGGAGAGGGCGGTGGCGACTCTTTCGCCGATGGTGCGGGCGCGGATGTGCTCCATGAGCTCGGTGACGACGGTGAGGTTGACGTCGGACTCGAGGAGGGCGAGGCGGATCTCGCGGAGGGCGTCGGAGACGTTCTCGTCGGAGATGGTGCCCTGGCCGCGGAGGGTCTTGAAGGAACGCTGGAGTTTGTCGCTTAGGTTTTCAAACATGACTGCTACAAGTTTACAGGGAACAGGCTGGAAATGCCCGCTACGCGCGGGGCGGTCACTTCGTGACTTGTCTACCCCTTCGGTTGGCGCTCCCGTTGGTCGCGAGGAGATATCTTGTGCCGACCATCGGGAGGCCCGGGCGAAGGGGTATACACGTCACTTCGTGACTAGTTGAGGACGCCGCCTTTGGCAAAGATGATGGTGAGATCGACGAGGTGAGTGTCAGGGTCGGCGATAGCGTCGTAGGTGGCAGAGTAGCCGGCGAACGATTGGAGGGCGCTGTTGTTGTGGAGGAACTCAGTGAGGTAGGTGATGTCGTAGAAGTCGCCGGGATTCATGTGCCAGGCGGAGGCGAACTGTTTGCGCTGATCCTCGGAGAGTCCGATCGTCTTGATGATCTTGATTCGGTATTGCGGGCCGGGGACGACGTGGATGGTGTAGGCGACCTGGTGTGCGGCGGCATCGAGGGTTGCGGGAGCCTGGACGCGGGCGTCCTGAAAGCCCTTGATGTAGTAGGCGTGGGCGAGGATCGCGAGGCTTTGTTTGAGTGCGGCTTGAGAGGCAAGATCTTCTGGCTTGAGCTTGGCCTGTTTGTTGAAGAGGTCGGCGGTCATGACTTCGGAGCCTTCCCAGGTGAGCTGGGAGACGTGGTAGGGCTCTCCTTCGTGGACGTTGGCGGTGAGGTCGATATCGATGCCGGCGGGCGTTGCTTTGGGCGTGGCATGGGTGACGTCGAGGACGGTGGCGTCGAGATAGCCATCGTTGCGATAGACCTCGATGACCTGCGATGAGATGTCGGCGGTGGTGGTGGCCTCATCGAAGGGCTTGCCGATGTGTTCTTTGACGACTTTGTCTAGCTGCGGCTGCAGGAGTGGGGAGACGTGGGCCAGAGCGATGGAATGGACACGAATCTGGGGCGACTCGATTTTAAAGGAGATGGAAGATGGTGTGGCGCCTGCCTGTGCGCTGATGCGGACGGCTACGATGTTGGGGGTGGCGACGCCTTTTGTGGCGAGCATTGATTTGAGAGCCGCGATGATGCTGTCCTGTAGATTGCCGGAGAGCGGAACGACGCCGGTGTAGAGAGGGACGGTGGTCTTGAGGGCGGAGTTCATCTGCTCTGAGGACCACCAGACGAAGTTCGCGTAGCTGGCGGGGAGGAGATTCGAGTCCGGCATGGGCTTCAGGGTAAAGACGAGACCCTTTTCATTGGAGGCAAAATTGATATCGGTGAAGAGGCCGGTGTCGCCGAGATGCTGGGCGGCAGCTTGAAGTCCTTCTTGCGTCGAGGTCGAGCCGGGGGTGAGGCCGATGACTTTGAGGAGATCGGTTTGTGAGTAGGCGGGGGCTCCGTCAAAGGTGATGGGGGGAACCTGGAAAGTCTGGGCCGAGAGGCAGGCGAAGGATATGGAAAGGCTGAAGGCAAGCAGAGCAGGCCGAACAAGGGGGGAGCGCATTGGAAGGAACGATATCGCATGAAAGTGTTTACAGCAAAAACTATTTTCTGTGGCGATTCTGAAGTTGACGCTGGAGGTGCGTGGCCAGGTGGGTACGGGGAGAAAGAAGAGGCGCACGGAGGTATGGGGGGCGGGATAATCGACTTCTATGCACGAGATGGGGCAGGCTGGCGGGAACGCGCGGACGGTGCGGGAGTTTGTAGCGTATCTGCGGGTGGAGAAAGGGCTTCGGCCGGCTAGTTGCGAGTCGTATCAGCGGGATATGGAGCAGTTTGCCGAGCATGTTGAAGGGCGGAATGGGTTGCTTGTGGGGGCGACCCAGGCGGATGTGAGCGGATTTATGGAGGGGTTGCGAGGGCATGGGGTGGAGTCGCGGTCGATCGCGCGGAAGCTGAGTTGTTTGCGTGGGTTTTATCGGTGGTTGCTGATGGATAAGCGGATTGCGCATGATCCGACGGTGAACGTGGAGACGCCTGCGAGCTGGAAGGTGTTGCCGAAGTCGCTGGCTGAGGGCGAGGTTGCGGAGATGCTGGAGCGGACCGGTGCGGCTGCCCGGAGCGATGGAGCGGATGGGCTGGCGCTGCGGGATCATGCGATTTTGGAGTTGCTGTATGCGGGTGGTTTGAGGGTGGGAGAGATCTGCGCATTAAGGGTGGAGGATGTGCATCTGGACCAGGCTCGTGCGCAGGTGAGGGGCAAGGGAGATAAGGAGAGGATTGTGCCACTGGGGCGGTCGGCAGTGGAGGCGTTGGAGAGATATCTGGCGCTGGGAAGGCCTGGCCTCGTGAAGGGTGGACTTGAGCGCGGAAGTCACACGGTGCAGAGAGCACTGTTCCTGAGTGTGCGGGGGAAGGCGCTGACGCGGCAGTGGGTTTGGGAGATGGTAAGGGGTGTGTCGGGGACGGGAAGTAAGGCTAGTCCGCATATGTTGCGACATAGCTGCGCGACGCACATGGTGGAGCATGGTGCGGATTTGAGGAGTGTGCAGACTTTGCTCGGGCATGCCGATATTGCGACGACGCAGGTTTATACGCATGTGGCGCTGGGACATTTGAAGAAGGTGCATCGGGAGCATCATCCGCGAGGGAAACGGCGTGTTGCTGCGAGTTAAGGTTGTTGCAGGAGCGGTCGTGCTTCGCACGATGCCCACATCTCAGAGTCGAGCTATGGGGCACCCGGCTGATAGCTTAATGTACTGCGTTTTTTGATTGCTGGCGAGGGCAGGAAGATGTCGAAGCCGTTGAACGAGTTTGAAGGATTGGCAGAGGGGTTTCTGGCGATGCTTGCGAATGAGCGGGGCGCGTCGGAGCATACGGTGCGAGCGTATGCGCGAGAGGTGCGGAGCTTCGCGGCGTATCTGAATGAGACTTTGGGGAAGGGTGCGAAGGTGGGTGCAGTGGAGCATCTGCATATTCGCGCTTATTTGGGATTGCTTTACGAGCGCGGGTTGACGAAGGCAAGTGCCGCCAGGGCGCTGGCGGCGGTGCGGAGTTGGTTCAAGTGGCTGGCAAAAGAAGGCAAGGTGGCACAGAATCCGGCGCTGCTGGTGAGTACGCCGAAGCTGCCGAAGCATCTGCCGCGGGTGCCGAGTATGGAAGAGGTGAATCGGGTTTTGAATTCGCTGGATGGCGAGGGTACGGCGAAAAAAGATGAGGCTGAAGCTGCAGCGTGGCCGGAGCGGGATCGGGTGATCTTCGAGCTGTTGTATGGGTGCGGGATTCGGAACTCGGAGCTGGTGGGTTTGAATATGGGCAGCGTGAAGTGGCGTGATGACGCAGTGCTGGTACGCGGTAAGGGGCGTAAGGAGCGACTGGTTCCGCTGGGTGATGAGGCGGCGGCGGCGTTGCGCGCGTATCTGCCTCTCCGCGAGGCGAAGCTGATGGCGGCAGGAAAGGGCGCGCTGGTGCATGATGGCCCGCTGATGATGAATCTGCGGATGCGTGGGGATTGTAGGCTGACGACGCGCAGTGTGGGCAGGATCGTGAAGGCGATTGCGTTGAGCCGTGGGTTGGCGGCGGATGTGCATCCGCATACGCTGAGACATGCGTTTGGGACGCATATGTTGGAGGAGGGTGCGGATCTGCGGGCGATTCAGGAGATGCTGGGGCATGAGCGGCTGTCGACGACGCAGAGGTATACGCAGCTGACGGTGGGTCAGGTGCAGAAGGTGTATGACGAGACGCATCCTCGGGCGAAGTGATTTTTCTAATTTATTTTTTTTGAGAATGCGATGCTGCGCACTAAAGCCGTGCGGTGCCCGCTACGCGGAATGTTTTGACTGAGGTTTTTGTGCGGCAGAGTGGTAAGTGGATGCTGGTGGAAGGGCATAACACCGTGGTGATGGAGGCCGCTCAGAAAAATAATCCGATTAAGGATTAGTGGGCTGGGTGATTTGATTGGAGATTTTTTGTCTGGCGAACTCCGATGTACGAGGCTTCGGAGTTCGCGTCAGTTTATGTTGGTGGTGGTGAGGGATCGTCGCTTTTCGCTAAACAGCAAAAAACATAAAAGTCGGCGAAGGAGGTGTCGTCGGGCCGGGCTGGGTCGTATGGGTAATCGTTGGGTACGCGTGAGAGGAGCGACCACTCCGGCCGTCGTCGAATGACCCAGTCGGTGAACTTGCGGTGGTAGACGTGTTTTTGTGGCCACGCCTGCGCGACGTTGCTGGAGTAGACGATGACGAAACGGCGAGCCGAGGCAAAGAGCTTTTGCATGTAAGTGTCAAAGACGTCGTCTTCTACAAGGTGGTAGATGACGTCGAGCGAGAGGGCGAGTTCGGCTGTGGTCTTCGCGGGAAGACGGTTCACTTCGAAGAAGCGCTTGGTGAGATCTTGTGAGTAAAGAGTGCGGCAGAGTTTGACGGCATTGGGGGAGATATCTACTCCGATGTAGGTTGGGTAGCAGGCGAGTTTGAGCTGTGCCCCGTCTCCTGAGCCGTGCTCGATGACGGATTCGATTTGATTCTCTGTGACGAAGGTGTTGAGGAAGCGGGCTTTGAATTGAGCGAGACGGTTGTAGCTGCCTGAACCTGAGTCCCCACCGCTGCGGTATCGTCTATCCCAATAGTCGATTGAGTTTGTGAACTGTGCTCGGTGAAGACGTACGAGACCTGGGCCTAGAACGGGAACGTTCTTTAGAAAGGACTTAACGCCTGGGATCATTTATTTACCTCGTTCTTCTCTGGGGTACGTGGTGCTTGCATTTTTGGATGCGAGAAGGGGAGTGGGGTTGCCTTGCTAAGTGCTGGTGTATTCGTGTTTAGCTTGTAACTTGTCTAAATGTTGTGAAGATAGAGGACGACGCAGTTCAGAGATTCTAGTTATGAGTGGGGCAGCGGCTTTTTGCGTGTTCTATCAGTGAGATTGAGGTGCTGCGCGTCGGGAGGCTGCATCCAAATGAGGGCGAGGTAACGGATGCTGGCACGATTGGCGAAGGGCTCGGGATTGGTTGCAGTAGGGTTGGCGTTGATGGTGGGGCAAGGGTGTAAGAAGAGACAGGTTCCGGCTCCGTCGCAGCCTGTGGTTCGCACGGTGCCGAGGGCGGCGACGCCGGATTTTCCGGATAGTCCACCACAGACGGTGGTTCTGGATCAACCTGCGCATCACTCGATGAAGCGAGTTGCTCCGGCTCCTGTAGTGCGGGCTCCGAGGCCGGTAATTGATCAGGCGGCATTGGAGGCGGCGCAGAGGCAGAAGGATGCGGTTCTATTGCAGAGCCAGCAGGCGGCTTCGCAGCGGCAGCAGCAGGAGTTGAACGGAGTGGTGCAGAAAAGCTACAAGCTTCAGCAGGCACAGCAGGCAGAGCCGCGGATTCAGGAGGCTCCTGAGGTGCCGATCAATCAGCCGTTGCCGGGATTTCCTAATCAGAGGATTCAGGATAATCCGGGTACGCCGCAGCAGCAGGCTGAGCCGCAACAACCGGAGCAGCCAGACGACAATGGAGCGCCGGACCAAACGAATCCTCCTCCTCCGCCACAGAGATAGCTCCTGAGTGAGGTGTTTTCCGATAAGGAACGCTATCCGTCAGCGGCCATGATCAAGTTGGAATGCTTCTCTTCTGTGGACTGCTCGTGCGGGCACGAACTGCAGAAAGCAGTTAGTGGCTGGATATGAGCAGGATGTGAGCAGGTTCTGTTGGGCTGATGGGAGCTATTTGGTAGGACTGTTTTGCTGCGATGGGGAGTACGCTGCCCAGGCTGATATTTGTGGTTTTACCGTTGTGTGTGAGGGATGTGTCTGAGAAAGCTACGAGGATCGACGGTGCGGTTGAGGGTTGGACGACGCACGGGGCCGAGGTGACGCAGAGGACCCGGAGGACTGTGACGTGTGGGGAAGAGAATTCGGTGGCGTTGATATTTTTGGTTAGATCGGTGGGGGCAGGGCCGCGGAACTCGAGGTCTTTGTCGCCGAGATGGAGTGTGGGGAGCTCGACGCGGAGGAAGTCGGAGGGCAGATCGCTAAGATTTTCGATGGCGTGGCGCTCGGTACGTCCACGGCTTATCCGAAATGCTCCGGTGTGGGTGGGAGGACGGGTAATGGTAAAAGGGGCTTCGTCATGGATGATGTTTACGGGGCCGGAGTTGTTGAGGTAGACGTAGACCGTGGGGACGTCGGGGTGGTCGTGGATGGGGACTTTTTCGTGTGGGCCGTAGTGGACGCGGATGACCTTGAAGGTGTCTGTGGTGACGGCGGTTTGGTAGTTCGGCGGAAGAGGAATTTGGGCTTGCTGCGCCATGGTGGGGACCGAGGCGGTGAGGAGCAGGAACAGAAGCTTATTCAATAGAGGTCTCCTGCGGGTTTGACGTCTTTTTGGGGCAGTTTGGCTCTTTGGAGCGTGTAACGTCAACAGATGCAGCAGATTCGCTTCGGGGTGGCAGCCAGAGATGCAACTTGCAACAACAAATACAGGGATTCTTCAGTGCGTTCAGGATGAAGTTTTGGTCTGGCCACGATGATTAGTAGCGGGGGATGGTGGGGTCGATGGTGCGGGACCAGGCGTCGATGCCGCCGGCGAGGGATTGAGCGTGATCGAAGCCTTGGTTTCTCAACCACATAGTTACGCTGAGGGAGCGGGCTCCGTGGTGGCAGAGGACGACGATGGGTGTGTCGGGGTCGAGCTCGGTGTGGGCACGAGAGGGGATTTCGCCCATGGGGATGAGGGTGGAGTCGGGAAGGCGGGTGGTCTGGTACTCCCAGGGCTCGCGAACGTCTAACAGGAGTGGGGCATTAGGCTGTTTGCGGAGGGCTGAGAAGGCTTCTGCGGTAATTTCGGGCTCTAACATGATTTCAAGGATATCCTTAGAGATGGCATAAGACACAGGGGCCCGGTACAGGGTTCGGTTGAGAGCTGTTAATTGCGGCTGTTCCGCAGGGCATGTCGATGGGGATGTTGTTGAGCAAAGGGTGCATCCTATCTGATGAGCTCAAAAAAGTAGTTGCGGACGGTGACTGCCTTGGAGACTGTCTTGGGTACGACTACTGGTTTTGGTCTGGAGAGTGTGTTGGAAAAGGTTCTGATTGTTGAAGACGAGGTTCACGCACGAAGTGGCCTGACGGAGCTGATTGAAAGCTGGGGCTACCGCGCTGAGTGTGCAGCCGATGGGATGGAAGGGCTGGAGAAGGCGGTTTCGTGGGCTCCCGCGATTATCGTGACCGACCTGAAGATGCCGCGGATGGATGGGATGGAACTGCTGAACCGGATCGGCGAACTGCCGCAGCGGATTGCGGTGGTGATGCTGACGGCGCAGGGATCGATTGAGTCGGCTGTCGATGCGATGCGGATGGGGGCGTACGACTATATTCCGAAGCCGGTGGATCCGCATCGTCTGAAGACGATACTGCATAATGCGAGCCGGCAGCGTGAGGCGGATGCTGAGCTGGAGGCGACAGGGCGGCAGCTGAGAGACACAGGCGTGCTTGGGCCGATGGTGGGCTCGTCGCCACAGATGGTTGAGATCTTTTCGATGATCGAGAGGATTGCTCCGTCGAATGTGTCGGTGCTGGTGACAGGTGAGAGTGGGACTGGAAAAGAACTGGTGGCGCGGGCGCTGCATGATCTGAGTGCTCGGAGGCTGAAGCCGTTTGTTGCGGTGAACTGCGCGGCGATTCCGGAGACGCTGATCGAGAGCGAGATCTTTGGGCATGAGAAGGGCGCGTTTACCGGAGCACTGGAGCGGAGAGCAGGATGCTTTGAGTTGGCAGAGGAGGGCACGCTGCTGCTCGATGAGATTGGCGAGATGCCGATGGCAACGCAGGCGAAGCTGCTACGGGTGCTGGAGGATCGAAAGCTAAGGCGGCTGGGTAGCAAGATCGAGACGCCAGTGGATGTGCGAGTGGTGGCTGCGACGAATAAAGATCCGGAGAAGGCGGTCGCGAATGGCGAGTTGCGCGGGGATCTCTATTACAGGCTGAATGTTTTTAATATCCAGATGCCTGCGCTGCGGGATCACCTGATGGATGTTTCAGCGATTGCAGAGAAGATGATCGACGATATGAATGAGCGTCACCACTGCACGGTCGCGGGGTTGAAGGATTCGCTGATGATACGGTTGGAATCGTATAAGTGGCCGGGCAATGTGCGGGAGCTGCGGAATACGATTGAGCGGGCTGTGATTCTTGCTGGCTCTGGAATGCTGGGAGTTGAGCATCTGCCGCCGCACTTTGGCGAGCCGGGGTTTGCGCCTCCTCCGAACAGAGTCAATGGAGTGGAGGCAGCGGTTGCCGCGGCGCAGGCGAACCACTTCGATGACTCACAGCGGCGTTTGGATGAGTCGAACTCGGTGCGGGTTGAGGTGGGGACGACGGTGGATGAGGCTGAGCGACAACTGATTTTGAAGACGCTGGTGGCTACGCATAACAACAAGACGAAGGCCGCTGAGATTCTGGGAATCAGTTCGAAGACGTTGCAGAATAAGCTGAAGGAATATTCCAACGCTGCTGTAACGGAGTAACGATGCGGCTGAAGACCAAGCTCGTACTCGCGGCAACCGGGTTGACGTTTGCGATCGTGCTGGTGCTTTCGGCACTGTTCGTAGGCGAACTGCTGCGGCAGAGGATCGAGCAGACGGCATCGGCGAATGATGTGCTGGTGCATGAGGTCTGGCTGGAGATGCGAAAGGCGGTCGAGACGGGGCTGCGGGCGAATCCACCGGTGGACGGGAGCGATGAAGCTCTGCAAGCGGCGGTGGTGAATGCGCTGAGGAGCCACGATGCTCTGACAGAGGTGATGAATACGATTGTGCGCTACTCGCCGACGGTGCAGGACGTGAGCGTGACGGATGCGCGTGGGTTGACGTTGCTGAGTACGGACCCGGATGCGGTGGATCAAGCGGCGGTGTTCCGGTTCAGTCTGGCGAGCGTGCAGAATGGGCCGATCTCGCGGCAGATGAGGGTTGTGTTCGGCAGACCGCGGGTGCTGGATATCTCGCAGTCGCTGGAGAGAAATGGAGCTCCGTTTCTGGTGGTGCATGTAGGGGTGCGGTCGACGTTTTTGAAGAACTCTTATGAGCCGTGGCTGCTGGATGCGCTGATCTTCGCGGCGCTTGCGGCGCTTGCGGCGATGCTGGCAGCCGGGCTGCTGGCGAATTTGGCATTGCGCCCGCTGGAGGCCATCAGTGCGCGGCTGGAGAGCTTGACGATGGGAGGCGGAGCTGTACCGGAGAGATTGCTGGAGAGCCGGGGACCTGCCGATACGGTCGTTCGAGTGACTCGGACGCTGGACCGGCTGGGAGAGCAGATGCGCACGCAGGAGGCTGGATATACCGCGCTGCAGGCGAACCTGAACCAGGTGCTGGATACGCTGCGCGATGGGGTGTTGTTGCTTACGGCGGATCGGCGGGCAGTGATGGTGTCGGATGCGGTTGCTTTCTTTCTGGGGCCTCCGCTGGACGGCAATGCGGAGTTGGTGGGGAAGCGGCTGGAGGAGATCTTTGCCCCTGACAGTGCGCTAGGTGAAGCCGTGCTGGAGGCGTTTGCCGAGGGTGTCCAGGTGAGCGCACAGGCGGTGACACTGGAGGATGGACGGCAGGTGCAGATCTCGCTGGACAGAATTGACGACGGGGTGGGCGGAGCGGGAAATGTGACGACGCTGTTGACGCTGAGGGATATTGATTCGGTGGCGCAACTGGGGCAGGAGCTTGAGGTAGCGCGCAGGCTGGGGGCGATTGGAAGGCTGACCGCAGGTGTAGGGCATGAGGTGAAGAACCCGATTAATGCGATGGTGCTGCACCTGGAGTTGCTGCGCGGAAAGCTGGCTCCGGGTGGAGCTGAGGCGTTTGGCGGGGCGCAGCGGCACGTGGAGATTCTGGCGGGAGAGATGCAGAGGCTGGACAGGGTGGTGCAGACGCTGGCAGACTTCTCCCGGCCTATGGAGCTGCATCTGCGGGAGCATGATCTGCGGGGCGTGGTTGGAGTGGTGATGGAACTGACTTCGGCGGAGATGCACGAGAATCGGGTGCGCGTGGTGGTGGATGCTCCGAAGGATTCGCTGATGGTGAGGGTAGACGCGCAACTGATGCAGCAGGCTCTGCTGAACCTGATGTTGAACGCGATGCAGGCGATGCCGGAAGGCGGAGCGATGGTGGTTCGGCTGCGGCGGGAGCACCAGTTTGCCGTGGTGGAAGTGATCGATGAAGGAGAGGGTATACCTCCGGAGCTGTTACCGCGTATCTTCGAACTGTACTTCACCACAAAACCGAAGGGCAGCGGGATCGGGTTGGCGATGACGTACCGTATTTTGCAGCTGCATGGCGGAGCGATGGTGGTGCGATCCAATGCCGATCCGAATTCGGTGGAGCGAGGGACGACCTTTACGTTTCGACTGCCGGTTGCGGCGGGAGTTGGCGGCGAGAGCAGGAAGACCGCAGCAGGAGTAGGTCACAAAGAGTTAGGGGAACGGGTTTGAAGGGTACGAGCAACATTACGCGGAAGATCGCATGGACGACTCTCTGGTTTGGTTTGACGATGGGGATGGCGGGATGCCGGCATAAGCCGCAGCTCGCACCATTGCCGCCGGTAATGGCTCCGGTAGCGCTTGAGGATATTCCTGAGCCGGACAATCTGCCGATGGTGGAGGTGTCGCCGGAGAAGTTGCCGACGGTGCCGGTTTCAACCGAAGCAGGGAAGCCGAAGAAGAGACGGAAGGCGCCTAAAGTTGTTGCGCCGCCTGAACCAGCGGAGACCCAGGCAGCAGCTGCTCCGTCGCCAGATGCGGCGGTTGGTGCGTTGACGGCAGGGGGAGAGACGAATCCGCAGACCAAGCAGGAGGCGGAGGAGTTGATCGCTTCGATTGATAAGAGGCTGAATGCGCTGCCGGCGCAGAAGGTGGAAGAACAGAAGGCCCAGGTGAGCCAGGTGAGGAACTTCTGGAAAGATGCGCAGGATGCTCTGAAGTCTGGGGACGCCGAGGGTGCGAAGACGCTGGCGACGAAGGCAAAGTTGCTGCTGGATGATCTGGAGAAGTAGCGGGGCGGCAAGCCAGCTAGATAGTGGGGAGCTACCGTGGGATCTCGTAACGGAGGCGGACGACGCTGTCCGCGTACTTCTTGGCTGAGAGCAAGTGAAGGGGCACGTCGCGATGCCGCGGTGCGATGAGTGGGATGCCCTCCCCGATCAGGGTAGGCATGACGTGAATGTCGAACTCGTCGATTTCGCCGACGTCGAGAAATGAGGCGATCAGTTCTCCGCCGCCCATCATCCAGATATGTTTTCCGGGCATTGCCCGGAGGCGCTGCGCAAACCCCTTCAGCGGTTCCGAGACGAACTCCACGCCTGAAGTTTTCTGTTTGGGCGGTTTTGTGGAAAAGACGTAGTTGGCGAGTTTGGTGTCGAAGATTCCGCCTTTGTTGCCATTCTGTTTGTCGTAGTCGAGAGCCCAGTCGTATGTCTTCCGCCCCCAAAGAATGGTGTCAATCGTGCGGTAGAACGCGCGCATGCCGTGATCGCTTGTAGTGGGCATGCGGTTCAGCCATTCGACGTCGCCGTCTGGCCTGGCGATAAAGCCGTCGGCGCTAGTCGCGATATAGACGATGATCTTTCGCGGAGCCTTCATCTCGTATCATCCCGTTGTTTCGAAGTTGCAGGTGTGGCACGAAACACTCGACAAAGATGCTACTTTATTCGCTCGCCAGCTCAGGACAAGCTTCCTCTACGCAGTGGCTCCGTGGCATTTTTTGTATTTCTTGCCGGAGCCGCAGGGGCACTCGTCGTTGCGGCCTACTTTTTCGCCCGCGTGACGGGGGCCGGAGCCGTTGGTTTCGGCGGAGGCTGAGCTGACGGAGCGGGCTTGCTCGAGTTCGCGCTGCTTCTTCTTCTGGAACTCGCGCTCGAGGGCGTCGATGGTGGTGGAGGGGGCGCGGTTTGGTGGGGCGGCCGGTACGTTTTGACGTGCGCCGGGGGCGTTGGTGTGTTGCGGTGGGCCGCCTGGGGGAAGCGCGTTTTGAGCGTTGGCTGAGGCGAGTTGCTGCTCCTGTTGGGCCTGGGCCAAAGCTTGTGCGTGGGCTTGCGCCTGGGCGAGTTGCTCGGCTGATTCGATGGGGGTGCCGTCGGGGCCGATGATCTGCATGCGGAAGAGATGGCGTGCGGTGTCTTCCTGGAAGCGGAACATCATGCCTTCGAACATCTCGAAGGACTCCTTCTTGTAGGCGACGAGGGGGTCCTGCTGCGCGTAGCCGCGAAGGCCGATGCCTTCCTTGAGATGGTCCATGGCGAGGAGGTGATCCTTCCAGAGGCCGTCGAGGACGGAGAGCATGACGATGCGCTCGTGGTAGCGCATGGCTTCGGCGCCGAGGATGCTTTCCTTGATGTCGTAACGCGCGCGGAGGTTTTGGAAGATGGCTTCGCCCAGCTCGTGACGGTTGAGTGTGGTCGCATCGACTTCGGTTTCGAGACGTGAGCCGAAGACGTCGTAGATCTGATTGAAGAGAGGTTCGAGTTTCCACTCGTCGGCGTGAACCTTTTCAGGTGCGTTTTCGTCGAGGATGTTGGAGAGGATGGTGGAGGTGTAGTCGTCGGTGATGAGTTGCTTCTGGTCTACTCCTTCCATCAACTGTCTACGCAGACCATAGACGGCTTCGCGCTGCTTGTTCATGACGTCGTCGTATTCGAGGACGTGTTTGCGGGATTCGAAGTTCTGGGTTTCGACGGCCTTCTGCGCGGCTTCGATGCGGCGGGAGATCATGCCGGATTCGATGGGGACGCCCTCTTCCATGCCGAGGCGCTGGAGGAGCGTGGAGACCCACTCGCGGGCGAAGATGCGCATGAGGTCGTCTTCGAGCGAGAGGAAGAAGCGGGAGGAGCCGGGGTCGCCCTGACGGCCTGCGCGGCCACGGAGCTGGTTGTCGACGCGGCGCGATTCGTGGCGTTCGGTGCCGAGGATGTGGAGGCCGCCTGCTTCGATGACGTTGTCGTGCTCGGATTTGGCTGCGCCTTCGTGTGCGGCGGTGGCGGCGTCCCAGTTGGCCTGTGTGGCTTCGAACTCCTGGCCGCTGTAGTAGAAGCGGACCATGCCGGGTCCGGCTACGGGATTGATTGCGCCTTCGGCTGCGCTAACGGCGCGGGCTTGCTGCTTGCGGACGAGGTCCTGGCGGGCCATGAACTCGGCGTTGCCGCCGAGGAGAATGTCGGTACCGCGGCCTGCCATGTTGGTAGCGATGGTGACCATGCCGAGACGTCCGGCCTGGGCGACGATCTCGGCTTCCTTCTCATGGAACTTTGCGTTGAGGACGACGTGGCGGACGCCTTTGCGCTTGAGGATCTCGGAGAGGAGTTCTGATTTTTCGATCGACGTGGTGCCTACGAGGACGGGCTGCTTTTCGGCGTGGAGACGGGCGATCTCGTCGGCGACGGCGAAGTATTTTTCCTGCGCGGTGCGATAGACGACGTCCGGGTTTTCCAGGCGGAGCATCTTGCGGTTGGTGGGCGTGACGACGATGTCGAGCTTGTAGATGCTGTCGAACTCAGCGGCTTCAGTCTCTGCGGTGCCGGTCATGCCGCTGAGTTTTTTGTACAGGCGGAAGTAGTTCTGGAAGGTGATGGTGGCGAGGGTCTGGTCTTCCTTGCGGATGGCTACCCCCTCCTTCGCTTCTACTGCTTGATGGAGTCCGTCTGACCAGCGGCGGCCGGGCATGAGGCGGCCGGTGAACTCGTCGACGATGATGACTTCGCCGTCTTTGACAACGTACTCGACGTCGCGCTTGTAGAGAGAGTGGGCCTTGATGGCGACTTCGACGTGATGCTTGAGGTCCCAGTTTTCAGGGTCCGCGATGTTTCCAATTCCAAGTAACCCTTCGATCTTCTCCCAGCCTTCATCCGTAACGGTGATGGAGCGGGTCTTCTCGTCCATGACGTAGTCGCCGGACCATGTTTTGGTTTCGACGGTTTCGATGAGTTCGCCGAGCTCGAGCTTGGGGATGATGATGTTGACGCGGGCGTACTTGTCGGTGGTCTGATCGGTGGGGCCGGAGATGATGAGCGGAGTGCGGGCCTCGTCGATGAGGATGGAGTCGACTTCGTCGACGATGCAGTAGTAGTGGCCGCGCTGGACCTGATCCTTGAGGTCGAACTTCATGTTGTCGCGGAGATAGTCGAAGCCGAACTCGTTGTTGGTGCCGTAGGTGATGTCGGAGGCGTAGGCTTCGCGGCGCTGCTCGTCGGAGAGGTCGTGGACGATGACGCCGACAGTAAGGCCGAGGAAGCCGTAGATCTTGCCCATCCATTCGGCGTCGCGCTTGGCGAGGTAGTCGTTGACGGTGACGACGTGGACGCCGCGTCCGGCGAGCGCGTTCAAGTAGCAGGGAAGGGTGGCGACGAGGGTTTTGCCTTCGCCTGTTTTCATCTCGGCGATCTTGCCGGAGTGCAGGACGATACCTCCGATGAGCTGGACGTCGAAGTGACGCATCTGCACGGCGCGCTTTCCGGCTTCGCGAACGACGGCGAAGGCTTCAGGCAGAATGGCGTTGAGGGCTCCCTTTTCGACCTCGCGACGCTCGTCTGCATTTTCGGGGGTGTCGGCGATAGGTGCGAGGGCTTCGGCGATGCGCTGGCGGAACTCGGCGGTCTTGTTGCGGAGAGCCTCGTCGGAGAGCGCCTGAATGGTGGGCTCGAGCGCGTTGATCTGCGCAACCGTGGGCTGGATGCGCTTGATGGCGCGTTCGTTACTGGTTCCGAAGACTTTGGCGACAACTGAGTTGAACAAAACGGTATCCTTCTGGGCGCACTTTGTCCCAAATACTAGTGTAACTGGTATGGGTGGCGCGGGTGGAAGTGGAGTTGGCCGTTTGAGATACGGCGAATCTGGGCGCTCGGTAAGGCTAGGATTTCGAGCGGACGTAGACCGGGTCGCGCTTGAGGTAGGCGAAGCGGTATTTGGCGTCCTGACCGGAGGAGGCGCAGAGATGGCCGGTGAAGGGAGCGCGGAGGGTGTCCGCGCCGAAGGAGATTGCTACGAAAGCCGGGGAGAAGCACTTGCTGTTGTCGAAGACTTCGCCGGAGACCCAGTGGAGTTCGCCGGTGGCTTCGGCATTTGCAGGAACGGCTACGGGCAGGATGACAGGGCCCGGGTGCATGCCGGGTGGGGTTTCAAGAGAGATGGGGAGCTTTGCGTTTGAGGCGTCTTCGAATTCGAGTGCAGGGCGACCAGAGATGGTGCAGGTTTGGGCGCCGATGTTGCGAAGGACCAGCAGGGTGCCGGACTGTGACATGCCGTCGAAGTTGCCGCCTTCGCCGTCGAAAGAGAGCGAAAGTTGGGCAGCGGTGCAGGCCAGCAGGGTCGATGCGGAGGGCAGAGGGGTCGCGCTCGCTGAAGATGCGAGGATGAGCACGACTGCCACTACTACATAGACCGCGTTTGAGGCAGGTTTGGTCACTGCAAGAATTTTAGTCTTTCTTTGCCAGATGTTGAGATGTTTCTGATTAAGGTTTGATGCGGATGTTACTTTGACGGGCTCTCGGGTTTGAGGAAGGCGATTTTATTAGGAATGGTGTGGTGCGAGAGGGAGATGTAATCTGACTTGTCAGTGCAGGTTCCTTGAGGAGAACGTCGAAATGCTGAGCTATGTGCAGAGTAGTTCTCTGGTTTTTTTGGCGCTGCTGGTGTCGGTGCTGCTGGTGCTGTTGCTCAACCGGTTTTGGCCGATTCCCAATCGCAAGCTGATCAACGATGTGACGGGGTGGCAGCTTGGGATTCTGGGGACGACGTATGGGGTGATTCTGGGGTTCATGCTCTATACCGTTTGGATCGACTTTCGGTCGGCGGAGATTAATGCGACGGAGGAGGCAAGCTCGTTGTTGACGGCGACGCGGGTTGCTTCGGCTTTGCCGGCAACGGAGCGGGAGGCGTTTCGTGCGTTGGGGATGAAGTATGCCGATGTGGTGGTGCACCAAGAGTGGCCAGCGATGCAGCATCAGGAGGAGAGCCGCGCGGGAGAGGTGATCGAGGTGGACATGTGGAAGTTGCTTGGGACGGTGAAGGATGCCAGCGCCGCGAACAGTGTCGATCATCTGACGCGGGTGTTGAGTGAGCTTTCTGAGAGACGCAGCTTGCGGGAGGAGCAACTTCGCGTGAGGCTGCCGATTATCTTGTGGATCCTGCTGTTGGCTGGCGGTGGAGCGACGGTGGGGTCGTCCTGCCTGTTGGGGAATGATAATAAGTGGCTGCACTACTGCCAGGTGCTGGCGCTGACGTTTGTGGTGGCGGTGACGTTGTCGGCGATTGCGGATCTGGCGAGGCCGTTCGAGGGCTCGGTGTCGGTGAGTCCGATTGCGTTTGAGCGCGTGCAGACGATTATGCAGATGGACGCGTCTCGTTAGCTGGAGTCAGGGAGTCAGTTCTGCGGAGGACGAGGAGCGTCATGTCGTCGACCTGGGCGGCGCCTGAGGCGAAGGCGTTGAGGGAAATGATGACGTCCTGCACGGTGGCGGCAGCGGAGAGGGAGTTTTGTTTGAGGATCGCGCTAAGGAGGCCCTGCTCTTCCCACTCGGCGCCGCGAGAGCTAACGGCTTCGGTGATGCCGTCGGTGTAGATGGTGAGAGTGTCGCCGAGATTGAAGGCGAGGGTCTGCTCTTCATAGGTGGCGTCGGGAAGCAGGCCAAGGACAGGACCGCCGCATTCGAGCCTGGTGACCTGGCTGTCGTTGAGGAGCAGGGGCGGGTTGTGGCCGGCGTTGACGTAGGTGAGGGTTTGCGCGGAGGGATCGTAGACGAAGAAGACGAGTGTAGCGTAGCGGCTGGCGGAGGAGGCTTCATAGAGGAGCCGGTTGAGGTCTTCGATGACGGCGGTGACACGATCTTCGTGGTGATGGAGCATGAGGCTGCGAAGCGAGGCTCGCAGGGTAGCCATGAGCAGGGCGGAGGCAATACCTTTGCCGCTGACGTCGGCGACGACACAGCAGAGGAGGCCTTTGCCGGTGACGAAGAGGTCGTAGTAGTCGCCGCCGACCTCATCGGCGCTCTTGTAGGTAGCTGCGGAGTCGATGCCGGGGATAGTGGGAAGGGACTGGGGCAAGAGCCGCTTCTGGACCTCACGGGCGAGATCGAGTTCGCGGGTGGCTTTGGCGCGAGTGACGGCCTCTTCGCTGAGGGATTTGACGTGGCGGGCAGTCTCGAGGCCGCGGCCCATCTGCTGGCTGAGCTCGCGGAGGAAGCGAAGTTCGTGGGCGAGGAAGTGTTTGCCTTCGGGTTTGGCGAGTGTTGCAAAGCCGCGTAAGCCAGTGCGGCCTTCAAAGGGTATGAGGAGTTGGGCTCCGAGGGAGTCGAGGGCGTCGATCTCATGGGAGGAGGCGAGGAGTTGCCAGGCATCGGGTTTCTGCTTTTTGAAGGGGGAGGGTCTTCGCTCGCGCTTGAGGCGAAGGATGGTGGAGGAGCTGGCTGGGAAGATGAAGCCGGAGGTGAGGTCGCTGGCGGTTCCCTGAGGGACGTAGCCGGAGTCCTCATGGAGGAGGATGTGGAAGGAAGAGAGGTGCAGGGCGGACGAGATGTTGCGGGGGCAGGTGACGAGCAACTCATCAAGAGAAAGGGTGCGGCCGACTTCGAGCAGGATCTCTTCGAAGTGATCGCGAGAGGCGTATCCGCTGGGGATTAGCTTTTCTTTGAGGAATCGGGAGATCTTCTTCTTTAGAGAAAGAGGTCTGTCGGTCATGTCAATTGGTGATGATGAGGCATGGAGTTGGCCCCCCTATTGAAGCATAGGTTTGCGTCGGAGTTTCGGGCGTGCCTATTTTTTAAGAACCATCTGAGGATGGTTGGGAGCAAGCACCGACTTTCACGGCCTGGTGGTTCTACGCAGGCAGAGCGCGAGGAGTTCCGTGAGAGTGGGTTTGGGTGATTAGTGTCCGCCCAGGGCTTCGGGGTCGGGCTTTGCCATCTTGCTGGGGAGACGCATGATGAAGGGCAACGGAGCAAGCAGGAAGACGGTGAAGGCCAGGATGGCGAAGGCG
>Ga0302308_10001641_pt1 | contig 18194 bp, 10 predicted proteins | sample III_Palsa_E3_3_FD_200531 | JGI IMG/M metagenome (GOLD analysis project Ga0302308, IMG submission 200531) | Peat permafrost microbial communities from Stordalen Mire near Abisko, Sweden - III_Palsa_E3_3 | ecosystem: Environmental > Terrestrial > Soil > Palsa > Peat permafrost | place: Sweden... | reverse complement strand
GCCGTACCACCAGCCACCGCAAGGCCACGATGCAGAACATGGCCGTGTCGCTGATCCAGCACGAGCTGATCCGCACCACGGTGCCGAAGGCCAAGGAACTGCGCCGCGTTGCCGAGCCGCTGATCACCCGCGCCAAGGAAGACAGCGTCGCCAACCGCCGTATCGTGTTCAACCGCCTGCGCGACCGCGATGCCGTGCAAAAGCTGTTCAACGAACTCGGCCCGCGCTACGACAAGCGTCCCGGCGGCTACCTGCGCATCATGCGCTGCGGCTTCCGCCCCGGCGACAGTGCCCCGATGGCCTATGTCGAACTGGTTGATCGTCCGGCGGTCGAGGACGCAGAAACCGCTGCGGCGTAAAGCTTTTCGCAATAAAAAAACGGGCGCCCAGGCGCCCGTTTTTTTTGGCCGGAACGGGGTGGGGTGCCGGCGCTTTGCGCATGATCGAGAGCCTTCCGCGGAACCGGAAACCGGGCCGGGCGATGCCCTCCAGCTGCTGGCCGGGATCTGAATCTGTTGCATAATCCGCCGCAATGAACAAGAACTTCATGCGCTCATGCCGCTGGATGCTGCTTTTGCCGGCCATGGCTTTCATGTCCGGTTTTGCCCAGGCGGACCAGGAAACCGATCGGCTTCGCGCGGACAATGCCGCGCTCAGGGCGCAACTGGATGCCCTGCAGAAAAGCTGCGGACTGGCTACGACAGCCGCGCCCGTGTCCACACCCGCGCCGGATGCCAAGGCGGCCGCTGCAAACCCGCCGGTCCCCGCGGCATCGATGGCTGCTCCGGTCCAGGCGCTGCCAGCGCCAGTGCCGCCCCCGGTGGTGACGATGCAAACCCCGTCTGCCCAATCCACCGCCGCACCGGCGGGCTATAAACTGGTACCGGTCAATACCCCTGAATTCGTCGATCCGCTGTCGCCTCCTTACGACAAGACGGGATGCAGTGCGGGTGTGTTCAAGGGGCCGCCGCCAGCCAAATGGAACAACGCCGACAACTGGCTTAATATCGGGCGCGGCCAGTCCATGGCGGAGGTCGAGAGCGCGCTCGGCAAGGAACATTTCAACGCCGACGGCCATGGGCGAATTGAATGGCAATACGGCAAATGCGGCGATGCCGTGAGCGGCCGCGTGCTCTTCAAGGACGGGAAAGTCGTGCTTTGGCAGGCCCCCTCTTTTTGAGGTAAACAGGTCCGGGCTGTACCAGCGGTTACTGCATACGCCGCATCGCACAGGTTCACTGTCTGGCCATGATTTCCGCCAAATGCGGGGTCGGGAAGATCTGACGAAGCCTGCCCCAGTCTTGCCCCGTCTTTACAGTCCCGGACGCAGCAACGCAGATCGTCCGGATTGCATGGCGATGATCCCGTCGCGGCACCGGCTGCCGCACTCACACGGGGCGGATGGGGCTAAATCAGCCCACTTCAGTGCGGTTCAACGAACTGATTTAGTGCCGTTCGCACGTTTTTACTGCAACTTTCCGAACGCGCCGAGCATAAGGGCGTGCCTGCGGAAATATCGGCAATTGCCCGCATTTTCATAGTCCAGGCGTATGCATATTCCTGTTGATTGCATTCTCTTTACAGCTTACATAATTGAGTTCTACACTCGAATGGTACGGGTAACGGGGGCGAGATCGTCATTGAACGTCCCCGACGTCTACTAAATTTGGGAGATTCCAATTGTGAATATCGTGCGCGCACGACCGTGTCGGCTTGGCGCCGACTTGGGTCGTTTGTTTGTAGAAAGCCGGGCGGACTACTACAAGAAGGGAGACGCTTGATCATGTCGATGAAAGTGAATTTGCGTGCCATCAGTTGCGCCGCACTGGCCTTGGGCCTCGCGTCCGGATCCGCACTGGCGCAGGATCAATCGAAAGTCGAATCGCTGCAGGGCGTGGAAGTGACCGGTTCGCGCATCCGCCAGATCGACAAGGAAACCGCGCTTCCCGTCGCCGTTTTCACAGCGAAGGATATCGCGCAGACCGGCGATCTCACCGTTGCCCAGTTCCTGCAGGATCTGACCCAAAACACCTTCGGCTCGGACGCGGTTCCGACCTCGCTGTCCGCGGGCGGAGCGGAAGGCGCTTTTACCGTCAATCTGCGCGGGCTTGGTTCGGAGCGCACCCTGGTTCTGATGGACGGCCAGCGCCTGCCGCTGGATCCGGCGCTGTCGCCGCCGGCGGTGAACCTGAACATCATTCCGCTGGCGATCATCGACCGGGTCGAAGTCCTGAAGGATGGTGCCTCCGCGATCTACGGCTCCGACGCGATCGGCGGCGTGATCAACATCATTACCAAGAAGAAATTCGACGGTGTGGAGGCGTCGGCGCAGTACGACAATCCCGTCCAGAAGGGCGGCAAGGGCGCCGATGCCTCGTTCATTGCCGGCGGCAGCACCGCCAAAGGCAGCGCCTACTTCTCGTTTGAGCATTCGCAAGAGGCCGCAATCACCTATGCCGATCGCCCCTATCTGAAACAGGCGCTCAGCGCCTATGGCGATCCCGGTACGGTCGGAGATGCCTTCAACCATACCACCGGCATTGAAAATTACGGCCTGGAAGTGCCGTTCTCGACTTGCCCCACGGCCGTTGGCGCCAGTTCCACCAGCCCGAATTCGGGGCCGGTGTATGGCGGTTCCTATTGCGGTTTCAATATCGGCTCGCAGGCCTGGGTCACCGCCGGTGTCAGCCGCGATACCCTGATGGGCGGAGCGAACTACAAGTTCACCGACAGCATCAGCGGCTATGCCAAGGCGATGGTCACCAGGTCGGTGACGCAGGCGCAGAGCGCTTCCGCTCCGGCCACTTCCGGCTTTGACAATCCCTACAGCCTGCCGGAAGTCGCCTACAACAATCCGAACAATCCGGATCCGGGCTACGACCTCTACCTGCTATTCCGTCCGCTCGACAACGGTCCGCGTCACGATACCATCAGCGACACCATCAGCAATGTGATGGCTGGGGTGAAGGGCGAGTTCGATTACTTCGGGACGTCCGAGTGGGCCCTGGATGTGACCAACAGCGGTTATCGCCAATCGGATATTGGCACGGGTTACGGCCTGGCATCCGCGTTGCAGGCTGCCATCAACAATGGCACCTACAACCCGTTCAATCCGTCCTCCACCCCGGGCGGTGCTTCGAGCTTCGATTACACGATCAGCAACAACAACAACTACGATCAGAACACCCTGGGCGGCCACGTCTCGCTGGACAACCTGCTGGCCTATTCCGGCACCAGCTTCCGTTTGCCACTGGTGGTTGGCTTCGATTATCGCGATGAGAAGTACGCGACGATCGGAGACTCGCAGAGCCAGACGGCCTTCACCTATGCGTCCGACGGCACGATTTCCGGGGCTACCCTGTCCAATGTGTTCGGCAACGCCGGCGGCAGCTCCCAGGGAAATCGCAGCGAATACGCGATTTACGGCGAAAGCCAGGTCAGCTTCCTCAATGACCGGGTGACCATCGACGGTGCGTACCGCTACGACAAGTACAGCATCGGCGGCAGCAAGGCCAGTCCGAAAATATCGCTGGCCCTGCGGCCGGTCGATCCCCTGCTGGTTCGTGCCACCTATAGCGAAGGCTTCCGTGCGCCGACCCTGTTCGATCTTTTCGCCAGCCCGGCGCAGAGCTTCGATGCCGCGATCGACACCTACGGCTGCGCGCAGGGCATTACGAGCGAGCCGGCGCCATGCAGCTCCGGTGAACAACGCCAGTCGTTCCGCGTCGGTTCCGATACGCTGAAGCCTGAGACCTCGCGCAACGTCAGTGCCGGCTTTGTCTACAGCCCGCTCCGGTCCCTGACCCTCACGGCCGATTACTATCGCATCACGCTGAGCAATGGCATCACGCAGTTGACCGCCCAGCAGGTGCTCAACAACGACTACAACTGCCTGACGAACACCGGAAAGGCCTGTACCGATGCGGCGTCACTGGGCACCGTGGTGCGTGCCAGCAACGACGCCATCGAGTTTGTTTACGAGCCGAAGACCAATGCGGCGTCGATCAACACCGATGGTTACGATATCGACCTGGACTACAAGCTCAAGACCAGCCAGTACGGCCTGTTTGATTTCGATCTCGCCCTGACCCAGGTGCTCAGCTTCCTGCAGCAGGGCGGTGCGGGCCAGGAGACGTATCAGGAAGTAGGGTATTTCGGTACCCCCAGCAAGCGCGGCACGTTCACTGTCAACTGGACGCTGCAGCGCTTTACGTCAACGGCGGTCTGGCATCGGACTTGGTCCACTCCGGACTGCGATTTCGCCACACACCAGGACAGCATCGGCTCGTGCGGAACGGATCGTGTCAATTCATTCAACGATGTCGATCTCCAGCTGACCTACGCCGCGCCGTGGAAGGGCACGTTCAAGGTGGGTGTGCGCAACCTCTTCAATCTGGATCCGCCGGCCAGCCAGTTCAGCGCCGCCAGCACGGATACCACTGGGCGTTACACCAGTTACACCGAAGGCCTGTATCCGATCGAAGGCCGCACGCCGTATCTGGCCTATACGCAGAGGTTCTGATTGGATTTGTGTATGGGCAGGCGCCGCATGGCGCCTGCCTTTTCCCACCGGCGCAGTGGCAGTTTCGAGGTGAGATTTTCAATGGAATTGAAAACTTTATCGAGAACAGCACCATCCGCGTGCCGCCTCTTTCTTTTTGAGGGAAAACAGTGCATCCAAGCAGAATTCTGACTGTGATTTCTTTGCTTATTGCGGCGTCTGCGCAGGCGCAGGACGCGGCTCCGGCCAATGCGGCGGAAGGTTCCGTGCCGGACATGAGCTGCACGGCGCCGGCACTGCCGCCGCGGGTGGAGCCTGCACAGGATCAGATCGATCGCTACAACCGGCAATTACCTGTCTACAAGCAGTGCGTTCAAGATTACGTTGAGCAGCGCAAGCAGGCGGTCAACAGATACAACGCACTGGCCAGGCAGAATGCCGATGCCGGGGCAAAAGCCATTGATGCTTTCAATCAGTTCAACGCCAAGGCCCGTCAACAACTTCAGGACAACAATTGAGTTCGTGTCATTGAATCGGCAAGCGTTGCGCCCTGTTATGACGGGCAAGATTATCGAGTCATGACAGTGCTGTGCGACGCCTTATCGAATCATTTTTGACTAATTTAGGGAGCACTACAGATGAATAAGATTTCAGGCGTAAAAAGCCAAGCAAGGTATTCATATCCGACCTTGGGGCTGGTTGCCGCGAGCATGTTCCTGTTTTCGGCTGTCTGGTCGCAGGCCTATGCCCAGAGCACGGCAACCGATCTCTACAGCTTCACCGGCGAGCCCGACGCAGCCAACCCGGAAGCGGGTTTTGTCCCGGGGTTCCTGCAGGGAGCGGACGGGAATTTGTACGGTACCAGCTTCAGGGGCGGCGCCGATAATTATGGCGCCGTATTTCAGGCCACCACTGCCGGGGCGGAGAAGCTGATCTATTCCTTCACCGACACCAGCGACGGCGCGTTTCCGGTCGCCCTGGTGCAGGGAACCGATGGCAGCTTCTACGGTACGACCACGCAAACCAGCACCACCAGCGTCGGCACGGTATTCAAGCTGACCGCCAGCGGCACCCTCACCACGCTGCAGAGCTTTGCGGCTACCGATGCGGGGATACCGTCAGGGCTGGTGATCGGCAAGGACGGCAACCTTTATGGCACAACCGCGGGGGCTTCCGGCGTCAATGACGGCACCATCTTCGAAATCGCCCTGCCGGCCGGAACCTACTCCACCCTCTACACCTTCCGGCTGACCGACGGCGCTGCGACTCCGACGGCGGATCCGGATGGGCTGGCCCCGAATGTCCTGATCCAGGGGGCCGATGGCAATTTGTACGGCACGACCACCGGCAGCACTTCATCCAACGAGGGCGAAGTATTCAAGCTGACCCTGCCGGGTGCCGCGTTCTCCGTTCTCTACAATTTCGGCAGCAGCACCACGGTTACGGACGGTACGGATCCTACCGGCCTGATCCAGGGGGCGGACGGCAATCTGTACGGAACCACGGTCTTCGGCGGAGCCAATGGACTCGGCACGGTTTACTCCCTGTCGCTGACCGGCACCGCTCCGACCTACATCCACCAGTTCCCCGATCCCACCGCTACTTCATGGGATGGTACGCAGCCGGGCCTGCTGGTGCAGGGTGCCGATGGCAATATCTACGTTGCGACCCAGCCGCTCTCGATCGCCGATGGCGGTGCCGCGGGTGCCACCTACGGTACCATCCTGAAGGTGAACACGGCCGGAACCAGTTTCAGCACGCTGGCCGATTTCATCCCTGCCCTGAGCACGCAAAACTTCGAATCTCCGCAGGGCCTGATTCAGGCGAGCAACGGCAGCTTCTATGGCACCACCTTCAACGGCGGAACAGCCTCGTTGGGCTCCGTCTATACGGTTGCCGCGGCTGTAAGCTCGACCAGTGCTGGCGGTGTGGGTGATTCGGGTGGATCGGGCGGTGGCGCGTTCGCGCCGCTGGTATCCCTGCCGCTGCTGCTGGCCGGGCTGCTGCGTCGCCGCATCAGGAAAAGCAAGATTTAACCAGTGTAAATCTTCAGATTCAAAGAGTGTTTGAGTGAAAGCGCACTGCGAATGGCAGTGCGCTTTTTTTTGTGCCGAAGAAAAGCCATCAACGAGCGCACCCGGCTCAACACCGGCGCGCATCAGCGCAACCATGACGGCGGACCGTACCCGAACCGTCCCGGGCGGGTGATTTCTTTTCGAGCCGGCGCGGTCTGAAAAACTGCTTTTTCCGCACGCCGCCGCGGGTCCCGCAGACCCGCTTTAAAGCCGGCCGTCGTCATGCGGCTTGTTTCGAAGAGGGGCGGATTCGCTGCTATTTTTTTGACGGCTCGAATCCCGCGGCACTCGAACAAGCCCGTCATTGAAAAGAATTTTAACGTCACCCAATCAGGAAAATTCAGCGACGGCCATCGCTGTGATCGCCACTCCGCGAGGAGTCGCGGAATGAGTTCATCGGCAGGTGTGACAATCTCCTCGCTATTAAGAAAACCCCTGTATTCATTACGGAATTGAGAGCGATACACGGCAAGAACACTCATCACAATTGTGTTGACAACATTTTTTTTGCGTAGATATTCTCGGCCGACGATTGGGCATCAACTCCGTCTCTCGCGAGATGGCAGGGCCGTTGACGCCAGCATGAAAAAATGGGGGATGACCAGTGAAACTCAGCGCCGAAGGTAAGCTTCGTCTCGCAGCGAAATTCGTTTTTGTCACGGGTGTCGGCACCTTTGCCGGCGTGACTTACGGGCAGACCAACAATCAGCCCACAGAGCTTCAGAAAATCATCGTTACGGGCAGCGCGATTCCACGCACCCAGGCGGAAACCGCCTCTCCGGTACAGATCATTACGCGGGCGGACATTGAACGCAGCGGCTTGACCACCACCGCCGAAGTCGTCCAGTCGATCTCGGCAAACAACAGCGGCTCGGTGACGCCGGCGGTCAGCAACTCGTTCGCCACCGGCGGAGCGGGCGTCGCCCTGCGCGGCCTCGATGTCAATTCAACCCTGATCCTGATCGATGGCCGCCGCGCCGCCAACTATGGCCTGGCCGATGATGGCCAGCGCGGCTTTGTCGACCTCAATTCAATTCCGATCAACGAGATCGAACGGGTTGAAGTCCTCAAGGACGGCGCTTCCTCGCTGTACGGCGCGGATGCGATCGCCGGTGTGGTCAACATTATTCTCAAGAAGGAATTCAGGGGCCTCGAAGCCTCGGGTGAGCTTGGCACATCGCAACATGGCGGCGGCACCCAGCGGCGCTTCATGGCAACGCTCGGCGGCGGCAGCCTCACCTCCAACGGTCACAACGCCTACATCGGCATCGAGTACGAGCGGGACGACAAGATCCTGGCGTCGCAGCGCAAATTTCCCTTCAACACCACCAATCTCTCGTCGATAGGCGGCGTTGATGGCCGTTGGGGACAGCCGTCCAGCGATCTGGGTTCGATCTACGGCACCGTCACGCCGGCGACGCTGGGAGTGGCGGGTGACCTGACTACCGGAACCCCGATCACGGGTGCAGTGTCGCAGCCCTTGCGTCCGTGTGGACCTCCAACGCAACAGATGACGGACGGCTCCGGCAATGTCTACTGCGCCCAGAACCAGGCCGCATACGTCGACGACCAGCCTGAGGATGAGCGCTTCGGCGTGTTTACGCGGCTCACGATGAAGCTCAACGATTCAGCCACGGCCTATGTGACCGGCAGCTATTATCAGAACAAGGTGCGATTTGACACTTTGCCTGCACAGATCAACGCTCCCTTTCCGACCAATACCAATGCGATTGCCCTGCCGGTCAATCTGAGCAACGGCGCGCTCAATCCGAATAATCCATTCGCCTCCCAGAATGAGTACGCGCTGGTCAACTATGCCTTTGGTGATATCCCGGGAAGCACGGAGGTTTTCAATCAGAACTACCGCCTGGTCGGTGGCGTGCGGGGAAGCTTCGAGGATTGGGAATACGACTCCGCCATCGTCATCAACCACACCTCCCTGACCAATACCCTGAACGGGTTCCTCAACGGCGCGCAACTGCTCAGCGATATCGAGACAGGGGCTTACAGCTTTGTTGACCCGGGCTCCAACTCGGCGGCGGTGCGCAGCGCCCTGGCGCCGAGCTTGAGCGGGGTTTCAACCACCGACATGAATTCCATCGATTTCAGGGCGTCGCGTTCCCTGATCAATCTGCCGGGCGGTCCGCTTGGCGTAGCGCTTGGTACTGAATACCGCTACGAGGCGGCCAACAGTCCCGACTTGAATCCGGGCCTCGCGGCCCAGGGGCTTGGCCAGAGCTTCGTTCATGGTTCGCACAACGTCGAGGCGGTTTATGCCGAATTCGACGCGCCGTTGCTGAAAACCCTGGAAGCTGACCTATCCGCGCGTTTCGACAATTATTCAGACTTCGGCAGCAGTGGCCTCATTCCCAAGTTTGGCCTGAAATGGACGCCTATCGACCAGTTCGCTCTTCGTGGCACTTATTCGGAAGGCTTCCGCGCGCCGAGTTTTGCGGAGAACGGTTCTTCGGCGGTTGGCTCGTTCGTGGGGCCGACAACTCCGGTGGCCCAGGGTGCGTCGCCGACGTTTATTGCGGCGCATACCATCAATGGTCAACCCGACGCCTACATCACGGTTCCGTATACCATTGCATCCGCGACAGCCGGAAATTCGGGCATCAAGCCGGAGAAAGCGCAGAACTTCACGCTCGGCACGGTATTTCAGCCGTTCAAGCAGTTCAGCGGCTCTCTCGACTACTACTACATCAGGAAAAGAAACGACATCGAGGCCGCGCCTCTCAGTCCCGCGATTGCGGCCTTCTATTCCGGTGTGGCTCCGCCCGCAGGATATACCGTCACGGCGGACAAGCCTGACCCTCAGGCTCCCGCCGCCCCTCCGCGTCTAGCCGCGGCCACCGCCGGATTTATCAACGCGGCATCGGTCTCGACCCAGGGCCTGGATCTCGATCTTCGCGCCAAGTTCAATCTGTATCCCGGCATCCGCTTCCTGAGCGATATTGAAGGCACCGATACCCTGACCTACAAGGTCGCGCAGGTGGGTGGACCGGCGCAGGAATATGTCGGCACCGATTCTCCCTTCGCCTTGAACACCAGTCCGGGCGTCAGCCAGTACAAAGCGGTGTGGAGCAATACCCTGATCGTCAACAAAGCCGAAGTCAGCGCGATCGCCCATTATCAGAGCGGCATCACCCTGGAAGGCATTGATGTGGCGGGCTACGGCGTCTGTCTTTCCGGTGGTCCGACCGGCGCCCCGTTTCCGAGCAACTGCCACGAGCATCACTTCGCATATTTCGACATGACCGGCATGTACCACCTGACCAAGGATATCGATCTGACAGCCGCCATCGAAAACGTTCTGGACACCAAGCCGCCGCTGGAGCCGGCGGTGGGCGCCGGCACCAACTACGATCCGACCTTCGCCATGGCCGGGATTGTCGGCCGCTTCTTCAGGGCGGGGGTGAAGTACAGCTTCCATTGATGTAGCAGCGGCGGCGAAGTTTGCTGAACGCGGCGAAGAATCCGGCCGGATTCTTCGCCGCTTTTTTGTTGCAGGCGAATCAGGCGCTAGAATGCCGGCAGTCCGGATTCGAAAAGGCGCAGCGATGTCTGGGGCAGGGCGTTCGGCGAAGTCGTGAATCAAGCTCGGCGCATCGGGACGGCCCTGCTCTGCCTGCTGGCGATCCTGGTCTCCGCGACCTCCATTGCCAGCGCCGCGCCTGCGAACCCCGCCCAGTTGCTGCGCATCGGCAACGGCCCCGAGCCGGAGACACTCGATCCCCATCGCGCGGAAGGCGTCAGCACCGGCAACATCCTGCGCGATCTGTACCAAGGCCTCACCGGGCTGGCCCCGGATGGCAGCGTCGTTCCTGCTGCCGCGGCTGCCTGGGAAGTCAGCGCGGACGGCCTCGACTACACCTTCCATCTGCGCGAGACGGCGCGCTGGTCCAATGGCGATCCCGTCACCGCCGAGGACTTCGCCGCCGGTTTGCGTCGCAGCGCCGATCCGGCCACCGGCTCCCGCTATGCGCAGATCCTGTCGCCGATTGATAATGCCGATGCGGTCAGTTCCGGCCGCCTGCCGCCGGAGCGGCTTGGCGTGGCTGCGCTCGATGCGCACACCCTGCACATCCGCCTGCAAGGCCCCACGCCTTATTTCCCCGGCCTGCTGGCACACCCGGCGACGTTTCCACTTTATCGTCCCGGCTTGCAGCGCTACGGCCGCGATTTCGCCCGCCCCGGGCGACTGGTGAGCAATGGCGCCTACCAGTTGCGCGACTGGGTGGTGCAGTCGCAAGTGACCCTGGTGCGCAATCCCTACTACTGGGACAATGTCCATACCGCTGTCGACACGGTGATCTTCTATCCCACCGAGGACCTGTCGTCGGAACTGAAGCGCTATCGCGCCGGTGAGCTGGATTGCACGTATGCCATTCCGATGAGCCAGGCCCGCTGGGTGCGTGGCCTGTTCGGCGCCGAGCTGCATCTGGCGCCATATCTCGGCAGCTACTGGTACGGCTACAACCTGTCGCGGCCGCCGTTCAAGGACAGTCCGCAGCTGCGCCAGGCGCTGAGCATGGCCATCGACCGCGAGGTCATCGCCGACAAGCTGCTGCAGGGTGCCGCCCTGCCGGCCTACGGCCTGGTACCGCCAGGTACCTGGAATTACACGCCGCAGTCGCCGCCGTGGGCGGCGTGGCCGCGGCAGCGGCGCATGGACGAGGCGCGGCGGCTGTATGCCGCGGCCGGCTATTCGGCCGATCATCCGCTGCAGCTGGAGCTGCGCTACAACACCCAGGAAGACCACCGCCGCATCGCCACCGTCATCGCCGCCATGTGGAAGCAGGGCCTGGGCGTGCAGACCCGGCTGGTCAACGAGGAGTGGAAAGTGTTCCTGCAGAACCGCCGCCAGCGCTTGCAGACCGAAGTGTTCCGCGGCGCCTGGATCGGCGACTACGACGATGCCAGCGCCTTCGCCGACATCCTGCGCAGCTTCGACGGCAAGAACGACGAGGCCTACGCCAATCCGGACTACGATGCCCTGCTGGCCCTGGCGCAGCAGCAGCCGGACGCCGCCCTGCGCCGCGGCTTGCTGGAACGCGCCGAACGCCTGATGCTCGGCGACATGCCGATCCTGCCGATCTACTTCTACGAATCGAAGCACCTGGTGAAGCCCTACGTCGCCGGCTGGCAGGACAATCCCCTGGATATCCATTACAGCAAGGACCTGAGGGTCTTGCCGCACTGAGAGCACGACAAGGCCGAAAAGAATGTCTCGCGCAAAGCCGCAAAGCCGCAAAGAACGCAAAAGAAAAGGCTTTTCAACAAAGAGCTTTTGCCGCGTCTTTGCGTCTTTGCGCGAGAAGCTTTTGCTGTCTGACCCGAACTGCGTGGCCCGATGCTGAATCACGCCCTGAAACGCCTGCTCGGCGCGGTGCCGACCCTGCTGCTGCTGATCACCCTGGCGTTCTTCCTGATGCGCGCCGCCCCCGGCGGCCCGTTCGACCGCGAGCGCGCCCTGCCGCCGCAGATCGAAGCGGCATTGCAGGCCGAGTACCATCTCGACCAGCCGCTGTGGCGCCAGTACCTGCACTATCTCGGCGGCCTGGCGCACGGCGACCTGGGGCCCTCATTCCAGTACAGCGGCTTCAGCGTGGCCGAGCTGATCGCCAGCGGCGCGCCGGTGTCGTTCAAGCTGGGCGCCTGCGCCATGAGCCTGGCGGTCTTGCTCGGCGGCCTGCTCGGCTGTGTTGCCGCCCTGCGCCGCAACAGCGTATTCGACCGTGCCCTGATGGCCCTGGCCATGTTCGGCCTGTCGGTGCCCAACTACGTGGTGGCGCCGCTGCTGATCCTGCTCTTCGCCATCGTGCTCGGCTGGCTGCCCGCCGGCGGCTGGAGTACCCACGGCATCGGCGATGCGGTGTTGCCGGTGATCGCCCTGGCGCTGCCGCAGATCGCCACCATCGCTCGCCTGATGCGCGCCTCCATGATCGAGACGCTGAGCGCCAACTTCATCCGCACCGCCCGCGCCAAGGGCCTGCCGATGCGCCTCATCGTCTGGCGCCATGCGCTCAAGCCGGCGCTGCTGCCGGTGCTGTCCTACCTCGGTCCCGCCGTGGCCGGCATCGTCACCGGCTCGGTGGTGATCGAGCAGGTCTTCGCCATCCCCGGCATCGGCCGCTACTTCGTGCAGGCGGCGCTGAACCGCGACTACACCCTGGTGCTGGGCGTGGTGATCTTCTACGGCGCGCTGATCATCCTGTTCAACTTCCTGGTGGACCTGCTGTACGGCCTGCTCGATCCGAGGCTGCGCCTCTCATGAGCATCGGCATCGTCGAAACGGGGCCGGCGAGCCGGCGCAGCCGCGGTTCGTGGCAGCGGGCCTGGCAGCGCCTGCGCCGCGACCGCTTCGCCATGATCGCCGCCGGCGTGCTGGCCCTGATCGTGCTGCTGGCCATCGCCGGCCCGTGGATCAGCCCATGGCCGCGGGACTTCATCGACTTCGACGGCGACTGGGGCGCCGCGCCCAGCCTCGCCGGCGGACACTGGCTCGGCACCGACGAGCTGGGCCGCGACCTGTTCGCCCGCACCTGCTACGGCGGGCGCATCTCCCTGCTGGTGGGTCTGGCGGCAACCCTGGTCTCGCTGCTGATCGGTGTCAGCTACGGCGCTGTGGCGGGTTATGTGGGCGGCCGTCTCGATGCGCTGATGATGCGGGCGGTGGACCTGCTGTATGCGCTGCCGTTCATGTTCTTCGTCATCCTGCTGACGGTGTTTTTCGGCCGCCACATCCTGCTGATCTTTCTCGCCATCGGCGCGGTCAACTGGCTCGACATGGCGCGCATCGTGCGCGGGCAGACCATGAACCTGCGCCGGCGCGAATTCGTCGAAGCCGCCATCGTCTCCGGCGTCGGCACCGCCGGCATCATCCGCCGCCACATCGTGCCCAACCTGCTCGGCGTGGTGGTGGTCTATGCCACCCTCAGCGTGCCGCAGGTGATCCTGGTCGAATCCTTCCTCAGCTTCCTCGGCCTGGGCGTGCAGGAGCCGGCCACCAGCTGGGGCGCCCTGGTCAGCGATGGCGCCCACGCCATGGAAACCACGCCCTGGGCGCTGGTGGTGCCGGCCACATTCCTGGCCCTCACCCTGCTGTGCCTCAATTTTCTCGGCGACGCGCTGCGCGATGCGCTGGACCCGAAAAATGACTGAACCTCTGCTGCAAGTGCGCGATCTGCGGATCAGCTTCGCCACCGGGCAGGGCGGCGAGGCGCGCGCCGTCGGCGGCCTCAGCTTCGAGCTGGCAGCGGGGCAGACCCTGGGCATCGTCGGCGAGTCCGGCTCGGGCAAGAGCCAGACCGCGCTGGCCCTGCTCGGCCTGCAGTCGCGCGCGGCCCGCGTCGGCGGCAGCGTGCGCTTCGAGGGGCGCGAGTTGCTGGGGCTGGACGAGCGCGCGCTGAACCAGGTGCGCGGCAACCGCATCGGCCTGGTGTTCCAGGACCCGATGACCAGCCTCAATCCCTATTTGACCATCGGCACGCAGATGGCCGAGGTGCTGGTGCAACACCGCGGACTGAGCCGGGGCGCCGCCCTGGCCGAAAGCGCGCGCATGCTCGACGCCGTGCGCATCGCCGACGCCGCGGCGCGGCTGCGCCAATACCCGCATGAATTTTCAGGCGGCATGCGCCAGCGCGTGCTGATCGCCACCGCCCTGCTGTGCCATCCGGCCCTGCTCGTCGCCGACGAGCCGACCACGGCTCTCGACGTCACGGTGCAGGCGGAAATCCTCGAGCTGCTGCAACAGCTGCGGCAGGAGCTGGGCCTGGCCCTGCTGTTCATCTCGCACGATCTCGACGTGGTGGCCGAGGTGTGCGAGCGCGTACTGGTGATGTACGCCGGCCGCGCGGTCGAGTCGGGACCGGCGGCGCAACTGCTGACGGCGCCGCGGCATCCCTATACGGCGGGACTGCTGGCCTCGCGTCCGCGCCTGGATGCGCCGGCAGGCGAGCCGCTGCGGCCGATTCCGGGACATCCGCCCGACCCGGCGCGGCTGCCGTCAGGCTGCGCCTTCCGCCCACGCTGCGCGGTGGCGGTGCCGGCTTGCGAAACGCTGGTGCCGGAGTTGAGCCCGCTGGATCAATCCCGTGGCTGCGCCTGTCATGCGCCGCTGCCAGACCAGGGGACAGGACCAGGAGTGGTGTGAATAAACTTCCAGCTCGGCCCCGCCGGAAATTGCTGCACTGCGGTTGATTCTGCCGCCATAAACGGTAAGCTGCGCGCATACGCGGGGCCGTGCGCCGCCGTACGGGATCATGCGGTCGCTGCGGCCGCCCAGGGGAGTGCAGAGAAATGGGGAGTTTCATCGGCGGCAGGGGCGGAGCGGGGTGGGGTGCTTCTGCGGCGCGCAGGATGGCGCGTGTGCTGGCGCTGGCGGTCTTGCTGGGAACAGCGGGCGCCGCCCATGCCATCAGCGAGTCGTTCAATTTCGGCGACGACCAGGTGAAGATGGTGTTGAACAACACCCTCACCGCCGGCGCCGGCATCCGCATGCAGTCGCCGACCGCGGATCTGATCGGCAAGGGCGATCTCAATCCCAATGTCTGCGCCCCGCCGTACCAGTCCTGCCAGGGCGTCTTCAAGACCCAGATCTTTCCGGCGCAACAGCTGGCAAGGGCGCCCGGCGCCGCCTCGATCAACGGCGACGATGGCGATCTCAACTACGGCAAGTACCACCTGTTCGAGGGCGTGGCCAAGGCCACCGAAGACCTCACCATCTCCTACAAGGATTTCGGTGTCTTCGCGCGTGTCCTGTATTTCTACGACTTCGTCAACAACGACTTCATCCAGACCCAGCCCAACGAGCTGACCCCGCAGAACAAGAGCACCTCCGGCGTCACCGCATCGACGCCGCTGCTGCTGCCCTATCCGGGCGGCAGGACCTACGGTGCCGGCCAGCGGGTGCGCGACAAGCGCACCGATGGCGAGGTGTTGAGCCAGATCGGCACCAACATGCAATACCTGGACAGCTACTTCTACGGCAAGCTGCCGATTCCCTGGACCGAGGACAAGAAGCTCAGCTTCAAGATCGGCCGGCAGACGGTGAACTGGGGCGAGAGCACCACCCTGGTGATCAACAGCATCAACCAGGCCAACCCGGTCAACGCCAACAACTTCAACCGTGTCGGCAACCAGGTTGAGGAAGACTTCATTCCGGTCAACATGATCGACCTGAGTTTCGAGCCGCTGGAGAACACCACGGTCGAAACCTTCTATCAGCTGGAGTGGCAGCCGGTGGAGATCGCCGCGCCCGGCAGCTATTTCTCCGACATCGACCTGGGCACCCGCAACACCGGCAAGACCATCAATGTCAGCTACGGCACGGCGGCCTACGACCCGGACCGCGTCGCCTCGCTCCAGTACAACCCGCTGGCCCTGCTCACCAACACCACCCTCACGGCGGAGCGCGATCCGGACCGCAACGCGCGCACCAGCGGCCAGTTCGGCGTCAAGCTCGACTACTACGCCGACTGGCTCAACAACGGCACCGACCTGTCGCTGTACTTCATGCGCTACAACTCGCGCCTGCCGTATGCCAGCTTCATCTCGGCCGATGCCAGTTGCGCCCGCGCCGCCGGCAACGCGGCCCACAACGACGCCACCGACTTCCTCAGCTTCCTGGCGGATTGCCCCGGCATTCCCCTGCTGCATCCGGCCGACCCGTCCAAGGCCACCAGCAGCGTCGCGGCGCTGGACTCGCCCAAGGTGTTCCTCGAATACCCCAACGGCATCGACCTGATCGGCGCCAGCTTCAATACCACCGTCGGCAGCTACTCGATCCAGGGCGAGGTGGCCTATCGTCCCGACCTGCCGCTGCAGGTCGACGAACACGACCTGGCCTTCGCCGCCTTCGGCCCCACCCTGACCAGCTGCAGCCAGCCCAACGTCAGCTGCGCCGGCACCGCCGGCCTGGCGCCGGGGCTGCTGGCCTCCGGCATCGGCTTCAACGAGAACAACCAGATCGTCGGCTACGGCCGCAGCGACTTCACCAACGCCAGCGGCGCCGTGCCCTTCTCCGACACCATCAACGTGATCGAAGGCGCCCTGCCTGGCGTGGCCCGCGCCTTCCCCAACTTCATCATTCCGTATCGCGGCGGCGTCATCGGCGCGAATCCGCCGAACAGCTACATCCGCGGCTTCGAGCGCATGCAGGTGTACCAGTTCAACCTCGGCACCACCCGCGTGCTGGGCGCCACCGACAATCCCTTCGGCGCCGACCAGGTGCTGATCGTTGGCGAGCTGGGCGCCACCTATGTGCCTTATCTGCCGCCGCTGGACCGGCTGCAGTTCCAGGCGCCGGGCGTCAACTACAACGCCAGCGCCGGCGCCGACGGTTCCGGCGCCAACGGTTCGCGCCTGGCCTGTTCCACCACGCCCGACTGCTCCTACGGCGCCGACGGCCTGCGCTTCAACCCGCACCAGCAGGACGCCACCGGTTATCCGGACAAGATGTCCTGGGGCTATCGCGTGATCGGCATCTTCAAGTACGAAAATGTGCTGCCCGGGATCGGCCTGCAGCCGACCATCTACTACGCCCAGGATGTGCAGGGCACCGCGCCCGGGCCGGGCGGCAACTTCGTCGCCGGCCGCAAGCAGGTCAACACCCTGATTGAGACGCGCTACCAGCAAGCCCTGTCCTTCGATCTGGGCTACACCTGGTACTGGGGCGGCGGCGAGTTCAACACTCTGTCGGATCGCGATTTCGCCCAGTTCTACGTCAAGTACCAGTTCTAGAAGCAGTGATTAGTGACTAGTGATTAGTGGTTAGAAGGGGGCTCTATTGGGAGTGGTGCGCTTTTCACTAACCACTAACCACTGACCACTAAGAAAACAGCCGGCCCTGGACCTAAATCCACGGCCGGCTTCGTTTTTTCTATTGCATCGCGCCGCGCGCTGCGCTTTACTACCCGCAACAACTGCGGCCACGCATCTGCGACCGCAATAAAACTATATAAAACGGGCCCACCATCGGGCCCGGAGCGGAGGGGAAGAACGATGCAAAGCGTTCTGCGCTTGGGGTTTGTCCGGGGTGTCCTGCGTGCTGGCTTGATTGGGGCGGCGGTCCTGTTGCCCCTGCGCGCGGCACAGGCGATCGATTTCACCATTCCCACCTTCGGCAGCGACGACGGCGTGAAAGGGGTGCTCAATACCACGTTCACCGCCGGCGTCGGCGTGCGCATGCAGTCGCAAAGCCAGAACCTGATTGGCAAGGGCGACATCAACCCCGACGTCTGCGGCGGCCCCAATGGCGCGTACCAGATCTGCCAGGGCCTGTTCAAGGGTCAGATCTATCCCGCCCAGGTCCTGGTCAATGCACCCGGCGCGGCCTCGGTGAACGACGACCAGGGCGACCTGAACTATTCCAGATACCATCTGTTCCAGGCGCCGGCCAAGGTCACCTCCGACCTGACCCTGACCTGGAAGAATTTCGGCATCTTTGCCCGCGGCCTGTATTTCTACGATTTCGTCAACAACGATTTCACCGAAACCCACCCGAACGAAATCACCCCGCAGAACTACCTGCAGGTCGGCCGCCATGTGGCGCCGCTGGGCGGGGCGCTGACCCTGTCCGGCCTCACCACCTGCCTGAGCAATGCCGCCGCCGG
>Ga0302308_10001640_pt1 | contig 18197 bp, 17 predicted proteins | sample III_Palsa_E3_3_FD_200531 | JGI IMG/M metagenome (GOLD analysis project Ga0302308, IMG submission 200531) | Peat permafrost microbial communities from Stordalen Mire near Abisko, Sweden - III_Palsa_E3_3 | ecosystem: Environmental > Terrestrial > Soil > Palsa > Peat permafrost | place: Sweden... | reverse complement strand
GCCTCCACGCAGGTGGGTGGATGAACGGCGCCATGTCGAGCTCGCTGGCGCTGCGCCTGGCCGTGTTCGCGCTCGTCGTGGTCTTCTTCCAGGTCGGTGTCGTCGCCGAGCTGCCGGTGTTCGGCGTCAACGCCGATCTCTGTTCGCTGCTGGTGGCGTTCGTCGGGCTGATGTGCGGCTCGAGCATCGGCGCGGCCTGCGGCTTCGCGGTCGGGCTGTTCGTCGACCTGGCGCTGCTGCAGACGCTGGGGCTGACCTCGCTGGTGTTCACGTTGATCGGATACTGGTGCGGACGGCTGCGCGAACTGCGCGACCCGCAGGCGGCGCTCACACCGCTGATCGTCGGCGCCGCCGCGTCCGGCGTCTCGCTGCTCGGCTACTCGCTGGTGGAGTTCATGCTTGGGGTCGACGCCCCGGTCAGCTTCGAACTGCTGCGCGAGATCGTGCTCGGGACCGTCGTCAACACGATCCTCGCCCTGCCGATGTGGGCGCTCACGCGCCGCGCACTCGAGCGCGGCCTGCCCGAGGACCCGCGCCGCCGCCGCCAGCGCCGCACGTACACGACGGGCGGTTTGAGCCCCCTGACAAAACCGTGAGCGCGATCGAGCCTGTGCGGCCGCGTGACCCGCGCGTGCCGGTCTCGCCACAGCTCGCGTTTCGCGTGGCGATCATCGGCGGCGTCGTGATGGTGATCTTCGGCGTGATCTTCTTCCGGCTGTGGTACCTGCAGGTGCTCTCCGGCGAACAGTACGTCCAGCAGGCGGACAACAACGGCGCGCGCCATCTGCCGATCTCGGCGCCGCGCGGGGAAATCCTCGACCGCGAAGGCCAGCCGATCGTCAGCAGCACCGTCACCAACGCCGTGCGGATCGTGCCCGACGAGCTACCCGCGGGCATCTCCTCTCAGGTGGCCGAATACCAGCAGAGCCTCGCCGCGGCCGAAGCGGTGCGCAGCGAGAAGGTCAAGCAGCTCTCGGGCTACGAGGCCGCGCTCGGCGGCGTGCGGCACAAGACCCACGCGCAGCGTCGTGAGCTCGAACGCCTGCAGCAGGAAACCGGCCCGCCGCGCGTGGCGGTGCCGCCGCTGCCCCGCTCGGCGAGCACACTGCGCGAGCTGTTCAGGCGCCTCGGCCGCGTGATCCACCTCAGCTCGCGCACGATCGACGAAGACATCGTCGAGGGGGTCACCGCCACGCCGTACGCCCCGGTGACCGTCAAGACCTCCGCCCCCGGTGCGCTGACCGTTCTCGGTGAGCGCGCCGATGAATTCCCGGGGGTCGTGCAGGAACCGGTCTCGCTTCGCGAATACCCCGACGGCGAAATGGCCGCGCAGGTCCTCGGCTATGTCGGGGAGGTCAACACAACCGAGCTGAAGTCGCCGGTGTTCCGCGGCGTGCAGCAGGGCACGATCGTCGGCCAGGCGGGCCTCGAGTACTACTACGACCACTACCTCAGCGGCGTGCCCGGCGTTCAGCGGATCGCGGTCAACGCCGAAGGTCAGCCCGTGCCGAGCAAACTGACGCCCACGCCGCCGCGCCCTGGGCACATCCTGCAGACGACGCTCGACCTGGGTCTGCAGAGGGCGAGCGAAAAGGCGTTGCTGGAAGGCATGGAACACGCGCGCGCCGGGGGCAAACCCGCGATCGCCGGAGGCTTCGTCGCGCTCGACCCGCTCAACGGCGAAGTGCTCGCGATGGGCTCCTCTCCAACCTTCGACCCCAACAAGTTCGCCAAACCGCTCACCGAAGCCGAATACAAAAGCCTGACGGGGCGCACCGGCGACGAACCCGGACGGCTGACCGACCTCGCCGACGAAGGCGAATACCCCACCGGCTCGACCTTCAAGCCGATCACCGCGATGGCCGCGCTCGAAGCCGGGGTGATCACCCCGACCGAGGGCCTCGGCGCCGGGCAGTGCATCTACGTCTCGACCGAGAAGTTCTGCAACGCCGGCCTCGCCGACTACGGCTCGGTCGGGCTGGTCGAAGCGCTGAAGGTCTCCTCCGACACGTACTTCTTCACCGTCGGCAAGCTGGCCAACGAACACGGCGGGGAAATCATCCAGAAGAAGGCCAAAGAACTCGGGGTGGGGGAGCCGACCGGGATCGACCTGCCGAGTGAGTTCCCCGGTGTCGTGCCGAGCCGCAAGTGGCTCGCCGAAGAGAACCAGCTGGAATCCAAATGCCAGCACGAACACCACGGCCAGCCGTGCTACATCGTCGCCGAACCCGGGGCGCCGTGGACGGTCGGCTACAACATGGACCTCGCGGTCGGACAGGGAGACCTGCTGACCGACCCACTGCAGATGGCCGTCGCCTACTCGACGCTCGCCAACGCCTACCGCAACGGCGGCAACGGCACGGTCGTGACCCCGCACCTGGGCAAGCAGATCGACGAAGCCAACCACAACCTCGTGCAGACGCTGCGCTTCCCCAGCCGCCACGTGCGCCTCAACTACGAAGACCTGAGCCTCGTGATGGAAGGGATCCACGATGCCGCCAGCGAGCAGGGCGGCACCTCGACGCCGGTGTGGGTGGGCTGGAACCAGGAAGAAGACCCGGTGTATGGGAAGACCGGCACGGCCGAACGCACGGGGCACGTGGAACAGTCCTGGTACATGTGCTACATCGGCAACGCGCAGCGTCCGATCGTGATCGCGGTGACCGTCGAGGAAGGCGGCTTCGGTGCCGAAACGGCCGCGCCGATCGCGCGGCTGATCGCCTCGCAGTGGTACGGCAAGCCGAAGAAGTTCGTGCCCGGGAGCTCGCAAACGCGTTGAGCCCGCTGAGCCCGATCAAGCCGGCCGAAGAGGCGGCGCAGGCGCCGGCGCCGCGCACGCTGCGCCTGCCACTCGACCCGCTGATGACGCTCGCGGTCATCGGGCTCGGCGTCTGCTCGGTGATCACGCTGAAGGCGGCCACGAGCAACCTCGCGCGCGAACAGCTCGGCGACGCGCACTACTACGTCAACCGCCAGGCGATCTACCTGACGATCGGCTTCGCGCTGATGATCGGCGTCTCGCGCCTGGACTACGCGCGCCTGCGCCGCTACAAAAACGCGATCTACGCGGCGCTGCTCGTCAGCATCCTCGCGGTGCTCGGCCTCGGCCGCTCGGCCAACGGCGCGGTGCGCTCGATCAACTTCCCGCTGTTCTCCTTCCAGGCCTCGGAGATCGGCAAGGTTCTGCTGATCGTCGCGCTTTCGGCCTTCATCGTCGAGCGCTCGCGGCGGCTGCGCGAGCGCGACACGACCGTGCGGGTGCTGATCGCCGCGCTCGTGCCGGCGATGTTCGTGATCGCCCAGCCGGACCTCGGCTCGGGGCTCGTGTACATGACGATCGCGTGCATGCTGCTGTTCGTGGCGGGCACCTCCTGGCGGCACCTGGCGGGGCTCGCGGCGCTCGTGTGCGTGGCGATCGCGTTCGTGCTGGTCGCCGGCCCCGCCGTCGGCGTGCACGTGCTCAAGCCCTACCAGGTGGAACGGCTGACGGCCTTCCTGCACCCGACGAGCTCGCAGAAGGAAGCCGAAGCCAAGGAACGCGAAGCCAAGGAAGGGGTGCCCGACCCCACCTATCAACAGCAGGAGTCGAAGATCGCGATCGGCTCGGGCGGCAAGACCGGCCGCGGCGCCAACGCCAGCCAGGTTCCGTACGGCTTCGTACCCGAGAGCGATACCGACTTCGTGTTCGCGGCGCTCGGCGAAAAGTACGGCTTCGTCGGCGCCGGACTCGTGCTGCTGCTGTACGCGTTGCTGATCTCGCGCACGCTGCGCGTACTGCTGATGGCCAAGGATCTGTTCGGCTCGCTGATCGCCGCCGGCGTAGCAGCTATGCTGATATTCCAGGTCTTCGTAAATGTAGGAATGACTATTGGGATCATGCCCATCACCGGCGTCACGCTTCCGCTCATGAGCTATGGCGGCTCGTCGGTGATCGCCACCCTGCTGAGCGTTGGCCTGTTGCAATCGATCTACGTCCAGGCGCGCACTTCAGCAGCGCTAAAGGGTCGCGTACTGCGTTACTAGATCAATGACTGCCGAACCAATGTTCGCCGAGCATCCCTCATCAAACCCCCAGCGCCTCTTCGCGCGGGGTGCTTTCCAGCTGGCGCTCCGGGTACGTGCAGGCTCGCCGACCCGGCGCCCCTCCACCCGACGCTCGGCTCGTTTCCATACCGAAAGACTGGATCAAATTGAAAAAGCAAGTGCTTGTCAGCGTCGACCGCGCGGAGACGCGCGTGGCGCTTCTGGAGGCGAGCGGAACGCCCGCCGCCTCGCGTTCCTCCGCGGCCGCCCGCAAAGCCGCCAGCAGCCGCAAGCGCGGCGGGGGCCCGGAGGCCGGCTATCGCGTCGCTGAGCTCTACATAGAGCGCCGCGGCGGTCGCTCGATCGTCGGCAACATCTACAAGGGCAAGGTCGACAACGTGCTGCCCGGCCTGGAGGCCGCGTTCGTCGACATCGGCCTCGAGAAGAACGGCTTCCTGCACGTCGATGAGATCGTGCTGCCGGGCATCGAGACCCCCAAGCGCGGGCGCGGAGGAGGAGGCGGCGGGCGCAAGATCGCCGACCTGCTCAAACCCGGCCAGGAGATCGTCGTGCAGGTCGTCAAGGATCCCCTGAAGACCAAGGGCGCACGCCTGTCGATGGAGCTGACGATCGCCGGGCGCTACATGGTCTACGCGCCCACCGGCGAGGGCGTCGGCGTCTCCCGGCGCCTGGAGGACAAGGAGCGCGAACGCCTGCGCCGCCAGACCGCCAACCTGCAGACCGACGGTGGCGGCGTGATCATCCGCACCGCCGCTCATGGCGCCAAGCGCGAGGACTTCGAACGCGAGCTGAAGTACCTGCACAAGCTGCACGAGGTGCTCGTCAAACGCGTCGAGGAGACGGTCGCGCCGGATCTCGTCTTCCAGGAGGCCGACCTCTCCGTGCGCGTCGTGCGCGACATCTTCTCCGCGCACTTCGAGCGAGCGATCGTCGATGACGAGCAGCAGTACCACCGACTGGTGTCGTTCTTCACGCGCACCGCCCCCGAGCTGGTCGAGCGCGTCGAGCTGTGGCAGGAGCCAGAGCCGCTGTTCGAGGCATACAGCGTCGACAAGGCGATCGAAGGCGTGCTCTCGCGGCGCGTCGATCTGCCGAGCGGCGGCTATCTGATCATCGACTACGCCGAGGCGCTGACCGTGATCGACGTCAACTCCGGCAGCTTCATCGGCCGCGGCAAGGGCGCCGGCCTGGAGGACACGATCACCAAGACCAACCTCGAGGCCGCCGAGGAGGTCGTCAACCAGCTGCGGCTGCGCGACATCGGCGGCATCATCGTGATCGACTTCATCGACATGGCCCGCGCGCGCAACCGCGACGCGGTCATGAAGACGCTGCGCAAGACGCTCGACGAGGACCGCACGAAGACGTTCACAGCGGAGATCTCAAAGCTCGGCTTGGTCGAGATGACCCGCCAGAATGTCACCGAGGGCGTGCGCGAGATCATGACCCGCTCGTGCCCGACGTGCGAGGGCGAGGGCGTGATCCGCTCGGAGGAAACGATCGCGATCGAGTTCGAGCGCAGGCTGCGCGACGTCGCCGCCGAGCACCCGGAGGCGGAGGCGTTCCTGGTGCAGATCAACCCGCGGGTGAGCACCCAGTTCACCGGTCACGGCTCGCGCGTGCTGCACGCGCTCGAGGCGCAGAGCGGCAAGTCGTTCCTGTTCGAGGGCTCCGAAGGACTGACGCTGGATCACTTCGCGATCACGTTCATGGGCACACGCGCGGAGGTCGAGGAGCGCGCCCTGCCCTTCCGCCAGGGCGATGAGGTGCTCGTCGAGATCGTCGAGCCGCACATGTACGACGTCGACGACGCCGTCGCGAAAATCGACGGCTACATCATCTCGATCGCCGGCGCCTCGCCGTACGTCGGCGAGAAGCGCATGGTGCGCATCGACCAGGTCGGCCGCACAGCCGCCAGCGCGCTGCTGCTTGACGAGTCCGGCGAGGTCGTCGCGGCGCCCGTGCGCGCGGTCGACACGCGCTCCAACGGACGCGGCCGGCGCCGCTCCCCGGCCGCCGCCGGCGGCGCACGCGCCGGTTCCGAGCGGCCCGAGCCGCGGGCGCGCAGTCGCCGCGCTCCCGTCGAAAGCGAGGACGCCGAGGCGCGTCGCGAAGCCGGGCTGAGCGAGTCGCCGACGGCGATCGGCACCGAGCCAGAGGACGAGCTCGCGCCCGAGCTGCTCGCCGGCGCGGACACCGCGCAGAACGGCGCCGACGCGCCCGAGGGCGATGGCGGCGAGGATGGCCTACAATCCAAACCTCGGCGTCGTGGCCGCAGGGGCGGACGGCGCCGTTCGGCTGCCAAGGCCAAGGCCACGCCCGAGTAGGCGAGAGCTCAGCTGGCGCAGGCCACGCCGAGCGCGCCCTCCCAAGCCACAGAAATCGAGACCCACACAGACATGTACGCGATCGTGAAGACCGGCGGCAAGCAGTACCGCGTCGAGCGGGGCCAGACCCTGCTCGTCGAGCGGCTGCCCGCCGCCGAGGGCGCCGACGTGGCGCTCGAGCCGATGCTCTATCGCTCCGATGAGACGGTGTTCGACGCGGCGGGTCTGGCCAACGTCAAGGTCACCGCGAAGGTGCTCGAGCACGTGCGCGGCGAAAAGCTGCGCGTGTTCAAGTTCAAGCCCAAGCGCGGCTACAAACGGCGTACCGGCCACCGCCAGGAGCTGACCAAGATCGAGGTCACCGAGATCAGCGCCGGCGGCGCGAAAGCGGCCAAAGCGAGCAAAGCCAAACAGGCCGACGCTCCGACCCAGGCATCCACGGCGAGCGAGGAGAAGGCTGCAGATGGCTCATAAGAAGGGGCTCGGCTCCAGCCGCAACGGACGCGACTCAAACGCCCAGCGGCTCGGCGTCAAGACGTTCGCGGGCGAGGCCGTCACCGGCGGCGAGATCATCGTGCGCCAGCGCGGCACCCGCTTCAAGCCCGGTGCCGGCGTTGGCATCGGCAAAGACGACACGCTGTACGCGCGCGCCGCGGGGACCGTGCAGTTCAGCAACGGCTGGCGCGGGCGCGTCGTCAGCGTGCTGCCGCCCTCCGACCAGGGCTGACGGTGCCGCGTATAACGCCGCGGCGAGGCGCGTGGCTACTGGCCGCGGGACGCGCCGCGCTGGGCGTGGCCGTACTCGCTGCGCCTGAGCGGGTGACCTCGGGATGGCTTGGGAAGGACAGCGCGAAGCTCGCGGTCGTGGGCGATCTCGCGCGCTCGCTCGGAGCGCGCGACGTGGCGCTCGGCATCGCCACGCTACAGACGCTCGAGGACCCGGTGATCGGACCGCGAGTGCAGCTGGCGTGTGCGCTCGTGGACTCGGTTGACGTGCTCGCGACCGTCATCGCACGCGCGAGCCTCCCGCGCAAAGGGCTGTACGGGACCGTTGCCGTAGCCGGCGCGGCAGCCGGCGCCGGCTTCTACTTCTCGCATACGCTCGCGCATACCTGAGCCGTGGCTCCCGCCCGCAAGCGGAAACGGCAGGTGAGAACGGGCCCGATGTGGCAACGGCACGTGAGAACGGGTCCGATGTGGCATGGTCACCCAGCCTGCGCCGTCGGCCGGATCAGGATCTCGTTGACGTCCACATGGGGCGGCTGGGAGATCGCGTAGATCACGCCGCGGGCGATGTCGTCGTCCTGGAGCGCGTCGCTCGGGCGGTTGTCGAAGAACGGGGTGTCGGTCATGCCTGGCTCGATCAGCGTCACCCGGATCCCCGTCCCATGCAGATCCTGGCGCGCGGCCTCGCCCATCGCGGTGACGGCGTGCTTGGTGCACGAGTACAGCGAACCCGGTAGCGCCCGCCGCCCGGCGACGCTCGAGGTCAGCAGCAGGTGCCCGTGCGACTCCGTCAGCGCGGGGATCGTCGCTCGCAGCGTCAGCGCGGCGCCGTAGACGTTCGTCAGCACCATCTCGCGCCAGTGCTCGGGGGTGTCGTTGAGAAAGCCGCGCGGCCCGCCGAAACCGGCGTTGGCGAACACCGCGTCGATCCGCCCGAACGACGCGAGCGCGGCGAGGACCATCCCCTGCTGCTGCTCCCACTCGGTCACGTCGCAGCGGATCGCCACCGCGTGCTCGGCCCCGCCGAGCTCCTCGGCCAGACCCTCCAAGCGCTCGAGCGAGCGGGCGGCCAGCGCCACGCGCCATCCCTGCGCGTGCGCGCGGCGGGCGGTAGCGGCGCCGATCCCCGAGGAGGCGCCCGTGATCAGCATTACAGGGCTTGCGGCAGCAGGGTTCTGGTCGTTCATGGGCGCTCGCTCCTCGTGGGTATCGGCGTGGACGGTCTTCCCGAGCGTCTACCCATAGCGGATCTGCGCTCGGCTGGGAGCGCCGCTGCTGTCACGATGGGCGGCATGTTCCACGATCGCGCGAGGATCCATGTCCAGGCAGGCGCCGGCGGCGACGGCTCGGCGAGCTTCCGCCGCGAAGCGCACGTGCCGCGTGGCGGCCCCGACGGCGGCGACGGCGGCCGCGGTGGCGACGTGCTCGTCGTGTGCGACGACTCGCTGCGCGACCTGCAGGGCTTCAAGCGCCGCAGCCACTACCGCGCAGGCAACGGTGGGCGCGGCTCAGGCTCGCAGCGCCACGGCGCCGACGGGGAGACGCTCGCGCTCAGGGTTCCACCCGGCACGCAGATCGTCGGGGTGCACGGGGTCGCCCCAGACGACGGCGCCGAGCAGGACGCGGCGGTCGCGGCGCAGGGCGATGAGGGCGATCTGCTGGGGCGCCGATGGGAGCTGCTCGCGGATGGGCAGACGGCGACGATTGCGCGCGGCGGCAGCGGCGGCAAGGGCAACAAGCGCTTTGCGACGCCCACGCGCCAGGCCCCTCGCTTCGCCGAGCGCGGCCTGGTCGGCGAGGAGGGCTGGCTCGAGCTGCAGCTGAGGCTGCTCGCCGACGTCGGGCTCGTCGGCCTGCCCAACGCCGGCAAGTCCTCGCTGCTGTCGCGTCTCACGCGGGCCGCGCCGAAGATCGCCGACTATCCGTTCACGACGCTCGCGCCAGTGTTGGGGGTGCTCGAAGGCGATGAGCGCCAGCTGATCGTCGCGGACATCCCCGGTCTGATCGAGGGCGCGAGCGAGGGCGCCGGTCTCGGGCACGACTTCCTCGCGCACGTCGAGCGCACGCGGCTGCTCGTGCACGTGCTGGACATCGCCCCGGAGATCTCGATGGGCGAGCAGGCGGACGCCGTCGCCAACCACGCCACGATCGAGCACGAGCTGGCCGCGCACGACGAGCGCTTGGCGCGGCTGCCGCGCGTGCTGGCGCTCTCGAAGGCCGATCTCGTGCCGCAGGAGCGTGTGCGGGAGGCCGTCGCCGAATGGCGGCGCCGGCTGGGAGACGACGTGCCCGTGCTCGCCACATCCAGCGCGACGCGTGCCGGTGTGAGCGAGCTCGCCGAGCTGCTGCTGCGGCTCGTCCCCGACCTCGCCCTCGCACCGGATGGCCTGGGGGAGGGTGGCGTACGCGCAGGCGAGCAGGAGCTCGCCGAGCACATGGTCTTCCGTCCCACCGGCGGCGCCGGCTTTCACGTCGAGGCTGTAGGGGAGGGGACGTTCGCCGTCCGCGGCCGCGGCATCGAGCGCCTACTCGAACGCTTCGACGTCGACAACGAGGACGCGATGGCCTACCTGGAGGGCAGGCTGCGGCGGATCGGCGTGATCGGCGCGCTCGAGGCCGAGGGGTTCCAGCCGGGCGATGAGATCGAGATCGCCGGCATCACGTTCGAGCTGGACCCGCACGAGTAGGGAGGAAGAATAATAACTTATATGTTATGATTGCTTTATGTCGGCCGCAGCATCGATTCTCAAGGACGCACGGGGTCGAGCCGGGCTGACACAAGCTGAGCTGGGAAGTCGGCTCGGGATCAGCCAAGCTGCGATTGCCAGGCTCGAGCGTCCCGGCGCGAATCCCACGGTGGCGACGCTCGAGAAGGCGCTGGCGGCGACCGGCCACTGCCTTGTGTTGAGTGCACCTTCACGCCCAGGCGTGGACGTGAATCTGATCCGCCAGCATCTGGAGCTATCGCCCGCTGACCGCATTCGTGGCATAGAAGCCACGTATGCCGCGGCACGCAAAGCTGGTATTCGCTGGAAGCCGCCCGGCGGGGTTGACGGCTGAAGCCGAGCTGCAACATCGCCCGCCGGCCCGTCGCCACGGTGGCGCGAAAGCCCCGTGCAAATAAGCTCAGGGCATGAGACGCCTGGTCATCAAGCTCGGATCCAGCGTGGTCGCCGACAGCGAGGGCACGCCGCGGCTGGACGTGCTCGCCGCCGTGTGCGACCAGCTCGCCCGCCTGCATCGCGAGGGTGCGGAGGTGATCGTCGTCACAAGCGGCGCGATCGCGCGCGGGATGGCTGTGATGAACCTGCCCCAGCGCCCGACCACGATCGGCGCGCTTCAGGCTGCCAGCGCCGTCGGCCAGGGCAAGCTGTACAGGATCTACGACGAGCTGCTGCGCGAACGCGAGGTGACCAGCGCGCAGGTGCTGCTGACGTTCTTCGACATGAGCGCGCGCACGCACTACCTCAACGCGCGCCAGACGCTCAGCACGCTGCTCGAGTGGCGCGTGCTGCCGGTGATCAACGAGAACGACACGACCGCCACCGACGAGATCTCCTTCGGCGACAACGACTTCCTCGCCGCCCAGGTCGCCGTGCTGATCGCCGCCGACGAGCTGATCCTGATGACCGACATCGACGGGCTGTTCACCGCTGACCCGCGGCTGCACCCAGATGCGCACATCGTGGCCGAGGTCAACGACTTCGCCGCGCTCGACGATATGGAGATCGGCCACACGACCTCGCCGCTCGGCTCGGGCGGCATGCGCTCGAAGGTCGTCGCCGCCGAGATGGCCACCGCCGCCGGCATCCCCACCGTGATCTGCAACGGCGTGCGCGCGCCAGCGCTCGCCGCGGTGCTCGCCGGCGAGCGCGAGGGCACGCGCTTCGCCGCCCGCGAGGCGCGCTACTCGAGCTTCAAGCTGTGGCTCAAGTACGCCAAGCCCTCGCGCGGCACGCTCGTGATCGACGCCGGCGCCGTGCGCGCCGTGCGCGAGGGCAGCGCCAGCCTGCTCCCCGTTGGCGTCGTCGAGGTGATCGGCGATTTCGACGCGGGCGATGCTGTCGATATCGCCGAGCTGCCCGACGACGACCACGCTCGCGGACGCACGCTCGCGAAGGGGATCTGCAACTACACCGCCGTCGAGCTGCGGCGCGTGCTCGGGCTGAAGTCAGACGCCGTGCGCGAGATCCTCCCGCGCGCGACCGACGAGGCCGTGCACCGCGACTACCTCGTGCTCGACTGAGACCAGCAACGACTTTCGGGGAGACAATTTCGCTCCTCGCCCGCGCGCCGGCCATGGTGGCCGGTCGCAATGCGCGCTGAACGAGACCGCGGATACAGCCCTGTCGTACCCTGTGGGCATGGCAATCGCCGTCGCATCCGTAGCCGACACCTGCGCCGCCGCCAAGCGCGCCGCGCGTGTGCTCGCGCGGACCGACACCGCCGTCAAGGACGCCGCGCTCGAGGCGATCGCAGCCGCGCTCGAGAGCCGCCTGCAGGAGATCCTCGCGGCCAACGAACGCGACATGCAGATCGCGCGCGAAGCCGACATCGGCGCCGCGCTGCTCGACCGCCTGCGCCTGGACGAGGATCGCGTCGGCGCGATCGCGCGTGCGGTGCGCCAGATCGTCGCGCTCGCCGACCCGGTCGGCGAGGTGATCTACGGCCAGCGCCTGCGCAACGGGCTGGACGTGCGCAAGGTGCGCGTCCCGCTCGGCGTCGTCGCCGTGGTCTACGAGGCGCGTCCCAACGTCACCATCGACGCCGCCGCGCTGTGCCTGAAGTCGGGCAACGCGATCGTCCTGCGCGGCTCCTCATCCGCGACGCACTCAAACGCCGCGCTCGCGCAGATCGCCGGTGAGGCGGCCGTCGACGCCGGGCTGCCCGACGGCTGCGTCAGCCTCGTCGCCGGCGGCGGGCGCGAGGAGCTCACCGAGCTCGCCACCCAGAAGGACAGCGTCGACCTGATCATCCCGCGCGGTGGCGAGGGCCTCAAGGACGCGCTGCAGGCAGTCGCCACCGTGCCAGTCATCTACGCCGCCTCCGGCAACTGCCACGTCTACGTCGACGCCGCCGCCGACCTCGAGCAGGCGCTCGAGATCGTCGTCAACGCCAAGACCCAGCGCCCCGGCGTGTGCAACGCCGCCGAGACGCTGCTCGTGCACGAGCGCGTCGCCGCTGACTTCCTGCCGCACGTGCTGCGCGCGCTCGCCGCAGCCGGCGTCCACGTCCGCGCCGACGCACGCGCCCACCACGCAATCGGCTCGCGCAGCGCGATCCCCGATTTGATCATCGATGACGCCACCGAGGAGGATTGGGCGACCGAGTACCTCGCGCCGGTCATCGCCGTCGGCGTCGTCGACTCCGCTGAGCACGCGATCGAGCACATCGCCCGCTACGGCAGCGGGCATTCCGAGGCGATCGTCACGCGCGACACCGCCGCCGCGCGCGCCTTCCAGCTCGGCGTCGACGCCGCCTGCGTGTACGTCAACGCCTCCACCCGCTTCACCGACGGGGGCGAGTTCGGGATGGGCGCCGAGATCGGCAACTCCACGCAGAAGCTGCACGCGCGCGGGCCGATCGGCCTACGCGAGCTGTGCACGTTCAAGTACCTCGTCGAAGGTGACGGACACGTCCGCGCGTGAGCGCCCGGCGGCGGTCTCGCTCGGGATCCTCGGCGGCACCTTCAACCCGCCGCACCTCGGGCACCTAGCCGTCGCGCGCCACGCGCGCGAGGAGCTCGGGCTCGAGCGCGTGCTGCTCGTGCCGACCCACACCACGCCGCACAAGGCCGGCGGTCGCGGCGGTGCGGGCGCGCAGGGCGGGCGCGATCCGGGTCCCGAGCACCGCCTGCGCATGTGCGAGCTCGCCGTGCGCGACGAGGATGGGCTATCTGCATCCGCGATCGAGATCGAGCGCGGGGGGCTGTCCTATACCGTGGATACCTTGACTGCTCTGCACGAAAGCCATCCCCAAGCGCAGCTCACGTTCATCGTCGGCGCTGATACCGCCAGCACGCTTGCCTCCTGGCGCGAGCCCGAGCGGCTGCTCGAGCTGGCTGATCTGGCCGTCGCCGCGCGCGCGGGCGCCGAACGGGAGCGCGTGCTCGACGCGCTGGCTGCGCTCCAGCTCGGCCGCGGCGTTCGCGGCGAGCGCCGCAACGCGGCCGACGGCGTGCGCTTCCTCGAGATGCCCACGATCGACGTCTCCTCCTCGATGGTGCGCGATCGTGTCGCCGCCGGCGAAGCCGTCGAGGGCCTCGTCGGGCCGGCCGTCGCCGGCTACATAGCCGCGCACGGCCTGTATCGCGCGCGCGCCGAGGCGCTGCGATGACGCAGGGTTCCGCACTGCAGGGCGAGGAGCTCGTCGGCGCGATCGCCGGCTACGCCGCCGACAAGAAGGCGATCGATGTCGTCGAGCTCGACCTGCGCGGCGTGCTCGGCTACACCGACTACTTCCTCGTCTGCTCCGGCAACACCGGCCGTCAGGCCAAGGCGATCCACGACGGCATCCTCGAAGGGCTCAAGCGCGAACACGAGATCCTGCCGCGCAGGGTCGAGGGCTCCGCACAGGCCGGCTGGATCCTGATGGACTACCTCGACGTCATCGTCCACATCTTCACGCCCGAGACGCGCGACTTCTATCGCCTCGAGCAGCTGTGGGGCGAGGCGCCCACCTCAACCCCCGAGGCTGCGCGCAGCGCCGGCGAGCGCTAGTCGTAGTCGGAGACGTCGGCGCGGGGCGCACGGGCACAGCCGGTGCGTGCGTGCCCATGCAGGCGCCGATCCTTGGCTCGTTATCGGAATCTCCGAAATCCGGTTGACCAGTCGCAGGCCAAGCGGTTAGGGTCGCTGTGATAGCGCCGCGGAGGGCGGCGCGCGGAGAAGAGGGGACCACATCAGTGCACTACTCGATCACAGATCGCAGGATCTCGCACGTCCTACTGGTCGTCGCCATGCTCGTTTCGGCGGCGCTCATCTACTGCCTCAGCGCGCTTGCGCCCGCGGCACGAGCGGAAGGCCCCGGGGAAGGCACTCCGACCGTCGTCAGCCTCGGTGACTCGTTCATCTCCGGGGAGGCGGGACGCTGGGCCGGCAACACCGACGAAAGCTCATCCAAGACCGACGCGCTCGGGTCGACCGCCTACTACGACAACTCGACCGACACCGCCGAACTGATCAAGGGCTGCCACCGCTCGAAGTCGGCCGAGGTCTACATCGGCGGCGGCGTCAACGGCGAGAACCTCGCCTGCTCCGGCGCCAAGACCACGAGCTTCTCAACCGAAGGCCTGTTCAAGCCCGGCATCGACTTCTACAACTCCGGTGGCAACGAAGGCCAGGCGCTGATGCTCCAGCACTTCGCGGCCACCCACAACGTCAAGCTCGTCGCGCTGTCGATTGGCGGCAACAACTTCAACTTCGCCGGCATCGTCACGACGTGCGTCGAGGACTTCCTCGAGTCGACGATCTTCTGGGACTTCTACTGCAGCGAAGAAAGCTCGGTCACGAACAACTTCACCTCCAGCAATGTCAACAAGATCAAGGGCGAAATCGAGACCGCGATCAAAAACGTGGCCACGGCCATGACAAACGACGGTTACTCGAGCTCCCAGTACACGATCCTCGTCCAGGACTACCCCTCGCCGATCCCCAACGGGTCGGAATTCCGCTACACGCAGAGCGGCTACAGCAGGCAGTTCACGGGCGGCTGCGGCTTCTGGAACAAGGACGCCAACTACGCCAACGCGACGATGCTGCCGACGATCGACAACACCGTTCTCGGCGCCGCATCGGCCGTTGGTCTGTCCAACGTGAAGACGATGGAACTGTCCTCCGCGTTCAACAGCCACCGCCTGTGCGACAAAGGCGTCGGGCTGCTCGAGGAAGAGGGCCTGTCCAACTGGAAAGCGACCGAAGCGGTCAACAAGAGCGAGTGGTTCAACCAGATCCGCACGATCGAAACGCTCACCGGGCCCTACGAACTCCAGGAAGACATCCACCCCAACTACTGGGCGCAGCTGGGGCTGCGCAACTGCCTGACCCAGGCATACAACGCGGGCGCGCCCAAGGGCGGCACCTGCACCACCTCCGGGACAGGACTCAACTCGGCCGGCGAGCCGAACATGTCGCTGCACTAGCCGCGTAGGGGCAGGGGCGGGTGCGAAGATGGGCCGGTGAGCTCATCGCACCCGCCCCGTGTGCCGCGCGTCAGCGCGGTCATGCGAGAGGGCGAGCGGGTCACGCCGCTGGAGCTGTTCTTCGATCTCGTGTTCGTCTTGGCGCTCACGCAGTGCACGACGTTGATCGCGCGCACACCCACCTGGGAGGGCACGCTCAGGGGCCTGCTCGTGCTCGGCGTGCTGTGGTGGTCGTGGACCGGCTACGCCTGGCTTACCAGCGTCCTCGACCCAGAGGAGGGGTCCGTGCGCCTGGCGATGTTCGCCGCGATGGCCGCATTCCTCGTCGCCGCGTTGTGCGTGCCCGGCGCCTTCGGCTCCGAGGCGCTGCTGTTCGCGTGCGCGTACGCGGTCGTGCGCGCCGCGCACATCGCGCTGTTCATAATCGCCAGCCGCGATGACCCCGGGCTGCGCCGCTCGGTCATCGGGCTTGCCGTCAGCACCGCCGTCGGCGTCGGCCTGCTGCTCGCCGCCGCGTTCAACCGCGGCGCCCTGCAGCTCGCGCTGTGGGGCCTCGCGCTCGTGCTCGACCTCGGCGGGCCGTTGCTGTTCGGCATCGAGGGCTGGAAGCTCGTGCCCGGGCACTTCGCCGAGCGCCACGGCGGAATCGTGATCATCGCCCTCGGCGAGTCGATCGTCGCGATCGGCATCGACGCGCGAGCGACGATCGGCGCCGGCGTCGTCATCGCCGCCGTGCTCGGCATGGTCGTCGCCGCCGCTCTCTGGTGGGCGTACTTCGACGTCGCCGCGATCGTCGCCGGCAGGCGCCTCGCGCGAGCGCACGCGGGGCGCGAGCGCAACCGGATCGCGCGTGACTCCTACTCCTACCTGCACCTGCCGATGATCGCCGGCATCGCGCTGATCGCCGTCGGCCTCAAGCGCACGCTGCTCGCCGTCGACGATCCGCTGAAGCTCGTCCCCGCCGTCGCGCTGCTCGGCGGCGCCGCCGTCTACCTGCTCGCCCACGTCGCCTTCAGGCTGCGCAACATGCACTCGCTCAGCACGCGGCGCCTGGTGGTCGCGATCGTGCTGTTCGCGCTCGTGCCCGCCGGCGCGGCGCTACCCGCGCTCGCGACGCTCGGCACCCTCGCAGCCGTGCTCGTCGCGCTGATCGCATACGAGGTGCTGCGCTACGCCGACGTGCGCGAGCGCGTGCGCCATCAGGCGGTCGGCGGCGGCGTGCCCACGTAGTACTCCTGCAGCGGGGTTGACGCGGGCGGCGGGGTTGGCGCGGGCAGGGGGCTTCGCGCGGGCGGGGGGCTTGGCGCGGGCAGGGGGCTCGAGGCGGGCTCTCCGCGCGCCAGCACGAGCACCAGTGCGAACGCCGCCGCCGTGTCGAGCGTGCGCAGCGACACCGCCAGCGTGAAGCAGAACAGCGCGAACGCGCCGAAGCCGCTCACCAGCCCGCGCAGCAGCCGCAGCAGCTCGTCGGTGCCGCGCTGGGCGTGGGTGAACGTCGCCAGCACCGTCGCGATGATCGGAAACGGTGCCAGCAACCCGCTGAGCTGCGGCCCGAGCCAGCCTGCCACCGCGGTCAGGCTGAGCACGAGCGCGCACGCGCACGCCGCCCGCACCGGCAGATCCCACGCCGGCGGCGTCGCATGCTCAGGACGCCCCGCGCCCGCGCGCGGGAGCCACGCAAGCCCCAGCGCGAGCGCCACCGCCGCCAGGCCCAGCGCGACGCCCACCGGCAGCGACAGCGCGCTGAAGATGGCCGTCGCCGCGGCGAACGCGAGCCAGCCGATCAGCAGGCTCGCCCCCCAGAACAGCCGCGGCGCCAAGCGCGCGTACACGACCACGAACGCGATCAGCGAGACCAGCCCCAGCAGCGTGCCAGCGGCCGCGCTCGCCGCGAACGCGCGCCCGTGCGCGAGCGCGTACACGAGCAGGATCGGTCCCGCGACGACCGGCAGCCCCGCGATCAGGCCGCCCACCCGCGGCCCGTAGCGCCGCGCGACGAGCGAGGCGCCGACGACGAACGTGGGGGCGAGCAGCAGCTTGACGGCTAGCAGGGCCACCCGCAGATGATTGCGCAGCGCACACCCGACTTCCTGCGGCGCGGGCTCGGCCACGCCTGCCGCGAGGTCGTCGAGCAGCTCGCCGATGCGGTTACGCGGGCGCCGCGGCCGGCAGCTCAGCGAGCTGCTCGCGCGCCTCAGGGCTCGCTTCGAGCGCGCGGATCAGGATCGATGCGACGACGCCCAGCAACTGCTCGGGAACGCCGTCGGGGTCGGCCAGCTTGAGCATTCCGAGACCGAGGCTGAGGCCGAGCAGCGTGTTCGCGAACTGCTCGTGTGCCGAGGCTGGCGTCTCGACGCCGGCGTCGGCGGCGCTGTCGACGCCAAATCTGACGAACGTCGCGCGCAGCGCGTCCAAGCCGCCGGCAAGGCGCGTGCGCAGCTTCTCCTCGCGCTGGGCATAGCTCCACAGCTCGACGAACAGGCGGAACGGGTCGGGGTCCTCACCCAGGCGTCGCATCCAGCTGTCGCTGCCCGCGAGCGGGCGCTCCCACGTGGGGCGATCGCGATCCAGGCGCGCGCGATCGAACAGCGCCAGCTGCTCGGCGATCTGGCCCGCCAGATACTCCTGCAGCAGCGCCAGCAGGAGGTTCTCCTTGCTGCCGAAGTGCGCGTACACGGCGCCCTTGGTGAAGCCCGCGTCCGCGGCGACCTCGTCGAGCGTCGCGCCCGCAAAGCCGTTGCGCGCGTACACACGCGCGGCGGCCCCCAGCAGGCGCGCACGGGTGGCCGCCTTGCGCTCGCTGCGGTCGAACTGCCCGCGCGGCATCAGCTTGACAGATACTGATCAGTAGATATACTCATACGTATATTGTAGTGGGATAACCAAAAGGAGCTCTCATGAGCAGGCACACCGCGCAGCTGCCGCCCGGACCACGCCTACCGGCGGCCTGGCAGACGATC
>Ga0302308_10001639_pt1 | contig 18201 bp, 17 predicted proteins | sample III_Palsa_E3_3_FD_200531 | JGI IMG/M metagenome (GOLD analysis project Ga0302308, IMG submission 200531) | Peat permafrost microbial communities from Stordalen Mire near Abisko, Sweden - III_Palsa_E3_3 | ecosystem: Environmental > Terrestrial > Soil > Palsa > Peat permafrost | place: Sweden... | reverse complement strand
CGGCTGCTGGAGGCCCAGCCGCTGCCGGGCACAGCCGCTTGTGCCGCCCTCGAGCCCTACCTAGAATCTCAAACCCCGGCCGAGACGGTGCGCTGCTGACGGCACGCGCATTCAGCCGACACGGCTCGCGATATGGCATGGAATCAACCCGGCGAAGACAAGAAGCGGCCGCCGCCGCGCGGCGCGCCGGAGAGTAAGCCCCTGGACGACCTGCGCCGCCGGCTTCAGCGGCAGGTGCAGCAGCTGTGGCGCCCGGGCAGCAGCCGCCGCACGCTGGGGGTGGCGGTGCTGGTCGTGGTGGCGCTGTGGCTGTTCAGCGGCTACTACCAGATCGGTCCCTCCGAGCGCGGCGTGGTGCAGCGCTTTGGCCGCTTCGTGGCGGTCGAGCAGCCAGGACACATCTGGCGCTGGCCGCGGCCCATTGAAACGGTTGAGAAGCTCGACGTGTCCAACCCTGAGGGTGTCGATGCCAAGGCGCTCATGATCAGCAGCGATCAGAGCCTCATCGAGGTGAGCTGGTCGGTGCAGTACCGGATCAGCGATCCGCTGCGTTATCTCTTCCACGTGCGCGACCCCCAGGAAAGCCTGCGCCAGGCCAGCGAGACCGTGGTGCGCGAGCTGGTGGCAGCCACTGCCATCGCGACGCTGCTGGATGGGGAAGCGCGCGCCCGCATTTCGGCCGACGCCCGGGAGCGAATCCAGAAGGCACTGGACGGCTACGGCGCCGGCATCGACCTGACGGCGGTCAACCTGACCGATCCGCAGCTGCCCGATGCGGTGCGGGGAGCCCAGCGCGAGGCCGCCAAGGCCGCCGAGGATCGCCAGCGCCTCATCGGCGAAGCGGATAGCTACGCCAACGAGGTGGTGCCTGCGGCGCAGAGTGCCGCCCAACGCATCATCAGCGAGGCCGATGTCTATGCCGCTCAGACTCGCGCCACGGCCGACGGCGAGGCGCAGCGCTTCACCGAGGTGGCGCAGGCCTACGCCAAGGCGCCCGAAATCACGCGCAATCGCATGTACATCGAGACCATTGAAAGCATCCTCGCACGCGCTCACAAGATCATCATTGATACCAAGAGCGGCAGCGGCAACGTGATTTACATACCGCTCGACAAGCTGGCTGATGCGATTCGCAGCAGCACGCCACCAGCCAGCCTGCCGGTGCCGGCCGCCGCCGCCCCTGCCGCCTTGCCGCCGCCTTCGCCGGCATCGGTCGGCGCCGGCGATGACGCGCACAGCCGCGACCGGCCGGAGCGCTGATGAGCGCGCGTCCCTACATCGGCATCGGAATCCTCATCGCCCTGGTGCTGTGCTGGCGGTCGGTATTCATCGTCGATGAGTCCGAAGTGGGCTTAAGCAGCCTGGGCGGGGCTCAGCCGGTCACCTATGGCGCGGGTCTGCATCTGAAGTCACCGCTGGCGTCGGTTCACCTGTTCGATCGACGGCTGGTTACGCACGCCTATGCGAGTGAAAGCTTCCTGACGCAGGATCAGAAGCCGCTTAACGTGGGTTTCTATTTGCGCTGGCGGCTGGTCGATCCGGCACGCTACCTGGCTGCGACCGGCGGCGATGAGGACACCGCCGCCGCGCGCCTGGCCGAGCTGGTGCGCGCACGCATCCGCGACGCACTGGCGGCCGCGCCGCTGGCCGCTGACATTGCCGGCGCGCGTGCGAACGCCGGCTCGCTGCAGGCGCCGTCGCTGCGGGCGGCGGCGGAATTGATGGGCGTGGAGCTGGTCGATGTGCAGCTGCAGCGGATTGAGCTGCCGGAGGAGGTGGCCAATGCGGCGTACCAGCGCATGCAGCAGAGCCTGACCATGCAGGCGCAGCAGTTGCGTACCCAAGGCAGCGCGGAGGCGGACAAGATCCGCGCCGATGCGGATCGCAAGAGTGCCGGGATCAAGGCCGATGCGACCCGCGACGCCCAGCGCCTGCGCGGCGAGGCCGATGCCGCCGCTTCGGCCTCCTACGCCCGCGCTTACGGCGCCAATCCCGAATTCGCGGCGTTCTCGCGCACCCTGCAGGCCTATAAGAACTCCCTGGGCCGCGAGGGAGATGTGCTCGTCATTTCACCGGAAGGTGAGTTCTTCAAATATCTGCACAGCGCCAGCGGGCGTTAGCTGCAATCAGGGTGGCACGTGGGGCTCGACTGGACTGATTTCTTCGCCGCGCTGGCGATCGTCTGCATCATCGAAGGCATCATGCCCTTCCTCAATCCGCAGGGCATGAAGCGCTTGCTCGCGCGCATCGCGGCCATGGAGGAGCGCGAGCTGCGGCTCGGTGGCCTGTTCAGCATGGGCGTGGGCCTGGCCATACTTTTCCTGGTGCGCTCCTGATGGGACGGTTCGTCATCATCATCGGCATGCAGTGGGGCGATGAGGGCAAGGGCAAGATCGTCGATCTGCTGACCGAACGCGCCACCGCGGTGGCCCGATTCCAGGGTGGCCATAACGCCGGCCACACGCTGGTCATCGGCGGCCGCAAGACCATTCTCTCGCTCATACCCTCGGGCATCCTGCGCAACGGCGTGCAATGCCTGATCGGCAACGGCGTGGTGCTGTCGCTGGAGGCACTGTTCCGCGAGGCGGAGATGCTGCGCGCGGAGGGCGTGCCGGTGTTCGAGCGGCTGCGCATCTCGCCGGCCTGTCCGTTGATACTGCCCTCGCACGTGGTGCTCGACCGCGCACGCGAGGCCGCACGCGGCATGAACGCGATCGGCACCACGGGGCGCGGCATCGGGCCGGCCTACGAGGATAAGGTGGCTCGCCGCGCGGTGCGCGTGGCGGATCTGTTCCAGCGCGACCGCTTTGCGGCCAAGCTCGGCGAGGTGCTGGATTTCCACAATTTCGTGCTGCAGCGCTATTTCGCGCTGCCGCCGGTGGACTTTCAGCGCACGCTCGATGAGCAGCTCGAGTATGTCGAGCGCGTGCGACCTTTGCTGTGCGATGTGACCGGCGCGCTCTCGGCCCTGCGCACGGGGGGCGCCAATGTGCTGTTCGAGGGCGCGCAGGGCGCCATGCTCGATGTCGATGTGGGCACTTACCCCTTCGTGACCTCCTCCAATACCACCGCCGGCGGGGCCGCCACCGGCACCGGCATCGGTCCGTGTGCGTTCGATCATGTGCTGGGCATCGTCAAGGCCTACTCCACCCGCGTTGGCGCGGGTCCCTTCCCCACGGAGCTGTTCGATGATGACGGCGAGCATCTGTCGCGGGTCGGACACGAATTCGGCTCCGTCACCGGCCGCCGCCGCCGTTGCGGCTGGTTTGACGCCGTGGCACTGCGGCGCTCCATCGTCCATTCGAGCGTATCCGGGCTGTGCGTCACCAAGCTCGATGTGCTCGATGGACTCGAGACCATCCGCCTGTGCGTCGGATATCGCGTCGGCGGTGAAACCTTGCCGGGACCGCCGCTGTTCGCCGATGCCTACGCGGACGTCGAGCCGGTTTACGAAGAGATGCCCGGCTGGCAGGACAGTACCGTGGGAGTGCGGGAGCACGGCGAGCTCCCGCTCAACGCGCGCCGCTATCTCGAGCGCATCGAGCAGCTGCTCGGCGTGCCGCTGGATCTGATCTCCACCGGCGCCGATCGGGATCAGACCATCGTGCTGCGCCACCCGTTCGATGCCTGAGTGGCCCCAGTAGCCCCAGTGGCATCCGTACGCAGCGGATGCCATAATTTCCAGCTGCCCGTTCGTCCCTCGCGCCTCTCTTGGCTTGATTGCTGGCGAATTGGCCGCACGATATAAAGATTCAGGAATTCTAGGAGCAAACCGATGGATGTCCGCGCTGCGATTGCCTTTGAAGCTGGCAAACCCCTGGTGGTCGATACCGTGCAACTGGACGGCCCCAAGGCCGGTGAAGTGCTGGTGGAATTGAAGGCCACCGGTATCTGCCACACCGACAAATACACCCTGTCGGGCGCCGATTCAGAAGGCATATTTCCGAGCATCCTCGGGCACGAGGGAGCTGGAATCGTGGTCGACGTGGGCGCCGGGGTGAAATCGGTCAAGAAGGGCGATCACGTGATCCCGCTCTACACGCCCGAATGCCGGGAGTGCAAATCCTGCACCAGTCAAAAGACCAACCTGTGCACGCAGATTCGCGCCACCCAGGGTAAAGGCCTGATGCCGGATGGCACCAGCCGCTTTTCTTACAAGGGCAAGCCGGTCATGCATTACATGGGCTGCTCCACCTTCGCCAATTACACGGTGCTGCCCGAGATCGCACTGGCGAAAGTGCGCGAGGACGCCCCGTTCGACACGATCTGCTACATCGGCTGTGGTGTCACCACCGGCATCGGCGCCGTCATCTGGACGGCCAAGGTCGAGCCGGGCGCCAACGTGGTGGTCTTCGGCCTCGGCGGCATCGGCCTGAACGTCATCCAGGGTGCCAAGATGGCGGGCGCCAACAAGATCGTCGGCGTGGACCTGAACAACGGCCGCGAAGCGCTGTCGCGCAAGTTCGGCCTCACGCACTTCGTCAACCCCAAGGAGGTCAAGGGCGACCTCGTGGCCCACCTGGTCGAACTGACCGGCGGCGGTGCCGACTACAGCTTCGAGTGCGTCGGCAGTCCTGCGCTCATGCGCCAGGCGCTGGAGTGCTGCCATCGCGGCTGGGGGGTGTCGACCATCATCGGTGTCGCGGCTGCGGGCCAGGAGATCGCCACCCGCCCGTTCCAGCTGGTCACCGGCCGTCGCTGGATCGGCACGGCCTTCGGCGGTTGCCGCGGGCGCACCCAGGTGCCGGGGATCGTGGACTGGTACATGGACAAGAAGATCAATATCGACGATCTGATCACGCACAGGTTGCCGCTCGAGAAAATCAACGATGGCTTCGACCTGATGACCAAGGGCGAATCGATCCGCACCGTCGTCGTGTATTGAGAGCGATCCGGTCGCGTGCCTCTCAGCCGGCGACCAGCCGGCCTGAGAGGCCCATTTGTGCACGGAGGGGTGCGCCGAGATGAACGTCAATGACCTGATTGCCATCGACGTGCACACGCACGCCGAAGTCTCCTGCCGCCAACCCGCGGATGTCGAATGGCAGGCTTACGAGGACGCCGCCGGCAAGTATTTCAAGGCCGGCAAGCGCCCGACGATTCCCGAGACCATTTCCTATTACCGCGAGCGTCGCATCGGGCTGGTGATGTTCACGGTCGATTCGGAGGCGCAGATCGGTGCACGCCGTATTCCGAACGAGGAAGTGGCGGATGCCGCGCGCGAGAACAGCGACATCATGATGGCCTTTGCCAGCATCGATCCGCACAAGGGCCGCATGGGCGTGCTCGAGGCGCGCCGACTGATCGCGGATGGGGTCATCAAGGGATTCAAGTTTCATCCCACCACGCAGGGATTTTTTCCCAACGACCGTCTGGCCTATCCGCTCTACGAAGTGATCGCCGAGCACAAGCTGCCCGCCATCTTTCACAGCGGCCATTCCGGCATCGGCACGGGCATGCGTGGCGGCGGCGGCCTGCGGCTGAAATACTCCAATCCGATGCATGTCGATGATGTGGCCGTGGACTTCCCCGATATGACCATCATCATCGCGCACCCTTCCTGGCCCTGGCAGGATGAAGCGCTGTCGGTGTGTCTGCACAAGGACAACGTCTACATCGATCTGTCGGGCTGGTCACCGAAATACTTTCCGCCGCAGCTGGTGAAGTACGCCAACGGCCAGCTCAAGCACAAGATGCTGTTCGGTTCGGATTTCCCGTTGATTTCTCCCGATCGCTGGCTCAACGACTTCAAGGATGCGGGCTTCAAGCCCGAGGTCCACGAGCTGATCCTCAAGCAGAACGCCATCAAGGCCCTGAAGATCGGTGGATGACGGACGCGAGCTTCCATTGGGATGATCCGCTGCAGCTGGAGCAGCAGCTCACGGAAGATGAGCGGCTGGTGCGCGATGCGGCGCATGACTATGCGCAGTCGGCACTCGCGCCGCGCGTACTGGAGGCGTTTCGTAACGAGCACACCGATGTCGCGATCTTTCGCGAGATGGGCGAGCTGGGCATGCTCGGCTCGACGCTGGGTACCGATTACGGCGGCGCGGGGCTGAACCAGGTGAGCTACGGCCTGATCGCGCGCGAGATCGAGCGCGTCGATTCCGGCTTCCGTTCGATGATGAGCGTGCAGTCCTCGCTGGTCATGCTGCCGATCTTCACCTTCGGCTCGGAGGCGCAGCGGCGCAAATGGCTGCCGCCGCTGGCGCGCGGCGAGCTGATCGGCTGCTTCGGCCTCACCGAACCCGGGCATGGCTCGGATCCGGGAGGCATGCTCACGCGGGCGCGCCGCGTCGCGGACGGCTACCGGCTCACGGGCACCAAGACCTGGATTACCAACAGCCCGATCGCCGATGTATTCGTGGTCTGGGCCAAGACCGAGGATGGGCTGATCCGGGGCTTCGTGCTCGAGCAGGGCGCACAGGGCCTGTCCGCGCCGGCGATTCATGGCAAGGTCGGATTGCGCGCGTCGGTCACGGGCCAGATCGTCATGGACGAGGTGTTCGCCGGCGAGGATGCCCTGCTGCCGGGCGTGACAGGACTCAAAGGACCTTTCACCTGCCTGAACTCGGCCCGTTACGGCATCGCCTGGGGTGCGCTTGGCGCGGCGGAATACTGCTGGCACACGGCGCGTCAGTACGTGCTCGATCGGCAGCAGTTCGGCCGGCCGCTGGCGGCAAACCAGCTCATCCAGAAGAAGCTGGCCGATATGCAGACTGAAATCACGCTCGGGCTGCAGGCCTGCCTGCGGTTCGGGCGCATGAAGGACGAACACAGTGCCTCGCCCGAGATCACCTCAATGCTGAAGCGCAATTCCTGCGGCAAGGCCCTCGACATCGCGCGGGCGGCGCGCGACATGCTCGGCGGCAACGGCATCTCGGATGAATTCGGCGTCATCCGCCACCTGGTCAATCTCGAGGTGGTGAACACCTACGAGGGAACCCACGACATTCACGCGCTGATCCTGGGGCGTGCTCAGACGGGGATACAGGCCTTCAGCTGAGTCTCAGCCAGCGGGCGCGTCCTTGATGGCTTCGACCTGAATTTCGATCTCCACCTTGCCGGTCGGGACTGCATCCGGAATGCCGCGGCCCATGCCGAAGTCGGTGCGATCGATTTCCGCCGACGCATCCGCGCCGCAAAGTTCCCGCTTGAGCACCGGGTGCAGGATGCACTTGAACGATCCGATCTTCAGGTCCACCGGCCTGGTGACACCATGCAGTGTCAGCGTGCCGCGCACGGCCACCGGCGTGTCGCCCTCGAAATCGATCCGCGTTCCCTTGTAGACGGCGGTCGGGAATTTCTCGACATCGAAGAATTCGTCGCTCTTGGCGTGGGTGTTCATTTTATCGAGGCCGAAATCGATCGAAGCGGTGTCGATCGTGATCTCCATGCTGCCGGTTTTCGTGACCCGGTCGAGGGTCACGAAGCCGCTGGAACGGTCAAATTTGCCGCGCCAGAAGGAGATGGCGGCGGTATGCGGTGCCTTGAAGCTCGGGTAGGTGTGGTTCGGATCGATGGTGTAGCGATCGACCGCCGCGCCGGCGTCGATCGTCAGCAGCAGCCCCAACGGCAGACATAATTTTGCGAGCATTCAGGACTCCGGGTTGCAACCGAGCATAGAAGAAACTCCAGCCACTGAATAGGTGGCATAATTGGTGGCTGACTGACGCTGCCGCTCCGGCACGCCGCTGTCGCACAGTTGAATCATTTTTTTAAGGATTGCCATGTCTGTTCCGGCCACTCCGGGATCGATGTTGCGGGCCGCAGTCGCCGACGAGCGCCCGCTGCAGATCGTGGGAACCATCAACGCCTACACGGCGCGTCTCGCGCAGGCCTGTGGCTATCGCGCCATTTATCTTTCCGGCGGCGGCGTTGCCGCAAATTCGCTCGGCCTGCCGGATCTGGGCATCAGCAGCATGGACGATGTGCTGACCGACATTCGCCGCATCACCGATGCGGTGCCGCTGCCGTTGCTGGTGGACGCGGATACGGGTTGGGGCGGGGCATTCAACATCGCACGCACGGTCAAGTCCTTCATCAAGTTCGGTGCCGCGGGCCTGCACATCGAAGACCAGGTGCAGTCCAAGCGCTGCGGCCATCGACCCGGTAAGGAAATCGTGCCGCAGGATGAGATGGTCGACCGCGTCAAGGCGGCGGTGGATGCGCGCACCGATGCGAGCTTCGTGATCATGGCGCGCACCGACGCTCTGGCCGTGGACGGACTTGAGCGTGCCATCGAACGCGCAGTTGCCTGTGTCGAGGCCGGCGCCGACATGGTGTTCCCCGAGGCGATGACCGAACTGTCGATGTACCGGCGCTTCAAGGATGCCGTCGGCGTGCCGATCCTGGCGAACATCACCGAGTTTGGACACACGCCGCTCTATACCCGCGAGGAGCTGGCCACCGTGGGCGTGGACATCGTGCTGCACTGCTGTTCGGCCTATCGCGCCATGAACGCGGCAGCCCTTGCCACCTACCAGGCCATCCGTCGCGACGGCACACAGAAGAACGTGCTGGCCTCGATGCAGACGCGCGAGGATCTCTACCGATATCTCGACTATCACGCCTATGAGGACAAGCTCAATAGCCTGTTCGCCGCGGACAAACAATGACCGCAGGAGCCATCGTGAACGAAGTTGCCACCACGCCCAAACCCAAGAAGTCCGTCGCCCTTTCGGGGGTCGTCGCCGGCAATACGGCGCTGTGCTCCGTGGGGCGCAGCGGCAACGATCTGCACTACCGCGGCTACGACATCCTGGAGATCGCCAACACCTGCGAGTTCGAGGAAATCGCCTACCTGCTGGTGCACGAGAAGCTGCCCAATGTGGCGGAACTGGCCGCTTACCGGCGCAAGCTCAAGAGCCTGCGCGGCCTGCCGGCCGACCTTAAGAGCATCCTCGAGCAGCTGCCCGCATCGAGCCCGCCCATGGATGTGCTGCGCACGGGCGTGTCGGCGCTGGGCTGCCTGGCACCCGAGCGCGCGGGGCACCCGGTGGAGGGCGCACGCGACATCGCCGACCGGCTGCTGGCTTCCTTAAGCTCCATGCTGTGCTACTGGCATCACTACAGCCGCGAACGGCGCCGCATCGAAGTGGAAACCGACGATGACTCGATCGGCGGTCATTTCCTGCACTTGCTGCATGGAAAGAAGCCCTCGGCCGAGTGGGTGCGCGCGATGCATACCTCGCTGATCCTGTACGCCGAGCACGAATTCAACGCCTCCACCTTCACCGCTCGCGTCATCGCCGGCACCGGCTCAGACCTGTATTCGGCCATCACCGGCGCCATTGGGGCGCTGCGCGGCCCCAAGCACGGCGGTGCCAACGAGGTGGCGTTCGAAATCCAGAACCGCTACCAGAGCCCCGATGAAGCCGAGGCCGATATTCGCCGTCGCGTGGCCAACAAGGAAGTCATCATCGGCTTCGGCCATCCGGTCTACACCATCTCCGATCCGCGCAATGTCGTGATCCGCGAGGTCTCACGTAGCCTCGCTCACACCCCTGCCGAAAAGAACCTGTTTGCGATTGCAGCCAGGCTCGAGACGGTCATGAAGGATACGAAGAACATGTTTCCGAACCTGGATTGGTTCTCGGCCGTGTCGTATCACCTCATGGGCATACCCACGGCCATGTTCACACCGCTGTTCGTAGTGGCACGCACCTCGGGGTGGGCGGCGCACGTCATCGAGCAGCGCCTGGACGGCAAGATCATTCGCCCGAGCGCCAACTATATGGGCCCGGACGTGCAGCCGTTCGTGCCGCTGGCGCAGCGGCCTTAAATCGCGGGATCGAACCATGTCCTCGCTCGATATCAAATCCGCCGAGCGTCCGGCCCCCGACGCTGTGATCGCAACGATTGCCGATTACGCCTTGGGCTTTCGCATCGACAGCGAGACGGCCTATCAGACCGCCTACTACTGCCTGCTCGATACGCTGGCCTGCGGCTTCCAGGCGCTCAAATACCCGGCCTGCACCAAGTTGCTGGGACCTGTGGTTCCGGGCGCCACTCTGGCGCGCGGTGCGCGCGTGCCCGGCACCTCCTATGAGCTCGACCCGGTCACCGCGGCCTTCAACATCGGCGCCATGATTCGCTGGCTCGACTTCAACGACACCTGGCTGGCGGCCGAGTGGGGCCACCCTTCAGACAACCTCGGCGGGATTCTCGCCGTGGCCGACTATCTGTCACGCAACGGCCGCAGGCTCACCGTGCGCGATGTGCTCACGGGCATGATCAAGGCGCACGAGATCCAGGGCGTGCTGGCGCTCGAGAACAGCTTCAATCGCGTCGGTCTCGATCACGTGCTGCTGGTGCGCGTGGCGTCCACCGCCGTGGTCACGGCGCTGCTCGGCGGTACCCGGGAGCAGATCATCAACGCGGTCTCGAACGCGTGGGTGGACGGGGGCGCGCTGCGCACCTATCGCCACGCGCCGAACACCGGCTCGCGCAAGAGCTGGGCGGCGGGCGATGCCACCAGCCGTGCCGTGCGGCTGGCGCTGATCGCGCTCAAGGGCGAGATGGGCTATCCCTCGGCCCTGACCGCCAAAACCTGGGGATTCCAGGATGCAATTTTCCGCGGCGGTACCATTCGTCTGCCACAGCCGCTGGGCAGTTACGTGATGGAAAACGTGCTGTTCAAGATCTCCTTCCCGGCGGAATTTCATGCCCAGACCGCGGTGGAGGCGGCGATGAGCCTGCATCCGCAGGTGCGCGATCGCATCGATCAGATCGAGCGCATCCGCATCGAAACCCAGGAGCCCGGGGTTCGCATCATCGATAAGACCGGGCCGCTCGCCAATCCGGCCGATCGCGATCACTGCATCCAGTACATGGTGGCCATCCCGCTGATCTTCGGCCGGCTGACCGCGCACGACTACGAGGATGAGATCGCGCGCGACCCGCGCGTCGATGCGTTGCGCGACAAGATGGAAGTGCGCGAAAACCCGACTTTCACTCAGGAGTATTACGCGCCGGACAAGCGCTACATCGGCAACGCGGTGCAGGTGTTGTTCCGCGACGGCAGCCAGACCGATCGCGTGGCAGTGGATTTTCCCATCGGCCACCGCAAGCGCCGTGCTGAGGGCATGCCGGTGCTGATGCGGAAATTCGAGAGCAGTGTGGCAGCACAATTCCCGGCCGCCCAGGCGCGCGCGATTGTCAGCCTGTGCGCCGACCGGGCGCGGCTGGAGGCCATGGACGCGGATGCCTTCGTCGCCGAGCTGCTGGCGCGCTAATCGGCGAGCTGATCGGCGAGCTGATCGGCGAGCTACTTGATCTGCTTTTCGATCTTGCGCAGTCCGGCAATGGCGCAGACTTCGTCTTCGTGACCCATCGGGGCGTTCGAGCCGCCGGCGTGACCCGCGCCGCTGACGCCGATGGCACCGATGGCTTCGCCCTTGCGCATGATCGGTACCGCTCCACCCGCCACGAACATGTTGGGCGTCACGCGCGCCAGCAGCTCCGGGTCCTTCGGTATCAGTTCATTGGCCTGTGAGCTTGGCATTTCGAAGCGCAGCGCCGTGAGTGCCTTGCGCATGGCCACGAAGACGTGACTGCCATCCGAACCATCGGCCGTCAGCATCGCACGCGCCTCGCCGACCGAATCGACCACCGCGACCCCGACCCGGAATCCTGCCGCGGCGCAGGTGTCCACCGCCACGCGCGCGGCTTCTACCGCCTGCGCCAGCGAGGGACCGGGCGCTGTGGATTCCGGCTCCGAGCCCGCGCCCCGATGGCCGCCGCCGGGAGGCAGCGTTGGCAGCGGAATGAGATTGCCGCTGTCATCGATCATGCCGAAGGGCGGCAAATCGTCGGCGGGAAGACTGCGCGGCGATGCCGGGCGATCGTGGAACGGGCTCTCGGCGGCCGCCTGCACAGTGGGGCCGCCGCTGCCGGCGAGCAGGCTGGAAAGCATCAGTGCGCAAGCCGTGTACGAGTTCCTCATAGTAATCGCGCGAGCCGTTTCCGAAAGCTGTTAGGCTGTGCCGCTGATTTTTCGCAGCAAATTCAGTTCTTAATGCAAATCTTTTATAGTTGTCTATATGTTATTGAAATTCTTGTGCCCAGGAGAGGACTCGAACCTCCACGGGTCGCCCCGCTAGTACCTGAAACTAGTGCGTCTACCAATTCCGCCACCTGGGCATCGGGTGGGCGGCGCAATGTACGGAAGGGGTCGGGGACTGTCAATTGAGACGTAGAGGTAAACAGCGCCCCTCGCAGGGGCCGGCTCGAGCCAGCCGCTCGTCGCCAGCACCAAATGCCGCTTCGCGCCCGTCCTCGAAAACCGCCAGCCGACGTGGCGGGGGATCTGCCGCGGGCGCCAGTCGCCGGGGATCGTCGGGGCGCGGCGCCTCGGCGTCCCAGCCCATCGTGGTCGAGGGCACGCTCAGTGCCAACCGCAACGGTTACGGCTTCGTTCGCACCGAATCGCTGACCGAGTCCGTGTTCCTGCCGCCGCCGGCGATGCAGGGACTGATGCACGGGGATCGCGTGCGCGTCGAGGCGCGAGCCGACGGACAGGGCCGCTATTCGGGCCGGGTGCTGGATGTACTCGAGCGCGGCGTCCAGGCATTTCTGGGCACGGTTGAGAAGGCCGCGCGCGGCCTGAATGTCCGCTCCGCCGACCAACGACTGGGACTGCTGTGTCGCATTACCGAAAATCCGGCCGAGGCGCGCGTGGGGGACTGGGTCATCGCGCGCCTGCTGCGTTACCCGCAGCCGCACGAGGAGGCCGAGGCGCGCATCGAGCAGCGGCTCGATCCGGATCGTCCGGTGCACATGGCCACGGAAGCCGCCATCGCGCGCTTCGGCCTGCCCACGGAGTTCTCGGCTGCCGCGCTGCGCGAGGCTGCGCAGTGGGGCAAGAGTGTCGATCCCGCCGAGGCGGCGCAGCGCGTGGATCTGCGCCGGGTGCCGCTGGTCACCATCGATGGCGAGGATGCCCGCGACTTCGACGACGCGGTGTACGCGGAGCGGAACGCGGAGGGCTTTCGCGTGCTCGTGGCCATCGCCGATGTGAGCCATTACGTGCGGCCCGGTACCACGCTCGACGGCGAGGCGCGCGCACGCGGCACCTCGGTCTATTTCCCGACCCGCGTGGTGCCGATGCTGCCCACCTCACTGTCGAACCACCTGTGCTCGCTCGAGCCGGACGTGGATCGGCTGTGCATGGTCGCGGACATGCAGATCAGCAAGCGCGGCGTGCTGCAGTCGAGCCGCTTCTATCCGGCCGTGATGCGCTCGGCCGCGCGCCTGACCTATGGCCAGGCGCACGAGGCGCTGTTCCTGGGCGCGCCGTCCGCGCGCGCACGACTCGGAGATGAGCTGATCGAGCGGTTGCTGCCGCTGCTGGATGTGTACCGCGCGCTCCAGGCCGCCCGACGTAAGCGCGGAGCGCTGGATTTCGACGCGCCGGAAGCGGAGTTCGTGCTCGACGGGGATCGCGTGCGGGCCATCGAATTCGTTTCGCGCAACGATGCTCACCGCCTGATCGAGGAATGCATGATCCTCGCTAACGTGGCGGTGGCGGTGGAGCCGCGCACGCAGCGCGTGCCGGCGCTGTTCCGCGTGCACGCATCGCCCGATGAGCGCAAGCTCGAAACGCTGCGTGCCACGCTGCGAATCCTCGGCATCGAGCTGCAGCTGCCCGATCCGGTGCAGCCGCGCGATCTGGCCGCGATTGCCGCGCGCGTGCGCGATCCGGAGAGCCGCCCCTTCATCGAAACGCTGGTGGTGCGCTCCATGGCGCAGGCGCTTTACCAGCCCGACGCCATCGGCCACTTCGGCCTGGCGCTATCCGACTATGCCCATTTCACCTCGCCGATCCGGCGCTACCCGGACCTGATGATTCACCGGGCCTTGCGCGCCCGGCTGGGTCTGCTGCCGATGGATTCACTGCCGGCAGGGCCGGAACTGGTGTCGCAGGGCGTGGACCTCTCCCGGCTCGAGCGCCGCTCGGATGAAGCCGATCGCTACGTCGCGACATTCCTCAAGTGCGTGTATCTGCGCGACCGAGTCGGGCAGACCTTCGACGGCCTGGTGACCACGGTCACCGAGTTCGGCTGCTTCGTGCAGTTGCTCGCGCTTGGGGTAGACGGGCTATTGGCACTGGCTTCGCTGCGCGACGATGACTACCAGATGGCGCGCGGTGGCGGCCAGTGGATTGGACAGCGCAGCAAGCGCCGGCTGGCCCCGGGAGCGCGGCTGCGCGTCATCGTCGCAGCCGTCAAACCGGTGGAGGGGATGGTCGATCTTGAGCTCGCGACGGACTGAAACCGCCTACGGCCTGCACACCGTCGGTGCGCTGCTGCAGCGTCATCCCGAGCGCGTGCTGCGACTCTGGCTGCAGCAGGGTCGCGAAGATTCCCGGGCCGTGCACATCGAACAGCTGGCGCGCGCGGCGGGCAAGCCGATCGAGCGCATCACCGTCGACCGCCTGGCCGCTCGCGCGGGAAACGTGGTGCACCAGGGCGTGCTGGCCGAAGTCATCGCCCTGGATCCCTGGGCCGAGTCGCAGCTGCTGGCCGCGATCCAGGCGGCCGACAATCCGCTGTTGCTGGCGCTTGACGGCGTGCAGGATCCCCACAACCTCGGCGCCTGTCTGCGCACGGCCGACGCCTGCGGCGTGCTGGCCCTGATCGTGCCGCGCGATCGTGCCGCACCGCTGAATGCCACGGCGCGCAAGAGCGCCTCCGGGGCCGCGGAGACCACCCCCGTCGTGACGGTCACCAATCTTGCGCGCACCCTGGGCCTGCTGAAGGAGGCCGGCCTCTGGATCGTCGGGGCCGATGCGGACGGCCCCCAGACGGCCGCGCAGGTCGATCTGACCGGCCCGCGGGTGCTGGTCATGGGTGCCGAGGGGCGGGGGTTGCGGGCCCTTACGCGGCGCCACTGCGATTGGCTGGCGAGGCTGCCGAGCCGCGGCGCGGTCGAAAGCCTGAATGTTTCGGTGGCCGCCGGCATGCTGCTCTACGAGGCCCTGCGGCAACGCGAAATGGCCCAAACGCCGCCGTAATCAACTTGAGCCGGTCGGAGATTTTTGTTGTATCCTTGCCGCCCATTTTCGCCCCTTGCCGCACCGCGTTAGGCGCCAAAGCCATGGCGGGCGGCATTACCAGAAGGAGCTAGTGAGTGAGACATTACGAGATTGTATTTCTGGTCCATCCGGACCAGAGCGAGCAGGTTCCCGCCATGCTCGAGCGTTACCGCGGCATGATCGCCGCAGGCAACGGCACGGTGCATCGGGTCGAGGACTGGGGCCGTCGCCAGCTCGCCTACCCGATCGCCAAGGTGCACAAGGCGCACTACGTGCTGATCAACATCGAAGTCGACCAGAAGACGCTCGCGGAGCTCACCGGTGCATTCCGGTTCAGCGATGCCGTGCTGCGCCACCTGGTCACGGGCGTCGATGCCGCCATCACCGAGCCCTCGCCCATGGCGCGGGCCGAAGAGGAAGGCGAATCGAACCGTCGCGAGCGCGACGAGGATATGGATGACGAACCAATCGCGGCGGGTGTCTGATGCGTACTCCTCCTAATTCGCGCTTCACACGGCGCAAGAAGTTCTGCCGGTTCACGGCGGATGGCGTAGCCACGATCGACTACAAGGATCTGGCGACACTCAAGAACTACGTGACCGAGACCGGCAAGATCGTGCCGAGCCGCATCACGGGTACCAAGAGTTTCTACCAGCGCCAGCTGGCGACAGCCATCAAGCGCGCGCGCTTCCTGGCGCTGCTGCCCTACACCGATCAGCACTGAGAGCTAAGTCATGGAACTCATACTGCTGCAGAAGGTGGCCAACCTCGGCAACATTGGCGACCGGGTGCGGGTGAAGTCCGGCTACGGCCGCAACTTCCTGCTGCCGGCGGGCAAGGCCACGCTGGCCACGGCCGAGAACATCAAGCGCTTCGAGACGCGCCGGGCGGAACTGCTGGCGCGCGCCAACGATGAGCTCTCGCAGGCCACGGCCCGCGCGGAAGCGTTCAAGGACTTCAAGCTCACCATCACGGCCAAAGCCGGTACCGAAGGCCGCCTGTTCGGCTCGGTCGGCACCGCCGATATCGCCGAGCACAGCACCAAGGCGGGCCATACGCTGGCGCGCAGCGAAGTGCGCCTGCCTGGCGGTCCGCTGCGCGTGGTGGGCGAGCACAATGTCCAGTTGCACCTGCATGCCGATATAAACATCGAGCTGCCGGTCAGCATCGTCGCCGAAGAAGCGGCCTGACGGCCGGCGCGGTGGCCGCGCAGCAGAACGGGGAGGGCAGATGAGCGTGCCGCTGCGTCCGCGGCGCGAGGGCGGCAGCTCCGGCACCGAGGGACTGACCCCGCCGCATTCCATCGAGGCCGAGCAATCGGTACTCGGTGCGCTGCTGATCGACTCGAGCGCCTGGGATCAGGCCGCCGATGTCGTGACCGCGGCGGATTTCTATCGTCCCGACCACCGCATCATTTTTGAATCGCTCTCCGAGCTGGTTGCAGGCAGTCGTCCCTGTGACGTCGTCACCGTATCCGAGCAGCTCGAGCGTCGCGGCAGGCTCGAGGACGCGGGCGGCCTGGCCTACCTCGGCACTCTGGCGCGCGACACCCCGACCGCCGCCAACGTGCGCGCCTACGCCAGCATCGTGCGCGAACGCGCGCTGCTGCGCGCGCTGATCGAGGCCGGGCGCGAAATCACCGCCTCCGTGTTCAGCGATGAAGGCCTATCGGCACGCGACCTGGTCGACCGCGCCGAAGCGCGCGTATTTGAAATTGCCGAGCAGGGCACGCGGCTCGGATCGGGCGCGGTGCGCGTCACGGCGCTGTTGCCGCCGCTGATCGACAAGATCGACGAATGGCACAACAATCCGAACAAGCTGCGCGGCCTGGCGACCGGATTCACCGACTTCGATACCAAGACCGGCGGTCTGCGCGGTGGCGACCTGGTCATCATTGCGGGCCGACCATCGATGGGTAAGACTACGCTGGCGGTGAACATCGCCGAGTATGCGGCGATCAACCCCGACAGCAAGGCTTCGGTGGCGATCTTCAGCATGGAAATGCCGTCCGAGCAGCTCGTGACCCGCATGCTGTCCTCGATCGGCCACGTGCCACTGAACAGTATTCGTACCGGACGGATCTCCGATGATGACTGGGTGCGCATTACCTCCGCGACCAGCCAGCTGTCGGAGGCGAAGATTTTCATCGACGAGTCGGCGGGCCTTACGCCGACCGAACTGCGCGCGCGCGCACGACGCATCAAGCGCGAGCACGGCCTTGACCTGGTCGTGGTCGACTATCTGCAGCTCATGCAGGTGCCGGGTACCAAGGAGAATCGCGCCACCGAGATCGCCGAGATCTCGCGCGGCCTGAAGGCCCTTGCCAAGGAACTGTCGGTGCCGGTGATTGCTTTGTCGCAGCTCAATCGCGCAGTCGAGCAGCGCACCGAGAAGAAGCCGGTGATGTCGGACCTCCGGGAGTGCGTCACCGGGGATACCCTGGTCTGTCTCAGCGATGGTCGGCGCGTGCCCATCGCCAGCCTGGTTGGGCAAACGCCCGAAGTGGTGTCGATGACCGAGGCCGGTCGACTGACGACGGCCCATTCCGATCTGGTCTGGTGCGTGGGTAAGAAACCGGTCCATCATCTTACCCTGGCAAGCGGACGCAGGATTCGAGCCACCGCCCAGCATCGCTTATTCGCAGCCGATGGCTGGCGTCAGGTGTCCGCTCTGCACGTGGGCGATCGATTGGCCATTGCCCGATCCATGCCGGAGCCCGCGGTTCCCGAGGTCTGGCCGGACGACCGGGTTGCGCTGCTGGGCCAGATGATTGGCGACGGCAGCTATCTCAAACAACAACCCATGCGCTACACGACCGGATCCGAGGAGTGCAGTGAGATTGTGCGGCGCGCTGCCGAACAGCAGTTCGGTCTCAAGGTCACGCGCTACGCTGGCCGCGGAAACTGGCATCAACTGCTGTTGTCCGGCAATGGCAACCGCTGGAAGCCGGCGGGGCTGAACCAATGGCTGCGCGAGCTCGGCATCTTTGGTCAGCGATCGAGCGAAAAGCGGATCCCGGAGGCGGCGTTTCGACTCGGCAATGATCAGATCGCACTCTTGCTGCGACATTTGTGGGCCACGGACGGAACCATCTCTGTGCGCAAACCGGGTCAGCGCGGTGGACATGGGGTGCACTTCAGTACCTACAGTCGGGGTTTGGCCCA
>Ga0302308_10001636_pt1 | contig 18212 bp, 17 predicted proteins | sample III_Palsa_E3_3_FD_200531 | JGI IMG/M metagenome (GOLD analysis project Ga0302308, IMG submission 200531) | Peat permafrost microbial communities from Stordalen Mire near Abisko, Sweden - III_Palsa_E3_3 | ecosystem: Environmental > Terrestrial > Soil > Palsa > Peat permafrost | place: Sweden... | reverse complement strand
CGCGCCCAATCGCAGCGCCCCCTTCACCGGCGTGGCGCCGTCGGTACGCGCGAGCACGAGTTGTCCGACCGAGAGCCCTCCGAGCGGCTGCAGATAGTAGAAACGGTGATGCAGGCCCAACGCATGCGCCTGCGAGTGCAGCACGCCACGTGTGCGCTCCCAACGAAGTGGCGCAGAGTTGGGCACCTCCGGCATGTATTCGTCACCCAGCGCATGCAACTTCGCGATTCGCGCTGGCAATGGCACGCCTGAGTCATCGGCAAAGGAAACGTGAATACCGCGGCTGGCGAGCTCGGAGGCCACGGCCGCAATGTCCGCGGCAGGCGCATGCACGATCACGCCCACCTCTGGCTTGCCGGTTTCGACATGTACCAGTGGATGGACATGCAGGAACTTGGCAGCCACCGCGGTGACCTCGTCGGTGGACATCATCCAGGACCCTAGGCCGAACAGGAGGACCAGCCAAGTGGTAACAGCGGCGAGACGCAGTCGCCAGAGCGGGATCGGCTGAACCCGCCGGGGTGCATCGAGCACCACGTCGACAGCCTGCGGGTGTTTGAAGACATGATCTGGAGCGCTTGGCGCGTCCGCGCCATCGCCGACTGTCAGATCAGGCGCGAAGCTCGCTTGGACATGCGTGCGCAGCTCATCTGTGTCGTTGGCCAGCCGCAGCAGGTCGAGCGCAGCCATCGCCCGTGTGTTCAGGCGCGCGTGACCGACAGGCAGCCCATATGAGACGACTGGCGTCCCCGCCGCCCTGGCCTCCAGGCAGGTGACCCCGCCGGTCGAGTGCACGAGCACATCAGCGGCAGCCAGGATTTCCGGCATCTTGTCGGTGAACCCGTATACGCGAACGCGGGGCTCATGCGCAAACGCGCTGCGCAGTTTCGCGGCAAGCTGCTCATTGCGTCCGGCGAGACAGACGATGCTGCTGACCTCCGGCACCCTGGTGAACTCGCGGACAGCACCGGCGACATCGCCCACGCCCCAACCTCCGCCCGAGACTACGACCGTACGACCGTCTTCGGGCAGGCCGAGCTCGCGGCGGGCCTCAGCGGGACAGCGGGGCTGCAGGAACTCAGCGGAGATCAGCGGACGTACCAGGCGCACGCTTCCCTCTCCGGCGATGCGCTCGACCGAGGACATCGACTCGCCGTACATCACAAGGTGAACATCAATGCCCGGCTGAGCCCAGAAGAACAGGCCAGTCAGGTCGGTGATCGTGGCCACCGTCGGGCAAGTGACCTCGCCTGTACGACGCAGCCGCGCCAGCACCACTGTGACGGCAGGGTAGGTCGAGACGACCACGTCGGGCTCGTGCTCGGCGATGGTTCGCGCCAACGGCCGCGATCCCAACAAGCACAGCAGCCGACGGGCAGCCATGCGAATCGGCAAGACATGCTCGAGCAGCCAATAGACCATCGTGTAGGTCCATGGTGCAAAGCGCAGCTGGACGCGATAGCCGTCCTCCACGACGGGCCGCAGCAACGGGCCCATAGCTGCGAGCCCGTCGATCACTGTCACGTCGGCATCCTGCTGGGATGCTTCGACCTGCTCAGCCAAGGCACGTGCGGCGGCAGCGTGCCCCTCGCCAACGTCGGCGGACAGAACTAGAACGCGACGCGGCCCCGGAGACCGGCGCGGTGTGTCGTTGCGGTTGCGGCGTCGCATAAGGATGTGCGTGCTCAAATCGGGAGCAGGCTTGGCGGGGGCACGGGCTAGCGCCGCATGCCCCCGAGGCGCAGCTGTGTAAACAGAGTATCGGGCGCGCTGGACACTCGCGGGCTCACGAGACGTAACAATGGGCCTGATGCCAGCCGCAACCCCCATGCCGTCGGTGCGGATCTCCGGGGCCACGGCCGCAGATACGAGTGTGGGGGCCGGTGCGAGGACGCCGGCTGGCCTGGTGCGAACCGTCGGGGCACTTGGACTGCTTGGGATTCTCATCAGCGTCTTCCTGGTGAGCGCGGGCGCCGCCTCAACGCCCTCGCAATATGTACCCGCGCGCACCGGTGGCTGGCCTGCATGGCTGGCGGGCCCGTTGCGGGGCATGGATATCGGCCTCGGCGGCAGCAGCTTCCAGACGCTCATGCTGGTGATGTGCGCCAGCTATGTGCTGGTACTGATTGCCGCCAAGCGACTGCCTGTAGCAGCGCTAGTCGGCACGATCCTGCTCGCTGACACAATCCTGCTTCTCGGGCCACCGCTGATCTCCCAGGACGTGTTCGGCTACGTCGCGTTCGCGCGGCTGGGAGCCCTGCATGGACTGGACCCCTACACCCACTTTGCAGCGCAAGCGCCCACCGATCCGGCGTTCCGGTTCATAGGCTGGCCATTTCAGAACTCGCCGTACGGCCCAGTATTCACGCTCGCCAGCTATGCGATCGCTCCGTTGGGCCTCGCTGGCGGCCTTTGGGCGTTCAAGGCGATCGCCGTTGCCTCAAGCCTCGGCGCCGTGGCGCTAATCGCGCGAGCGGCAGGCCGTCTCGGCCATTCTGCCGCTTGGGCAGCCGCCTTCGTGGGCCTGAACCCGGTGATGCTGGTACAGGCTGTGGGAGGCGCACACAACGACACGCTGCTGCTGTTGGCCCTTGCGGCGGCGCTCGCCCTGACCGCAGGAGCCAGCCCACGGCTTCGCGCGGGGGCCAGCGCGCTGGCGGTCGGTGTGGGAATCAAGGTCACCGCGGGGCTGGCGCTCCCCTTCCTGGTGCTCGCGGCGCCGCGTGCGCGCGAGCGACTGCGCGTGGCGCTTAGCGCAGCTGCCGCGTTGCTGGCCGTAGCGGCGGTGGGGGTGATCGGCTTCGGTGTACATGCGCTCGGCTTTCTCAACGCCATTGGCGAGCAGCAGCAGCTGGTGGCCAGCCATAGCGTGCCTGCGGAGACAGCACGCCTGGTCGGACTGAGCGGGACACCGGGCTGGTGGCGGCACCTGTTCGTCGTTGGCTTCCTGCTGGTGCTGCTCTACGCCCTGTGGCGCACCGCCCGCGGCGCGGACTGGCGCGTGGCCGCTGGTTGGAGCACGCTGGCGCTGCTGGCGTCGACCGCCTGGCTGCTGCCGTGGTACGCGATCTGGCCGCTGCCGCTAGCGGCGGTCAGCGGCGATCGGCGGCTGCGCGCCGCCACGCTCATTGCCTGTGCCTACGCGATCCTGATCCACCTTACGCTCGCCGACGCGTTGCTCAACCCCGCCAGACCCCGCGTCCTCGCGCACGTGCACATCGTGCTCCCCGGCGTGCGACACCGCCTCGAACTCGCCGGTTTCGAGGTGCTTCGCAACGTCCATGTCGATCTCCGCTGGTGACACGTCGGGGCGTAGCCGGCGCAGGCGAATCGCGTCGAGCCTCCTGAACTTCAGGATCTCGAGCACATAGACGAGATACACGCTGGCCGCAGCCACCAGCAGCCCAATGGCGACCAGCACGAGTGTCCAGCCGGTGTAGTAGTGACCTTTGTGGTCGCTGTAGGGGACGAACCGCAGCGCCAGCGCAAGGCCAGCGAGCATCAACGTCCACGCGTACAGGTAGGCGATCGTGCGCCTGCTCGAGAAGCCGATCCGGGCCATGCGATGGTGGAAGTGCTCGCTATCGGGCTTGTAGATCGGTTGCCTGTACTTCAACCGCTTGAGCACCACAAAGGTCGTGTCCAGGAATGGCACAGCCAGCAGGATGAGCGGCAGCACGAAGGACACAACGGCTGCGGTCTTGACGGCAGCCTCCACGGTGATGACCCCCATCAGCAAGCCGAGCAGGTTGGCCCCGCAGTCCCCCATGAAGCTCGATGCGGGCGGAAAGTTGTAGAGCAGGAAGCCAAGCGCCGCTCCGGCCGTCAGCGCCGCCAGCACCCCGGGCTGCTGGCGGCCGAGGTCGAACGCGATGACCGCCATGGAGGCGGCGATGATCGCGCACACGCCAGCCGCAAGACCGTCAACGCCGTCGGAGAAGTTGACCACGTTCATCATCACCACGAGTCCAACCACGGTCAGGATCGGCCCGGCGTTTGCGGCACCTGTGTTGGGGAAGGCCAATGTGCCGGCGAACGGGAGCGTGATCGCCTTCACAGCCACGCCGAAGTGCACGACGATCACGGCCGCCACTACCTGGCCGCAGAGCTTGACCGCGGGGTGTAGCTCGAAGCGGTCGTCCAGCATGCCAACGAACGTGATCACCGCGGCGGCGATCAGCACACCATGCCAGAGCTGATCCTGGTGTTCGCGCGTGTAGCCGGCGGGCAGCCAGATCAGTCCGGCGACCAAGGTCCCGGCAAAGATCGCCAGACCGCCCAGGAGTGGTGTGGGGCGCTCTGACAGACCACGCTCGCGCGGTTCGTCGATTGCGCCAACGACCCTGGCGAAACTCATCGTGAGGGGGGTCAGCAGCGCAGTGACGACCGCGGCAGCCAAAAAGGCGTAAAGCGCGTCGAGCTCGGTTGGATGCGCCATCGACTCCTGCACAGCATCGCAGGCCCGCAGGTCACAAGCGCCACGGCTATACGGGTGCGCCAGCCCCGAGCAAGGCGGGCGGACTCTGATAGAGCGGATAGCGCTCCACAATCGACTCAACACGATCCGCCAGCTCGCTGCTGCGCGAATCGTATTCCGGTGTCAGCGCGACCGCGAGGATCCGCCCTACCTCAGTGAAGTCCTCGTGCGTCAGCCCGCGTGTGGCCAGCGCCGGCGTACCGATGCGCAGACCAGAGGCCTCCATCGGCGGGCGTGGGTCGAATGGGACAGCGTTGCGATTGACCGTGATCTGAATCTCGTGCAGACGATCCTCTGCCTGCTTGCCCGTAAGTGCCGGATTGGCCTCGCGCAGGTCGACCAACAGCAGATGCACATCGGTGCCGCCAGTCAGCACGTTGACGCCGTGGCCGGCGTTGAGCAGCTCCTGTGCGACGGCGCGCGCGCCCTCCACAGTGCGCCGTTGGCGCTCTGCGAACAGCTCGCTGGCGGCGATCCTGAAGGCCACCGCCTTGGCCGCGATCACATGCTCCAGCGGGCCCCCTTGCTGGCCAGGGAAAACCGCCGAGTCGATCTTCTTGGCGTACTGCTCCTTGCAGAAGATCACTCCCGCACGGGGACCACCAAGCGTCTTATGGGTCGTCGTGGTGACCACGTCAGCCCCGAACGCGATTGGATTGGGGTGAAGCCCAGCGGCAACCAGGCCGGCGAAATGAGCCATGTCGACCATCAGCAATGCGCCGACCTCGTCGGCGATCTCACGGAACCGCTCGAAGTCCAGTTGGCGCGGATAGGCCGACCAGCCCGCCAGCAGTAGCTTTGGCCGGCGCTCGCGCGCGATCCGCGCGACCTCGTCCATGTCGATCAGGCTGCTGTCACGGTCAACCTCATACGCGGCGATGTCATACAGCCGCCCGGAAACATTGATCTTCATGCCGTGACTGAGATGGCCACCGTGCGCGAGCGAGAGGCCCATGATCGTGTCACCTGGCTGCAGCAGCGCGTGGTAGACGGCAGCGTTGGCCTGCGAGCCGGAGTGCGGCTGGACATTGGCATGCTCGGCCCCGAACAGCGTCTTGGCGCGGTCGATCGCCAGCTGCTCGGCGACGTCCACCCACTCGCAGCCCCCGTAATAGCGGCGTCCGGGGTAGCCCTCGGCGTACTTGTTGGTCAGGACCGATCCCTGGCACTCGAGCACGGCGCGGGGGACGAAGTTCTCCGACGCAATCATCTCCAGCGTGCGCTGCTCACGGTCGAGCTCGCCGTCCAGCACCTCAGCGATCTCAGGGTCCACCTCGGCGAGAGGACGGTTGAAGTAGTCAGGGCTAAGCTCGGACACGGCGCTCTCCTTGGACGGGCAATGAGGACTTTGGTGCCCAGGCGCGCGGCGGGTTCGCTGACCGCTCCCCGGTGGTCGATTCCACCTCAGGCGCCAGTTGCGGCAGCTGTTACGAGGCTAGCAGGGACGACCAATTGCTGCTGTCCGCGGAAGTCGATCGCTTCGATGGGACCGCTGTATAGCTATTGCTATACAGCTGCTCGTCTGGAGTGTGCGACGAGCTCTCATCCTGGAGCGAGCATACGTTGGATGTCCCCAGCGGAAAGAGCTCCTTCTCGCAGGACGTGCCAGCGCCGGTCTGCCTGGTAATCGCGCAGGTCGATCACGGTCGAGGGCTTGCCCGGCAGCTCGCCGCCGTCGAGCACGAGATCAGCACCGGTGAGCACACTGCTGGGCACCTCGTGCAGCGAGCGAGCGTCAGGCTGCCCAGAGATGTTGGCGCTGGACTGCAACAGGGGCAACGCCAGTGAGCTCAATGCTTCCAGACCTTCACTGAGGCGCGGAACACGCAGTCCGAGCGTCGCGGGATCGGTTCTACAGGCGGGCGCAAAGCGAAGCGCGCGATTTGCGAGCAGCAGCGTCACAGGACCCGGCAGCAGTGCCTGCAACGCGCCGCGCTCTGCGTCCAGCAGCTCGGGCAGACTCCTGAGGGCGGGCTCGAGCGCGAAGAACATGACGGCGGCGGGACGTGCCGCGGGACGCCCCTTCAGCGCATACAGGCGTGTGGCCGCCTGCTCGTTCTCAGCGTCACAGCAGAGCCCATAGACGGTGTCGGTCGGAAACACCGCAACACCACCGTCAGCCACGCACTGCTCCAAACGCCTCACATCCTGCTGATCGATTTCCCCACTCATCACTGCCGGCGCTCGGCGATCACCACCCGCTGGATTCGTGCGAGGTCGCGCTCGAACCGTACGGTGTCAAAGCCAGCCGCATGGGTCAGCTCAGCAACTGCTGAGGCCTGGCCGGCGCCTACCTCGAGCGCTAGGACTCGAACGTCAGGCTGCTCGGCGAGCTGCGCGAGCAACAAGCGGATCGTGGAGAGCCCATCAGGACCAGCGAACAGTGCCCCGGCTGGCTCGTGGCGAGCAATCTCGGGGGCCAGCAGTGTCCGCTCGGACTCAGCCACATAGGGGGGGTTGGAGAGGATTGCGTCGAACTCGGCCGACTCTGGGAGCAGATCGGCATGCAGCCACTGCACGTTCAGGTCTAGACGATGAGCGTTGAGCGCGGCCAGCTCGAGTGCGGGCTCGCTAACGTCGCTGCCACTGACATGGAGGTCGGGGCGCTCGTCCTTCAGGGCAAGGGCGATGGCGCCGCAGCCGGTACCGAGATCAAGCACGCGCGCGCCGGCAGCCAGCCCGAGTCCGACCTCGACCAGCAGCTCGGTCTCAGGGCGCGGGATCAGCGCGCGGCGATCGACCGTCAGCTCCAACCGGCGAAAGTGGCGAGCACCGATGATGTATGCGACTGGCTCGCGATCGACGGCCCGTCGACGTACCGCGTCCTGGAAGGCGCGCACGGCTGGCCCGTGCACGCTCAGCTCGCGATCTATGAGCAGTTGCTCGCGACCCACGCCGAGTACGTGCGCCAGCATGACTTCGGCGTCGAGTCGCGGGGTCTCACAGCCGGCGGCGGCGATCGCGGTGATGGCACCATCAAGCGCGTCGTGTGCTGGAGTGCCGAGCACAAGTGACCCCGTAACGCGATCGACGGGCCCGCTCACGCCAGCGCCTGTGCCTCGAGGCGCCGGCGCTTCTCGTCGGACTGCAGAGCGTCGGTCAGCTCGTCGAGCTCCCCTTCGAGGACCTGGTCGAGGTTGTGTACGGTGAGCTTGATGCGATGGTCTGTCACGCGCCGCTCGCCGTAGTTATAAGTACGGATCTTCTCAGCCCGATCTCCTGTGCCTACCTGCGAACGGCGGTCGGCGGCGAGCTCAGCCTGCTGCTCTGCAAGCGCGCGCTCGTATAGTCGGGCGCGCAGTACACGCAGCGCCTTCTCGCGGTTCTGCAGCTGAGACTTCTCGTCCTGCATCGCGACCACGATCCCGGACGGCCGGTGCGTCACGCGCACCGCGGAGTCTGTTGTGTTAACGGACTGCCCGCCCGGCCCGGAGGAGCGGTATACGTCGATCTGCAGGTCGTTGGGGTCGACCTGCACGTCAACATCCTCCGCCTCTGGCAGCACCGCAATGGTGGCTGTGGAGGTGTGAGTCCTGCCCTGGGACTCGGTCTGCGGCACCCGCTGGACGCGGTGGGTACCGCCCTCGTACTTGAACACTGAGTAGGCCCCGTCGCCCTTGACCGCAAACGTGTACTTGCCGTCACCGACATCCAGCTGCTCCACCTGCCAGCCACGGCGTTCGGCATAGCGCGCGAGCATCCGGTACAGATCACCCGCCCACAGCCCGGCCTCATCGCCGCCGGCGCCACCCTGAATCTCAACGATCACGCTCTTCTCATCGTTGGGGTCGCGCTCGACCATCGCCAGGCGGATCTCCTCCTCGAGTCCCTCAATGCGCCGGCGCGCCTCGCCGAGCTCCTCGCGCATCTCCGCGTCCTCACCCATCTCTGAGAGCAGCTCCTCGGCGCCAGCCGCGTCGTCCTGAGCCAGCCGCCACTGCGCGGCGAGCTTCGCGGCGGGCTCGAGCTGGCTATAAGCGCGACCGACCTCCGCGTAGCGCTCTCTGTCGGAGATCACCTCCGGGTCGGTCAGCTGCGTGCCGAGCTCTGCGAAGCGCGACTCAATCTGCTTGACGAGATCTTCGATCACCGTGCGAGCCTACAATGGCGCGCGCGATCAGCCGGAGGCGGGTCAGGCGACGACCTCAACGCCGACGAGATCCGCAGCTGAGAGCTCACCGGGAGTCTCGCGCGCGAGCACAGCCTGAAGCGCCGCAATGGCGACCTCGAGCTGATCGAGATCTGGCTCGCGCGTGGTCAGCAGCTGCAGCTTCAAGCCGGGCCACATCAGCGCCCGCACCCAGCTCCTACTGCGGTTACGCCCAGCGAACTTGATCAGCTCGAAGGAGATCCCAGCGATCACAGGTACACCCAGCACGCGCGTGGCCATCAGCCAATACCACGCCGGCAGACCGATCGGCGCGAACACAAAGATCGCGACGATCATCACCACGAGCAGAAAGCTGGTTCCGCAACGCGGGTGCAGCCTGGAGAAGCGCTGCGCGTTACCCGGCGTGAGCTCCAGCCCAGCCTCGAAGCACGAGATCGTCTTGTGCTCCGCGCCGTGGTACTCGAACACGCGTCGCAGGTCACGGATCCGCGAGAGCAAGAGCATGTAGCCGAGGAACAGGGTCGTGCGGATCACCCCCTCGACAACCCAGAACAGCACTGAGGAGCCGAGCTGATGCTTGATCAGGCTGGTCAATCCGACTGGGATCAGGAAGAACAGCACGATCGCGAAGAGGACAGCGAACACGACCGTGCCGGCCCACACAGCGCGTGGAATCTCCTGCTGCTCCTCCTCCGCCTCCTCGGATGGCAGCTGAGCGTTGGCGGATACCTCAAGCGCGCGAAAGCCAATGACCATGGACCCGCCGAGCGCAACCACCCCGCGCAGGATCGGCAGACGCAGCAAGCGATGTCGCTTCATCGCGGAATCCAGCTCGTAGGTGGTTACCTCGACCTCCCCCAGGGCGGCTGGGAGGCCCGAGCTGTCATTGCCGCCCTTACCGTCCGCTTCGGCGAGCTGCTCTGCTGTGGGCTTGCGCACGGCCACCGCCCAATTGGAGACACCGCGCATCATCACGCCCTCCAGCACGGCCTGTCCACCAACAGGGGCGTCACGCTGGGCGCTCAGCTCACCATCGCTCTCGATCAGTACAACGGGCTCAGCGGGGGTATCGAGGGGCCCGGCGGGTGGAGCGTCGACGGCAACGGCTGCGGTAGCGCTCAGCGCTACTGGCTTAGTCGGCTGACCGATCGTCGATCGCTCGCCGGCCAGACGCGCGAGCATCGGGCTACTGAGCGGCTCGAGATTGAGCCGAGCTCAGGCGGCCCTTGGCGACCCTGCGCTGGAAACGCTCCACACGTCCGCCCGTGTCCATCAGCTTCTGGCGTCCGGTGTAGAACGGATGGCAGTTCGAGCAGACCTCGATGTGTAGCTCATCCTTGGTGGCGCGCGTGATGAACTCGTTGCCACATGTGCAGCGCACATGCGCACGAACATAGTTGGGGTGGATCTTGGTCTTCATCGCCGATCGATTCTAGCGGGCCGGGGCCAACTACCCGGAGGGAGTGGTCGTAGCGGGTGCGCTTGGGGGTGCACTTGAGCTCCCTGGTTCTTCGCTGCCTGTGCTGGAGGACGCGGCCGGCTGTTCACAGCGGGGCGTGCGCATTTCCTGAGCCTTGATCAAGTGACCCTTGGCGTTCAGCCAGCGGAAGCGCACCACGCCGCGATAGAAGGCCGGCGCGGACAGGTTGGTCACCTGCTTGATGTACGTATACGTTTTCACGCTTGGAGCAGAGCCTCGCCACGCGCCCAGCCCAGAGGCATTGACGGAGCGGTACTGCGCTTCGCTGGATACCCGCTCCAGCAAGCCGATGCTTATCTCCATCCGTGCGGTACCCGGCACAGCGGTCATTTCGCCAACGAACGTAGCCGAGCGTTCGCTCTGCACCAGCGCGGTGAGGCACTGCTCAAGCGTCGCAGTCGCGTCCGGCTTCGTCCCCTCCTCCCCGCTCTGGCCTGTCCCGGCACCGCCTGCCGAGGTGATCGCAGCGGGCGTCGAGATGTCTCCGACTGCGACAGGAGCCTGCATCCCCGCGAGCGCTGCCAGCCCGCATGCGGCAGCTATCAGCCAGCGCATGCAAGCACCTATGGACGTGATTCTCATGACACATGCATAACACTGTGTATGGGCACATGTTTCGCTGTGCCAGGCACACCCACAAGCCAAAACTCGGGGCAACCCGTCGTGCAAGGATAGGACGATGCGCGTATCGGTGGTGATTCCCACCTACAAGCGACCAGAGAGCTTGGCTCGCTGCTTGGACGCTCTCGATCGTCAGGAGCGGGCACCTGAGGAGACGCTTGTGGTCGTTCGTGACGAGGACATCGCCAGCCAAGAGGTCGTTCGCGCGCGTGGAAAGTCGGTGCGGCTCGTGCCCGTGCAACATCCAGGGGTGGTGGCGGCAATGAATGCGGGGATCGACGCATCAAGCGGTGATCTGGTGGCGCTCACCGACGACGATGCGGCTCCGCATACGGACTGGCTGGCTCTGATGGTGGCGAGCTATGAGGCTGACGCGGACGCGCAGGTGGCCGCGGTGGGCGGTCGAGACTGGGTGCACACCAAACGGGGCACACTGATGGATGGGTCTGCCAGCACGGTTGGCACGGTCGGCTTATTTGGCCGGGTTACCGGCAACCATCACCTGGGGGTGGGACCGCCGCGCGATGTCGATGTCCTGAAGGGGGTCAATCTCAGCGTCAGAGGTGAGTTGCTGCGTCAGGTGCGCATAGATGAGCGACTGCGGGGCGTCGGCACCGAGCATCATTGGGAGGTGGCTCTGTGCTTGACCCTCCGTCGTGGCGGCTTTCGCGTCGTGTATGACCCGCGCATCGCGGTAGACCATCACCTCCAACCGCGCGTTGATGACTCGCGCCAGTTCAGCTCCAGCGAACTATGCGATTCGACATTCAACGAGACGCTGGCGCTATTGGAGTATCTGCCAGCGTGGCGGCGTGCGTTGTACTTGATGTGGGCGTTTGCGATTGGAACTAGCACCACACCAGGCGTCGTGCAGATGCTACGCGCTCTGCCCTCTCGCGGCGCCGTGAGCTGGTCTCTTTTCTGCGGCGCCCAGTCTGGCCTGATGCTGGGCCTGCGCACGTATCGGCGCACGCGACACGCACAGCGCCCGCATGCCGGCCTGCTCAGCGCCGATCAGGTGATTTGATAGAGCGGCCCGTCGCCGCCCTCGGGAACCGTCAGGCGACCGCCCTTGGCGGTGATCGCCCCGCACTGCACGCAGTTGGTGTAGTTGACGATCACATCCACCTCGCCGTGCTCAGGCGCATCCTCTGGGATCTCATAGACCCCGGCTGGGCACATCCATCGCCAGGTCTCAGCGATCTCGCGTGGAACGTGCTTTTGGACGCGGATGTGGTTGGGAGCGTCATCGCGGGTGGCGTTGCCAGTGATGAACACCGAGGAGAGCTTGTCGAAGGTGTATTTGCCGTCGGGCTTGGGATAGCTGTCCTTGGTGGGACCGACGAACATCGGCCTAGCGTCGTTGCGATGCCAGGCGAGTCGTCCGGGCGGCAGCTTGCCTTTGGTCGCTATCGCCAGGTTCACCAGTGGAGCGCCGAGCACGAACCCTTTCTGGAATGGCTGGCGCGTGTTGCGCTCCTGATAGAGCTCCTTGCCGACGCTCGAGTCCTCGATCGCCTGCTCGTAGGAGTCAAACGATGTCTCGCCGCGGACAAGCGCCGCATAGATTGACTCAGCAGCCAACTTGCCCGACATCAGACAGTGGTGAACACCCTTCAGCGCGACCGTGTCAACCATCCCTCCCGCGTCACCCACGAGCACTGCGCCGGGCATTGCGAGCTTGGGCATCGACCAATAGCCGCCCCCGGGGAGAGCCTTGGCGCCCCACGCTACGCGCTCGCCGCCCTCGAGGATGCCTTTGACAAGCGGGTGCAACTTGAACTTCTGCAGCAGGTCGTGTGCGGATGTGGTGGCGTCGGCGTACTCGAGGTCGATCACGAAGCCGATGCTCACCAGGTCATCGCCGGTCTTCTCGTCCTTCATCGGGTACAGCCAAGTCCCCCCGATCTGCCCATACTTGGCGGACAGCTTCAGCGGCCAGGGACCGATCGTGTGGATAACGCGATCGAGCGGCTTGGGAACCTTCCAGACCTCCTTGACACCGAGCTCCCACACCTGCGGCTCGCGCGCCTCGGCGAGGTTGAACTCCTTGATGGCAGCTCCCGTCAGGTGCCCCCAGCAGCCCTCGGCGAGCACGGTGGCCTGCGCCTTGATGTCAGTTCCCGGCTCGAAGTTGCCAAGCGGCTCGCCGTCCTTGCCGCGACCCTTATCGCCCGAACGCACCCCCACGACGCGGGCATCCTCGACGATCAGCTCGGTTGCGGAGGTCTCGGTCAGGATGTAGGCGCCGGCCTCCTCGGCCTGGCGCTGCTGGTAGCGGGCCATCGCGGAGACAGAGATGACCTCGTTGCCGTGGTTCTTGAAGTTGGGCGGAGTGGGGATGCGCAACTTGGTCTTGGCGCTAGGCAGCATGTAGACCGCCTCCTTGGTCACTTCGCCATAGGCGAAGCCCTCCTTGCGCCAGTCCTCGCGGGTCATCTCCGGGAACAGCTCCTGGAGAGGACCTGGCCGCATGACCGCGCCGGACAGGTTGTGCCCGCCACAGGTCTTTGCCTTCTCCACCACCGCCACAGGGACTTCGCCGAGGCGCTCCATCGTCTCGGGGTCATCGCCGAGCAGCTGCAGCAGACGGTTGGCGCATGCGAGGCCCGCGGTCCCACCGCCGACGATCGCCACGCCGACCTCGATCAGCTCATCCTCGGAGTCGAGGCCGCGCTTGATGAACTCCTTGCGCGAGTTGACAGGCGGCGGGAAGGCCGCGGGCGCGACCTTCCCATTGCTGGAGGCGCCGTTGCCGGACATCGTCAGCTGCCCTTCTTGGCCTTCACAGCCTCTGTGAGCTTCGGCAGGATCTTGTTGAGATCACCAATGATCCCCAGGTCGGAGAATTCGAAGATCGGGGCGTTCGCGTCCTTGTTGATCGCCACGATGTTCTCCGACGCCTGCATCCCGACCTTGTGCTGGATCGCCCCCGAGATGCCAGCTGCGAGGTACAGCTTTGGCGCAACGGTCTTACCCGTCTGGCCAATCTGCGCGGCGTAGGGGTACCAGCCGGCATCGACCACCGCGCGCGTGGCGGCCACGGCGCTGTTGCCACCGAAGGCGCCTGCGAGATCCTCTGCCAACTGGAATCCCTCAGCCTTGCCGAGACCGCGGCCGCCGGCAATGAGGATGTCAGCGCCCTCGATGTCGACGTCCGCGCCGCGCTGTTCGCCGCGGGTGACCATCGTCGCCTGCTGCGCCTGAGCGCTGAGCTCGAAGCTCAGCTGCTCTACGGGCGCGTCCGCGCCGCTGGCATCGCCCAACTCGAACGCGTTCAGGCGCCCGATGATGATCCCAACGTCAGAGCGATATTTGATCTCTGAGATCGCTGAGTCGCCGAGGATGGGCCGCTCGGCGACCAGCTCGCCGCCCTCGGCACGCACGGCTGTTACCTCCATCGCGACACCAGCACCCAGCCGAGCGGCCAGACCAGCGCCGATCTCAAAGCCAAGCAGGCCGCCGCCGAACAGCGCGTAGGAGTAGCCGCCGTCGGTGATGGCCTTGGCCATCGCATCGACAAGCGGTTGCGCGAGGCCTTCCGGACCCTCCGCGACTAGCACCTTCTTGGCGCCGTATTTGCCCAGTGACGCGGCCAGCTCCTGCGGAACGTTCTCGCCAAGCAGGATCGCGTGGGCCTCGCCGCCGAGCTCAGCGGCAAGCTTGGCGCCCTCTGACACGGCGCCTAGTGAGTTCTTGTTGATCGCGCCGTCGTAGTGCAGCGCGTAAACGAGGATGTTTGCCATCTAGATCAGCTTCCTCTCGTCGAGCCAAGCCACGATTTTTTCGACGGTTTCGCCAGTGTCTTCGTCTTCGATGATCTCCCCAGCGGCCTTCGCCGGCGGCGACTTCGCAGCGACCCACTGGGCGGCGGAGTTATCGCCGCCGACTTTGCTCGCGTCGATCTCAACATCACCAGCAGTGACCGTGTCGAGCGGCTTCTTCTTGGCGCCCATGATCGCCTTCAGCGACGGGTAGCGTGGCTCGTTGATGGCGTCGCCCACCGAGATCACCGCGGGCAGCTTGATCTGCACGGTGTCGTAGCCGTACTCGGCCTGGCGCTCACAGCGCAGGGATCCGGACCCCACCCCCCCCTCGACGTCCATCTTGATCACCTGCGTCAGCGAGGGCATGCTGAGGTGCTCAGCGACGACCGCGCCGATCGTGTAGCACTCGCCGTCGTCTGACTGCTGACCGAGCAGCACAAGGTCGGGGTTCTCGCGCTGCAGCGTCTTGGCCAGCGCGTAGCCGGTCGCGGCCACGTCGGAGCCGGCCACAACGGGGTCCGAGAGGTGCACCGAGCGGTCGGCGCCAAGGGAGACCGCCTTGTGCAGCGCACGTACCGCGCTGTCGGGACCCATGGTCACAGCCACGATCTCCTCGACGGGGACCGCGCCGCCCTCCTTGATCTGCATCGCAGCCTCGATGGCGTGCGTGTCATAGGGGTTCAGATTCTTCTCACCGCTGCGGTCCATACGCCCCGTCGAGGGGTCGATCCTCTTCTCGACGGCGGCGTCCGGGACCTCCTTCACCAGGACGCATATCTTCATTCTCAGGCAACTCCTTGGGGTCTAAGTGGACCTAATCCTACTTACTCGAGCGGTTGATTGACGAGTCAATCGGTTCTGGCGCCGGGCATCTCATCTCTCAATGCACATCGGTACTACCATGGTTATACACCTATGTGGCGAGAGTCATGCATCACACCAACACCAGCGATGCCCGACGCCACGCTACGCCACGGAGCGCCTAGCGGCTCACCACAGCGCCGCGGATGAAATCGACGATTGCTTGGGTCGGCGCACCCGGCGTGAACACCTCAGCCACACCTAGCCTCTTGAGCTCGGGGATGTCCTCGGCGGGGATTGTGCCACCAACGGTGATCACAACATCCTCAATGCCCTGCTCGCGCAGTAGCTCGACCACGCGTGGTACGAGCGTCATGTGCGCGCCAGACAGGATCGACAGCCCGACGGCGTCGGCGTCCTCCTGGATAACGGTCTCGACGATCTGTTCGGGAGTCTGGTGCAGACCGGTGTAGATCACCTCCATGCCAGCGTCGCGCAACGCCCGCGCGATGATCTTGGCGCCGCGGTCATGGCCGTCGAGACCAGGCTTGGCGACGACCACGCGGATCTTGGTCTGGGCGGCTGGGGCGGCTGGTGGCATGGATAATTGAGTTGTGGGAAGTGAGGAGGGGAACAGGTGCGCTATCGGATGCTACGACCGCGCTCACGCCGCGTGCGGCGAGCACGCGGCGAACCGGACCGGCGGCGGGACGCGGCGGATTGTACGGCGCGAGCGCCTGCGGGTGCTGCTCGAGTGCCACTGGCACGCTCAAAGCCACCCCGCTCGAGCACTAGGTGACCGAGCGATGCCAGCGCCGTTCCGGCGCCCAGCGCCGCAAGCACCTTCAGACGCCGACCGAGTCGATCGAGCTCGATCACCTCCCAGCCCTCCTCCAGCGCGATCCGCCTGAGCGTGGCGTCTGGGTTGACAACGACAGCATGGCGGACGGCGCGGAGCATCGGCAGATCTGACTCGGAGTCCGAATACGCGTAGGAGGCATCAAGATCGATGCCGTCTCGAGCCGCCACCTCGCGCATTGAGAGCACCTTGCCCTCGCGGTAGTTGAAGGGGCCAGCGGGCCTACCGGTATAGCGACCGTCGATGATCTCCGAGCGTGAGCCCAGACCACCGTCGAACGCGAGCACGCGCGCGAGCAGGTCGGCCATCTCCTGCGAAGCAGCGGTGAGGATGTAAACGGGAACGCCCGCATCCTGGTGGGCGTAGGCGCGCTCGAGCATCTGCGGGTAAAGCCGAGGCAGCACCCCCGAGAGCACTCGCGGCGTGAGACGCTCCAGGTCGCGCACGCGCACGCCGGCGATCATCTCCCCCACTCGCCTGCGCACGTCATCAGCACGATCGTCGGTAGAGCCACGCAGACGGAAGCGCAGGTTTTCGTAGAGGTCGTGAGCAAGGCGCCCACGCGAGATCATCCCCGTCTCGTAGGCGGCGCGGGCGAAGAACACACCCGACGAGCCCGCCATCAGCGTCTTATCGAGGTCGAAGAACGCCGCGGCGCGCGGCCGACCATTCGGCGATCCGCCCGCGTCGGCGCTCAGGGACATCTCAGACCTTGAGAATTACCGCGTCGCCCTGCCCTCCGCCGGAGCAGATAGCAGCGCAACCGTAACCGCCGCCACGGCGACGCAGCTCGTGGACAAGGCTGCCGAGGATGCGCGCGCCAGAGGCGCCGATGGGATGACCGAGAGCGACAGCGCCACCGTTGACGTTGACCCGGTTCTCGTCGATGCCGAGCATACGGATGGAGTTGAGCGTGACAGAAGCGAACGCCTCGTTGATCTCCCAAAGGTCGATATCGCCCGGCTGCAGGCCGGCCTTCTCAAGCGCCTTCTTGGCGGCACTGGCAGGCGTGGTTGCAAGGTAGGCGAAGTCGTTGGCACTCTGCGCATGAGCGACGATCTCGGCGAGTGCCTCCTTGCCGTTGGCGGTGGCCCACTCCTCGGAGGCGAGCACCAGCGCGCCGCCACCGTCGTTGACGCCAGGCGAGTTGCCGGCGGTATGCGAGCCCTCCTTGCCGACAAGGCCAGGCAAGGAGGCAAGCTTCTCAAGCGATGTGTCGCGGCGCGGCCCCTCATCGATCTCCACGACCGTGTCGCCCTTGCGCCCCTTAACGGTGACGGAGACGATCTCCTCGGACATGCGCCCCTCGTCGGTGGCCTTCAGCGCGAGCTCGTGTGAGCGCAGCGCCCAACGGTCGAGGTCTGCGCGGGTCATCTCCAGCTCGTCTCCGACTTCGGTGGCCTCGACGAACATCTGCTTGCCGGAGAACGGATTGGTGAGGCCATCATGGACCATCGCGTCGAGCATCTTGGCGTCGCCCATGCGATAGCCAAAGCGCGCCTGCGGGAGTAGATAGGGCGCCTTGGACATCGACTCCATGCCACCACCAACGCCGACGTTCATGTCGCCAGCACGGATCGCCTGGTCGATGATCACCGACGCGCGCAGGCCCGACGCACAGACCTTGTTGATGGTCTCTGAGGAGACCTCCTTGGGGATGCCCGCCTTGATCTGAGCTTGACGAGAAGGAATCTGCCCCTGGCCGGCCTGGAGCACCTGGCCCATGACCACGTGCTCGACCTGCTCGGGCTCAACGCCTGCGCGCTCCAGCGCAGCGCTGATTGCCAGCCCTCCGAGCTCGGTGGCGTCCAGCGTAGACAGGCTGCCGCCCATCTTGCCAATGGGGGTGCGGGCGCTGCCGAGGATCACTGTCTTGGGCATGGAAGCGGGTCTTCTCCTAAGGTCGCTGAGTGGGACGGGAGAGCGAGAATGGTAGTGGACCTCTGTTCGATTCCCGGCTCGGCGATGCGGAGCGACCACGGTCGGATCACGCTCGCTCCGCTCCAGTCACCTCGCGCCGACGAATCGTTCACAGGCTGGATATCGTGCCGACGCATGCAGATATCCGCGATTGCCCAACCAACTAGAACAATCGA
>Ga0302308_10001635_pt1 | contig 18214 bp, 14 predicted proteins | sample III_Palsa_E3_3_FD_200531 | JGI IMG/M metagenome (GOLD analysis project Ga0302308, IMG submission 200531) | Peat permafrost microbial communities from Stordalen Mire near Abisko, Sweden - III_Palsa_E3_3 | ecosystem: Environmental > Terrestrial > Soil > Palsa > Peat permafrost | place: Sweden... | reverse complement strand
CCTTGGAATCATGGCGGGACGGGTTCGACCACCCGAATATTTTCGCTATTGCCCTGGGTGCCATCGCGAAAGCCTGAAACGATATGGGGAATGCTATTGGCACCGCGCACATCAAATAGCGGGGGTAGAGATATGTCCCACTCATCTCCTCTGGCTGGAATCCAGTTCAGTTCGTCGCAGAAACCGTTCGCATCGACACCCCTTTCTTCCGTCCCTTTCTGAAGACTGCGCGCTGCCGGGGCGACCAATCAGATCAGGCGATGCCATAGGGGAGGCCTGCATCCGGATCGCCTCTGCCGCTCACTGGCTCTTGAATCAGGAGAATCTGGATTGCGATACCGCCGCCTTCAGGGCGCAATACGTTGAAAGGCTGCGGAGACTGGATTTGGTAACTGATAGGGGAAGTGTCCGGCAACGGGAACTGAGATCCCGAATGTTGGCGCAATACGATTCGGATTTTTTGCTGCGATTGCAATGCCCTCTGAAGGCAACCCTTGAGGACGACTGGCTGTCGCGGCTTTTACGATCTCCTCGTAAAATTCAATCCCCGATCCGCCATCTCGTGTTCATGGATTTCCTGAAAGAAACACCAGAATCACTTTTTCAAGAAACGGTCCAAACTGACTCGTCCTTCCATCCCCTCCGGAAACGGCGAATCGAACGGGGATATCTATGGAAGGAAATCCTGATCAAACTCTGGGCCGATCCCTCCTATAGCCTCCGGGAGATCGGGCGACAGCTAGACGTTGATCCGCTGACGGTGAAGCGTCATGCCGCCACGCTGAGATTGCCGTTTCCGCGCCGGGGGAAACGAGAGACCACTGGGGATCCTAACCAATTACGCTTAGGCTTGCGAACGCGGCCTTCCAAATCAATTCACCACCAGCGAAGACTCTGGATACGCGCTTTGCGCCAGTTCCGTTCTAAAGGCATTACAGCTTGTCGGCATTCCCATCCTGCGTTGTATGCGTGGCTCTATCGACATGATCGAAACTGGCTCAAGTTGCATCAGGGCAAACGAAAGCTCGCTTGTCCGACGCCATCGGTCGATTGGGGGAAGCGCGATGCCCAGTTGCTTCATAATCTCCGGCTCTTACCACAAGAATCGACTGCTACTCGCCGAACCGTCGCGCAGCTAGCCATAGCGTTAGACGCTAGGGCATGGGTACAAAAGCACCCGGATAAATTGCCCCGAACGATACGAGCGCTCCTCCGCCTGAGTGAAAGCAGAGAAGCTTTTGCCATTCGGCGGATTCGAATGGTTCACCAACGTCTGGGAACAGCCCTCGGCACGCTGCCTCGCTGGCGATTTATCAGGCTGGCGGGACTTCGCCCTGATCTGGTGCAAAACCGACGCATTCAAGAGGAAATGGCTCAGATCCTTCAAAAAGCTTCATGAAAAGAAACCGTCTGCATATTTCCCGTTGGCCGTTCCCGCAAGGAGAGAGCGTAACATTGAGCTGGATCGAGTCACCCCTACAGGTCGATGCTCAGAAAAAATCGAAGGTTTGGTTCCGCAGATCCAATGGAGAACATGAACCAATGGAATTACCTTGGGGCATGCTACCGCAATGGCGTCTCGGACAACACTATTTCAACGGAGCGGATCAGCGGCGATGTCATGGTCGTCAGGTCCAATTGCAAATTCCGCCCGTAGTGGCCCCGGCGATCATGAGCGGGAAGAGCTCCCTGCCCGATGCATTGAGAGCGATCTTGCCGGAATGCGCCGGAGAGGAGCGATGCTTCGTCTTCTTCAATGCCGATCGCAAAATCGTACTGCCGGTCATAGAAGCCGTTCGCGCTTTATTAACACCCACTCGTTTTCTTGCCGCAGGTATCCTTCATCCCAGCTATTTCGAGCGAGTTCTGGAGAATAGCGAGCACCTTCCGGAGGAGAAATTGCTTAAGCTTTCCTTCACTTCAGAAATTCCCCCTGCAGGAATGAAAGCACTGGTGATCCGCCATATCGCTCGACTGTTGTATGACTCCTCGTTCAAAGAGGCCTGGGAATCGCTTTATTTCAATCAACAGATGATTGGGGGCGCACAGAGCCCGCACCTCCAATTTACCTTTCCCATCTTGGGTTCGGATTGGATGGTTCGCGCAGTTTCGATTGGAGATGTGACGTTTATTTACGAACTCTTGTCGGTGTTACCGCTCTCTCCGCTTCCCTTTGAGATGATCGAGGTTATTCATCCGAGCTTTAAAAAAAGACGTATTCCTGCAACCACTCCATCGGGAGAGAGAATTCAACAAAGGGATTCCGGCAAAACAGTTTTGAAAGCATCGTCCTCTCCTCCCCTCTCTTCCGGCACCCCAAAACAGATCGGGGGCGGCCGCTGGGTTTTACGAAGCAAGAAGGATCTATGGGTGAGACGCTTGTGCAAGGAGATTTCAGAAGGGGAGCCATCCGGAATTGACGAAAAAGATTCGACCGGTGAACAAACTCGTGAAAAACCAGCACCTAACTCCCAAGAAATCTCTTTTGGAGATATTGACAGCAATGGAGGCACCCATCCTCTGGGCGAGTTTTCGCCAGGAGAAGGCGATTATTTCCAAGTAGACCCCGATGACGGTCTCGATAAATTTTCGGAGACCGTTCGTTCACTGCAGCTGGGACATCCAGAAATCTTCGTTGAATGGAAGATCCGTGCGGTGGATTCACGAGATCGGTGCTTCTCGGGCGTGAAGAATGTGCTTCGCAAGTATGCTTTAGTACAACTTCTTTGGAGTATTGCCGACAGTTGCTGGATCATCGAATTCGGCCGACCGGACGGTCATTACATTTCGACACTCTTGATGGCACCGCCCTTGGGAACACCTTGGGTTCAGGGCGAAGCTCTGGTGCGGGAGTTAATTGCGACGGCTGTGACAGCTCAAGGACAATGGAATGGGATGTTTGCCGCCGAGGTTCAAAAGGAAAAAGGGGTGTGCCTCTTTTTGCTGCGCCATGGACCTGCATCCTCAGCAAGTTTGGGGCAACGCCTTTACACAACCGCTAGATGGCTCAGGAAAGTGGCTGATTCCGGCGAAACCTATCAGGCTCAAAGCGGTTGCAAACCGTTTGTAAAAGTCGCAAACCCCTTTGTAAGGTCGCAAACCTAATTGTCAGTTCACAGGGGGGCGCAGACATGCGCCGCCTTTATTCGACCGTCACGCTCTTGGCCAAATTGCGGGGCTTATCCACGTCGCGGCCCAGCAGGACCGCGGTGTGGTAGGCGAAGAGCTGGAGCGGGATCGTCGCCAGAATCGGCTGGAGGAATTCGGGCGCCTTGGGAATGAAGAGGACGTCGTCGGCCATTTTGCCGATTTCGGTATCCCCCTCGGTGGCGACGGCGATGACCTGGCCGTTGCGGGCCTTCACCTCCTGGAGGTTGCTGACGTTCTTGTCGTAGACGCCGTCCTGCGGGGCGATGATCACGGTGGGGGTCGCCTCGTCGATCAGCGCGATGATGCCGTGCTTCAACTCGGCGGCGGGATGGCCCTCGGCGCGGATGTAGGTGATCTCCTTCATCTTGAGCGCGCCTTCGAGCGCCACCGGGAGGTGATGGAGGCGCCCCAGGAAGATCATGCTCTGCGCCTTGTAGTATTTCTCGGCGACGCTCCGGATGTGGGCGTTCGAGGCGAGGGTCTGCTCGACCAGCTCAGGAAGCCGCTCGATCCAATCGATCATCTCGCGGCCTTGGCCCGCGGAGAGATAGCGCATCCGACCCAGCAGGAGGGCGAGGAGGGAGAAGATCAGGGCCTGGCTGGTGAATGATTTCGTCGCCGCCACCCCGATCTCCGGCCCGGCGTGCATGTAGACGCCGCCGTCGCTCTCGCGGGCGATGGTGCTGCCGACCCGGTTGCAGACGCCGAGGACGCGGAAACCCTTGCGCCGCGCCTCGCGGAGCGCGCCGAGGGTGTCGGCGGTCTCGCCCGACTGGCTCACCGCAAAGACCAGCGTCCGCTGGTCCATCGGGGTGTTGCGGTAGCGGAACTCGCTGGCGAAATCGACCTCGACCGGCAGGTGGGCGAGCGATTCAACCGCAGCTCCTCGGGGGTCATGCCCAGGCCGCCGAGCTTGGCGGTCGCCTCCTCGGCGTCGAGCCGCCCGCGGAAGGCGTCGCGGAGCGCCTGCGGCTGCTCGTAGATCTCCTTCAGCATGTAGTGGGGGAAGGTCCCCAGCTCGGAGACGGCCTCCGAATATTCGACGTCGCTGATCTTGAACCCGGCGTCGGCGCGGGTGATCGAGCTGATCTGGAAAGCCTCCGGGGTGAGGGTGGCGACGTCCCCGTCGTTGAGATAGACCACCTGCCCCGCATGGCCGCCGATCGCGGTGATGTCGCTGCTGAAGAAATGGCCGCCCTTGCCGATGCCGAGAATCAAGGGGCTGCCGCGCCGCGCGCCGACCAGGAAATTGGGATGGTCCTGGTGGAGGACGGCGATGCCATAGGTGCCGTTAACCTCGCGGAGGGCGGCCTTCACCGCCTGGACCAGCCGGGAGGAATCGACTCCGGCCAACTGGTCATAATGGTGGCCGATCAGGTGGGCCAGGACCTCGGTGTCGGTCTCCGATTTGAAGACGTGCCCGGAGGCGAGGAGCTTCTGCTTGAGGATCTGGTAGTTCTCGATCACCCCGTTGTGGACCAGGGCCAGCTTGCCCGATTGATCGACGTGGGGGTGGGCGTTGGCGTCGCTGGGCGCGCCGTGGGTGGCCCAGCGGGTGTGGCTGATGCCGATCCGGCCGGTCATGGGGTGGTCCTGGAGGAAGTCGGCCAGGGTCTGGATCCGCCCCTTCTTCTTGATCACCTCGAGGCCCGCGCCGTTGATGGTGGCGATCCCGCTCGAATCGTAACCCCGATACTCCAGACGGCGCAACCCGTCGAGGAGCAGCGGTTGTGCTTCCTTCTCACCGAGATACGCGACGATGCCACACATTTTATTTGTTGTAGCGGTTGCTGTGTTCTAAGGTCAAGGCACTATGGATTTATCGCCCGGGTCGGTCGTCTCCTCACGCGATGTTCTCTCGATTGTCATGGGCGGCGGGGCCGGGACCCGGCTTTTTCCCCTGACCAAGGACCGCTCCAAGCCCGCCGTCCCGCTGGCGGGAAAATATCGGCTGGTCGATATCCCGATCAGCCTCTGCATCAATTCGGGCTTTCGCCGCATCTTCCTCCTCACCCAGTTCAACAGCAGCTCGCTGCATCGGCACATCCAGCAGAGCTACCGCTTCGACGACTACTCCGGGGGCTTCGTCGAGATCATGGCCGCCCAGCAGACGCCGAAGAGCAACGCCTGGTACCAGGGGACCGCCGACGCCGTCCGGCAGAACCTCAAGCACTTCGACAGCCACGATCACCAGCTCATCCTGATCCTCTCCGGCGACCAGCTCTACCGGATGGACTTCCGCGGCTTGGTCGAGCAGCACCTCCGCTCCGGCGCCGATGTCACCGTCGCGACGATCCCGGTCGGGCAGGCCGATGCCAAAGGCTTCGGCATCATGCAGATCGACGAGGCGAAGAAGATCACCCGCTTCGTCGAAAAGCCGAAGGAACAGGCCGTCCTCGACAGCCTCCGCCTCGACGAGCGTTTCTCCTCCCAGCTCGGCCTGCCGGCCCACGAGCCCCATTACCTCGCCTCGATGGGCATCTACGTCTTCAACCGCAAGGTGCTCAAGGCCGCCCTCTCCGGCATCGAGCCCGACTTCGGCAAGGACATCATCCCCACCCTGATTGAGACCCACCAGGTCAACGCCTACCTCTATCAGGGCTATTGGGAGGATATCGGCACGATCAAGGCCTTCTTCGAGGCCAACCTCGACATCTGCAACGAGATGCCGAAGTTCAACTTCTACGACTCGATCGCCCCGATCTACACCCACGCCCGCTACCTCCCCTCCTCGAAGGTCTCCAACAGCCAGATCGAGAAAGTCGTCATCGCCGACGGCTCGATCATCATGGACTCGAAGATCGAGCGTGCGATCATCGGCGTCCGCTGCCGCATCCACAGCGGCTCGATGATCAAGGACACCATCCTGATGGGCCAGGACAGCTACGAGAGCGACGCCGAAGCCCAGGAGGCCGAAAAACGGGGCCTCCCCCGGATGGGCATCGGCCACAACGCCCACATCGAGCGGACCATCGTCGACAAGAACGCCCGGATCGGCAACGACGTCCGGATCAGCCCCCATGGCAAGGCCGCCAACCTCGACGGGGACAACTACTACATCCGCGACGGCATCGTCGTCATCCCGAAGGGGGCCGTCATCCCCCACGGCACGGTCATCTAGCCCGGGAGCCGCCCGGGGAAGGAAACGAGAAACGGCGCATGAGCGGCACCCCCCACCCGCCCCACGCCGTCCTTCCCGCCCGTTGCGCCGGGGTCTGCTACCCGGCCGATCCGGAAGCCTGCCTCGATTATTTCCGCAAGTTCTTCGACCAGCCCGGCGCGGCAGCCTGGGAGGCCGATGCCGAGGCGGCCTTGAAACCCCATCGCGGCATCATCGCCCCCCACATCGACTTCCGGGTCAGCAGCAAGGCCTATAGCCACGCCTTCGCCCCCTGGCTGCGCCGTCCCGCCGCCGATCTCTACCTGATCCTCGGCGTCGGCCACCGGGCGCGGCGCGAATGGAGCCTCGACCGCCGCGACTACATCACCCCGCTGGGGCGCGTCCCGGTCGAGCCCTCCCTCCTCGCCGAGATCGCCCGGAGCTGCCCCTTTCCGCTCGACGATCCCTCCGCCCATCAGGGCGAGCATTCGATCGAGTTCCCCCTCGTCCTCCTGCAGGCCCTCCGCCGCCTGCGCGGCATTGAGCGCCCCTTCTCCTACATTCCCGTCCTCTGCGGCGGGATGTTCCGCGACGTCGCCGCCGGCCAGCCCCCCGGCCCCGATTCCCCGCTGGAACAGCTCGCCGCCGCCCTCCGCCCCCTCCTGAATCGCTGCGGATCGAACCTCCAGATCATCGTCAGCATCGACGGCTGCCACATCGGCCCCCGCTTCGACCACCCCTTCCAGGTCGACAAGGCCCGCCTCCGCGCCACCGCCGCCTGGGAAGAGACCCTCTGGCAGCAGGTCGAAGGGCGGAATATGGAAGGCTTCTTCTCCCACCTGGGGAAAGACGGCAACGCCCGCTACTTCGACGGCGTCGGGGCCCTCGCCCTCGCCCTGCGCCTCCTGGGCGACGATTTCCACCTTCGCCGCACCCACTACGAACAATGGTTCGACTCGAGCGACACCAGCGCCGTCACCTTCACCAGCGGCATCTTGGAATAACTCCACATCCGAATAGCCCTTAATCCCTCTCATGGCCCTCAGCGAATTCCATTACTTCAGCGAAGCCCTCGGCAAACAAACCGCCGCCAACATCATCCTCCCGCAAGGCAAGGGCAAAGGCCCCTTCCCCGTCCTCTACCTCCTCCACGGCCTCTCCGATGACCACACCATGTGGAGCCGCCGCACTAATGTGGAACGTTACGTCGCCGATCTCCCGCTGATTGTCGTCATGCCGGATGGCGGACGCGGCTTCTACTGCGACGCCCCGGAGGGCTTCGCCTATGAGACCGCCATCGCCCGCGACCTGATCGGTTATATCGACACGGTTTTCCAGACCCAGGCAACCCGCGCCGGCCGCTGCATCAGCGGCCTCTCGATGGGTGGCTACGGCGCGGTCAAGCTGGCGCTCCGTTTCCCCGAGCTCTTCGTCTCCGCCCACAGCCACTCCGGAGCGGTCGATTTCGCCCACGGCTTCTGGCGGGACAGCCCCGAATTCCGCCGCATCGTCGGCCCGGAGGCCGTCGGCGGCCCGCACGACCTCTATCGCCTCGCCGAGAACGCCGCTGCCCAGGGCGCCACCTTCCCCTGGCCCGCCCTCCGCCTCGACTGCGGCGCCGACGATTTCCTCATCGAAGACAACCGCTCCTTCCACACCCACCTCGACCAGCTCGCCATCCCCCACGAATACCAGGAACACCCCGGCGCCCACACCTGGGACTATTGGGACCGCCACATCGTCGAGGCGATCGCTTTTCATGCGCGGCATCTGGGATTGAAATCATAAGATAGTCTTATCGGCTCCCCTTTTTTGGGGGAGGCCGCCCCTGGTCCCCATTGGGAGAGATATCCACACGCTTTGCGAAAGCAGTCTCTTGCGATAGCTTAAACGAAACGCTCTATCCCATGAAAAAGCCTCTTCGCTCAATCCCCAAACCTTCCAAAAAGCTTTCTTGGAAAGAAACCGCCAAACAGATGGCCCAGGAAAAAGAATCCTGGAGCGATTTCGACGCCACGCTCTCCGACGGCCTCTTCGACCCCGGCAGGGGTCGCAGAGATTAGCCGGTGGTTGAGCAAAGCGACACCACCGGTATATGATTGAAAGCAGTCTGCGCTCCGAGGCTGATTTCTCTCCCCGATCAACTCTCGCCGGAGCGCAAGGGAAGGAGACGAAGCATAAGTCAGGGGTGTCGCCACGCGCAGGATTGCCTCCCGGCCATGCAAGTTAGTTTCCCCATACGAGTACGTTGCGCTTCGCGCAGGTATTGCCTCCCGGCCATGCAAGTTAGTTTCCCCATACGAGTACGTTGCGCTTCGCGCAGGTATTGCCTCCCGGCCATGCAAGTTAGTTTCCCTATACGAGTACGTTGCGCTTCGCGCAGGTATTGCCTCCCGGCCATGCAAGTTAGTTTCCCTATACGAGTACGTTGCGCTTCGCGCAGGTATTCCATGCTGGCGCCCCGCCTCCCCGCCCGCTAAACCCAACGGATGAGTGATGTTCGTGTCCGTTTCGCCCCTTCTCCCACCGGGCTGCTCCACATTGGTGGCGCCCGTACCGCTTTATTCAATTGGCTCTACGCCCGCCACACCGGCGGCAAGCTGATCCTCCGCATCGAGGACACCGACGCCGCCCGCAACAGCCCCGAGGCAGTCGCCATCATCTTCCAGGGCCTCACCTGGTTGGGACTCAATTGGGACGAGGGCCCGCAGGCCGACGGCACCAGCAAAGGCGACAAGGGCCCCTATTTCCAGAGCCAGCGCCGCGACATCTATCAAAAGTACGTCGCCCAGCTCCTCAGCGCGGGCAAGGCCTACGAGCACGAGGGTGCGGTCAAGTTCAAGACCCCCCGTACCCCCGCCGTCATCCCCGACCTGGTCTGCGGCGAGGTCACCTTCGACCGGACCACCGACCCCGACCTCGTCATCCAGCGCAAGGACGGCTCCCCCGTCTTCCACCTCGTCAACGTCGTCGACGACCTCGAGATGGCGATCACCCACGTCATCCGCGGCGAGGACCACCTCTCCAACACCCCGAAGCACCTCGCCCTCTTCGAGGCCCTCGGCGCCCAGCCGCCCCGCTACGGCCACATTCCGCTGATCCTGAACGTGAACGGCTCCAAGATGAGCAAGCGCGACGAGGGCGCCTCGATCGGCGAATACATCGCCCAGGGCTACCTCCCGGAAGCGGTCCGCAATTATCTCTGCCTGCTCGGCTGGTCGCCGAAGGAAAACCGCGAGGTCATCGACATCGCCGAGGTGGTCGAGAAATTCGACCTCCCCCAGATCAACCGGGCCAACGCCCGCTTCGACCTGAACAAGCTCTTTTGGCTCAACGGCGAATACATGCGGAGCGTCCCCGTCGAGCGGATCGAGCCGCTGGCGATCCAGCTCCTCCGCGAGGCCGGGACCATCGGCGAGACCCATGACGCCGCCTACCTCCGCGCCGCCATCTCGATCGTCCGCGAGAAGGTCAAGCTGGGCAAGGAACTGGCCGATTGGCTCATCCCCTTCTACACCGAGGACTACGCCTTCGACCCCGCCGCCGTCGGCAAGGTCTTCACCGCCGAGGGCTTGGCGAACCTGGAGGAACTGCGCAAGAGCCTCGCCGACGCCGCCGACTTCGGCGCCGCCGCGCTGGAGGAGCGCTTCAAGACCCTCGCCGCCACCCACGGCAAGAAGATCGGCGCCTACATCCATCCCGTCCGCCTCGCCGTCTCCGGCCGCTCCGTCGGCCCCAGCCTCTACCACCTCCTCGAGGTCCTGGGGAAGGGCCGCGTCCTCGCCCGCACCGACCGGGCGCTGGAAAAATTCCGGAAATAGGCGAAGCTATGGAACGCATGACCTGGGCCAATCGGATCACCATCGGCCGGATCCTCCTCATCCCGGTCTTCCTGGGCGTCCTCCTTTACTATGCCAAGACCGACCGCGCCTGGGAACCCGACGAGCGGCTCCGCCTCGCCGCCTTCGCGATCTTCCTGATCGCCGCGATCTCGGACGGCGTCGACGGCTACCTCGCCCGCCATTGGAACCAGCGGACCCGGCTCGGCACCCTCCTCGATCCGATCGCCGACAAGCTGCTGGTCTTCACCGCCCTCATCGTCCTCGGAATGGTCCACTTCCGGACCCTGCCCGAATTCCCCCTCTGGTTCTCGCTCCTGGTGATCAGCCGGGACGTCCTCCTGGCGGGCGGCGCGCTCCTCCTCCACTACCTCCACCACCACGTCGAGGTCCGGCCCCACTGGACCGGCAAGGTCTCCACCTGCTTCGTCTTCGCCGCCATCTGCGCCGCCCTCCTCAAGCTGGGCTGGACCGAATATCTCTGCTGGATCGGCGGCCTCTTCACCTTCGCCAGCGCCATCTTCTATATCCGGGACGGAGCCCGCCAATTCAACGCCAGCGAGCACAGCCGCCCGTTATCCAAATGACCCATACCGTCGCCATTGTCGGCCGCCCCAACGTCGGCAAATCGGCCCTCTTCAACCGCCTCACCGGCAAGGAAATCTCCCTGGTCCACGACCAGCCCGGCGTCACCCGGGATCGCATTTCCCACACCTGCCGCTTCGACGGCCACGCCTTCGAGCTCCTCGACACCGGCGGCATCGGCCTGGTGGACGAGCAGGGCTTCTCCGCCGCCATCGCCCAGGAAGTCGAGATCGCCCTGGCCAGCGCCTCGGACATCCTCTTCGTCGTCGACGGCCGTGACGGCCTCACCCCGCTCGACGAGGAGATCGGCCGCAAGCTCCGCAAGCATGCGGATGGTAAGCAGCGCCGGGTCATCGTCGTCGTCAACAAACTCGACGTGCCGAAGCTCGACGGCATCCTCGACGAGTTCCACCAATTCGGCATCGGCGAGATGGTGGCGATCTCCTCCGCCCACGGGCGCGGCATCGACGACCTCCTCGACATGCTGACCACCCCCTGGAGCCGCGACGGCGGCCAGGTCCCCGAAGGCGAAACCCCGCTCGATCCCCCCATCCGCCTCTCCTTCCTCGGCCGCCCCAACGTCGGCAAGTCATCCCTGGTCAACGCCCTCCTCGAAGACAGCCGCACCATCGTCAGCCCCATCGCCGGGACCACCCGCGACGCGGTCGACGTCCCCTTCACCTGGAAGGGCCGCGCCTTCACCCTGATCGATACCGCCGGCATGCGCCAGAAGCGGAAGGTCCACGATCCCCTCGAGGCGAAGATGACCGGCCGGAGCGCCCACACCATCAACCGCGCCAACGTCTGCGTCCTCGTCCTCGACGCCATGGACGGCGTCCACATGCAGGACAAGAAGATCGGCGGCCTGATCCACGAGGCGGTCCGCCCCTGCCTGATCGTCATCAACAAATGGGACCTGGTCCGCGAACAGGGCGACGCCTCCAAGAAAAAGGAGCAGGAATACCTCGATGCCATCCGCAACGACCTCTTCTTCCTCGAATACGCCCCCGTCATCTTCGGCAGCGCCAAGACCGGCGAGCGGGTCGATCACATCCTCCGCGCCGTCGAGAAGATCGAGCTGAACCGCCGCCGCAAGATCGGCACCGCCGCCCTCAACGACTTCCTGCAGAAGGCCCAGGAGCGGCAGTCGCCCCCGCTGGTCAACAACCGCCGCTTCAAGATCTACTACGCCACCCACCAAATCGACGAGGCCCACCCCCAGCCGACCCCCACCCTGGTCTGCTTCATCAACAGTCGGAAGCTGCTGGTGCCGAATTACCAACGCTATCTGGAACTGCAGCTCCGCGAGACCTTCCAGCTCGAGGGGTGCCCGGTCCGCTGGATCTGGCGCGAAAAAGACTCTCTCGACGCCGAGGCCAAAATGTCGAAAATCATCGGAAAGCAATCCGGCAAATCGGAAAGCGCGGTCAGCCGCACCATCCGTCCCCGCCGTTACGAAGGCAAAGCGAAACCCACCCACACCGAGGAATCCCAATGACCACCCCCGCTCCCAAGAAATATTATTACGCCGACGCCGAGGGCCAGCCCGCCGGTCCCCACACCCCCGAGATCCTGCGCGAACTCCGCCACAAGGAAATCCTCAGCGACGAAACCTGGGTGATCGAGGTCGGCGGCACCGAGTGGATCGCCTACCACACCCTCGGCGCCTCCGTCACCGTCCCGCCGGTCCCGCCCGAGACCAAGCGGAGCACCGTCATCTACCGGCGGCTGATCACCTTCGTGATCTTTTTCCTCCTCTTCGGCCTCCTCTTCCTGGCCGGCACCCTTGCCGCCGCCGGCGCCTTCACCCTCCATCAGGCGGGCACGCCGATCACCGTCGACGCCCTCCAGCAAAACGCCCAGACGCTGGTCTGGCAAAACGGCGCCCCCACCCAGAACGGCTACATATTCCTCGGCGGCTCCCTCTTCGCCGCCCTGATCGTCGCCGGCCTGCTCGGCTTCACCAACGCCCTCCCCTGGTGCCGCCAACCCTCCCAGCGGTTGGCGAAGCGATAATCAGGGATTGCCACCGCGAAGCGTGCGCGGGTCTCTCCTTTCGTGGTCGCCTCGACCACCATCGGGGGATCTAAGGGGGGCATGGCCCCCTTACATCGCACAAGCTGCCCCCGTGCATCCCGGCCCGCCCATAGCCAGCGCGTTCGATCTGCTCTTGATACGCGCCACCTGAATGCCTGCGCGATAGCGCACGTAGTTCCCAGGGGAAACTAATTCGCATGGCCGGGAGGCAAACCCAGGAGCCCGCTCTCCCGCGCTCCTCGCGTCCGCGTGGTAGAATAGACCCAGACTCGGCGACCATCCCCCCCTCCGAAGCCGGAACCAGAGGCGCAAAATCGTTTCCATTCCAATGCAAGACGCTCCAGCCACAGACAGAGTGCCTTTTTTTCAACCAGCAGCCGTCCGCAACGCCTCAAGCTCCGCCAAAGTCATGGCCCGAATCATTGCGGCAAAATCGATCGAAGGCTCCCACCCGAGGCGGGCGCGGGCCTTGGCGGGGTTGCCGACCAGGCGGTCGGGTTCGCTGGGGCGGAGGAGATCGGGATTGACGGTGACATGAGTCTCCCAGTCGAGGCCGACGGCCTCGAAGGCGGCGGCGGCCAATTCCCGGATGGTGTGGGTGGCCCCGGTAGCGAAGACGTAGTCGCCCGCCTCCGGCTGCTGGAGAGTGAGCCACATGCCCCGGACGTAATCGGGGGCATAGCCCCAGTCGCGCCGGGCGTCGAGGTTGCCGAGCGGGAGCTTGTCCTGGAAGCCGAGCTTGATCGCGGCGGCGGCGCGACAGACTTTCCGGGTGACGAAGTTCTCCCCGCGCCGGGGCGACTCGTGGTTGTACATGATCCCGTTGCAGGCATAGAGGCCGAACGAATCGCGGTAGACCCGGACGAGCTGGGTGGCGAAGGCCTTGGCGCAGCCATAGGGGGAGCTGGGGAGGAAGGCGGTCCGCTCGTCCTGCGGAGTGAGCTCCGGCCGCCCGAAGACCTCGCTGGAGGAGGCGTGGTAGAGCCGGGGCCGAACGGGCAGGTCGCGGACGATCTCGAGGAGCCGGAGGGTGCCGATGGCGGTCTGGTCGCAGGTCGATTCGGGGATTTCGAAGCTGAGGCCGACATGGCTCTGGCCCGCCAGGTGGTAGATCTCGTCCGGCGCGATCCGGAGCAGGAGGCGGCGGAGCGGAGTGGGATCGTCGAGATCGGCGTAGTGGAGGAAGAGCCGCCGGTTGTAGACTTCGGGATCGCGGTGGAGGTGGGCCAGGCGGGAGCGCTCCAGGGTGCTGGTGCGGCGGACGACGCCGTGGACCTCATAGCCCTTTTCCAGCAGGAGCTCGCTCAGGTAGGAGCCGTCCTGGCCGGTGACGCCGGTGATGAGAGCCCGGGGCATAGGCATGGGAATGGCTGGGCGCGGACAGGCCGCGCTCAACGCTCCCCGACGGCTTCGACCTTGCCGGAGAGCTGGTTGCGGAGCCGCTCGAGATCCGCATCGACCATCAATTGGGTCAGCTCGTGGAATTTGACCTTCGGTTCCCAGCCGAGCTTCTGCTTCGCCTTGGAGGCGTCGCCGATGAGGAGCTCGACCTCGGCGGGACGGAAGTAGCGGGGATCGATCTCGACATGCTTTTCCCAGGAGAGCCCGGCATGGGCGAAGGCAACCTCGAGGAACTCGCGGACGGTGTGGGTCTCGCCGGTGGCGATGACGTAGTCGTCGGGCTGATCCTGCTGGAGCATCAGCCACATCGCCTCGACGTATTCCTTGGCATAGCCCCAGTCCCGCTTGGCGTCGAGATTGCCGAGGAAGAGCTTGTCCTGGAGACCGAGCTTGATCGCGGCGACGGCGCGGGTGATCTTGCGGGTGACGAAGGTCTCGCCCCGGCGCGGCGATTCGTGGTTGAAGAGGATGCCGTTGCTGGCATGGAGGCCGTAGGACTCGCGGTAGTTCACCGTCAGCCAGTAGGAGAAGACCTTGGCGCAGCCGTAGGGGCTGCGGGGATAGAAGGGGGTGGTCTCCTTCTGCGGGACTTCCTGGACCAGGCCGTACATCTCGCTGGAGGAGGCCTGGTAGAAGCGGGGCTTGATGCCGGCCTCGCGGATCGCCTCGAGCAGGCGGACAGTGCCGGAGCCGGTGATGTCGGCAGTGTATTCGGGAGTGTCGAAGCTGACCCGGACGTGGCTCTGGGCGGCCAGGTTGTAGATTTCTTCGGGAGCGATCTTGGTCAGCAGGCGGGCGAGGGAGCTGGCGTCGCTGAGGTCGCCGTAGTGAAGCTGCAGATGGTTGCTGTTCTGGTGGGGGTCGGTGTAGATTCCCTCGAGCCGGGAGGTATTAAAAGTGCTGGCCCGCCGGATCAGGCCGTGGACCTCATAGCCCTTCGCCAACAGCAGTTCCGCCAAGTACGACCCGTCCTGCCCGGTGATGCCGGTAATAAATGCTTTCTTCATCTGGAAGCGGGGAGTTTGTTCGGGAAGAGGCCGTTGCACAAGCCGTTTTCGGATCAGGGCCAATCTGCATTCAGTCCGTACACCCTGGAGCCTGTCCACAGCGCGGCACCGCCAGATCGCGATTGTCTTTCCGGGATTTTGGCCTTTAAGTCCAAGGGCATGAGCGACGTCACCCTCGGGGCCTTGGCGAAGCGGCTCACCTCCACCGGCGTCTTCTGGACCAGCCTGGTCACCGTCCTGCGGACCGCCGGATTCGTCCTCGTTCTCCCCTTGGTCTTGAAGCGGCTGCCCACCGCGGAAGTCGGCCTCTGGTATGTCTACATGGGAATCGCGACGTTGTGCAGTATGATCGAATTGGGATTCGCCCCCGTCATCTCCCGCTTCGCCAGCTATTACATGGCGGGATTTCGGGAGCTGCCCGGCTTGGGGGCCTTCAGTCCCAGCCGGCAGGAGGAGGGCATTCATCGGGCCGGCATCGCCGGCCTGGTGCGGATGGCGGACCGCCTCTATCGCGTTTTCGCCCTGGTCATCTTTCTGGCCATGGGCCTGGGAGGATATCTCTGGTTGCGGCACACCTATGGCGCCGCTTTTTCCCAGCCGCGCAATCAGATCGCCTTTTGGATCTATACCTTCGGCACCGCCTGGTCGATGGTGGGGTTTTTCTGGACCGGCCTCCTCTTCGGCATCAACCGGGTGCAGGATTTTCAAAAGGCGACTCTGGGAGGCATCGCTCTCAACTATCTTATCATCCTGCTGGGTCTCCTGGTGCACTGGGATATCTTCGGGTTGGTCCTGGGGCAGATCGGCATGAACTTCTGCCAGCGGTTGCGATCGCGCGCCCTCTTCCTGCAGCATTGCCCGATCGATCGGCAGGAAGTCCCGCTGCCGATCCAATGGCGCCACCTCTGGCCGATGACCTGGCGCGGCGGCCTGATGGGGTTGGGCATGTATCTCGCATCGGCCTCCGCCGCGATCTTGATTTGCGGGCAGCTTTTCGGATTGGAAACCACCGCCCGTTACGCCTTGAGCGTCCAGTTGGCCGCCATGGCTTACGGTTTGGCTAATACCTGGGTGTTGGTGAAGTACCCCGTTATTTCCACCCTTTACGTGCAGGGACGGCTGGCCGAGATCCGCAAGCTCGCCGCGGAACGGTTGGCCCTGCAAACCCTCTCCTATGCCGTGCTCTGCATCGTCGCGTGGGCCTGGGCGCCGCTCTTCCTCCGCCTCTTGGGGACCCGGACCAACTTCCTCGAACCCCGGCTGCTTGCCCTCGTCCTGGCGGTGGGCGCGGTCGATCTCTTCGTCAATGCCGTCGCCTCCATCGTGCAAAGCGGCAACCAATTTCCCTTCGTGAAATCGAAGCTCCTCAACGGGGCGCTGGCCCTGGTCCTGGCCTGGGGGTTGGGAAAATGGCTGGGGCTGGGGGCGATGATCTGCGCACCGCTTCTGGCCCAATGTCTCTACAACGGATGGTTCGTCTGCCTCTGGTGCTGGCGGGATCTTCATCGGTCCGCGCCCCTTTCTTAAAGATTTGTTTTCGGCGGTGGTGGACGGTTAACCTGCTTCATGGGGCAAATGAAATACGGGCGCCAGCTCCTGCCGCTGGCGGGAAAAACCTGGGATGCCCATGCCTCCTAAGGCCCCCGCCAATCTTATTGTCCGGCCCGAGAAACTAGGCGATCTCGTCGTCGCCACCCCCGTCTTCAGGGCCTTCAAGGAAACGTTCCCCGACCAGCCGCTCCACCTTCTGACCGACGATCGGAGCGCGGCAGTGGTCGAGCGCGATCCGCACCTCGACCGGATCATCCGTCTCCCCTGGTACGGCCACCAGTGCAGCCAGCGGCCTTCCTGGAGATCGACCTTCGAAAGCGTGCGGGCATCCGGTCCCTACCAAAGGGCGGCGATCCTCTACCCCAGCGAGGAAGGCTGGAACTGGATCCTGGCCCTCAACCGCGTCCCCCACGTCGCCCAATTGGGGGGGACCTTCAGCGCGCTGCTCCTGGGCCACGCCTGCGTCCTGCGCAAGAACCATGTGGAAGGCCGGCACATGAGCGATCTCTTCCTCTCGGTGGCGGAGAAACTTGGCGCCGTCACTGCGGATAGCTGCCCCCGGCTCTACGTCGGAGAGGAGGAGCGCGCGGCCATCCTCGCCCGTTTCCCCTCCTTGCGGGAGCCGGGCAAGATCTTCGTCCACGCATTCTCCGTCTCCACCGCGCCCAATCTGAGTCCCCGCTCCTACTTCGCCCTCTGCAGCCATCTAGCGGCGGGTGGCCGCCGCGTCTATCTCGTCGGGACGCGTTCCGAGCTGGAAGGGGCTGGCCTGCCGCCCCCGCCCGGAATCTCCACCGAGCTGGTCGGCGCGTTGAACCTGCGGGAATTGATGGCGGCGTGCAGCCAGGCCGACTTGGTGATCGGGGGATCGAGCGGCGTCGTCCATCTCGCCGCCGCGCTCGGCGTGCCGACCCTGGCCCTCCAGTGCCCCCATGCCAACCATCACCTGACCTGGGGACCGCGCGGCCCCTGGAGCAAAACCCTGGCGGTGCCGTCCACGCTCTGCCGCCGGATGGGCGCGGTGACCGGCCCCTGCCAATTTCCAGCCCCCTGCGACATCGCCTTCGGTTTTTCCCCCGAGCAGATCGGGAGCGAGGCCGAACGGCTCATCCTGTCGAGGATTGCGGGAATAAGACCGAACGGCTAGACCAAGTCATGGATCTGGATCGCTTTCGCCTGCCGCTCGGCTGGATCGTAGCCCGAATGCAGGGGGAAGCCGTCCATGTCCCCGCCTCGGACATTCTCCGCTTTCTCGTCGCTACCCCCTGGCGAAAGCGGGGAGGCCGCTTCATCGAATCGGTCGAGGAACAGGACGGCTTTCGCGCGATCCGGTTGCGGGGACACCCGGGAGTCCTCTATTGGCCGAAGGAAATGACGCTGGACGGATTGAAATACGTCCTGGTCGAACAGATTGAGCCGGATCACTGGCACAATTACCTCATTCCCGAGACACGGCTGGAACCCGGCGACGTCGTTGCCGATTGCGGTGCCTCCGAGGGGCTTTTCTCTTTTCTCAACCACCAGCGTTGCCAAAGGGTGGTCGT
>Ga0302308_10001623_pt1 | contig 18264 bp, 22 predicted proteins | sample III_Palsa_E3_3_FD_200531 | JGI IMG/M metagenome (GOLD analysis project Ga0302308, IMG submission 200531) | Peat permafrost microbial communities from Stordalen Mire near Abisko, Sweden - III_Palsa_E3_3 | ecosystem: Environmental > Terrestrial > Soil > Palsa > Peat permafrost | place: Sweden... | reverse complement strand
CGGGCACAAACCTGGTCATGTTGGGTACGCGGGTATAATGGCGCGCAGGGTACCACGGGCCAGCCAGGGCGACCGGATCGGTAATGGTAATTTGATCCTCCAGCGTATTAAGTCGAAATATCTGGCCGCAGCCAAGGCCGCGGTCGCCGCGATCGAGGCCGGCATCACGTCCGCGCCCAGCACCACCTGCGCGATCGACGGCATGCCGCGAGCAGCCTGGTATCCCGCATGCATGAGGTATGGGGTCAGTTTGACGGGGATCTTGGCTTCGGCACGGTGACCTACATACCGGCGTTTCATGATTATACCACACAAGGCGCAGGCATTGCGTTCCTGGGACATATTAAGCAAGACCAATACGACCCGCTCGACGACACCTTCAGCCAGGAATTCCGCCTCACGTCGCCGAATTCGTCGCCGATCAAGTGGGTCGGGGGGGTCTTCTACTACAGCAACCTGCAACACACGATTTTAATGCCAGTCTGGTTTAATGCCAGTCTGGTTTAATGCCAGTCTGGTTTAATGCCAGTCTGGCGGGTGTCGCAGGCCGAGGTGAGTGAACAGAAAAGTCGCACGACGATCAAGGACATCGCAGGTTTCTCGGAAATCACCGTCCCGCTGTTTTCGACATGGAGTCTGACCGGGGGCCTGCGCTACGATTCGACCAAAACCCCGGCCGCTCGAGCAGAGCCAGCAGCAGGTCGAACGACCGGGCGCCCAGCTCGATCGGCTGGTTCAGAACGAACAGCCGCCGCTGAACCAGCGACAGCCGGCATGGGCCGAAGACAAGGTCCGTCATGACGCGCCTGCAGCCGTATGGTTCGGGAGTACGGACGTGAGCGGACGCATGGACTCTCGCCAGATCGCAGTGGAGCAAGCTTAGCCGCAACGCGGCGCCGCCGACAGTGTGAACCGCAACCTCCGCGTCAGGCAACTTCAGATCTCATCAGAGCGACACCGACGCAGGGGCGATTATCGTGTTGCGGCATTCCAGCCTCAGTGCCGCGGCGACAGCGTCGTCGAGACTCCGACCCGCTCCCTCGGCCATCAGCCGCCGGCACCCTTCGGCCGGTAACACACCATCCAGAGACGCGGTGAGCGCGCTATTGAATATCAGCCCCCTCCTGACAGACATATAATTGATAAACCGGCGAATTGCCTCTAAATTACCGCATAACGCTTGTTATGACGCAATCTCTTGTAGACGAGGTCGTCGTGTCGCTGAGACGAGTCATGTTCTTTCGCGGCCGGGGAACGATAAGCCCTGCGCTCTCGACGCTCGCGGGCTGGAGATCTTCATCCCAATACCCGCCTCAAGCTTTCCCTTAGTGATATAGTGGGTACGGAGGGCATCGGTCCGGTCGATCGCTTCCGCCGTATAGCGTATCAACCACGCGCTGCAGTCTCGGTCTCAAGGCCGGCCTCGAGCCGCTTGATACTATCCCGGATCCGGTGCCGCACCGCGTCGCCCGGCATGACGCGCCCCGCGGCCAAGTATTTCTCGCTCATGACCAGGGCCTCGATCCAGTCACGCGGCGGCTGGTAGTTGGCTGATCGTCCATTCCTCGATAATACGGCATCAGCCGCGCGGTTGGAAGACTTCCGTCATTTCTCCTCATATTTGCATCCAAGCTTGCTAATCGACCAAGGTTGCCTTTCCTGCGGCACAAATCCAATGCAAATTCCCGCCAAGACTCACCGCCGTGCCGACCGGCGCCCAAACTTGCCGCTCGACGCCTCCAACCCCAAGGCCGCCGCATGCGACTGCTCCTACCCCTCCTCCTCATCCTAACGTCGACCTTCGCCGCAGCACAAACCACCGACCCCTACATCTGGCTCGAAAACGTCAGCAGCCCGCGCTCGATGGCCTGGGTTCGCGCCCAGGATGCCGGAAGCCTCAAACGCCTCGAAGCCGACCCCCACTACGAGCCCTTTTACAACACCGCGCTGAAACTCGGCCAGGCCGAGGACCGCATCCCAGAACCCTCGCTGATCGGTGCCAAAATCTACAATTTCTGGCAGGACGCCTCCCACGTCCAAGGCATCTGGCGCCGCACCAGCCTTGCCGACTACCGCACCCCAACTCCCCACTGGACCACCGTGCTCGATCTCGACGCTCTTTCCAAACAGGAGCACAAGAATTGGGTGTGGAAAGGCGCCACCTGCTGGTCGCCCCAAGACCGTCTGTGCTTGATCGCCCTCTCCGACGGCGGCGAGGACGCGGTGCTCACCCGCGAATTCGACGTGCAAACCGATCGTTTCGTGGCCGGCGGGTTCACCATTCCGCGCGCCAAATCCGAAGTGGCCTGGGAGAACCACGACACCCTGATCGTCGGCACCGACTGGGGTCCCGGCAGCATGACCGCGTCGGGCTATCCGTTCATCGTAAAACGCCTGCGTCGCGGCCAAACCCTTGCCCAAGCCGTCGAGATCTACCGTGGCAAGCCGGAAGACGTCTCAGTCGAGATCGAAGGCTTGGTCGACGGTCAGGGCAACCACGCTGTAGTGCTCCAGCGCGGCCTCGATTTCTTTCACAGCGAAATCCGCCTGGTCACGCCCACCGGCACCGTGAAACTGAACCTCCCCGAAAAACTCGACCTCGACGGCCTGCTGCAAGACCAACTGATCGCGACGCTGAACGAATCCTTCAAGGCGGGCGTCCAGACCATCCCCTCCGGCAGTCTCGCCGCCCTCGATCTGGCGCACTTGAACGCGGTGCCCAAGCTGATCTTCGCACCCGGACCGCGGCAATCGATCGACGAAGCCGGCACCACCAAGGACCAGGTAATCGCCGCCGTCTACGACAACGTCCGCGGCCGGGCGATGGCATTCGTGCCGAACCCATCCGGCTGGACCGCGCGCACCCTCGATCTGCCGGACAATTCCTCGATCGAACTGGTGGACACCAACGAACGCGACGACCGGGTCTTCGTCGGCGTCACCACCTTCCTCCAACCGAGTGCCCTCTATCTCACCGATCTCGCCACCCAAACCACGCCCGAGATCTTAAAAACCCTTCCAGCCAAATGGGACGCCTCGCACGACGTCGTCGAACAATTCGAAGCAACCTCCAGCGACGGCACCAAAATCCCCTATTTCCTGGTGCACCCCAAGAACATGGCGCTTAACGGCGCCAACCCGACGCTGCTTTATGGCTACGGCGGCTTTCAAGTCAGCATGACCCCCACTTATTCGCCGGTATGGGGCAAGCTTTGGCTCGAAAATGGCGGCGTCTATGCGCTGGCCAATATCCGCGGCGGGGGCGAATTCGGCCCGGCCTGGCACGAAGCCGGCCTCAAAACCCATCGCCAGATCATCTACGACGATTTCACCGCCGTCGCCCGTGATCTAATCGCCCGCAAAGTCACCGACACCCAGCATCTCGGCATCCGCGGCGGCTCCAACGGCGGGCTGCTGATGGGCGTCGAATTCACCCAGCATCCCGAACTATTCCACGCCGTCATCATCGAAGTGCCGCTGCTCGACATGCTGCGATTCGAACAGATCGCCGCCGGAGCCTCATGGGTTGGCGAATACGGCAGCGTCTCGGTGCCCGCGGAGCGCGCGTTTCTGGCCAAAATCTCGCCGTACAACAACCTGCGCGCCGGCGTGGCCTATCCCGAGCCGTTCATCTTCACCACCACCAAAGACGATCGAGTCGGCCCGCAGCACGCCCGCAAATTCGCGGCAAAACTTGAGGCCTTGCATGTGCCCTACCTTTATTACGAGGCAATCGAGGGCGGCCACGCCGCCGGCGCCAACTTGCGCGAGACTGCGCAGGAGCAGGCGCTGGAGTTGACCTATCTGACCGAGAAGCTAGCAAAATAGGCCCGACCTTTCCCGACGATTCTTAACGCTGATCGTTGGCAACCACGCGATATCACATGATCAAATGCCGTTTTTTGAGGTTTTTGCCGTTTGTTTGATCGGGAACGCGTGTTTGTCATAGAGTTGGAATTGACATAACCCCCCATTTAGGTGTGCGATAGCATCAGCAATCGATGTTTTTTCGGCTAGCCTTGCTGCGCCTCCGTTCCGGTCGCCAGAAGTCGCCCAAAGGCCCGGTTGTCAGGAACGCCGCACGTGGTTGTGCGGTCTCATGACGGAGTGACGGATAATGGCTGTTGGTACTGTTAAGTGGTTCAATACGACCAAAGGTTTTGGCTTCATCATGCCGTCTGACGGCGGCAAGGATGTGTTCGTACACATCACCGCGGTTCAGGCAGCGGGCCTTCGGGGCCTGAATGAAGGTCAGAAGGTCAGCTTTGAAGTGGCGATGGAACGCGGCAAGGCCGCGGCCACCAATCTTCGTCTGGCGTGAGACCAATCGCTCACTCTTTGATGATCTCTAGGCGGCGCCACGGCTACGTGGCGTCTGCCCTCAAGTTTCGGGCAATCCCCCGCCCGGAAGGCGTGATCCGTCGCACGGATGCGCTCCCCCTGCCTGCTGGAAGGAATTAAGACGATGGCTATCGGGACCGTGAAGTGGTTCAACACCACGAAGGGTTTTGGCTTTATCATGCCGCAAGACGGTGGCAAGGACGTCTTCGTCCATATCACCGCTGTCCAGGCCGCCGGCCTGCGCGGACTGAATGACGGCCAAAAGGTGAGTTACGAAATCACCATGGAGCGCGGCAAGGCTGCCGCGGTCAACCTTAAGCTCGCCTGAGACCATCGAGCTTCAAGTGCGGGGCTGCCTTCATCGGGGGCGGCCTTTTTTTTGCTTAACGAGTGAAGCAAAAAGGCAAGCATCTTTTTTGAATAAAAGAAACAAAAAACATTTGATGAATCAGTTCGAGCCCAACAGCCGATAGCGGGACTCCAATTGACAAAGTCTTTTTGCTTCTTTTTGTTCACAAAAAGAAGAATCCTTCCTCATCTTGACTCTTAACTTTATTTCCTTTTCTGAACGGCCAGGACACTCAACCACTCCCGCGCCTGCGCCGCGTCGCGTGTGATCTGAGCTTTCAGGGCGTCCAGCGAGGGGAAACGTTGTTCCTCGCGTAGATAATGGTGCAATTCCACCGCTATTTCCTGATCGTAGATATCGGCGTCGAAATCAAACAAGTGGGCCTCGAGGCGACTTTCCGGCCCGGAATTGACGGTCGGGCGACGCCCGAGATTGGCGACAGCCTCGTGCACGGTGCCATCGCGCAGCCGGACGCGCGCCGCGTATACGCCGCGCGCGGGTTCCAGATGGCGGCCCAACGCCACGTTGGCGGTCGGGAAATTCAGCGTGCGGCCGCGTTTGTCGCCATGCGCGACGGTGCCGTGAATGGTGAAGGGCCGGCCCAACTCCTCGGCCGCGCGGTCAGGGTAGCCATCGAGCAGCAGGCGGCGGATGCGGGTGGAGGAAATCGGACCGTCTTCATCGGTGAGCAGCGGCACCGGCGTCAGGCCGATGCCGTGCGCAGAGGCGGCGGATTCGAGAAATCGGACATTGCCGCCGCGGCGGTGGCCGAACGCGAAATCCGTGCCGCACGCCAGATGGCGCGCGCCGATGCCGGACACCAATACCTGCTCGATGAAGACTTCCGCGGTTAGATGGGCCAGCTCGGAGTCGAACGGCAACTCATAGATCGTGACCACGCCAAGTGCCGCCAGAGCAGCCGCGCGTTCGTCCGAAAGGGTGAGCCGAAACGGCGGGTCCTCGGCGCGGAAGAACTCGCGCGGATGCGGTTCGAAACTGAGCACGGCGAGGGGAAGATCGGGCCGCGCGGCGTGCAATTGGTGCAATAGATGGACGTGGCCCCGATGGACTCCGTCGAAATTGCCCAAGGCCACCGCGTGATTGCGGGCATCGGATGGCAGATCCTGCCAAGTGCGCCAAATCTTCATCCCGGAACCAATACCAATGCCTCGCCTTCGATCACTATCAAACTGCGGACAAAGCACTGCGTGCGCAACGTGGCCCGGCGGCGCGCGGGGTCGAGCGACTTCACTTCCACCCGCGCGGTAACGGTGTCGCCGATCCGGACCGGGTGGCAGAATTTCAGGTTCTGGCTCATGTAGATGGTGCCTGGTCCGGGCAGCTTGTTGCCGATGACTGCGCTGATGAGCCCGGCCGAAAGCATGCCATGTGCGACCCGGCCGCCGAACGGACCACTGGCCGCGTAGTCGGCATCGAGGTGCGTCGGGTTGATATCGGTGCTCACGGCGGAATAGAGAATGATGTCGGCTTCGGTGATGGTCTTCGCGGCCTGGGCGGTTTGGCCGACGGCAAGTTGATCGAAGCGGGACAGCGCCAGGGATTCGGGCATACGTTACTCGTGTTGTCTTGCGAACTTTTGCGATACTTCGTGCGGCTTATCAACTGGGGTATTGCAGATGCGAAAACAACTGCTGGCGGAACGGCTACTGGCTGTGCGGCGGGGCGACCAAGGATTGCTCGATGGTCTGCCGGAAGACCTGGTGCCTCGCAATTGGAGCGAGGTGCGGGAGATCCAGGAATATCTGATGCAATTCCTGGGCCCGGTGGGGGGTTATAAGGTCGGCTCCGCGGGACCCGATGGGGCAATCAGCCTAGCGCCGCTGCCGGCGTCGGGGATTGTGAGCAGCGGAGCTAGGCTTACGGGATGGCATCAGCGCTGGGTCGAGGCCGAAATCGCGGTGAGATTGGCGCATGATTTGCCGGCGCGCGACGCGGCTTACACGGACGCAGAAGTGCTGGCTGCGGTCGGCTCGGTGCATCCGGTCATCGAGGTGCTTAACAGCCGGTTTCGCGATCCAACCAGGATCGACGCGCTATCGCTTGGCGCGGATCTGATCATGCATGGTGGGCTGGTGGTGGGAGCAGCGACGGCGATGCCGGATTTGGTTGCGGAAAGCGTGCGTGTGCTGGTGGATGGAGTGGAGGCGAGCCGTGGGCAAGGGCATCCGGCCGGCGATCTGCCGCGGTTGCTGCGGTATTTGGCCGATCATGCCGGCGGTCTGCGGGCGGGGCAGATCATTACCACCGGGTCATGGAATCCAGTGACGATCCCGGGAGAGAATAGCGAGGTCGCGGTGAAATTCGCGCGCGCCGGCGAAGTGACGGTGGAATTCAGGGCGCAGTAATCCGCTTAATTGCAGATCTGGGTGCTCGGGCTGTTGTTGGCGCCGTTCGAACACAGATCGTAATCATGGCCCACACGGTTTGAGGGCGAGCGGTAAGTGTATGTGTGGTTCCATGGATCCTTGGGCACGTCACCTTTGACGTAGGGACCATTCCAGTTGACGGCTCCGGTGGGCTCGGTCACGAGCGCGGCAAGCCCTTGTTCGGTGGTCGGATAGGAGCCGGCATCGAGCTTATAAAGATCGAGAATTCCGCCGATCCGCGCGATCGATTGTTTGGCCACCGAGTTCCGTGCGTTACCGAGCTGGTGCAACACCGCGGGCGCCACCAGACCGATCAGGAGGCCGAGGATAGCGATCACGACCAACAATTCGAGCAAAGTGAACCCGTCTTCACGGGTAAATCGGGTGGCCGGACCGGCGATCGGCGAACTGGTCATCGAGAAGTCTCCGAAGTTGGCCGGTTTATAGACCAGGATTGATTGGCGGCCAACGCATGTGGCAGTAGCTTTGAGGCACCGGATAATTGGAATTGGATGGAAATTTCGATCGCCTTGTGGGTTTGGCTGGTCCTGACGGCGGTCTCGACGGGGAGCTTCCTCGGCGTCGTAATCTCGCGTCTGCCGAACCACGAACCGATATTACTCGGGCGCTCGGAGTGTCCGCACTGTCACACGCGCCTGGGCCCTTTGGATTTAATCCCGGTCGGGAGCTTTTTGTGGAGACGAGGACGCTGCGGTTATTGCGGCACGCGGATCGATCCGTTCCATCTGTGGGTCGAGCTGGTTGCTCTGGCGATCGTGTTGCTCGCGGTGTGGCGAGCCACGTCGCCGGGCAATTTCGTCGAATTGTGTCTGTTGGGTTTTATTTTGATGACATTGGCGTGGATCGATGCCGAGCATCTGTGGTTGCCCGATATCATTACATTACCGGGAATATTAATCGGCCTAGGGATGTGCTGGTGGATCAGTCCGGCGGCGCTTGGGGATCACGCCGCCGGCGCGGCGATCGGCTTTCTCAGTCTTGCCGCGATACGTGTGGGTTATCGTTGGCTGCGCGGTCGCGAGGGTCTTGGTTTGGGCGACGCCAAGTTGTTGGCGCTCGCCGGCGCATGGACGGGTTGGCAGGACTTGGCTGCGATCATGCTGGGTGCGGCGGTGTTGGGTATCGGTTTGATTCTGCCCGGCCGATTACGAGGCGGATCGATCGAGGCCGGCGGCAAATTTCCGCTAGGTACTTACATGGCGCCGTTCATATTTTTGGCGGCGCTTAGGCTGTTGCCTTAAGGGAGCAGAAAGAATCTTCTTTTTGTGAACAAAAAGACGCAAAAAAACTTTGTCACTTGGAGTTCACCGACGCGGAGACGGCGTGCTCCAAAGGAACAAAAGTTTTTTGCTTCTTTTTTTCAAAAAAGATGCTTCCTACCTTACGGTGCCGTATCCAGCGTCGGCACCGTATGATTAGGGTCCGCCGAACCGCTGGCAGGCAGATGTGCAAGCTGGCCGGGGACCTCCGCGGCGCTCGAAAGCGTATCGCGCAAGTCCTCAGTTAGCGCCTCGATCGATCGCTGATCCGCTACTACGTGCGGAGTGATCAGAACCAGCAGTTCTGTGCGCGTGCGGGTGTTGTTCTGCTGACCGAACAGACTCCCCAGCACTGGCACATCCTTCAGCCAGGGTACGCCCTGATTGCTCAGACTTACGTTATCGCGGATCAGGCCGGCCACACCTACGGTTTGGCCATCTTGCACTACGACTCGCGTGCGCACCGAACGCTGGTCAAACGACGGACTGTCGATGCCGGCGGTGGTAAGACTGCTGTCGACGTCGGAAACATCCTGCGCCAGATCCATCGTGACCTGGCCGCCGCTGTTCACCCTCGGCGTTACTTGTAGCGTCACGCCGGTCTGATGATACTCGATCGAATTGATCACGTCGGAATTGGCGATCGTCGATTGCGACGACGAACTCAGGATCGGCACCAAATCGCCCACCAACAAGGTGGCCTGCTGGTTGTCGACTGCCATCACTTCCGGCGAGGAGAGCACGCGTACTGTGGTTACTTGCTGCAAGGCTTCGAGCGCCGCCTGCGCGGAACTGCTGCCGGCGAAGACGAAACCGGTCACGCTGCCGGATCCGGAAAACACCGAGGAGAGAAAACTGTTGATGCCGCCGCTGGTACTGGTGAGCGGGCCCGCCGACTTGAAGAAGAACTGAGTGCCATACTGCAAAGTGTCGTTCAGCGTGACCTCGGCGATGGTGGCGTCGATGCGCACTTGTAACGGCACGATGTCGATTTTGCGCAACATCGCCTCCACGGTGTCTTCCTCGGTCGCGGTCGAATAGATCAGCACCGCGTTGTTCTGCGGATTCGAGATGATCCGCATCTCCTGCGTGACATCCTGGCTCTGATCGCTTTCGCCGCTATCCGAAGAAGTATCGGTGCCGCCCTGGATCGGATTGGCACTCCCGGTGCTGCCGGCGCTCGATGCCAGCGTCGTGCTCGGGGTGGTGGGCGACGTCCCCGTCGTGCTTTGGCTGCCGCTGCTGCCGGTGTTATCCGCGCTCATGGTGGGAATTGCGGACTGGCTGGGCGCGCTGGTGGTGGTCGCGGCGGGCTGCACGGTTATGTGGTTCGGCGTGAACGCCTGCTGCAGCAGATTGGCGACATCGTCGGAACGGCTGTTTTGCAGGTAATATACGTGCCAGGTGCGTACCGTGTCGGCGTTCTCGGCATCGAGCAGGCTTTGTACCCGCTCGGCCGCCGCAATTTCGCTACGCGACCGCGCGATTACCAGCACCGCGTTCAAACGCGACAGCGGGGCCACGCGGACTTCACTCGCCAGCGCGCCGTTGCTGTCGGCTTGCAACGCATCTTGCAACGCTGTGGCATATTCTTTCGCGCCGCCACCGGGGATCGGCAGCAGCGCGTAGGATTGCCCGGCCAGGGTATCGACATCGAATGCATCGATGGTTTGACGCAACGCCTCGCGTGAAGCCGAGTCGCCCGATATCACCAGCGCATTCATGCCTTCGGCGGTGCCGATCTTTACGTTGTCGCCGGCAAAAGGGGTGAGCGCCTTGGCGAGATCGTCGGCGGAGGCATAGCGCAACGGTATCACCTCGCCGCCGGGCGCGGTACCGGCGCCGGCGGCATTTTCGACGTGATATAGATTACCCTCGACCACCAATGTCGCACCGTTTTGCGCCAAGACCTCCTTTAACGCGGCCAATGCCTGGTCGGGGGTGACCGGCTGCACGGTGCGCAAACTCGCGGTGCCCATGACGTTGGGATCGATGGTGTAGTTCACATGCAGAATGTCGCCCAGCACCCGCGCCGCTGTATCTCGCAAGTCCGCGTCGGCGAAGTCGAGGGTGACGTCGCCACCCGGTAAGATGGCCCCGGAGGCCTCGACCGTGCTGCTGCGTGCGTAGGACACCACGCCACCGGCGGGGGGCGAGGTCGCACCGATCTCGCCGCTCTCACGCGAGATCAGCGTGCTGGCGGGGCCGGGCGTCGCTGTGGCCAAAGGCACTGAGCTTACCGGCGCCCTGGTCGCACACGAGGCAAGCACGAGCGCTGCGGCCAGCAACGCACCGGCTTTCGGCACAACGGCATACTTCATCTCGCCGCCGTCGCTTGCACCGCAGCGGTGGGGCCGAATTGGGGATTGATCCGAATGCCGCCGGCAAGTGTAATTCCAGCGGCGTCGATCACGGTAATGCGCGCACCCCGAAATCGGTCCCCCACGCGAAGTGTGACCGGCTTGCCGCCGTCCTTTGGCTGCATCACGGCGATTGCGGTCTGGTCGCCGTCGGCGCCGGGTTCGAGGATGATGCCAGAGATCCGATCAGCGCCGGCGAGGTCGGTGCGACCGGTGGAGGGGCTCGCGACCGGCCGGCGCGTCACCGCGAACAGGGGGCGTGCCAGCACGGTGTCGGCGGCACTCGCGGCCAGATCGGCGGGCGACTGGGCTTCCAGGACCGCGGCAGGCATGGGAAATGGAGAAAGCGGCTTCGTCACCGGGAGCGGTGCCAGTAATTCAATGCCGATCAGGAGCAGCAACACAGCCGCGAGACCCAATGTCACAATCAGGCCCGATGCGACGGTAGAGCGCGGCTTCGGGTCGGCGCCATCCGAGCGTGCGCGTATCCTCGGCGGTGCTTGCGCTTCGGAAACAAGATTACGCATCGTCAAATTCCGAAATCTCCATTTCGTAGGGGCCTGGCGATAGCCCCAAAAGCACGAAGCACCCAAACATCCGAAGCACTCAAACATCCCTAGCACTGGGCGGGTTTATGGCAGCTTCGCATCCTCGTCCGCAATAGCGGCGGGGGTTAAATCCGCCATCGCCAGCAGCCCGCGGGGAACGGCTTCCATCGTACCGACTAATGTGATTTTCTGTGGCGACGGCAGCGGCGACGGAGAAATAACGCCGCGGAGCAAATCTTGATCGATGCGAACGCGAAACTCACGCTCAGACACCTGGACCACACCCTGACCGGACAGGTGGAGGTGCGAGGTGCGCCGTAGCAAAACGCTCGGTGAGGAGGGTTTCACTCTACTTGAAGTGCTGGTGGCGCTAGCGATCGCCTTGCTCGCGTTCGCGGTAATATATCGCGCCGGCGGCGAGGCGTTGCACTCCGACAGGATTGCATCCCGAACCCTTGCAGCGCTTGCGCACGCGCGGTCTCGGCTTACGGCGATCTGCCGGGGCGGGTCGATCGCGGGGGGGACCGACGGAGGCGACGACGGCGACGGATATACCTGGGCATCGACGATCGTTGCGCGGGCGAGCCAGGTGCCGGCGACAATGAATGATGAGCAAACTGTTGCCGCCGATCGCGCGCCGCCGCAGCGGATCACGTTGTATGACGTTACGGTGTCAGTGACGGATACGGATGGCCGGCATGTGTCGTTGGCTACTCAATGCCTGGGGCAGCGTGCCGACCGCCAGGCGAATGGACCGTGAGGAAGAATTTTTTGGAAAAAGGCCCGGAACGCACATTAAAACTGACCGGTAGATGCAAATCCTTAATTGACAAAGTTTTTTTGCTTTTTTTTGGTCACAAAAAGAAGACTCTTCCTGCGCCTCAACCTATTCATTTCGCTTATTTTCATTCGGGATGGGCACTAACTCGCCGCCAGTCGTAGGCTCGCTCCACCTTCGCGACCCGAACCTCAAACCCTTCGTACCATGAGGCGCGCCCCTGCTCTCGTGTAGCGGTATGCTGCGCGTGCGCTTTCCAGCCTGCGATCGCCGCCTCATCCTGCCAATAGCTCACGGTAATTCCGGCCCCGTCCTCGCCGCGCACGCTTTCGATGCCCAAGAATCCAGGCATATCCCCGGCCAGGGCGACCATCAGATCGGCGGCGGCGGCGTAGCCATGGTCGCCTTCAGTGCGCCGGCTGGTGAAGATCACGGCGTAATACGGTGGCTCCGGCGTCGTCATTCAGTCATCGCCTCCTGCCCCGCGATGCACGTCGTGGGTCACGAACACGTCCTCGTCCGACGGTAGCGCGAGCAACTCAGGGTGCTCGAACGTGTGGCGCATGTCCCCCAGACCGCTCGCCCAATGCTCGCGCATGGTCACCGGTCCGAATTGATAGTCCTTGTTGCTGCCCTCGTAGGGTTTGTCGCGGTAGATCAGATGCACGACATTATGGCGTGCGGCGCAGGCTATCTTCTTGGCCTGGGCGATCCAGCAGGCGTCCAGCTTGGATTCCGGCACCAACGCCAGCAATTCCTTCACCAGCCGCCGCATCTGTTGCTGCTCTTGCATCGAATCGGTGACCATGCGGGTGCGGCTGGAATATTGAATGTCCTTTTGCCGGTTAACGACTTGCCATAGATCTTCCGGTAGCGAGCCCGCGGCGCTCCACAGATCGATCTGAAAGATCAGTGCGTCGCGCCGGGGCTGTTCGGTCAGCACCTGGAACAGCGGCGTGTTGGAAACCATGCCGCCATCCCAATAGAATTCGCCGTCGATCTCGATCGCGGGAAATCCCGGCGGCATCGCACCCGAGGCCATGAAATGCTCGGGGAGAAGCTTGTCCCGCGTGTTGTCGAAATAGACGAAATTCCCGGTGCGAACGTTCACCGCTCCGACCGAGACTCGCATGTGGCGCCGATCGTTGATGCGGTCGAAATCCGCGAAGCGCTCCAGGGTCGCGCGGAGTGGCGAGGTATCGTAGAAGCTCGCTTCGCCAGGGCCCGAGCCGGGCAGCGCCCGGGGTGTGAAGAAGCCTTTTTGGCCTTCAAGCAAGGCGCGCGAGGCCTCGAACCCATTCATCCAGGTGCGCACCAAGGCGGGCCAGCGGCTCGGGTCGTTCCATTGTTCCAGCGCCAGGGTGGGCAGCCAGGGCGGCTGGCAGATCATCTCCCAGAAGGCGCGTAATTGGTCTATCCGCCGTTCCGGTGGGTTGCCGGCGATGATGGCGGCGTTGATTGCTCCGATCGAGATCCCCGCGACCCAATTGGGGTGGATCCCAACCTCGGCGAGTCCTTCGTAAACTCCGCCCTGGTAGGATCCCAGTGCCCCGCCGCCTTGCAGCACCAGCACGCGCAGCTCGTATTTCGCCGCGTGCGCCCGCAGTTTATCGACATCGCCAGTCATACAGGCTCCACTAAGTCACAAAAGTTTTTTGGTTCTTTTTTTCAAAAGAACACGTAAGAATCTTCTTTTTTTGAAAAAAAAGAAGCAAAAAAACTTTTATCCGAAAGGATCGGGATCATAATCCACTCGCACCAATGTGAGCCCCCATGGCGGCGCAGTTGGGCCGGCGGCAGCGCGCGATGCCGCTTCCAATACAAACCGCATGTACTCGGGCTCGTACTTGCCCTCGCCGAACCAGCGTAGCGTCCCCACCATGTTGCGCACCTGATGGTGCAAAAATGAGCGTCCGGAGGCCTCGATTACAATCCGGTCCCCATCGCGGCGCACGTCCAGCCGATCCAGCGTCCGTACCGGCCCCTTGGCCTGGCACGAACTGGCGCGGAACGACGTAAAATCATGCCGCCCCAATAGAAACCGCGCGGCTTCCGCCATCGCCGCCGCGTCCAGCGGCGTATGCACATGCCATACGCGGTTGGACTCCAACGCGGGGCGAGCTCTGCGGTTCAAAATCACGTAGCGATAATTCCGCGCCCGCGCCGAGAATCGCGCATTCCAACCATCCGGTACCATCGCCGCCTGCAACACTACCACCGGGTGCGGACGCAGATGGAAATTTAGCGCTTCGCGCACGCGGTCCGGTCGCCAATCTTCTGCCAGCACAATCTGCGCTACCTGGCCTCTCGCGTGAACCCCCGCATCGGTCCGTCCCGCCACGATCGAAGGAACCGCAGCCCCCCGCGCCAGCCGGCTTGCCGCCTCTTCCAACACCTGCTGCACCGATAAGCCATTCGGCTGAAATTGCCAGCCTACGAATGCAGTGCCGTCATACTCCAGCAGCAACGCCCAAATCTGGTTCACCCCAATCTTGTCCCGCGGGGAAGTGGAGTGCCGCGAAGAAACTCCTCGGCGGGCAGGACGCCTCGGCCGGGGCGCTGCAGACGCGTCAATCGCAGTGCGCCGTCGCCGCAGGCCACCAGGCCGTGATCGTCGAGCAATGTGCCCGCCACGCCCGAGCCTTGCGATGGGGTCGCCGCGTGGATCTTCAGCACCAGCTCGCCGGCGTGGGTGAAAGTACCCGGCCAGGGGTTCAGCGCCCGCACTTTGCGATCCAGCTCCGCTGCCGTGCGGGACCAGTCGATCTCGCCATCTTCCCGGGTCAGCTTCGCAGCATAGGTCGAGCCCACGGCCGGCTGCGGCACCGGCGCAGGGCGTTGGTCGAGCGCGCGCAGGATCAGCTTTGCCCCCATCGCCGACAGCGCGTCATGCAGGCTGGCGGCGGTGGTGTTCCGGTCGAGCGCGACCTGGTCGGATAGCAGCATCGGGCCGGTATCAAGACCCTCGTCGACCTGCATGATGGTGACACCGGAAACCGCGTCGCCGGCGAGGATCGCTGCCTGGATCGGTGCCGCACCCCGCCAACGTGGTAATAGACTCGCATGGATGTTCAAACATCCCAGGCGCGGCGCGTGCAATACATCGCTGGGCAGGATCAGGCCGTAAGCCGCGACCACCGCTATGTCCAGATCGAGCGCCGCGAAGCCTGCCCTGGCCTCCGCATCGCGCTTCAGCGATACCGGATGCCGCACCGGGATCCCGAGCCGCAAAGCCGCGGTGTGCACCGGACAGGGTAGAGTGGCGTGCCCGCGCCCGCTCGGACGTGGGGGTTGGCAATATACTGCTGCCACTTCGTGTCCCGCACCCACCAGCGCTTCGAGCGCCGGCACCGCGAAGTCCGGGCTGCCCATGAATGCGAGGCGCATCAGGCTCCCTTTTTCAATCGCTGTTCCTTGGCGAGCCGGCGCATCAGCATGTTGCGCTTCAGCGCCGAGATATGGTCGACGAACAATATTCCGTTGAGGTGGTCGATTTCGTGCTGCATGCAAGCAGCCAGGAGTCCGTCGCCCTCGATCTCGTGGCGCGCGCCCTCAAGATCCAGGTACCGAACCTTCACCCGCGCCGGCCGCGTGACTTCCGCGTACTGGCCAGGGATCGACAGACAACCTTCCTCGCGCGACGATAGCTCCGCCGACTGCGCCAATATCTCGGGATTGATCAGCACCAGCGGCTTGCGCAGGTTGTTTTCCTGTAGATCCATCACGAACATCCGCAGGCTGGTCCCCACCTGCGGCGCCGCGAGGCCGATGCCAGGCGCCGCATACATGCTGGCCAACATGCGGGGGGCCAGGTCGCGCACCAGATCATCGTTGCTCGCCACTGGCCGCGCCACCGCGCGCAGCATCGGGTGGGGCGCGATCAGAATCGGGATTTTACCCCCATCAGCCAACAAATCGTTCATGTATCGGATTTAGAACTAAGCGCGGGGGGATTGCCAGAGGCCGAATGTCCATTTTGCAATGTCGTCGCCCCCGGTGCCTACCTCTTGCATCCGCACGCATCTCTGCCAACATATGCCTGTGCCGGCGCCAATCCAGGGCCGGCTGCTCGCTTCGCTCCAAGGAGGAGGCCATACTATGACTCCACGTGTGTTCACGTCGCCGTTGTTCCTCGGCTTCGATCATTTGGAACAAATGCTGGAACGTGCCGCCAAAACCTCGTCCGAGGGCTACCCGCCCTATAACATTGAACAGATCAGCTCCTCGGTGCTGCGCATTACCCTCGCCGTGGCCGGTTTCACCATGGACGAACTCCAGATCACGCAGGAGGACAACCAGCTCGTGATTCGCGGCCGCCAAACCGAAGATGGGGCCGAACGCGTATTTCTCCATCGCGGCATCGCCGCCCGGCAATTCCAGCGCGCCTTCGTGATGGCGGAAAACATTGAAGTTCGCGGCGCTTGGCTCGATAATGGGCTATTGCACATCGAACTATCACGCCCGCAGCCCGAACCGCGGGTTAAATCCATTGCCATCACCCGCAACGTCCCGACCAATGGGGTTCGCGTGGTTGAAGGCCAACTTGCGCCAGAGAAAGGAGGCCCACAATGAACACTCCGACCGATACCGTCGAACCGGCAGCACAGCCGGTGGTGATCGACATACATAACATCTCCGCGGCGCAACTGCAGCTGCTCGGACTTACGCAGCTTGCCTATATCAAGCCGGTGCAGACCAAGGACGGCCGGGCCTACGCGATCCACGCCGCCGACGGCACGCCGATGGCGCTCGCCACCGACCCGGCTACGGCGGTCGAGGCAATCCATGAGCATCATATGGCGGCGGCGCTGGTGCACTGAAGGCCTTCCCCATAGGAAGTGAAGGTTGAAGTAGGGAAGAAGTCTTCTTTTTGTGAACAAAAGGAAGCAAAAAAACTTTGTCACTTGGTGTGCGCCGTCGTGGGGCGGTGCGTTCCAAGTGGCAAAAGTTTTTTGCTTCTTTTTTTCAAAAAGGTGCTTCCTTCCTGTTGATTTCGCTTGGGAGACATAATGAAGCGGCTGGCGTTACTAATGGCTCTCGCCACGAGTTTCGCCGCCCCCGTGTGGGCGGCGAGCGTTACCGTAACGGGGGCGTTCGCCCGCGCCACGGCGCCTGGATCCGACACCGGTGTGGTTTATCTGACCTTGCAAAGCGACGCCGATGACAAGCTGACCGGCGTGTCCACGCCTGTCGCCACCAGCGCGATGATGCACAAAACCACCATGGCTGGTATGGTGATGAGCATGGATATGCTAGGCACGATCGATCTTCCCGCGGGCCAGAGAGTGGTGCTGCAACCCGATCAGTTGCATATCATGCTCAATGGCTTGAAGCAGCCTCTGGTCAAGGGCACTACCATTCCCCTGCATCTGATCTTTGCGAAATCGCCCCCGGAAGACATCACCGTCCCGGTGGCGAGTTTGGCAGCCATGGCTCCCGGTGGTTAAGCGTCTTCGTCTGGCGATTTGGGTGTTGGCGCTCCTGGCTTTGGTGGGCGTAGGGTTCGGCCTTACCACGCTTCTGACCAGTCTATGGACCAGCCCAGACCAGGCGGTCTCGGTTGGGGGCCCTTTCACTCTGGTTGACGACAGCGGCAAGACTGTGAGCGACCGCGATTTCCGCGGCAAGTGGATGCTGGTGTATTTCGGCTACACTCACTGCCCCGACGTTTGTCCCACCGTGCTTACGCACATGGCGAACGCGTTGGACGAGTTGGGGCCGAAGACGGCGGCGGACGTGGCGCCGCTGTTCATTACGGTCGATCCGGACCGGGACACGCCGGCGGTAATGCATAATTATCTATCGGCGTTTGACGTGCACATCCACGGGCTTTCCGGTTCGGACGATCAGGTGACGGCGGCCGAGGCGGAGTACCGGGTTTATGCCGCCAAACACCCCGAGCCGGATGGTTCGTATTCGATGGACCACAGTTCGATCATTTATGTCATGAACCCTGCCGGCGAATTCGTGGCCAACTTCACGGTCGAGACCACGGTAGACGCCATGGCTGCCAAGTTGCGTCAATTGGGCGTGTAATCAGAAGTTTTGGCTCTTCCGGACTTAAGCGAAATCAATAGGATGAGGTGCAGGGAAAGTCTTCTTTTTGTGAACAAAAAGAAGCAAAAAAACTCGGTAGTGGGTCCGTTTGAAGTCTGTACCGTCCCGCTCCCCCACCCGGCCACCCACGACAGTATGATTAATGGGTGGCCGGGTGGGGGAGC
>Ga0302308_10001618_pt1 | contig 18284 bp, 9 predicted proteins | sample III_Palsa_E3_3_FD_200531 | JGI IMG/M metagenome (GOLD analysis project Ga0302308, IMG submission 200531) | Peat permafrost microbial communities from Stordalen Mire near Abisko, Sweden - III_Palsa_E3_3 | ecosystem: Environmental > Terrestrial > Soil > Palsa > Peat permafrost | place: Sweden... | reverse complement strand
CGCGCACGGCTCCAGGAAAAATCGTCAACATCGCCTCGCTCTTATCATTTCAAGGCGGCATCCGCGTCCCCGCCTACGCAGCTTCCAAGGGAGGAGTCGCTCAACTTACAAAGGCCCTCGCCAACGAGTGGGCCTCCAAACAAATCCAGGTCAACGCCATCGCGCCCGGCTACATCGCCACCGACAACACCACCGCACTTCGCAACGACGAAACCCGCAACCGTCAAATTCTCGAGCGCATCCCCGCCGGTCGCTGGGGTAATCCCAGCGATATTGCCGCCACCGCGGTGTTCCTTGCGTCGCCGGCAGCGGACTATATCACCGGCACGATCCTAAACGTCGACGGTGGATGGCTCGCACGTTAGTCATCCCACATCCAAACAAAAAGAGATCCTTCAACCAAATATGACCCTCCCTTTCCCGCGCGTTCGAGACCTCGCGCTCGCCCTTTATTTCATATAAGGAATAATCGCTGTATTGGTTGACGCTATGGAGTGATAGATCTGCGTTACTCGCTTCAGAGGTAAAGGAGTTCAAAATGCCATCGCATGCAGGCCTTCGCTTTCTCGAAGGCCGTTAGGACGAGTCGGTCGCAGCAAACCTCGACGCTCCAGAGCTCCTTAGATATCGTTCCAACCTGCTCGGTTCCGACCTGTGCATCACCAACTTCGGCGGAGGCAACACCAGCTCCAAGCTAGATCAGGTCGATCCTCTCGACGGCAAGTCCAAACAAATCCTGTGGGTGACATCAACGCTCAGCTCAAACGGCGGAATCTTCCGCCCCTCCACCCCACCCCGCAGCACGCTCCCCAACTCGCATCCTTTCTCTTCCACAGCCTCGCCACGCGCTACGCCGAAGTTCTCCGCAACGTAGCCGCGATCACCGGAAAAAATCTCAAGCGCCTCTACATCATGGGAGGCGGCAGCCAGAACGAACTCCTCAACCGCCTCACCGCCGAAGCAACCGGACTGGAAGTCATCCGCGCCGGCACCGAGTGTTCCACCCGCGGTAACTTCGCCGTCCAACTAGCTGCGCTCGAACCCCTCAGCCAGCTCCGCCCGACCGCCGGCTGGGCCGCCGGCCTCCAACGTTAGTTAGCCGTCCAAATCCCGCAGCACCGCCATCGCCGCATTCCTTCCGTTGATCCCAATCACGCTGCCCCCCGGATGCGTGCACGCCCCACACAGATACACTCCGTCCATCGGCGTCCGCGCCGTTAGCCGCTTGCTCCACATATACGGCGGCAAACATTCCCCCTGAAAAATATGTCCCCCGGTCAGCCCCACCCTCTGCTCAATGTCGGGGGGGCCAAGCACCTGCGCGTCAATCACCGCCGTCTCAATGTTTGAGCAGAATCTGCCCAGCGACTTCAGCGCCAGCCGCTTCACCTCCTCGCGCCGCTCCTCCCATGTCCCCCGCGCAAATTTGTACGGAACATACTGCGCAAACACCGACATCGTATGCTGCCCCTCAGGCGCCACCGTCGCATCATGCACACTCTGAAAATAAAGCTCGCACCAGAGATGTTCCGGTAGCTCGCCCCGCCGCGCCGCCGCAAACCCCGCCTTCCACTCCGCATGAGTCAGCGGCGCATTGATCTGCCCATAGTGATGGTCCGCATCCACACCAGGCCGCGCCACAAAGTTCGGTAACTCGCGCAGCAACACATTCAGCTTCACCGTGCAGCCCTCAATCGGCACGCGCTCCACCACCGCCTTCCACCCTGCGTCCGCATCCTGTCCTAGCATCGTCAGCGTCCGTCGCGGATCCGCATTTGACACCACCACCGACGCCCGAATCCTCTCGCCACCATCCAGCACCACACCCTCGCCCGGTACAATCTGCGCCACCGGCACGCCGCTCGCGACCACTGCTCCAGCCTCGCGCGCAGCATCGCAAAAATAAAACGACACCATCCCCATCCCGCCCCGCACATACCCCCACATCCCCGGCATCCCACCCAGCCGTCCCGAAGCATGATGAAACCGAATCGACGCCGTCCCTTTATTAAACGGACTAGCATTTGTCCCAATCACCCCCTGTCCCAAATAGGCCGACTGCAGCCGCTCATCCCGCAAATACCGTTCCACAAACTCCGCCATTGACCACTCGTACAACATGCCCTTCGCCTCGGCATCATCCCCAAGCCGCCGATCAATCTCCTCCACCGTCGGCGCGTCACCAATCCACGCATCGGCGTCTCCCTCCGGCCGCAGCGCATCCCGCGTCCGCCGGATCACGTCATTCATCGCGCGCCAGCCCTCAACGTCCCCTGCCGCAAACCGCCGCACCTCCGCCTCGCACGCTGCATCCTCATCCCAAAGCTGAATGCTCGACCCATCCAGGAACGGCACGAACAATCCATTCACCGCAGGCGTCCACTCAAACCCCCGCCCCACGAGCCCCAGTTCCTCCACCACCCGCGGATGCAGCAGCCCCGCAAGATAAGCGCACGGCGACATGTGCACTCCTGGAAACGGCTCCTCAATCGTGCAAGCCCCCCCCACCCGCGCCCGCGCTTCGAGCACCAACACCTGCTTGCCCGCACGCGCCAAATACGCAGCGCACGCCAGCCCGTTATGACCCGCGCCCACCACGATCACATCCCAACGCCTCGCCGCAAGCTCGCGAATCGTAGAAGGAAGGCCAACTTCGCCAAGCACCGCAGCTGTAGGTGAACTCAATGCGTCTCCTCTCAAACTAACTCCACGCATCCACCTTACATCGTCTTTCCGAGCAGCGTTACTTCAGCGGTTGCAACGATTGCAGCAGTGTCGGTATCAGCTCCGAGACCGTCGGATGAATGTGCACCGCGCGCGAAATCGTCGTGTACGGCGCCTTCGCATACATCACGTCCAGCAAACAATGGATCGCCTCATCGCACCCCACCCCCAGCAGCGACGCACCCAAAATCAGCTTGCTCTCCGCGTCCACCATCACCTTCATAAACCCCAGGCTCTCGCCTTTCTCCACTGCGCGATTCACCCGCGTCATCGGCCGCGTCGCCATCAGTGCCGGCTTGCCCGTGGCCCTCACGTCCGCCTCCGTCATCCCAATCCGCGCCAGTGGCGGATCGAGATACATCGCATAACACTCAATCCGATCCGACACCCGCCGCGGATCGTTGTCCAGCAGGTTCGCCGCCACAATCTCGTAATCGTTGTACGCCGTATGCGTGAACGCTCCGCGCCCATTGCAGTCGCCCAGCGCGTAAATCCCCGGCACATTCGTCCGGAGCTCCTCGTCCACCACGATGTACCCTCGCTCATCGGTCTTCACGCCCGCATGCTCCAACCCCAGGTCATCTGTATTCGGAACGCGTCCCACCGCCAGCAGCATATGCGATCCCACAACATCCGGCTCGCCCTCCGTGCAGTTCGTCCCCACCACCACGTCGCTGCCTTGTGGCTTCAGATGGATACACTCAGCACTCGTGCGAATTGTGATCCCCTCCGCCTCCAGAATGCTCCGTACGCAGGCAGAAACATCCTCGTCTTCATGCCCCACCAGCCGCGGCCCCTTCTCGACGATCGTCACCTCGCTTCCAAACCGACGATACATCTGCCCAAACTCAATTCCGATATAGCTTCCACCCACCACCACCAAATGCTTCGGCAACACATTCAGCTCCAGCAAACTGCTGTTCGTCAGAAACGGAACACTGTGGATGCCAGGCAAATTCGGCACCGCCGCCCTCCCACCCACATTGAGAAAAATTTGCTTCGCCTCCAACAGTTCATCCCCAACCCGCACCGTTGTAGGCGATTCGAACCGCGCGGTCCCCTTGAACACCGTCACCTTCTCGTTATCCCGTAAAGACTTTTCAACCCCATTGCGCGACTTCGCCACAATGCCCTCGCGCCGAGCATTCACGGCCTTCATATCGACTTCAATCTCGGTATCAATCGACACGCCATAGTCGCCCGACCGTCGCGCCACATGCGCCGCATACGCACTCGCAATCATCGCCTTCGTCGGCGTGCACCCAGTATTCACGCATGTCCCGCCAAACAGCTTGCGCTCAACGTACGCAACAGTCTGCCCAACCTTTGTCAGCCGTGCCGCAAGCGAAGGTCCGGCCTGCCCAGCCCCTACAATGATCGCGTCAAATGTTTTCATGGCGAGTTAGATGTCTACTCCGAGCAATCAGACTACCCCGACCAACCCAATCACTGCCACACCTCACGGATAAATCAGAAACGCCTTCCGCGCCTCGACATACTCCGCCAGCTTTGGCTTCCACGACTCCGCAATCTCGCGCGGATCGTCGCCCCGCTCAATCTCCTCCACCGTACTCCGGCTGCCAACCAACCGCAGCGTCTTCTCCACTTGAAACTGCGACGGATACATCCGATGCAGCACACTCAAAATCTCCACACCCATCTCCGGAGAATCCAGCGCCCGCCGATCCGTCACCGCAATCCGCACCGCCTCAATCGTCTGCCCGTGAAACGGGTAACGATTCGCATTCTCCGCCACACTTGTCGTCGTCGCGCTAAAACTCACTCCCGGAATCTTCCGCGCGTTCAACGCACCCGCAACCTCCGCCGCATGCATCCATGCAGCCCCAAACACCTCAAAGGGCGTATCCGTCCCGCGCCCCACCGACACCGGACTGTAGTCCAGGAACCCAAGCCCGGGATACAGCACCGCCGCTGTCATCGTCCGCAAATTTGGACTGGAATTCGTCCACGGCAATCCTGTCTCATCGAAGTACTGACTGCGCGACCAGTGCTCCATCGGCACCACCGTGAGGTCAACATCCAGGTGCTTCACGCCAACCACATACTTCGCCAACTCCCCAATAGTCATCCCCGTCCGCACCGGCAGCGGCATGTAATCGATATAGGCCGCCACCCCGTGCGTCAGATCCTCATCCGACACCGGCCCCTGCACCTGCTCGCCGCCAATCAAGTCCGGCCGATCCAGCACCACAATCTTCAGATCATGATGAAACTCAGTCTTCTCCCTAGCCGCGGCCTCCAGAAAATATCCTGTCACCGTGTCATACGTGAAGAAGCGAACCCCCGCATCCTGCAGATCAATCACCACCGCATCCAGGTCCTTCAATGCCTCATGCGACGGACGCTTGTCCGCCTCCGTCGGCCCATACAGACTCGTCACATGCAGACCGGTAGCAGGATCAACCTCCGCCTCAATGCGCGCAGAATCCTGCTTGCCAAAAATCCCATGCTCCGGCGAAAAAATCGCCACCAGCTTCGCCCCCGGCACCACCTTCGGCAAATCGGTCGCAAGAATATCCACCGTCCGCCGTCCCGCGCGATCCAACCCCGTCTGGTTCGTCAGCACTCCCAGCGCAAGCGGGTGACCCACGTGTCCCAGGCCTTCGACCAGTGGCGCAAAGTGGTTCTCTTCGAGCACGTCGACTCCCGTAAGCGTCGTCGAAGTCCGCTGATCCATGCCAGACGCACTACCCGATCCATACAGCCCCAGCGCATCCGCCGCAGCGCTCGCAACCTCCCCACGCAAATTCGATATCGGCGCACTCCCCCGCGGATGAATCGCGTTCGCCAGCACAATCACATACGTGTCCGACCCCGGATCCATCCACAACGACGTCCCCGTAAACCCCGTATGCCCAAAGCTCCCAATGGGAAACACCGCCCCCCGCGGCTTCGAAAACGCCGTATCAATATCCCAGCCAAACCCGCGCAGATCCTGACCCTGCACGGCAGGATAATGCGGCGCCAAACCGGCCGCAGCCCCCTTAGCCCCCGCCGAAATCGCCGCACGCAGCGCAGCATTCGCCGCCGCCACTTGCCCGTCCGCATGCCCCGGCTGTTCCGGCGCGACCATCAACGCCAGCGTCGACTGCTTCAGCGGGAAATTGCTCGCCCGTCCCGCCAACCGATCCAGCAACCCCTGCGCAAACAGCGACACATCATGCGCGGTCGAGAAAACTCCAGCATGTCCAGCCACGCCACCCATGCGACGCGTCGTTGGATCATGCACCGTCCCCCTGAGCAGCCGATCGTAATCAGGATTCGTCCCCGGATCAGCCTTCCCCTCATCGTCATGCGCCTCCGGAGCAATCCGAAGCAGCAGGGAAGTGCTCCAGCCGCCCTTAGGGCACGCAAACAGCTCACGCCCCTTAGGCACTGGCGCCCACGCGACCGCCGCGCCCACCACGTGATGCGGCCCACAGGCTTTCGCCAGCGGCAGATACCGCGTCTCCGTCATGCCCAGCGGCTTGAAAATATGTTCCTCCGCATACACATCCAGCGGCTCGCCACTCAGCACCTGCACCATATACCCCAGCAAAATGAAATTAATATCCGAGTAGCGAAACACCTCACCCGGTGTCGACATCAGCGGCGTAGTCAACGCCCGATCCACGCCCTCCATAAAGTCCGGCGCACTCAGCCCCCACGCATCCTTCAGATTCACATCCGGCCCCTCGCCCGACGTATGCGTCAACAACATCCGCACCGTCACCTTCGCGCGCTTCGGATCATGCCCCGCATTAAACCCCGGAAGATATTTCTCCACCGGCTCATCGAACTGCACCTTGCCCTGCTCATACAACTGCATCACAGCCGTAGCCGTACTCAAGCATTTGCTCAGGGAAGCCATATCGAAGATCGTGTCCTCAGTCATCGCCTCAGCACCGCTCGGCTCGCCATCCAACCCCGGCTCACCCGCCAGCTTCCGATCCCCATACGCCTGCTCGAACACCACGCGCCCGCCATGCCCAATCACTACCACCGCCCCCGGTGGCCGATGCGACGCCACCGCATCCTTCAACAGCACCGACACCCCACCAAAGTCCGGCGCCTGCACCTGCGACACGCCCACCCGCGTCACGCACAGCATCACAATTACCGCCGCAACGCCCCGCCGCACCGACTGCTTCCCAAACACCAGACTAGCCAGCGACCCCACCCCAAACGTCGCCGCAGCGCCAATCAGCACATACCAGGTCCACGCAATATGCGGAATCGTAATCCCTCCAACATGCACCGGAAACGCTCCTTGCCACAGCCAAACGTTTAGCACAAATCCAACCACCATCCCAATCGTAGCCCCCGTCTGTGTAGCAAATTTCGTCAGCGTCCCCAGCAAAAACACTCCCAGCAAACATCCATAAGCAACCGAAGCAATCGACAATCCAATCTCCACCACGTGCCCCTTCCCGCCGACAGTCACCGCATAAACCGCAATCGCAAACAGCACCAGCGCCCACATAACCGTCGACGACTTGCTAACAATGGCCCGTTCCCGATCATCCGCCTCCGGCCGCATCCGCATATAAAAATCCACCACCGTCGTCGACGACAAACTGTTCAACGCCGCCGACAAATTCGACATCGCCGCCGCCAGAATCGCCGCCACCAGCAGCCCTGCAACCCCCACCGGCATCTCCCTCACAATAAACGTCGGAAAGATCCGATCCGCACTTGCGAACACCGCTGGGTGCTGTCCATAAAACACATACAACCCCACGCCGATCAGCAAGAACAGCGCAAACTGCACGAAGATCACCACGCCCGAACTAAGCAGCGCCAACTGCGACTCGCGCAGATTCTTCGCCGCCAGCATCCGCTGCACCATCAGCTGATCAGTCCCATGCGATGCCATCGTCAAAAACGTTCCCCCCAGCACCCCCGCCCAGAACGTATACGTCGTCGTCAAATTAAGCGCGAAGTTGAGCATGTGGAATTTACCCGCAGCGCCGGCCACCGCATGAATCGTGCTCCACCCGCCCGTCACGTGCGAACCCAGCGTAGCAATCGCTACCACCGTCCCGCCAACATAAATCGCCATCTGCACAACATCCGTCCAGATCACCGCAGCCATCCCGCCCTCAAATGTATACAGCAGCGTCAGCGCGGAGATAATCCCAATCGACAGCACATCGCGCGTCCCAATCGCGATCCCCACCACAATCGAAACCGCAAACACCCGCACCCCCTCCGCCGCCGCGCGCGTCAACAAAAACAGCCCTGCCGTCACCTTATGCAGCGACGGCCCAAATCGCCGATCGATCAACTGGTACGCCGTCAGCATCTCCCCCGCAAAGTAGCGCGGCAAAAACAATCCCGCCACCACGATGCGTCCGATCATGTACCCGATCACAACCTGCAGAAATCCAAAGTCTCCCGCAAACGCCACCCCCGGAATCGAAATAATCGTCAGCGTAGAAGTCTCCGCCGACACAATCGAAAGCGAGATCGCCCACCACGGAATCGTGTTGTTGGCTAGAAAATAGCTGCGTAACGATCGGTCCGCCGCCCCGCCACCCGACCGCTTCCGAAACCGCAATCCAAACAGCGTAATCCCCACCAGGTACACCGCAACCAGCGCAAGATCAAACCCGCGCAGCCTATGCGTCCCCGCCAGTTGCAAAGCCGCCAAAGCTCGAAGCGCCACCACAGAATGAGCCAACGAAATCTCCTGCTAACGATTGTTCGGTGTAGCCGGCGCAGTAGCCGGAGCGGGACTGGGTGTCACTGCCGGCGTAGTACTCGCAGGCGCTGTAGGCGAACTTCCCGGCACGGCCGGCGCAGCAATCGTCGCTGACGGCGGAATTCCCAAATCACCAGCCGAAGGCAACGTCCTCAACGCGCTCCACTGCCGCTGCGCGCTCCGCACTTTATCCACCCGCGCATACCATTGCGCGATCGTGTAGTCATAGTGCTCCAGCACCGGCCGCAATCCCGATGGCCGATACGTCTTATTCCACTCCTGCGCAAACATCTCGCGCAGTTGCGAGTAGCCATCAATGATGTCCTGCAGTCGCCCATTCACACCATTGATATCCGACAGCATCGCCGACACCGAAGGCCGCGGACCCACCGGGTGAACGGTCACCGTTCCGAACGCCGTCCCCTGCGCCTGCGCATACCCATCCACCATCTCGTCCGCTAGCTGAAACTTCAGCCCCAGAAAATCAATGCGCCGCGCCCCAAACTCCATCGCCGAAATCGCATCCGGCTCCCGCAGATTCGGCTCCTGCGCCTTCGCCTGCGCAAGGTATTTCAGCGCACGCTCCGCATACAACCGCACCGGTGAGCTAATCGGACGCATCTTCTCCGCCATCACCTGCCCATCCTTAGACCACGGATCCACCCAGAACAATCCGTCCGTACCCTCCGTCGCGCCAATCACCTTGCTATCGTGCAGCAACGACATCGCCGCCAACAACTCGCCCTGCGCCTCGTTCACCAACCCCAGCGAGTCCCCATGAAACACCTGCCCAAAGCTCTGCTGAAACGCCGGTATCGACGACTCCCCGTGCTGCCACGCCGCCGCCGCGCCAAACAGAATCCCATACCAGTTCATGTTCGCCAGCGACTCGCCATCGTCATTCCACAGCGTGTTCAACTGGCCCGTTGCGCCATACTTCTGTCCGTCGCGCGTAAACTCCTGGATGTCGTCCAGCGCCTGCTGCTGGTTCGGCCACACCTGGCGATAGTTGTTGATCGACGGCGACACCCACACCGGAATTCCCGCCGCCGTATATGGTTTTAGCTCCTGCAGAAATCCCTTCGGCTTTGGCGAATATCCCCACGCCACCGCAATCAACTGACGCTTGATCTCAGGCGGCAACTCCTTCAGCAACTCAGGATCGCTTTGTGCCACATCGCCCCAGAAGAGAATCTTCTTATGCAGCGGCTCCAGGCTCGTCACAATTTGTTTCAGATAATCGATGTACACCGTCGGCAACCCGCGTGCATCCACATCCATGCGCGTCCGGCCGATCCCCAGATCAATCGTCTCGTCACCGCCGATATGCAAAAACGGTCCCGGATACATCGCCGTCAGCTCCTTGGCCATCTGGTCAATCAGCGGGATCGACCCAGCCTGCCCCGGACTCAGCACTGCACCGTGCGGCGTCTCCGCTACATCCGCGTATGTCTCCCATTGCAGCATCTTGCGCAAATGCCCAATCGCCTCCTGCTCGGGAATCACGGTGATGTGGTACAGCGTCGCATAGGCCACCAGTTCGCGCGCATCGGCCGCCGAGATGCTCCCCTCCGGCGGCGCCGGCAGAGGGTTCGACGCATACTGCTGCGTGTTCTCAAAGTACGGCGAGTACACATTAATCTTGTAAGCCGCCAGCGTCCGTATAAGCTTCTTCTGGAACTCCAGCGTATCCACCGGCCCGCGCGAAAGATCATCATGCAGCCCGCGATACCGCAGCGCCGGCCAGTCATGAATCTCCGCCGCATGCAGCACGAAGTCCGGGCACCCTCCCGCACACACCGGCTGCAGCGGCCATCGCTCGATCATCTGCTTGGCCGTCTGCGCCGCATAAAAAACTCCCTCCGCCGTCGCACCCGTGAGCGTCAGCGTCTTCGCTGCATAGCGGATCGTGTACCCCTCCGTCCGCATCTCCTCCGTAAAACTCGCATCCGGATGCCCCGCCAGCCGCCGCAGCACAATCCGCAAACCGTTCCCGGTTGGAATACCGCGATCCGTAAGCGTCTGACGCAGATCACTCGCCGCAAAGGTATCGACCGCATCGCAGCCCGCGCATTCAACCGTCACCGAATTCAGCGGCACCTGCTCCACCCCCGTAATCTCCCGCGGTATCGGAATCAGGTGGTACGTCGTCTGGGCGTGAACAAGGGGCGCAAACAGCACTACGGCGCAGGCCAAAACTCTGGCGATTGGGACAAGTCGCATAACGTTACGGTACACGCCAGCGCCGCGGCATGGAAGCGAAAGCCGTGCAGAGAAGGGAATCGCAGCGAACTCCCCCGCGCGCATCCGCATCCAACCTTGCTAGGAGTAACTATGAGCATTCAGGCCACCCCCGACAAGGCAACCGATAACGACTTTCACGAACTCAGCGGCGAACAAGGATTGAAGAAGATCGCCGAGCTACTCAAAGGCATTCATATTGCCATGATCAACACCGTAGCCACCGACGGATCCATCAGCTCCCGACCCATGGCCATCCAGGATAAAACCTTCGACGGCAAGCTATGGTTCCTCACCCGCGTCAGTTCCGAAAAGGTTGACGAGATCCAGCAGGACCAGCACATCACCCTCACCCTCACCGATACCTCTGACGCCAAATACCTCGTCCTCAAAGGCCGCGCCAGCGTCAACCAGGACCGCGCCAAGATCAGCGAGCTCTGGAACTCCATGTACAAGGCCTGGTTTCCCAAAGGCGAAAGCGACCCTGAAATCGCCGTGCTCCGTGTCGACGTCTCCGAGGCCGAGTACTGGCAAGCCTCCAGCAGCAGCCTCGTTCGCGGAGCCAAATATCTCGCCGCTGCCGTCACCGGTGGCAAGACCTCCATCGGCGAAGCCGGCCACGTCCTCGTCTAGCCGCCAAGCTAAATCGGCGCGACTCCATCGATGATCGTCACGCCCGGTGGCGGGGTAAATTCAAACTCGCTATCGGGCGGTGATACGTTTTCGCGAATGTCGCTGAACGCAAAATTCGTCTCAGCCCCATCCGTCTGCGCAATCCTCATCCCCAGGATCTGCCCCGCCGCATCCACCGTAATCCCAATCGACTGCACCGTCTGCTCCATCCCCTTCGGCACCCCGGAAAGCGTGTAGCCACCGCTAACCAGCGTCATCGTCAGCCCATTCAACTCCTTCGCAATCTCCGTGTGCCCCAGCAGAAATCGCAGCGGCGAACGCAAATCATCGAGCTGCTTTGCCGGCGTCCGCAGCGCCTGCGAATCCCCGGGCGTATAACTCACTGCGTACTTCCCATCCAGCACAAAGATCTTCCCCGACGGCGCGTCATACTCCCAGCGCATCCGGCCGGGCTTGCTCAACGTCAGCGTCCCCGTCTCCGTCCGATCAATCCCCATCCCCCGATACCGCTCCGTAAAGTGCGCCGTCAACGAATGCAAATGGTTATAGTGCGCATCCACCTTCGTCGCCAGCGCCATCGCCGAAGGAGCCTGCGCCCCCGCCCCCGCAGCCATCGCGAATCCCGCCACCACGCCCAACATCTTCCTTCCGAATTTCAAACCGTCTCCTTCGCTTTCGCCGCCCGCACCATCTCCACCAGCATCATGCGCGTCTCCTGCGGAGTACTCACCTCGCGAAGGAAATTAATCCGCGGCCCCTTCATCCCATCCGCCGTCTTCAAGCGCAGCGTAAATCCCAGCCGATCCACCGACGTCATCGCCGCCTCGCTCCCCTCAATCCCCGCATACGCCTTCGCCAGCGTCACCATCGACTCCACATGGTCCGCATTCATATGCGCCATAATTCCCGCCGCCGCCTCCGCCAGCGAATCAGCCTTTGCCCCCGCGAAATCCTCCGCCTCCACCCACCCCATCACGCCAAACCCGCCCACGTAATACATATCCACCGGCTCCAGCCGAAAGAAATGGAAGTCCGCAAAGTCCACCCAATAGCTAGCATTCGCATGCCGCGCCAGGTAGATCTCTTTCACCGCCGCTTTCTCTTCCTCCGCCACTACCTTCGCATTCCCCACCAGCGTAGCCCGAGCCGCTCCCAACGGATCACCATCCGCCGCAGCCTGCATCACGAACAAGCTGCACCGCCCATCCTCACGCAGATTCTGCGTATGCATTGCCATGTTGCTGATCAAAAATATCGGTCGCCCCGCCGCATCCATCGCAAACGGCATCAGCGACCCAAACGGAAATCCCGCCAGCTTCTTCGACATCGTCGAAAGCATTCCCACGCTCACCAGCGACAGCAGCGTGCGGCTACGTTCCGCGTGGCTAGGCTCCGGAACCACCGGCCCCGCAGGTCCCGTCGATGCATGCTGCCGTGGTGCAGGTTTGGATGTCGTTGACATAAATCCTCAATCTCTCAGCCGCACCTAAGCGACATTAAATCCACTCACCACAATCTTCGGAGTCTCGCCGCGCGTATCGGCATGCTGCAACTCCGTCTCTATCGTTCGATGCTCGCCCGGCATCAGCAGCACATAGTTATCATCATAGATCGCCGGCAGAATCCGATCCCCCGTCACCCCGCGCACCGCCTTCACCCGCGTCATCAGCGCCGGCCACGCAGAGCCATTCCGTAACTCCGTAGTCAGCCGCCAAACCTCGCCCTCGCGCTTCACCCCCGTCGTTGCCAACACCCGCGCCTTCGCCAGCGACCGTATCGCCCGATAATCCCCCTCCACCAAACTCCGCACATAATCGTTCCGCGAAACCACCGCCGCACCTTGCGTCAGCGTCAGCCGCAAAAAGTGCACCGCCGACAACCCCTTCGGATACTCCATCGCCATCGCCGTCACTACGCTGTCTTCCTTGCTGTCGACGACCACCGTCCGCCCACCAACCCGCGCGCCATCCATGTTGAAAATCTCCACCCGCGCACTCAACCCCCGCCGATCTCCGCCGCTATAATTCACCACCTCCACCGTCTCTGCATCGCGATTCCACTGCACATGCAGCGGCTCCGACGCCAGCTTGCACCCAAAGTAAGCCGCCGTCGGCTCAAAGAAATAGTCATACGTCTGCCACACAAACGAAGGCCAGCAAGCATGACTCATCCACAACAGCAGCCCCGCGCGATACTTACTCTGCGACTCAAACATCGCGCGGTAGCCTTCGTAATTCACAAACTGCGCCAACGAAATCCATTGCTCCGCGCTATCGGCCCCGCCATAACTCTCATCGATCAACGAGTAAAACGACTTCGCCCCCTGTGCCCCATTCAAGCTGAAATCGTGCAACCCCCAATCCAGTCCCTGCGGCCACATCGCGCGCTCCGGCATCATCAGCCGCACACTCTCCACCGGCGGAATATTCGGCATCCCGATCTCGCTGTGCAGCTTCTCATCCGCGATCCGGAAATACTCCACTACCGGCAGCGCGTGATACGGCCCATGCCCGCTCACCACGTCGTCAGCCGAACTCGGAATGTACGCGATCCCCGGATGCAATTCCGCGAGCGTCTTCCGCAAACCCGCCTCCAACACCTTCGGCGGATACCCCTCGTTCCTCCCGCAGTACAACCCGATCGACGCGTGATTCCGAATCTTCAACACAAAGTCTCGAGCATTCGCCATGAACATCGCATCGTCATCCGGCACCGGCCCATCCCAGGGATTCGCCAGCCAGAAATCCTGCCACACCATCACGCCATGCCGATCGCACGCCTCATAAAATTCCTCATCCCCAATCTGTCCGACCCAATTCCGAATCATCGTAAAGTTCATCTCGCGGTGATACCGCACAGCCGCGTCAAACTCCCGCGCCCGATACCGCAGCATCGCCTCCCCAAATCCCCAATTCCCACCGCGACAAATAAACCGCCGCCCGTTAACAAACAGCCGCAGCTTCCCACCCTCCACGCTCGACGTCATCTCCCGAATCCCAAACTTCAGCACTGTATTATCTAGCACCACGCCCGCCGCCTCAAATCGCACTTCCACGTCATACAAGTACGCCGCACCATACCCCACCGGCCACCAAAGCTGCGGATCCTTCAGCCGCAGTTCAGCATGCTTCGACGAATCCGCAGTCACCGTCACACTCGCCCCCGCTGCCACACTCACCGCCTGCGAAATCTCCACCGCGCCAAACTTAACTCGCAGCGTCCCCTCCACCGTCTGCGCCCGATGATTTACCACCCCCACCTCAACGCTTATATCCGCCGCGGACACATCCGGCAGCTTCAACTTAGCCTGCACCCACGGCGCCTCCAGCGTCACCGCCCCCGTCGTCCGCACCAACACATCCCCCCAAATCCCCGTATTCCGCCCGCGAATCGTAGGAATCCAGTCCCACCCAATCGACGCATGATACGTAGGATTATCCGCCCCCAGCGCCCCTCCATTCCGACTCGGATTCTCAAACGTCTTCTGCTTCGTGCTCCCCGGCGTAGCGTTTTTCTCGATCAACACGGCCAGCGCATTCTTTTTTCCCGCCAGCAATTTCCCCGTCACATCCAACCGAGCCCGGATAAACCCTCCATCAATTCGCCCCAGCGCCTCGCCGTTCAAGAACACCTGCGCCTGCCAATTCACACCCTCGAAATCCAGCCACGCAATCTCGCCAGCTTCCACCGCCCGCGCCTCAAACTCCGTCCGATACCAAAAATCCGCGCAAAAATAAGAGTCCGAAACATACAGCTGGTTCTCCCCAAAGTTCGGATCCGCAATAGCCCCCGCGTTATAAAACGAAGTCAGCACCGTCCCTGGCACGGTCGCGACCACCCACGCCGCATCCGCAAATCCAACGCGCGAAATCGCCGCCCCGTCCCCACTCACCACACTCTTGCGCTCAACGCGCCACGCCCCACCCGCCAGCCGCAATCTCCCATCCACCATCGCCGGCGCACTCACCGCCACAGCCACCACCCCACCGCGTCCCCACACCTCCAGCTCGCTCAAAATATATCCAGCCGCAGAAGTAGGCCGCGTCATCAACACCCGCACAAACCGCGCATGCACCGGAGCCGCCAACCGAATCTCCTCAACCCCCGCAGCCGAAACGCCCGCACCCAGCCGATGCACCTCCGTCCACCTAACCTCATCATCAGAAACCTGCACGGCCCCCTCAGCCGCTCGCGCAATCCAGTAAAGCCCCACGCGATCAACCGCACACCGCGCCCCCAAATCCACGCTCACCCACTCCTCCGCCGACCCCGCGCTCATCCACGCGCTCGTAAATTCATACGGACCGCCAATCTCGACTCGCGACGTTCCGCGATAAAACTCCACCTGCCCCACCATCCAAGTAAGTCCTGCGCCTTCGTGCCCCAAACGCTCGCACGTCACGCGATAAAACCGCCACGCCCCCGCCCGGCTAAGCGTGATCCACGGATAGTAGAGCTTCTTCCCCCGCGTCAAATCCGACGGATAATTCTCCCCCGCAACCTCTTCCTCAGCCCTTGCAGACCCAACCTCCTCCCACGCTCGCCCGTCCTCCGACACCGCCACCGAAAAACTCAAATCCTTCGCCGCCACAAACTCCGGCAGCGCGGCAAACACGCGCATCCGATCCACCATCGGCGCCCCATCCCCGCCCACCTGCACCTCCACCCAAACTTTCTCCCCCGCCAGTGTCACCCCAATAGGAGGGAAGTGGTCCAGCACAATCTCCCGGTCCGGCTTCGTCAACACCCCGTCAACACTCGTCGAAACCGCCACCCACCGCGGCATCCGCGTCTCCTTGATCCCGTCCGTCACCAGCTGCGCCGTCAGGTTGTAGTCATAGCTGCTCGAGTGCTTCGCCGCCCGCCGCAACGCCAGGTTCCGATATGTCGTCGCATCCACCCGCATCGTCGGCGAAAACACATCGCTCATCGCCCCGGGATAAATCCCCAACCCGCGCGTAAACTCACCCTTCGCCCCACCCACAACTCCCGCTCCCGCCTCCACCGGCGCATCCACCTTCACCGGCATCTCCGCACCCGCCGTCACCGCAGCCCCCAGCGTCGGCAACGCCACCTCCCCAGCAGCAATCATCGAGCTCTTCAGAAACGTGCGTCGCGATAAAGACAAGGTCAACCTCTCTTATTCTTCTAGGACATCAACGCGGTCGCGCGTCGTACGAACATACTATCCGCCCCCACACGCCTCCGCCCCACTTGCCACCAGTCCACGCCTCCCAGTACGATCCCTGCGTTCGGTATTTCGCACGCACCGCGCACTTCAAAACCGCGTCACACCAGGAAGGCGTTCATGAAACAGTCCTTCAGCATCGGTATCGGAGGCGCCGCCGGTCAGGGCGTCGCCACTCCCGGAGACATCTTCGCCAAGATCTTCAGCCGCCGCGGCCTCCATCTCAACGCCTACAACGCCTACCAATCCATCATCCGCGGCGGCCACACCTTCCTCACCGTCCGCACCGGCGAAGGCAACATCCGCACCACCGACGGCCACCTCGACCTCCTCATTCCCCTCAACCAGGACACCGCCGATCGCCACCTCTCGCTCCTCACCGCCGGCGGCGCCTGCCTCTTCAACGCCGACACCATCCACCCCGGCACTCCCGCCGACGGCGTCCAACTCTGCCCCCTCCCCGTCTCCAAACTCGCCGACATCAGCCGTAACAAGGTAGCCCAAAACACCCTAGCCATCGGCGCCGCCCTCAGCATGATGGGCATCGGCTTCAACTCCCTCGAGAGCGTCCTCGAGGAGCAGTTCCGCAAGAAAGACCGCGCCGTCATCGACGAAAACATCGCCATCGCCCGCGCCGGCTACGACTACGCCACCCAGAATCTCAAGCCCTTCGATCACGCCCTCCCCCTCACCGACGCCCGCTTCGCCGTCCTCAGCGGCAACGAGGCCATGGCCATGGGAGCCGCCGCCGCCGGCCTCAAATTCTACTGCGCCTATCCCATGAGCCCCGCCACTGGCGTCCTCCATTGGATGGCCTCCCACGCCCGCTCCGCCGACATCATGGTCCGCCAGGTCGAGGACGAAATCGGCGTCATCAACATGGCCATCGGCGCCGCCCACGCAGGCGTCCGCGCCATGTGCGCAACCTCCGGCGGCGGCTTTGCCCTCATGTCCGAAGGCCTCGGCCTCTCCGCGCAAGCCGAAATCCCCGTAGTCGTCATCGACTGCCAGCGCGCCGGCCCTTCCACCGGCGTCCCCACCAAGACCGAGCAAGGCGACCTCTGGCAGATGCTAGGCGCAGCCTTCGGCGACTACCCCCGCGTCATCGCCGCCCCCTTCGACATCGCCGACTGCTTCACCCTCATGCCCGAAATCTTCAACATCACCGACCGCTTCCAGTGCCCCGGCATCGTCCTCGCCGACCTCCTCCTCGCCGAAGGCCGCCTAAGCGTAGACCCCGCCATCCTCGACTTCAACCCACCCATCGACCGCGGTGAAATCATCACCAGCAACGGCGAACCCCACGACAAATACCTCCGCTACAAAATCACGGACAGCGGCGTCTCCCCCCGCGTAATCCCCGGCATCCCCGGCTACACCCACGTAGTCTCCAGTGACGAGCACGACGAAGACGGCATCCTCATCTCCGACGCCTACACCAACCACGCCAAGCGCCGCGCCATGATGGAAAAGCGCATGCGCAAGATGGACGGCATCGCCGCCTCCATCCCCCCGCCGCAACTCCGCGGCCCCATCGTCGCCGATGTCACCCTCATCGGCTGGGGTTCCACCTACGGCGTCATCGACGAAGCCTGCGAACTCCTCCGCGAGCAAGGCATCTCCGTCAACCATCTCCCCATCCGCTGGCTCGTCCCGCTCCACGGCGACGCCATCCTCGACATCCTCAACAACGCGCTCCACACCATCATCATCGAGAACAACTTCAGCGGCCAGTTCGCCCGCTACCTGCGCAGCGAAACCAGCTTCGTCGCCACCGGCCACATCCGCAAATAC
>Ga0302308_10001616_pt1 | contig 18305 bp, 15 predicted proteins | sample III_Palsa_E3_3_FD_200531 | JGI IMG/M metagenome (GOLD analysis project Ga0302308, IMG submission 200531) | Peat permafrost microbial communities from Stordalen Mire near Abisko, Sweden - III_Palsa_E3_3 | ecosystem: Environmental > Terrestrial > Soil > Palsa > Peat permafrost | place: Sweden... | reverse complement strand
CGAGGGAGGGTGCGATGACGAGTTTGTACTTGGAGAGATCGCGGTCGGGAGGGATGATGTCGATGGTGTAGCCGAGCTCATGGAGCGGGGTGTAGTAGCTCATGAGGTTGGTGGCGGCGTCGTAGGCGGGGTTCATCTTCTGCCAGTTGATGTCCCAGCGGCTGGGATAAGAGTGCAGCAGAGCGACGCTGGCTGAGGGCGATGTGCCTTGCAGGGCGGGGCCGGCTTTTTCGAACTCGGCGCCGATCTGGGCGTACTCGGCATAGATGGGGTCGGGCGTGCCGTCTACGTCCACGATGCCGCCGTGGTTGGCTTCGCCGCCGTTGAGGGCATCGCGCCACTGCCAGTAGCTGATGAGGTCTGCGCCGTGGCCGATGTCGGCCCAGATGGCCGAGCGCATGGCGCCTTTATCGAGCTGGACGCTGGCGTCTCCGCCGCCGCGAGGGCCGGCAGTGGTTTCGAGCACCCAGTAGTTGGGGCTGCCGGTTTTGAGGCCGCGCATGAGGTCGTGCGGCGCGCCGTTTTTTATGGGGTTGAAGCTGCCCTGAACCTGCGGGTTGTCCCAGCCGATGATGTCGAGATCCTGGGCGACGGTGTAGTGGTCGTAGAGGTCGAACCAGCCCATCATGTTGGTGGTGATCTTCTGGTGAGGATCGGCGTTTTTGCGGATGGCGTCGATCTGGACGCGCTGGAAGGCGCGGAGCGAGTCGGTGATGAAGCGCTTGGAGTCGAGCCAGAGGCCGGGGTTGTTGTCGGCGGTGTTGTTGACGAGCGGAATCTCGTTGAAGGCGGAATAGGTCTGGTTGTCGTAGGCGGTGGTCCAGGCGGCGTTGAGCTTGTCGATGGTGCCGTAGCGATGCTCTAGCCAAGCGTGGAACTGGGCCTGTGTGGCGGCGTCGTAGGACTGACTGTTGTACTCGTTGTCGATCTGCCAGCCGATGACGTAGGGGTTGTGGCCGAAGCGTTTGGAGAGGCGTTCGTCCATCTCCCGGACGAAACGCTTGTAGCGGTCGCTGTTCCAGTTGCCGTGGTTGCGGGTCGCGCCGGTGAGCTGTTTGCCTTCGGCGTTGGTGAGGAGGATGTCGGGGTACTTGGTGGCCATCCAGACGGGCGGGCCGGCGCTGGGGGTGCCGACGATGACGTAGATGCCGTGCTGGCCGGCGAGGTTGATGGCGCGCTCAAGCCAGTCGAGCTGGTAGTTGCCTTCGGAGGGTTCGAGGGCCGTCCAGGCGAACTCGGCTACGCGAACGACGTGCATGTGTGCCTTCTGCATGAGGTCGAGTTCGGCGGGCCAGCGGGACTCGGGCCACTGCTCGGGGTACCAGGCGGAGCCGATGAGGAGTGGTGGTGGTGGCGGGGCGGTCTGCGCGTGGGCGGCGGTGAGGCAACAGAGCGCGAGTAGGAAGGATGCAAGCGGTTTCAGGCGGCGGAGCGGTGAGGGCATGAGAACGTTCTCTTTTCGGTGGAGGATGCGGCAGGAGAATTATAGCGGCGGGGATGTGTGGTGGTCGTGACGGGAATTCCCGGAATGGGAACTGGAGGGTGGGACTGGTTGAGTTTCGAGTTTTGAGGGTCAGGTTGAGTGAGATACTGCGAGGACTTCCGCGGGGGTGGCTCGCACAGGGACTAAAGCACTGAGGGAAAGTTTCGCCCTGAAAAGCGAAACGCCTCGGGGCGGACACCCCGAGGCGATTTTCCTGCGGAAGGAGGTGAGGCCTTTGCGATCTGTAAAGATTCGCCTGGGTAAGCTCTCGATCAAAGTACCAGGCGAAATCCTGTTGCTTGTCTGCTCGAAAGCTATGTGGCTAGTGCTGCTGTTGCGGCGCTAGTCGTTCCTTACCTGCTCCTCTGCGTCGTCACACGCAGGGGAGCACTTTGTTTCTAGGGATATTGGACGCTTTTTGGGGTTGGGCGTCAATAGGGTTTTCACTTCTTGAAGTACTTGGGTTCCATTCCGGGAGCCCAGGGGTTGTAGGCGTGGGCGAAGGCGGCGCGGCGGCCGAGGGCGGGGTGGTCGTAAGTCCAGAATTCGTAGAAGGGGTTGGGGTTGGGGTCGGAGAAGCCGGAGGTTCCGAGAACGTCGAAGGCTTTTTGCGCGGTGGATTGCGGGTCTGCAACGAGGCCGTGGATGGCTTCCTGGCCGTAGACGTCGGCGGCGTGCTCGTGGGCGCGGCTGTAGCTGGCCGTGATGGGTTCGAGGAAGAGGCTGAAGATGGAGAACGCCAGCAGGAGAACGGCTAGCGCGGCCCAGTCATTTTGCGACGCGATACGCCAGCTTGCGCCGTATTTGGCGATGGCCCACTGCACGAAGCGGAAGCCGAGATAGAGCATGACGAAGAGGATGCCCAGGGTGAAGATGATGGTGGAGACGATGTGGCCGAGGACGTAGTGGCCGGACTCGTGGCCAAAGATGAAGAGGACTTCGTCGGGTGTGCCTTTGGTGAGCGAGGTATCCCAAACGACGACGCGTTTGGATGCTCCGAAGCCGGTGACGTAGGCGTTGAGGGTGGTGACCTTTTCGCTGGCCTTCATCAGGAACATGCGGTCGGGCGGGATGTCCATGTGGCCTTTGGCGACGACCTGTTCGAGTTGGGCGATGAGCTCAGGGTGGTGGAGTTGGAGGGGTTCGAATTTATCGAAGAGCAGATTGATGTACGGGGCGACGAAGATGCTAGCGAGGACGATGGGGATAGATACGACCCAAAAGGCAAGCCACCAGCGGTTTGGAAGCTTGCGGATGATCCAGAACAGAAGCATCACGATGAGAAGACCAAAGTGCCAGGAGAGACCAAAAGCTTTACCTTGATCGCCGAACCAACTGGGCCAGCTCTGGACAGAGAGGCCATAGACGCGAGAGAGATGTTGGGTGTAGAGGTCGATTGGCAACTCGACTAAAACGCTGATGAGGTTGAAGAGCAGAAGAAATATCCAGCACTGAATCCAGCGGTATTTGCTGACTTTGACTGCGATATCACGCATCCAGGCGATGCCGCCGAGGCCGAGTAGCAGGAGCAGGCTGACGATGCCCCAGATCTCGTCGACGAAGTGGAGGGTCTCGTGGATCTTGCCGAGATGCTGGGATTTGACGAGGTCGGCGGGCGAAAGGGAGTAGTCGGGGATGTTGGAGTGGAGGGGATTGGCGGCGAGCTCCTGCGCGGCGTAGACGTTGGCGGCGTGCTCTGCGGGGGTCTCTGCGGCGTGAGCGGCGAGGGGCAGCGAGAGGCAGAGAAGAAGGGCGAGGTGGCGCAGGCGCATGGACGGGTCCTCGGAGTAACGTGTGGGGATAAGTTTGCCGGATGGTGTGGGGAGTGGCAAGGGATTTTGGGGTGACACCAGGGGTTCGTGGGGCCCGTCTAATACGGTGGGGTGTAGTTTCGGTACACTCGGCTTACGAATTCCTTCGTGCTGGAAATGGGTTCTCTTGATTCTTCCGATTTCGTTCCCCTCTTTGAGACGGTCTTTTTTGATTCGCAAACCGGTAGTGCTGACGGCGCTGTTGCTGGGCGCGGGCGGCTTTTTGCTGGCGGAGACGCCGGGTAGCGGATTGCCTGCGTCGGCGTTGCCGGTGGCGAGCGATCCAGTGGTGATGCAGGCGATGTCTACGGAGCTGGATCGCGCGATGGCGCAGCTTGGGACGCCGACGACGCCAGCGGTGGAGAGCAAGAGTGGAGCGCCGTTGCTGAAGCCTTACTTTCTGAGCTACTCGGTGGCCGATGCGGAGAATGTGAGCATCAGTGCGCAGTATGGCGCGATCGTTAGCTCGAATGCGGGGCACTCGCGGACGGCGGATGTGCAGGTGAGGCTGGGGTCGGCGGCGCTGGACAATACGCATGGCGATCACAGGACGAGCGCGTTGACGACGATGGCGTTGCCGCTGGGCGACGACAGGGATGCGATCGAGCGAACGCTTTGGTATGCGACCAATCGCGGGTACGGCAAGGCGCTGGACGCGCTGGAGAAGGTGAAGACCGAGCAGCAGGTTCGCGCGAAGGAAGAGGATTCGTCGGCGGACTTTTCGACGGAGGCGGCGCAGTCGGAGGTGTTGCCGAGTCTGCCGAAGTTGAATGTAGACAAGGCGGCGTGGGAGCAGCGGCTGCGCGAGATTACCGCGGTGTTCAAGGTGTATCCGGATATCTATTACGACACGGCGGTGATGCAGACCTCGAACGAGACGGACTATTTTGTGTCGAGCGAGGGCTCGCATGTGGCGACGCCGAACCAGGTGGCCCGGCTGATTGTGGTGGCGCGGACACGGGCTGCGGATGGCATGGATCTGTTCCGCGTGGAGACGTTTGAGGCGGACAAGACGGGTAATCTGCCGGCGCAGAGTGAGGTGTTGGCGAAGACGATTGCGTTGGCGAAGAACCTCGATGACCTGAGAAATGCGCCGATTACGGAGCCTTATAACGGACCGGCGATTTTGAGTGGGCGGGCGGCGGCGGTGTTCTTTCATGAGGTGCTGGGGCATCGGCTGGAAGGGCAGCGGCAGCGTGGAGACGAAGAAGGGCAGACGTTTACCAAGCTGCTGAATAAGCCGATTCTGCCGAGTTTTCTGTCGGTGGCGGATGATCCGACGCTGAAAGATTTTGATGGGCATCCGCTGAGTGGACACTATGCGTTCGATGATGAGGGCAGTCCGGCGCGGAAGGTTGACCTGGTCGATAAGGGCGTGTTGAAGACGTTTCTGATGTCGCGGGAGCCGATTGCGAGTGTGCAGCAATCGAACGGGCATGGGCGGGCCGAGACGGGCAAGATGCCGACGGGCCGGCAGGGAAACCTGATTGTTACATCGACGAAGACGGTTAGCGATGCGGAGCTTCGCGAGATGTTGAAGGCCGAGGCGAAGAAGCAGGGGAAGGCTTACGGGCTCTACTTTGAGGACATCTCTTCTGGCTTTGCGGTGACGACGCGCCGCAGTCCGCAGGCGTTTCAGGTGATTCCGCTGGTGGTGTATCGGGTGTATGTGGATGGACGGCCGGATGAACTGGTGCGCGGGGTTTCGATTGTGGGCACGCCGCAGGCTGCGCTGATGAGCATCCTGGCGACGAACGATCATCAGGATATCTTCAATGGCGAGTGCGGAGCGGAGTCGGGGACGATTCCGGTGAGTGCGGTGGCTCCGGCGATGCTGGTGAGCGCGATTGAGACGCAGAAGCAGGCGCAGGGAACGGCGAGGCCGCCGATTGTGCCGGCGCCGCCGTTGGGTGTTGCGAGTGAGAAGAAGGGTGGGGAGTGATGGTGGTTGTGCGCGAGTTGAAGAGAGCGTTTGTTTGTGCGGGGATGGTGAGCCTTGCGGTTTGTGCAACTGCCCAAACCCCGATCTCCAAAGGCGAGAGATCGGGGGCACCCACTTCTGTGCTGGTCGTAGATTCTGTGGCCAAGCTTGCGGCAGAGAGTGATCCGCTCCTGGTTGCGATGAAGGATGAATTGGTGCGCGAGCAGAAGCTGCTGGTGTTGCCGGGGATGCAGCGGCCTTACTTTATGTCTTATCGGCTGGAGGACTTTCAGAGCTATCAGGCGGTGGCAAACTTTGGAGCACTGACCAGTGAGAGCACGAGCCACCAACGGGTGGTGCGGGTTGAGGTGAAGATCGGGGACTATGTGACCGATTCGAGCTCGGCGCGTGGTGAGGGATCATTACAGTTGGCGCCGGAAGATAGCGATCCGGCGGCGTTGAAGTATGCGCTTTGGACTGCGACCGATGAGGCGTATAAGGCGGCACTGCGCGCGTACTCGGCGAAGCAGGCGACGTTGAAGAGCTTCCAGAGTGCGCCGACGGCGAATGACTTTACGCCGGCGAAAGCAGTGGTGAAGATTGAGCCGCTGGTTGTCCTGGCGCTCGATAAAGAGGATTGGAAGAAGAGGATTGTGGAGGCGAGCGGGTTGTTTTCGACCGCGCCGGAGGTGAAGTCGTTTGCGCAGGATGTGCAGTTCTCTTCGGCGAACGTGAATGCGTTTGCGTTGAACCGGTACACGGTGGATACGGATGGGACAGAACTACGGCATGGATATTCGGGCTACTCGGACACGATTGCCGTGAGTGGGCAGGCGGATGATGGGATGCAGTTGAGCCGGAATAATGGTTCGTCTGCGACGACTGCTGCCGGGCTGGAGAGTGCGACGGCGCTGCACAAGCGGACGATCGATGATCTGAAGAGCCTGGATGAGCTTCGCCATGCGCCGGTGGTGGGAGCGGAGGATTATCACGGGCCGGTGTTGTTTTATGGCGATGCGTCGGCGGATGTGATCAACAACCTGTTTGTGCCAAACGTTGAAGCCGACCGGCCAGATATGGGGACGACGGCGAGGACGCGCGGGGCGTATCAATCGAGTTTGCATACGCCGGTGTTGCCACAGTTTTTGACAGTTGTGGATGATCCCACGATGAAGACGTTTGAGGGCAAGGACCTGATGGGTTCGTATGGAGTCGACGATGAGGGTGTGACGGTCGCTCCGGTGACGGTGGTGGACCATGGGAAGCTGTTGAACTTCCTGATTGGTCGCGAGCCTGTGAAGGACTTTCCGGAGTCGAATGGACATGGGCGTGCGGCACCGGGGCAGGCGGCGCACTCGAAGGCTGGCGTGATTGTGGTGAAGTCGAGCCAGGAGCTGACGGCGGTGCAGATGCGCGCGAAGTTGCTGGCGCTGGCCAAACAGCAGGGCCGCGATGTGTATGAAGTCGAGACGCTGGGCGGTGAGTTGGTGCCGCGGCTGCTGTATCGCGTGTCGCCTGATGGAACGCGGACGCTGGTGCGGGGCGCGGCGTTCGATGAGCTGGACCAGCGGTCGCTGCGGAGCGGCATGTTGGCCGCGGGTGGCAAGGACTATGTCGCGCAGACGATAAGCCCTGTGCCCGAGACGACGATTGCGCCGGAGTTGTTGTTTGCCGATATCGCCGTGAAGCGCGCGACGGAGCAGCAGGATAAGCTGCCATATTATGCGCCGCCTGATAACAGACAGTAGAGCGTAGACAGTAGACAGTTAAAGAGCCGAGGATGCGGTGAAGAGTTGGGTGGAAGTTTCCAGTGCGCGGCTGGCGGAGAACTTTCGCGCGATACGAGCGGTTGCGGGCAGCTCGGTAGAGACGCTCGCCGTGATCAAGGCCGATGCGTACGGGCATAACGCGGCTATCTGCGCGCCGGTGTTGGTGGAGGCGGGCGCTCGTTGGCTGGGCGTTGGCGATGTGGAGGAAGGTGCCGCGGTCCGCGCAGTGCTGGCGCATGGCGGCGTGCGGCTGTTGGTGATGGGTGGGATGGAGATTGCCGACGCGCCCGCGATCGTAGCGCATGGGCTGACGCCAGTGGTGTGGACTGTGGAGCATGTTGCGGCGATGGAACGCGCGGGCCGTGCGGCTGGCAGTCGCGTGAATGTGCATCTGGAGATTGAGACTGGAATGGCGCGGCAGGGAGTGGCTGTTGGCGCAGATCTGGCGCGGGTGTTGGATAGATTGGCAAAGTCGCGATGGGTGCACTGCGAGGGTGTGATGACGCATCTGTGCTGTGCGGAGGTTGCGGGCGCGGCGACGACGAAGGCAGCTAAGGAACGATTTGCGGCGGCGTTGGAGCAGGTGTCCGCGGCGGGAGCGAAGCCGGAGTTCGTGCATCTGGGGAACTCGTCGGCTGTCGATGAGGGATCGACGATGGCGTGGGTGCGAACGCGCGCGAAGACTGCCGGCGCAAAGGCGATGGTGCGGACGGGAGTCGCGTTGTATGGGCACTGCCTGCCGGTTGAAGGCGCTGTTGGCGCGCTGGCGCCGAGGCTTTCGCCGGTGATGGAGTGGAAGACGCGGGTGATTGGCGTTCGAGAGATTGAAGCAGGAACGACCGTAGGCTATGGCGCTACGTTTGTGGCCGTACACGAGATGCGGCTGGCGCTGCTGCCGGTAGGGTATGCGGATGGTTTTCGGCGGGCGGCTTCATCGGGTGTTGGCGATGGTTGGGTGATGATTGCGGGAAAGAAGGCAGCGGTGGTGGGGAGGGTGTCGATGAGCCTGACCGTGGTGGATGTGACGGGAATGGCCGTGAGTGAGGGGGACGAGGTGGTGTTACTGGGGGACGGGGTTAGCGCGGAAGAGCACGCCGCGTGGAGTGGGACGATTGCTTACGATGTGCTGTGTGGGGTGCGCGGGCGGTTTGTGCGGGTGTAGGTGGAGCGATCAAAAGCAGGTTCTTGTAGATGACGGCCATCAGTTCGCTTGGACACGGCAGGAAAGTGGGATTATCATTTCTACAGTGATTGGTAGTCCTCTGAGTGGCTGGTACCACCCAGAGGTGTTGCATGATTACCAGTACCGCAGCAAGTGCAGTACCACAGCAATCTTCGTTAGCAGGAAGAGAATCACTTCTCCTGGTACCTGCAACGAAAACCGCCTATAGCGAACCCGCAAGGGTCGAATAGGCCATCACCTCCTTTACAGAAATCGCCTCGGGGCTGCTACCCCGAGGCATTCGCTTTTCAGGGCGAATCTTTCGCGCTCGGTGCTGCCCTGTGCGAACCAGTTCTGTAAAGGCGGTGTCAGTATCTCATCGCGAGAAATCTCCTAAACGTTGATGCGGCTGTCTGGTAAGGTTCAACTTCCCGATTCGGAACGGTAAACTGAAGAGATGCTTGGAAAGCTTTATGCGAAGTGGATGTTTGCCTGGGAGACTGCTCTAACGACGCGCGATCAGAACCGCGTCGAGAGGCCGTTAGAGTGGGGGTTTGAGTACCTCGTGGAGTTTGGTGGAGATGCCGCCGCGGCCCGCGTTGCGGCGGGAGAGATCGCGCCGCTGGATGCGATGGTGGAGTTGAACCGGAAGATTGCGGAGACGCCGCACTCGTTCTTCGATTACACAACCCCGACGGACTTCCGCATCGAGATGCGGCACCCGGAGTTGCACCCGACCAACGTGCGGCCGGAGACGCTGGAGCAGGAGCGCGAGTATCAGCGGCAGGCTGCGGTGGGCGAATTGCGCAAGGAGCCGTTCCTGCGGTTTACTTCGCCCGTGCGGACGCCGTATCCCGAGAACGATGTCGTGAATGCGCGGTGGTACGAGGCGAAGCAGACAGTAGACAGCAAAAAACGGAAGCCGAAGCAGGCGATGATCGTGATGCCGCAGTGGAATGCGGATGCTATCTCGCACAATGCGTTTGGGTCGTTGTTTAATTCGTTTGGTGTTTCGGTGCTGCGGCTTTCGAAGCCGTATCACGATGTGCGGCGACCGGCGGAGTTGGAGCGGTCGGACTACGCGGTGAGCTCGAATGTGGGGCGCACGATTGCGGCCTGCCGGCAGGCGGTGGTGGATATTCGTAGCTGTATCGATTGGCTTGAGGCGCAGGGGTACGAGCAGATCGGTGTGCTCGGCACGAGCCTCGGAAGCTGCTACGCGTTTATCGCAGCAGCGATGGACCCACGTTTGCGGGTGTGCGCGTTCAATCACGCGTCTACGTGGTTTGGCGATGTGGTTTGGACAGGGCAGAGCACGCGGCACATTCATGCGTCGTTTGAACACGCGGGGCTGACGCAGGACGATGTGCGCAAGATGTTCGTGGCGATCAGTCCGATGGCCTACATGGAGCAGTATGCGGCGAATCCGAAGCGGACGCTGGTGGTCTATGCGCCGTATGACCTGACGTTTATCAAGGAGCTGTCGCTGGATGTGCTGAAGAACTTCGACAAGCATCGCGTGGACTACGTCGCGAAGATGCTGCCCTGCGGACACTACACGACCGGCGAGACGCCGTACAAGTACATCGACGGCTGGTATATTGGATCGTTTGTGTGGGGGTCGTTCCGGAAGCTCGCAGCAGAGGCCGTAAGCGCGAACGCTACTTAGGCAGGCATTGCGAAAGCAAACAGCGCAGCGAGCAGGCGGCGGGCTACGCTGGTTGCGGATTCAGGCTTTGCGACAGGCAGGGTGAGCAGGTTCGCTGCGCTGGTGGGCGCGGGAGTTTGCCCCATCTTTGCCTGATGCTGCTGGAAGGCCTTGCGAGCGATCTCGCGTTCCACCTGGGCGACGATGCGATCGGCCTGGGCTTGTGTCGCGCGGCGGCGGCGATCGGGTGTGGAGCGTATCGCGGTGGTTTGGAGAACGTTATCAGCCGTGACCAGAAAAAGCCCACGGTGGCGAAGGTTGGCAGTAGGAAGGAACGCCTCAGGCGAGGAGATATCGCATGGGCGCGCGAGCGCGGGTTGCGGAAACGAAATGATCGATCTTGCCACGAGCTCTCTCCTTACTTCAGCGATCCGGTGCGACTGGTAAAAGACATACGCGCGGTAACAGCCAATAGATTGAGGATGGTCGCCTTCGAAGGGAAAAACATCACCCGAGGTTGAGAAACGCGGCGCTGAGTGTGGCATTACGTATGACACCTTTGTGTTACGACCTCCGCCGCTGAGGGTAAAATTGCAGATATGCCTATTGACCTGAACGCCCCCCTCGCTGCCTCCGATCCTGAGATTGCGACACAGATTGAGAACGAAATCCTGCGCCAGCACGAAGGCCTGGAGATGATTGCCAGCGAGAATTTCGTCTCTCGCGCAGTGTTGGAGGCCGTTGGGACGGTCTTTACGAACAAGTATGCGGAGGGCTATCCGGGCAAGCGGTACTACGGCGGCTGTGAGTTTGCCGACGTGGTGGAGAACCTGGCGCGTGACCGCGCGAAGGCGTTGTTCGGATCCGACCATGTGAACGTTCAGCCGCACTCAGGCTCGCAGGCCAACGCCGCCGCCTATATGACGTTGATTCAGCCGGGCGACAAGATTCTCGGCCTTGACCTCGCCAACGGCGGTCATCTCACGCACGGCCACAAGCTGAATTTCTCGGGCAAGCTCTACCAGGTTGCGGGCTATAAGGTTCGTCCGGACACCGAAACCATCGACTACGACGAGCTCGAAGCGCAGGCGATTGCCGAACAGCCGAAGATGATCATCGGTGGCGGCTCGGCCTATCCGCGGACGTTTGATTTCGCGCGGATGCGGCAGATCGCCGACAAGGTAGGTGCGTACTTTCTGGTCGATATGGCGCACTTCGCCGGCCTCGTCGCCGGCGGAGCGCATCCCTCACCGGTGCCTCACGCGCACATCGTCACCACGACCACGCATAAGACGCTGCGCGGGCCTCGCGCCGGCATGATCCTCTGCCAGGCGGAGTTCGCCGCAGGCGTAGACCGCAGTGTCTTCCCCGGCCAGCAAGGCGGGCCGCTGGTGCATGTGGTGGCGGGCAAGGCCGTCGCGTTCAAGGAAGCGTTGCAGCCGGAGTTCAAGGCCTATGCCGCGCAGACTGTCGCCAACGCGAAGGTGCTGGGAGAGGCAATGCAGGCCGAGGGATATCGCGTGGTGTCCGGCGGTACGGATACCCACCTGATCCTTGTCGATGTCTTCGCAAAGGGCATCCTCGGCTCGGAGGCCGAAGCGGCGTTGGGCACGGCAGGAATCACCGTCAACAAGAACGCGATTCCGTTCGATAAGAATCCGCCGATGAAGCCCAGCGGCATTCGCATCGGCACGCCTGCGCTGACGACGCGCGGCATGAAGGAAGAGCAGATGAAGACCATCGCAAAGTGGATCGGTCAGGCGCTCGAACACCGTAACGACAGCGCAAAGCTGGCTGAGATTCGCGGCCAGGTTAGCGAGCTGGCGGAGGAGTTTCCGCTCTACGGCTTTTTGCGAGGGTAGATCTCTATGAGCGCGCGCTGGCATATCATCACTGGCTCGACCGGCGCAGGCAAGAGCACGTTCGCGCGTGAGTTGGCGGAGCGCGTCGGCGGGGTGCGGTTTTCCATCGATGAGTGGATGACCGCGCTCTACTGGATGGATTCGCCAGAGAAAAAAGACTTTGCCTGGGCAATGGAGCGCATCGCGCGCTGCGAGGAGCAGATCGCGGCGGTTGCGATCTCGCTCGCTGCAATTGGCGTCGATGCCGTACTGGATCTCGGCTTTACGTTGCGGGAGCATCGCGAAGGCTGACTGAAGCGTGCGCGGTCGGCGGGGATTGCGGTGGAGCTGCATGTACTCGACATCCCTGCCGAGGTGCGGTGGCAGCGCGTCTGCGAGCGCAACCGTGGTGGCGAGACGTTCTCGTTTGAGGTAACGCGGGAGATGTTCGACTTTATGGAGGCTCGCTGGGAGCTGCCTTCGGTGGAAGAACAGACAGCGTTTTCGAGATGAAGGTGACGCCGGCGGCTACTGCTATGTGTTTTGTTGCGCTACACTTCGCGATGGTTCGGGTTTGAAGCAAGTATTGAGCTATCGGATCTGGAGGGCGTTATGTTGTGGATCATTGTGCTGGGCGTGGCTACGGGGATGCGGACGTTTACGGCGATGGCGGTGCTCTGCTGGTATATGTGGCTCGCGCGGCTGCCGGTGACCACCTTCAACGCGTGGACGGCCACCATAGTCTCCGTGCTGCTCTTCACCGCGCTTGCGCTGGGCGAGTACTACGGCGACACACTGCCCAGGACAGGCAGCCGCAAGGGCCCGCTCGGCCTGTCGTTTCGCATGCTATTCGGAGCAGGCGTAGGAGCACTGGTGGCCTCGTCGTTTACGGAGCCGGTAGCCGGTGGTGTCATCCTGGGAGTGATCGGCGCGTTGATTGGAACCTACGGCGGCTATAGTGTACGGATGTATTTGGCGGGTCGCGTCGGTCGTGACTTCCCGGTAGCGGTCGGCGAGTCCATCACTGCCGTAGTGCTAAGCGTGGTGGCGATGCAGTTTGTGTGCGTCGATATCGTCGCGCAGGCGCATGAGACGATGCTCCGCGTCTTAGGGGCGTTCAGCTAGAGCGACGCGAGGAATCGCGGCGTAGTCCTCGACGAAGCGAACGTTGTCCCAACCGGCCAGCAGCGCCGCAAGAGCATCGCGTTGACCGAAGCCGATCTCCAGCGCCAGCAGGCCTCCGGGACGTATCGCGGCATAGGCCGCAGGAATCAGCCGCCGGTAGATATCCAGCCCATCCAGTCCGGCAAAGAGCGCGGTGTGCGGTTCATGCGCGACAACCTCGCGCTGCATGGTAGCGGCGTCCGTGCTGGGAATATAGGGTGGGTTCGAGAGAATTGCGTCGAAGTGAAACTCCGCAGGGTCAAGCGCGGAGAGCAGATCGCTCTCCATAAATCGTATGCGGTCGCTGACGCCAAGCCGCAGCGCGTTGTCGCGGGCGACGGCAATTGCGGTGGGCGAGATATCCGTGGCGACGATCTTGACAGCGGGCCCGTTGGCGGCAATCGCAATAGCAATCGCGCCCGAGCCGGTGCCGATATCGAGAAAGCGTAGCGGCTTGATCTGCGTCTTCGACCACGTCAGCGCAGCTTCCACCAGGTGCTCAGTCTCCGGTCGCGGAATCAGCACAGCCGGCGTAACGTGCATCTCCAGGCCGAAGAACTCCTGCGTGCCGGTAAGGTATTGCGCGGGCTCGCCGGCGGCACGGCGGGCGGTAAGAGTAAGAAACGATGCGGCTTCCGCTTCGGTCAGCTCCGCCTCAGGGTGCGCCAGCAGCCAGACGCGTGGCTGCCGCAGCGTGTGCGCCAGCAGCAGCTCGGCGTCCCGGCGGGCGATCTGGGTGGAGGCTTCGAGAAGGAGGTTGTGTACCGTCATTGCTGTGGTCAAGAATAGCTGGTTTGCCCCCGGTTTCCTGATATGGAACACCCCCGAAAAAATAGTTGCCCGCACCCTGGTAAGTTCCCGTCCAACAGAACGATGATGTGCAGTGTCATACGGAGAGAGTATGATTCGCCGCGAGGCGCTTACGGTTTTTGAAGGGATTCAACCGGCGCGACCATTCACCCGGGCCCAAAAGTTCACAGCAAGGAAGTGAAGGGCGACGCCTCTGTACGAACGGCTCGAAGTTCGAGTCTGTACTTTCATTCTGTCCTCTGGTCTGGGTCGAGATCCTCCGGCGGCAGAGAAAATAGGTGTTCCTTGTTCTTCAAACGTCGCGCGTCGTTGAGTGTCGCCGCAGGTCCTGTTGTCCCCAATGAGCCGCTTTCCGCAGTGCAGAGCGATCTGGATCCGGGTACGTCGCTCACAGAAGAGCAAATCAGCCTTCGCCGCATGAGGAACCGTTTGGCCGTCTGGTTTTTCCTGACGGCAGCTTTCTTGTGCGTGTGTCAGATACTTCCTCACGAGATTGTCTTCGTGCGCTGGCTGCTGAACACCTTTTCCATCCTCGCTATCTTGTCCATCTTTGCGCTGTTTCTTGAGTTCTCACTGATCGTGTTGCTCTCTTGCTGCAATCTGAACAGGCGATACAGGTTCTGAGAGGGCTGCTTGGATAAGGTGGTCGCAGCGCCGCGGCGGGCGGCCGAGTTTGCTTGTAATCTAGAGCGACCGGATACACCACGCAATCGGAGTCAGTCCTTCGCTGGGTGTTGCGGCATCACTTCTGTGTGAGGGTACGTTGGACGTCCATCCGCCGCATCAACCGCTGAATAGTTGGAGAGATTTCTGGATACATCTCGGCACGATCACAGTAGGTCTGCTGATCGCAATCGGGATGGAGCAGAGCGTCGAAAAGCTGCACCAAATTGAGGAGCGGCACGTCTTGCAGCGCGAGCTGCGCGAAGAAGGTCTCCGCAACCAGGAGTCCCTGCGCGTGGACTTTGAGCGTTTCGCCCTCCAGCGGAACGCACTGGTGACGCGCCGCCGGGATATCGCGCAGATGATCGCCAGCCACGGCAAGCTGAAACTGCAGTATCAGGCCATACCGGACATCGGAACCATCACCCTCCCCTCGCAGGCTGCATGGGACAGCGCAAAGGCCAGCGGCCGCGTCGGCCTGCTGCACGACGCGCAGACCGAGGTGTACTCCTTTCTCTACCTGCAGGAAGAGTGGCTGAAGTCGCAGGTGCTGGCGTGGACGGCCTCGATCACAGAGAAGCAGACCTTCGAGCGGCGGTTCGAACCCGACTTTACGGCCACAGGAAAAGACGGCACGCCCGATCTTTCGCTGATGAGCCCTGACGAGCTGACGCAGTACTCGCTCATTCTGGACAAAGAGATCACCCAACGCGATAGCCTGGTTGGCTTTCTGCACTACTTCGCCGTGGCAAACAAGGTAGTGCTCGATGGCGCCCGAACTCAGGATGAAGTGGTGCACAAAGTGGACGCCCTGTTGAAGTGACTAGCGGCAAAAGCCGGTGGAAAAGACTTCTTTCGTTAAGGGCATGGCTTCAGCCGTGCCGTAAGTGCTTCAATTGCGTTGCGACTTTAGCCGCTGAGGTACGTTTGGTCATCCCGGAAGATATTGCCGCCACTCATCGGATTCGGCGACTTGCTTAATGATGGCGTTACGCTCATGCAGCAGGGCCTGCATGTAGTTGCGGAGAACGAGCCTTTCAGCGAGCCAGCCAAGCGGACCAAACGGCGCGGTAAAGCGGAAGTCGTCAACCATCTCGGTGCGCGGGGATTCACCGTTGGCGGATAGCTCGCGGAAGCGGTGGTCGTGCTGCATGGACCTGAAAGCGCCGCGCACCATGGTGTCCTGAAAGTAGCGAGGTGGATCGAAGGCAGTGATGGCGCTGGTGAGATGCTGTCGGATAAAGAAGTGACGCGCGCGCCAGGTCACCTGCTCGCCGGGCCCGATAAGGCCCGTACAGGTTCCGGCGGTAGTTTGTTCGCCGAAGTGGGCGTTCCCGAGCAGATGGACTTCGATGGAGCGCGCCAGATCGAAGACGCGTTCAATCGGCGCAGCGATAAGAGTGGTCTCCTGCAACGCGATCATGCCTACAGTCTGTCACGTTTGACAGAATTGTCATGACACGAGGGGTAGAACCTGCATCCGAATAGAAGTGGGTCTCGTAGGATAAGGGAGAGGGGGAAAGCTATGCGCGAAATGAAAGCTGGAACCCGGATGCGATATCGAGCGTGGATAGCAGCTTTGGCCGTCTGTGTCTGTGCGCCGCTGGCAAAGGCCGCAACACCGCTGTCCTTCCAATCTCCAAAGCAGTTGCTGGACGCGATGATCGAGCAGGAGCGTGACTCGGCCGCGCGGCATGAGCGGTATGAGTATCTGTCGAAGGAGCGCTCCGAGCGCACCGGAGAGCATGTCTGGACCGAGCGCGTAGTGGAGACCGGCAGGGGGAAAGTCCGGTTGCTGCTGGCCGTGGACGGCGTCCCGCTATCGCCGGAAAAAGCCCAGCAGGAACGCGAACGCCTGGCCGGGATCGTCGCGAATCCCGAAGAGTTCGAGCGTGCCGAGGCCGACAGGATGAACGACGAGGCCAAATCGCGCCACATGCTCGACGACCTCGATCAGGGCTTCGTGCTGGACAACGTGACGCTCGAAAACGGCGTATGGCGCATCGACTTCCGCCCCAACCCGGAGTTTTCGCCCAGCGGAATCCAGGAACGCGTCCTCCATGGAATGACCGGCTGGCTCACCATCGACGCCAAAGACCTGCGGCTGGTGCACATAGAAGGCCGTCTGCCGGAGGATGTGAGCATCGGCTTCGGCTTGCTGGCGACCATCCACGCCGGAAGCCACTTCGCCAGCGACCGCGAGTTCATCGACGGCCACTGGCGAACAGTGCACGTGGTCACGGAGTTCCGCGGCAAGGCAATCCTGTTCAAGTCAGTAGGCAAAGACAGCGACCTCACGCGCTCGGATTTCCGCTATCTCGACCCCGACATCACGCTGGCGCAGGCCGTGGAACTGGTTGAAAAATAAAGACCAGCCCCGGACGCGCAAGAAAAATTCACAACCATGAAAGATTCTGCATCCTGAAGGCGCCTTCTCTGCGTATAGGCAGATGAGCGCGCAGATGGGCATGGAATCGATAGAGTTTCGAGGGCTGATTGAGCAGCACCAGCGCATGGTGTTTTCTATCGCCCTGCGCGTTACCGGTGAGTACGGCGTGGCCGAAGAAGTCGCGCAGGATGTGTTTTTGGAGCTGTACCGTGGCGCGGACAAGTTGGAGAGCCCCGACCACACCAAGTTCTGGCTGCGGCGTGTAACGGTGAACAAGGCAACCGACTCGCTACGCCGCAAGTCTCGCCGCCCCGAGGCCGTCGCCGAGGAGTGGATGGAAGAGAAGTTTGTGCCGGACGGCGCGACAAAGCTGGATCCGGGGATGGAAGCCCGCCTCGAAGACCTGCTCCGCACTTTACCGGAGCCGATGAGAATTGCCGTGGTGCTTCGGCACCAGGAAGAGATGCTGCCCGATGAGATCGCCGCGCTGCTGGGCCAACCAGTCGCAACGGTCAAAAGCCATCTGCAGCGTGGACTACAGTTACTCCGCCGCAAGGCCGCAGTAACGATGAAGGAGTATGTGCGATGAGTGAGATGAATCAAGACGAGTTCGATCAGGAGTTGGCGCGGATGTTGCCGCGTGTAGACGCACCCCAGGGCTTCGCGGCAAAGGTGATGGCAGCCGCAGAGGCTCCGAAGAAGGCAAAAGTTATCGCTTTCCCGCATATCAGAACCTGGGCAACAGGAGCCATCGCCGCCGGCGTCATCGTAGGCGCCCTCGCCGTAGGCGATGTCCACATACGCCACGAGCAGCAGCGCGCCGAGGCGCAGCGCCAGTTTGACGCTGCAACGCAGATCACCGACCGCGCTATGGAACACGCCCGCCAGCAGCTAGCGAAGGCCGGCATCTCGCTCGAAGAGTAGGCATTGAGTTTTTGAAGGCATAAGAAAAAAGACAGGAGAATGGCGATGAAGAAGATTGTCTGGGTACAGGGAATATTGTTGTCGGTCGTGATGGGTTCGGCATTACAAGGCATGGCGCAAGCCAAGCCCGCCGTGAAGGACGATCTGTTTGACGGTACGCAGATCTTCGAAAAGGGTGCGAGCGAAGTCACCGAGATCACCATGGATCCGAACTCGCTCGGCATGGTCGGCGGCCGCGCCCACAACATGCTCCTCAACGTGGTGCGCACCTACGAGTACGACCAGCCGGGCATGTATAAGATCGAAGACGTCGATGTCTTCCGCAAGAAGGTCAGCACCGGCGACTGGTTCTGCTCCGTGCACACGCGCGACCTCAAGCACAACGAGTCCACCGACATCTGCAACAAGCGCCGCACCGACGACATCGAAGAAAAGGCCATCATCACCGTCGAACCGAAGGAGCTCACCTTCATCCACACCATCCGCAAGCGCAACCCCGGCGAGGACGCCGGATACGGCGAATACATGGCATACCCCGGCGCATACTCGCTAGCCATGCTGAGCCCGGAGTTGATGCGGCTGAAGATGCATCTGCCCGACATGTCCAACATGAACGTCAACGAGGACGTCGACATGAATGCGCTGAAGATCATCAGGGTTATGCCGAAGATCAAGATCGACCAGGCCGAGATCGAGAACAGCATGAAGGAAGCCGGCAAG
>Ga0302308_10001607_pt1 | contig 18341 bp, 10 predicted proteins | sample III_Palsa_E3_3_FD_200531 | JGI IMG/M metagenome (GOLD analysis project Ga0302308, IMG submission 200531) | Peat permafrost microbial communities from Stordalen Mire near Abisko, Sweden - III_Palsa_E3_3 | ecosystem: Environmental > Terrestrial > Soil > Palsa > Peat permafrost | place: Sweden... | reverse complement strand
TCGGGCAGGACGAGGTCGGTACGATCGCCACCTGCGAAGCCCTTGGCATCAACCCTCATCTCCTCGCCTTCGAGGCGTGAAGTAAGACCGACGAAAGCGACGACGAGGTCTGCCTTCTTCGCGGTGTCAACGGCTTCGGACTGGAGGAGCTCATGCTTCGGACTCCACTCGAAGGTGATGCCGCCACCGCTGATTCTGCCGCTCTGGCTGTACTCAATGCGAATCTGGTGAGGCTTCGTATCGGCGAAGGGGATAACGTAGCGGGGAGCGGCTGCGGAGCCTCTTTCGGGCGGTGCAGCCATGCCGTCGGCGCCGACCGAGCCGCCATTTGCACTGGCCTGCGGTGCAGGAACTGGTTCGAGTGGCTTGTCGTCGAAGAAAATTTTATAGGTTAGCTTGCCGCCGCAGGGGTAGCAGAACGGCAGATGCATCTGGAAGTTGTAGGTGTCGGCGACTGGCACGGCGATAGTACCGGTCCAGCGGACGGCAAAGTTCTGATCGGTGGAACTGAGGATGGGGTTCGCGGAGGCCCAGTCGAAGTCAAGCTCTTTGTCAACGCGAGTCATGGCGGGAGTGCCGGTGTAACCGGGATCGGTGAAGTATTCGCCGGTGAGACCGGGGGCACCGGATGCAGTACGGAAAAGGGTGCGGGGCACAGGCACGGCGCCGCCCATGATGTAGGGCGAGCCTTCCGCATAGAGCACCTTCGATTCGCCGAACTCCGCGGCGATGCCGTCGATGGGAAGAATGGGTTTGCGTGGAACAGCGTTGTAGTTACCTTCGAGAGCGATGCGCGATGCGGCCAGCGGACCAATGATGGCGATCGTCTGCGTTCCGGGTCTGAGCGGCAGGAAGTTGCCATCGTTTTTGAGCAGCACCATGGACTCGCGGGAGGCCTTGAGCGAGAGCGCCTCATGTGCGGGCGAACCTACCTCAGAGAAGGGAATGGAGTTGTAAGGAACGCTCGTGGCCGGATCGAACATGCCCAGGCGGAAGCGTGCGGTGAAGAGGCGCTTGACCGAGACATCCAACTGGGCTTCGGTAAGGAGACCTTTCTTCACGGAGTCGGTGAGGGCTGTGTAGGCAGTGCCGCAGTCGGTATCTGTCCCGGCAAGGATGCCGGCAGCGGAGCCGGTCTCGTGATCGGTGGAGAAGTGATGACCGTCTTTCTGGGAGAAGTCGTCGATGGCGTCGCAGTCAGAGGTGACGAAGCCCTGGAAACCCCAGTCCCTGCGCAGAATGTCTTTGAGCAGCAGGTCGCTGGCACAGGCAGGCTTGCCGTCGACGGCATTGTAGGCGCACATGATGGAGTCAGCCTTGCCTTCCGTAATGGTTGCGCGGAAGGCTGGAAGATAGGTGTCCCAAAGATCATGGTCGGAGGGATCGACATTGACTTTGTGGCGGGTGGTTTCGGGGCCGCTGTGAACGGCGAAGTGCTTGGGGGTCGCGATTGTCTTGAAGTATTTAGGGTCGTCGCCCTGCAGGCCTTTCACGAAGGCAACGCCGAGCCTGCTGGTAAGAAAAGGATCTTCGCCATAGGTCTCCTGGCCGCGTCCCCAACGCGGATCGCGGAAGATATTGATGTTGGGCGACCAAATGGTGAGGCCGTAGTAGCGATCATGGTTATCGTGCCGGATGGCGTCGTTATATTTCGCACGGGCCTCTGTCGAAATGGTGGTCGCGATGTCTCCGATCAGAGGAGCGTCCCACGTGGCAGCGTTGCCGATGGCCTGGGGGAACACGGTGGCATAGCCGGCACGCGCAATACCGTGCAGGCCCTCGTTCCACCAGTTATAGGCGGGAACATCGAGCCGAGGAATCGCCGCGGCACGATCGATGACCTGCGACACCTTCTCTTCAACGGTCATGCGAGAGACCAGGTCGTCGATACGTTTGTCGATTGGCTGCGAGGGGTCAAGGTACACCTTAGTCTCCTGCGCCGGAAGCAGGACTGGCGAGGCGAGCAACGCGGCTGCAAGGGACAGTGCAACGGAACCAGCGAAGAGGGAACGGATCACGGGGGATATCCTTTCGTGCGAAATACTATGCGGCGCGAAGTTGCTTCATGTAAAAAAAAAGGTGTCATAGTTCAGTTTCGTTCACTTCGAGATAAGAGATTAGTGCAAATTTCCTTTTTATCGGAAGAGATTATGGAGCACTCGGTTCTGATATATCTCCCGGAGCGCGGGGATAGATACTAAGAGCGCTCTTGCAGTGCATACAGCCATATAGGGATAGGTTATGTTTATTTTGCGTATCAAACTATATTGGGGATCTGGAGGTTTGTCAAAATCCAATTTCTTTCCAGCAAAGAGTCGGAAGCAAGCGATATTTGTGATCTGAATCCTACTGATTTACACCGCTTGCCATATAGCCACCGTCGATGGTCAGGATTTCTCCATTCGTAAAAGAGCTTTCCGCAGATGCAAGATAGAGGGTAGCTCCTACGACCTCCTCCACCTTGCCGAAACGATGCATCGGTGTGCGCAGCAAAAGCTCATGTCCACGGGGTGACTCGAGAAGGGCTCGATTCAGTTCCGTAGGGAAGATGCCCGGCGCAATTGCATTCACGCAAACGCCTTGATGACCCCACTCTACCGCAAGTGAACGTGTCAACGCTCCTACCGCAGCTTTGCTGGCGCAATAGGCCGCAACTTCATAAAAAGAAACAAATGTCGAAAGGGAGGCAACATTGATGATGCGGCCGTATCCCTGCTTCAGCATTGTTTTGCCAAAGACCTGGCACGAGCGGAGCGCCCCGTTGAGGTTGACGTCCATGATGTTGTTCCACAACTCTTCCGAGCAATCCAGAGTGTCAACCCGGCTCGTGATACCAGCTGCATAAACCAGAATATGAACAGCTCCGAACATTTCGCAGACTCGATCGTGGAGTATCTGTAAAGATTGCCGGTCAGTGACGTCAGATACTGCACGCAAGGTTCGTCTGCCTGCAGCTTCAATTTGAGAAGCAACCTCCTCAACGGACGCCTGCGACCGCGAGGAAGCAACTACGTCTGCTCCCGCTTCCGCCAGACCGAGGCTAATGGCCTTACCGAGTCCGGATGTCCCGCCGACAACAACGGCCACGTTGCCCGTGAGATCAAACATAGTTACTGGACGCTTCCTGAAAAGAATTTCTCGTAACGTTTATATTTTGTACCACAAATAATTTAGTGCTGTCACTCTTTTCGCCATGACAGCAGGCTTCAGAACAACTGATACACAGCTGCCGCTGCCGCCACAACGCACCGCAAATCATGCGTGGCTCTCTGGAAATAGCCCGTAGGTTAAATTCAATAGATATATCTATGAATTCACGTAATCAGCTCATCGCCAGGAGCGTAGCGTACATGATGAGTTTGCCAAGCGTAACCCATGTTACTGGATCGAGATCCTGATCGGACGGAGATAGAGTTGCGTCATGTTCAAAGTTGCGAAGAGACGCGTACACTTGTAATACATATTTTTCGATGCAAACAATTGCTCATATCCTCGAATGAGTTTCATGGAATTTCCGGGAGTTGAAAAGGCACCGACCCCTCTCTAATGATGGTTTGATCCCTGTAAATACTGTTCTTCGAGTGTGACATGCGATGTTTGTTGTAGTACATCTTTAATTCGGATTCTCCTCCGTAGAAAGAACGCTCAGAGATGACGGTTTGACTGTCGGCCCGAAATGATCCCTTGTCGTAAATAGATTCATAGATTCAGCTGGAGTAATGTTGACAGCTTGTATAAGGTAGTTCGGTAAGCGAAACGGAATGATAAAAACGCAGATAGATCGAGCCAGAAGAAGTCAGGGCATCAGACGTATTGATCTGGCGTATGTGGAACTTGCGTCGAGCGAGGTAGCTCGCGACATTAATCGGGACGTGGTCCTGGAGCTCATCCGCACGAAGCAGCCGATTGCACGAGCTGATCTGTCGCGGTGGTCCGGGCTGCAGCCGAGTACCGTTTCTCTTATCGTCGAGCAGCTTCTGAAGGAGAAGTGGATCGTCGAAGGCGCTGCGGCAAAGAGGCCGCGTGGCCGAAGACCGACCCTGCTTTCGCTGAATGGCGATATGGTGATTCTTGTCGCCGATATTCGTCCTGATCAGGCGGTTGTTGCGGTTGTCGACCTGAATGGCCGGTTTCTCTCCCGTGAAGCATTGCCGCTTCTCTCTGATCCGGCGCGCGGTGTCAGCAACGTCATCGATTGCATGGAGAGAATGCGGGCGAGACATCCGGAGAGATCGTTTGAAGGGATTGGTCTCAGTCTTCCGGGTCGTGTCGATCCTGTCACTCAGCGGCTGATTCTGGCGCCAAATCTGAAGTGGTCGGATTACGACATTAAAAAAGCGATTGAGCAGCGGATTCCGCTTCAGGTCGAGATGGATAATGCGGCGAATGCGTGTCTGCTCTCCGAGCTTTGGTTTGGTCGTATGGATGGCATCCGCAATGCTGTGCTCATCACAATTTCTGAGGGTGTTGGAGCGGCGATTCTGGCGAATGGCCAGCTGGTGACGGGTAAGTCGGGTCTGGCGGGCGAGTTTGGACATGTGCCCCTCTATCCGAACGGGCTGCAGTGCGGCTGTGGCCGGAGCGGATGCTGGGAGATGTATGCTTCGTCGCGGGCCGCTCTGCGATTTTATGCGGAGCTGGCTCCCAAGGCGGCGGCTCCTCTGACGATCCGGGAGCTGTTGAACCGAGCCGAAGATGGCGATCGCAAGGCAGTGGAGGCGCTGAGTCGTCAGGCAATGTTTCTGGGTCAGGGGCTCAGGTTGATCACAACGGCGCTGTCGCCGGATCTGATCCTGCTTACCGGAGATCTGACTATCTCGTGGTCAAGGTTCGGGCCCATCGTCGAGGCGGAGCTCAGGAGCCAGGCGCTGGCTGGTGTCACCCCACGGTTGATCGTGACGACGGACGCGGAGCTGGCAAGGCTAAGGGGCGCGGGAGCCCTGGTGTTGCAGCGGCATTCCGGGTACCACCGCTCCGCGCATTCGCCTGCCGAGCAGAAGACCGTCAGCAAGCGCAGGAGTTCGCCAAAGACAAAGATCTTAGAGAAAGCCGGCAGGTAGAGTCTCCCAGGGAAGGGAAATCTGCTATGTGTGGTTTGTCCGTCGGGTCAGTCGCGAATACTTTATCTTTATTATCCTGGCTATCCCGTCAGTATGGTGCTGCGGAAGGGGGCCCCCCTGGGGGGTACCCTCGCCAACCTGCCTGTTTTGTTACATTTGCGATTTTAGGTGTCTGCAAAATATTCATTCCAGATGTAGAGAAGCAGGTTTCTTGATGTAAAGCGTGAGCAGCTGCGGTTGAAATGAAGGTTTTTTGTGGTGTTTTGAAGGAGAAACAGGCAACAACAACGGCGAAATACCAGGGTCTTTTCCTTCGGCGAGCTCAGGGGAGAATGACGGATATTGTTGGTTCGCTCTCGGTCTTCGAAGGCACGGGCTCGCACACCGCCGGCGTGATCAACGGCGAACAGCTCGAAGCGTTCGGAGTATCCCGGAAGATGTACTACATCTTTTTGCGGGTGGGTCGAAGTAACGGCTTGCGAAGGTGATAAATGTCGGCCAGTTGGGAACGGGAGTGTGGCCGCTGCTGTGCTGGCGGAAAGACAGGTCGCCATCGATCAGAGGAGTCTCCATGGGAGGGAATTCGGTTGTTCCGAGATCCTTTTTGCCCAGGAGGCGGTAGACGGGTCCAGCGGCGGCGGCAGCCATGAACATACCTTTGGCATCGACCCAGCCATCTCCTTTGGTGGCGCCGCCGCTGATGAATACCGGACGTGGCGCGCACAACGCGATGAGCTCATGGGAGTCGACCGGAAGATCGCTCCACTGCAGCGGTCCGGCGTACTTCAAAAAGTTACCGGCCATCCAGTGATATTCGCTGGTTCCTGCAACGTTCTCCACCACCTCGCCCCAGTTGCGGCGGCTCAGCTTTGCGCCGCCTTCGCCGGAGGAGCTGACGTAAGCGATGGCGAACCGCTGGTCGTACGCCATGGTGACGATGGTTGCCTTTCCATAGCGCGAGTGACCTTCGATGCCGACCTTTTTGGCGTCGACGGCTTTATCGGTCTCGAAGTAATCCAGAGCGCGGCTGGCTCCCCAGGCCCAGGCGCGGAGTGCTCCCCAGTCATCCAGTTTGCGCGGCTGGCCTTTGTTGCACAGGCCGATGATGCCTTCGGTCAGGCCTGCGCCGTTGTCGGCCTGGATGCTGGCGGGGCTGATGACGGCGTAGCCCCATCCCTTTGCCAGCAACTGTTGCTGCCAGGTGGGGCCGGTGGGAGCAGGCGGCATCGGCATTGCCGGCGCACCGGGTCTGGTTGGCCGAACGCCGATAAAGCCGAACTCCATGATGATGGGAACCGGGCCTGTCGCGTTGGCCGGTGTCGTCAGCTCCAGTTGAATGTCGACCGTGATGAGCGGATAGGAGGAGTTGTCGACGTGGCCGAGCAGGCTTTTGGTGATGATCGGAACCTCGTCGATCGTTCCGCTTTTCGTGCTCGTCACCTCCCAGGTGACCTTCGGAGTATGCGCGGGGACGCGGCCGTAGATCTCACGGTCGAAGAGCTCCACGATCTGCGGACGCCGCTGATTCCACCATGTCTTCGCTGTCGTGACCTGTTTGCCGTTGTTGAGGACCAGCGGGTCGGGAAGGGAAGGATACGGATTGGCCTTCGACTCGTCATAGTTGGCGGCGTAAGGAGAATCGGGGCTGCCGTCCCGGCCTCGACGGATGGTTGTCATGTGAAGCAGATCCATGGTGCGCTGATGGTCCTGCTCGGCGGTCAGATGGACGACGGGAGTGTCCTTGTCAATGGATGCCGGCGCGGTTTGAGCGTGCACGCGGCTGCAGGGGTGGAGGAGCAGAGCAAGCAGCACCAGAGTCGTCCACTGGCCAGGCCGTTCGTTCGTCACGGTCCCTCTCAATCCTTTATGGATGAAGAAAAGCGGCCTCTCCTAAAGGAGCTGCCGCTTTTTCACTCAGGTTATGAAACAGGGTTAGAAGTTGAAGCGACCGCTGAACTGCAGCGTACGCGTCAGGTTGGCATTGTTGGTGCTGGTGAAGTTGGTGATGTAACCGAAGGTGCTGTTGCCGACGGTTGCGTTTGGATTGGCGATAAGCTGCGGATGGTTGAGTACGTTGAACGCCTCGACGCGAACCTGGAACTCACTCTCGCGAAAGACGTGGAATCCCCGGAAGATGCTCGTGTTGAGATCGGTGACACCGGGTCCGCGGAACTCATTGCGGCGGGTGTTGCCGAAGCGAGGGGTACCATCCGGATTCGGAGTTGGGTTCGCAAAGTCTGTCGGATCAAACCAGGGGTTACCGGCGCTTATCGCGGAGTTGCCCGGTGTGCGGTTGTGGCCCCCAAGCTGGTGGTAAGGCTTAACCAGATCGGCATACTCTGTGTTGCCTGGAGAGTTGATGGTCGAACTCGCCGGGCTGACCGAGAAGGGTGCGCCGCTGACGTGGCTAAGCTGGCCATTCAACTGCCAACCGCCTGCGACCGCGCCGACGATGCCGTGGTTCAGGTAATCATGACCCTTGCCAAACGGCAGATGGTAGATGCTCCAGATCTGCAGGTTGTTCGTACGATCGTAGCTTGCCGTCGCCTTGTTCAGGCTGAAGTAAGCCGGATAGTTGAAAGACGGCCCGGTAGATCCGGAGCCTGCGCCGTTATCTGCATAGTTGATCGCGTGCGACCAGGTGTAGACCACGCCAACCTGCGCCAGCCGGCCCGCGTTACGGGTCAACTGTGACTGCAGAGCGGTGTAGTTCGCGCTGAAGATTGGCTCGTTCATCGTAATGCCGCCGGTGTTATAGCAGGTGTAGCCGGTGGTTGCGGTGCAGTGTTGCTGGTTGATGATCTCGTTGGCGGCAAAGTTGCACGAGCCCTTCAATCCTGACGATGGGCTGTACTGTCCGTTGCTCATGCAGGTGGTAGCGCTGTTGGGCAGCGGAGCCGCATTCAACGAGATGCCTGTGGCCTGACGAACCACATGCGTTCCTACGTAACCGATATCGGCGACGAACTTTCCACCGAGATCCTGCTGGAGAAAGAGGTTCCAGCTCTCGATGTAACCGCGGCGATAGTTTGCCGGTGCCGTATTGGTCGTCGAGCCAACGGGAAGCGCAACGAAACCGGTAGAAAGATTCGGCGTGGCCTGAGTCGGGATGCCAACCGTAAGAGGGAGCGGCAGATTGCCCTGCGAGGGATCGACCGCAATCGTAGCTGTCGCAGCTCCGGAGTAGTTTGGAGCGAGATCCTCAGGATAGGAATCGCGCAGGAAACGGAGGCTGTCCGGATCGGTGGTGAAGCCGGCGCCCGTGCGAATCACAGTCTTCTCGTTAATACGGTAGGCAAGCCCAAGACGGGGAACGAAAGAACCATAGCCCATATTGAAGCCTGCATTCTCGGGATTGCCGCCGACGCCGCCGATCACAACGTTGCCCGACTGCGGCAGCGTGGGATCGAGGCGGTAGACGCCCGTATGATCACGATAGGGAGCCGGATAGTACTCATAACGAACACCGTAGTTCACCGTCAGTTTCGAGGTCGCGGTCCACTGGTCCTGAGCGTAGCCGGCCAACTGCGTCCAGCGCAGGGAATTGGGGTTGGTCAACTGCACCGCCTTCGCAACCGCCAGTCCGGTGCCGTTGTTTGGAAGCCCGAGCAGGAAGTCAGCCAGAGCGTTATAGTCCGTGAGGTTGCTGGTGGAGTTGCTCGTCAGACCGCCCTGAAAACGGAAGCCGCCGCGTGGCGTGTTGATATCGCTTCCGCTGGTCGGCTGAAAGTGATTGAGATCGAAGTGGTAGTAGGTGAAGCCATATTTCATGGCGTGCTTGCTTTTGGTCCAGCTCACGTTCACATCCGCGGTGAACTGATTATCCCGGAACAGGAACGGATTTGCGCCGTTGGAGTTGCCGAGAGTAGAGAAGCAGGTGTTGTTCGTGCTGCCCGTGTTGCAGAAGGCGAAGGCCGGCTGCCCAACATAATTGGGACCAACGCCATTCGTCCCAGGAATTCCCAGCGTGAGGCCATAATCACCAGCAGCGATGTCGACCGTAGACTGCGCTCCGGTGACCTGGCGGGTGTAGCCGGCGTCTGCATCCACCACGAGGTTAGATGTGATGATATGGCTGGCGCCCAGACCGACGTTTTGAATGCGTCCTGCAGCTGCGCCGGGCTGGCCTCCGTCAAAGGTACCGCCGCCCGCTGCACCCAGCTCCTGCGGGTCGCTGACGGTAAATGGTTCGACACTGTAACGACCGAAGATGCTCGTGTTGTCCGAAGGGTTATAGGTCACCTTCGAGTCGGATGTGTTGCGGTTATAGGCGAGGGTGCCTGAACCGTTGTAGTTGTTGATCAACTGACTGGCGAGGGCAGCCGTGGTCGGCGTTCCCGCCGCTGCGGAGATTGGCTGCAGAAGCGCCAGCATTGTCGCAGCAGCTTTGGATTGACGCGACAGGGGAATACAGTTGCAGCCGTATTCGGACATGAACGTGGGACGAGAACCCACCGCTACATACGGGTTGCCGGGGCCGCCCGGCTGAGGATCGTAAAGAGTGGTGGTGCCGGTAACCTGCGAGAAGTCGCCGCCCAGCATCTGAGTTGTCGGGACGGTTGCCTGGCCGGTGATCAGCTGACGCCGGGTGGTGCGCTCAAAGTCCTGAAAGAAGAAGAGCTTTTTCTTTCCGGTCAGAATCTTCGGAATATAAACCGGGCCGCCGATCGAGAAACCGAACTGATTGAAGATATTCTTCGGAACACGCGGTTGAACCAGAGCGGTGTTAACGTACGGTCGGGCGTTGGTATTGAAGAGCTGGTTGTACTCCCACACGCTGCCGTGGAACTGGTTGGTGCCAGTCTTGACAATTACGTTGATGGAAGCGCCTCCTGCCATTCCCTGCTCGGCGTTAAAGGCGTTGGTTACGAGATTGACGGCCTGGATCGAGTCTGCCGGAGGCACATACGCGATGATGTAGGGGAGCCAGCCATAGGTGTTCGTTGCGCCATCAATACGTGTTGTATTGCCGTTGTAACCGGTGCCATTGACGTTCGCCGATATCGCTCGCGAAGGATTCGACGCCGTCGAATTCTGCTCCGAAACAGCTGCGGCGCCCGGAACCAGCGTGTACAGCGCCTGAAAGTTGCGTCCCTGAGTAGACGTGAGCGGCAGTTCGGCGACCTGTGCCTGGCTGATATTGTGATTGACCTCCGCCGATTCCGTCTGGAGCAACGGCGGCGCCGTGTCGACGGTCACCTCCTCCGAGACAGTCGATGGCTGCAGCGTAACGTCGATACGCACCTGGTGGTTGGCATCAATGGGGATATTCTTTTGCGTAAATCCCGCGAAGGCGCCACTCCGTTCGACAGAGATCGTGTATATTCCCGGAGCCAGATTGACGGCGGAGTATTCTCCCTGTGCGCTGGTTGTGACCGGACGGGCCTCGGTGGTGCCCTGATTGGTGATCACCACGGCGATATTCGGAATAACGGCGCCAGTCGAGTCCGTGATGGTACCTGTGAGTGATCCATACAGCACCTGAGCGTGTGCGGCAGATACTGAAATCAGGAACACGCACAGCAGGAGAGCGAACCTCAGGCCGAGTTGCTGTGTACGTGCTTTTCCAGTGGTTGCGTTTTGATTCGTGTTGCGCATGATACTGTTCCTCCCAAAAATGGATGCGTCAAAGAGTTCGGGTCAAACGTAATTCTTTACGTCGATTTCTGATTTTCTATGCGTCGCGAACTTTATCTACAGAGCACAGAGACTGTCAAGAAATTTCTGATTGAAGGAGAATTTTGGGCATATGCCGTATCCCGGCAATCGACAACGTTCTGGTATTAATCGCCTGCCGGAACGCACTTAACGCTTACTGGAGGAACACGGTGAGTTGGCGGCAGAGACCTTTGCCGTGAGGCGCAATACCCTGGGGCGGGGTTTGTATTCCTCTTCCTCGCAAACTTATCTTCTGAAGGCTATCCCTGAAACTCCTTAAACCGACCGGGAACTTGTTGCTTCCGTGTAACAATTGCAGGCGTACCGGCTATCGGACGACACCCCAGCCTTCGGTTCGGTAGCGAATCGCCGTTTCGTTTGCTAAACCGAGATGGCTGTGGAGTTTGCAAAACTTTTCTCCTGAGGAACGCGGTTTTTTCCGGACGTGTGGGAACGGTGGTAGCCGGAATGGCGTTGCAAAACCAGCGCAGCAGCTCCGCGCAGCCGTGCAAAGTCAGAGTTGATTGTGGTCATGAGCCGAGGAGGACTTCCGGCAAGAAACGTTCTCTTCAACTGCTCCTCAACGATCGGGCCGAAGCGCGTCCATGCCGATGTGAGATCGCCTGTGAACAGAATCGCCTCGGGAGCGAGAGCCGCCATAATCATGTGCAGTCCCTGTCCCAGATACTCCGCCTGGCGGGTAAGTGCAGCAATTGCCGCAGGATCTTCTTCCGCCGCCAGATTCAACAATTTCTGCGGTGTCAGATTATCCTCGGAGTGGCCGGTGCACTCCCCGTAATATCTTGTTGCCGCTCGGGTGGAGGCATACATCTCCCAGCAACCGGTCCGACCGCAGCCGCAGAGTGGGCCGGCGGGATCCAGCGAGACGTGTCCGAACTCGCCCGCCAGGCCGCGCGTGCCGGTCACCATCTGTCCATTGGTGAGGATCGCTGTGCCAATACCCTCGGATATAGCAACGAGAACCGCGTTGCGAACGCCATCGAGTTTTCCTGACCAGACCTCTGCGATCAGGCAGGCGTTTGCCTCGTTTTCTATCTCAACTTTCAGACCGAGTGCGCGTTCGATCTCTCCGACGAGATCGTAGCCAAGCCAATGCAGGTTGGGGGCGAGGATCAACTGCTGTGTCTCCGGATCGACGCGGCCCGGCACGCTGAGGCCAATCCCTTCGAACGATTTATTCGGATGCAGTTCGAGCATGCGCTGCAGAGATGCGATGAGTCCTTCCACGGCGCGCTTCGGGTTGGAGGCAAGCAGGATTGTCTCTTGGGAGAGCAGGCGACTGTTCAGGTCGACTACGGCGACGATCGCACGATCGGGTCGCACATCCACGGCAAGAATAACGATGTCACTGTTGAGAGAGAGCTGCGTTGGGTGCCGGCCTCGCGGCAACCGCATGGTTCCACCTTCGACAATCCAGCGTTCTTCGATCAACTGCTCCACAATCGCCGAAACGGTGCTCGACTGAAGTCCTGATGCACGCGCCAGATCGGCACGCGCGACGGGCTGGTTGGCACGCACGAGTTCAAGCACGATGTCGCGATTGATGTCGCGCGCAATCTCGCTGGATGCAAGTCCGACATAGGCCAGATCGGCGCGGCGTAGTGCATGCGTGTTGTTGGCCGCTCGTTTTTCATATGATTGGCGGGATGAATCCGGCTTTCGCACTGGAGTCTTTTTCATTCGCGACCTCTTCCGGAGTGCTGAAGCAATACAGTTTGAATAAGTGTTTCAGGGCATGATCGCTTGTCTGTGGAAGCTCTCGGGTGGTCCCAGGTAGCTGGGGCGAAGAGGCCCGTGGCTGACCACGATTCGTTCCAGCACCATACCGGGGTCCACCATCCAGATCTTCAACGTGTGATATCCGGCGCTGAGGACCGGGAGTGGAATCGAGATCTTTCTAACGCCATCGCTTACAGCCTCCTCCCAGTCTTTCTGGGCGTTGTGTTCCAGAACATCCACTACGGTACGCGGACCGTCGTCTACCGAGACCGCGAAGCGCAGACCACGCCCCGGCACAAAATTCAGCGTAGGCGCGAGCACGGTCTGCATCGAAAATTCGCCCGAGTCGTAAAGATATATGCGGTACTGCAGCCCGGACGCGGAGTTCATATCGCTGGCGGCCGTAACCGGGAAGGGAGTCATCGCAGAACGAGTTTCGCCGAATCCTGGCAGCTCTTCCCAATGAGTGTTCGGGCCTGCCTCGCGCCGAGCTGTATCTGCTGCTTCTATGGCAACGGTGCCGTCGCTTTCAACGAAGCCCTGTATATTCTCCCGGGTCACGTCGGGCAGGAGAACGCTTTCCACCTGCACATTGATCGGCTGCGCTCCCTGTTGTGTAACCGTCACAGTTCCTTTTGCTCGACCTGCCGGAGCGGCACTCCAGTCGACATGTACCTGGATTACGTCCTCCCTGTCGACTGTACCCGCGCTGCGGCTCAGCACGATCCACGGATCGCTCGTCGTTAGTTGATACTCCAGGGGCGTTCTGCCGCGATTGAACAGCGTCAGAGTTCGCGTCTCCTGCGCGATCGAGTTGAAGACGCCCAGAGAGGGACGGAAGCCAATACCTCCTTCCACAGCGACTCCTGCTGTTCCTCGCTGTGGCACCTGCACCTCGGTCACGGCCGGCATGGCATTGAGCGGAGGCTCGTTCCAGAAGGTGTAACCAATGTGCGTCTGGTCCATCATGTGATCCCATCGGCCGTTCAGCAACTGGTGGTTATATTCATCGGTCAGTTCGGCGTCTTTGGCAAAGAGCGCTCGTGTCTCTGCTGCATAGTCGTTTGTGCTTGCTCGTCCCTGTCGCGCATACAAGGCGTTTCGGCCAGCCGCAATGTACATTTCGTTGACGGTTGCACACGCATCCACCGGATACTGCACCAGCTCGAAGAAGGAGGCTCGCTCATTCTGCGGCAACTCCTCGGCAAGTTTGTCCACGCGGGAGGCGAGCGAGCGCCACTCGTTGTCGATGCGGGCTGCCTCCTGATAGTTCGTGAGACTAAACGTTGTTGGCTCGAGCAGTTCCGGTTTGCGCCTTGCGTTGAAGCGTGTGTAGTCGTCTATCGCACTGGCAATCTCCGCTGCATGGTCCTCGCCGAACTCTCGCGCAGCCCACAGCTTCGTAAACTCCTCCAGATTCTCCTTTCCCCATCGCTGAGGCGAGTGAGCCATGCTGAGAAAAAACTCGATGGGAAACTCCATTGGCTTCAGGTCGCCCACGTTCACTACCCAGATGCGGTCCGCCCCATAGGCAAGCGCCAGATTCATCTGCTCCCGGACCTTCGTGATCGAGTAGGTGTTGAGCCACTTGTATGAGCGCGGACCGCCGACATAATCGAAGTGATAATAGATGCCGGCGCCACCGGGGCGTTTGCGTTCTTCCGCCGTAGGCAGTCTGCGGAGATTGCCCCAGTTGTCGTCGGACCATAGCAGCGTCACATCGTCAGGCACACGCATGCCTTTTTCGTAGTAGGTCTGAACTTCCTTATAGAGAGCCCATACCTGCGGAATCTTTGTGAGGTCAGGATTGACTGTTTCTTTGAGTATCCTGCGCTGGTCGGCGACGACCTGTTCCAGCAGCGCCGTATTTGTGGAAGATGACATGGCGGTGTCGTTGGCGCCACGCATACCCAGCGTAACCACCTCCTCGTAGCTCCTGTTGCGCTGCATGCCGGCGCGCCAGAAGTCGTCGATCTCCTTCGCGTTGGTGGTGTAGTCCCATGGACCGTGGCCACCGCGCGTCCACTCCTTTTCGGCGCGCATCATCGGCTCCTCGTGCGAGGTGCTCATCACAATGCCGTACTCATCCGCGAGTCTGGCATTCAGCGGATCGTCCGCAGCGAATGCGCTGTTCCACATCGCCGGCCAGAGGTAGTTCGCTTTCAGCCGCAACAGGAGTTCGAAGACACGTACGTAGAACTTACTGTTATAGCCGCCGTATTTTTCGTTCACCCAGCCGGTGAGCGAAGGCGCTTCGTCGTTGAGAAAGATGCCGCGATATTTTACTGCCGGCTCCGGAAGCACATGTCTTCCGGGTTCGACGAAGAGCGCGTCCTGATGAGGAACCCGTACATCGGCCCACCAGTACCAGGGGGAGACGCCGATCTGTTCAGAAAGATCGTAGATACCGAAGATGGTGCCGCGTTTGTCGCTGCCTGCGATTACCAGGGCGCGTCGTATGCCTGGCATTGGCCGGTCGACGATTGTGCTGATCGCCGACTCCCACTTGCCGGCGATTCCACTCACATCCAGCTTGTGACGACGAATCAGGTCGTCGATCACAGCACTTTTGCCGATGGTACCGATGAGCACTGCGTCGGTGTCATGCAATTGCAAGCGATTGTTCAGGATGCGAGGTTGCAGGCCGGTTACTCGTTTTACATCCTCACTTAGATCACCCGCGGCGCGAACGACTCCGGGCCAGTCGTTCGGGCTGACGAGGAAGGGAAGCGCGCTCTGGCCTTGCACCAGACAGAGATTGCCTGCAGCAGGAGTGTTCGTTACATAACGAGGATCGCCAAGAGCATGCGCCTGGACGGCGGTCAGACAATACGCCAGGAGGGCTGCGATCTGAACCAGACTTCTACTGACTGCCATTCAAGTCTCCTGCGCTCGCTTCCGTTCCCTGCCCGGTAGGGTTCAAAACCGTTTGGATGAGAGCGCCATCTTTATTCCATGAAGAAAATAAAATACTGCCATTTTTGAAATGCTGAGACTGGTTCGTAATAGAAATGATGTGGATCTTTGGAAATGGAGCGTTTCCATCGAAGAAAAAGTATCCTCCATGTAGAAAATAAAATCAATAAAGTTTCAGTTCCGCCGCATTATCCATGGCGACGGCGGGGTGTTGGCTGGCTTCGCAGGGGGATGACAGGCATTACAAAAACAGCTCGCTGTAACCTGGCGTTCATGATTTGTAGCGAGAAAGGATATAGCTTAAGATCTGGACCCTTACATGAACGTGCTGGTCATTGAAGATGACACCCGGATCGCAACGCTTGTCGAACGTGCGTTGAGAGGGGATGGACATCGGGTCTCCCTCTCCCACAACGGACGCGAAGGCGCGGACATGATTCTCGCGGGAAAATATGATGCCGCTCTGCTCGATATTCTTCTGCCTGGAATGGACGGTTTCGAGGTCTTGGAGCGGATACGGGCCAGGCATTGCAAGACCCCTGTGCTGGTGCTGACGGCTGTCGATGCTGTCCCCAAAATTCTGCACGCCTTCGATCTTGGCGCGGACGATTACCTGGTCAAGCCATTCATTCTGGAGATTCTGCTGGCGCGCGTCAGTGCAATTGCAAGACGCGTGACGACGATTGAGCCGACGGTTGTCAATGCAGGGGGTGTCACCCTGGATCGAAGCCGGCGCGTTGCGATTCGCCATGGAAAAGACATTCCTCTGACGCGGAAGCAGTTTGAACTGCTCGATACGCTGATGAGGCGCAGCGGTCTTATTACCTCGCGCGAACAGCTGATCGAGGCTGGCTGGGGATACGTTGCTGAGGTGAAGGAAAATACGCTGGACGTCTATATTCATGGTCTGCGCGCAAAACTCGAAGACCAGTCGGATAACGGCCAGCCACTGATCAGAACGGTTCATGGGGCCGGCTACATGTTTGTGGCGGCTTAGCGGATGCATGCTCTCTCCGTTCGCGCGAGGCTCATGCTTTTGTACCTGCTGGTCACCTTTGCAGGCCTGTTGCTCTTTGGACTCATGTCCTTCGGAGCTCTGCAGTACGCGTTGCTGCAAGGGAAGAAGACGCATCTGCGGGGCAGGGAAGACAGGCTGATCAGTCTGCTCAAAGAGAACAAGGCAAATGGAGTCACCGCGCCGCTTGACGAGCAGCTACGAAATTATGCGCTGGTGACACACGAAGGGAATTTATTCCACATCCACAATCTGGACGGCAGTCTTCTCTTTCCTTCGCCGGGGGTAGGCCACGACTGGGTATTGCCACGCGATGAGGATTGCACGCAGCCTGTCTTCAGTTCCGTAGTTCTGGAAAATCAGCCGGCGCTGATGATGTGCCACATGATTCTGCTCGATGGCCGCATGGTCCGTCTCCATATTGGAGGCTCGCTGGACGAGGAAGATTACATCCTGAGGAAGTATCGCAACGCGCTTTTTCTGCTGTTGCCGGGATTGCTGATTCTGTCTTCCGTAAGCGGATATTTCCTCAGCCGTCATGCACTGAAGCCGGTCGATCGTATGACGAAGGCCGCGTTGGGCATAGGGATCGGCAATCTGTCGGAGCGTCTTCCGGTTCCTGTTGCAAAGGATGAAATCCAGGAGCTCGCGGTGGCGTGGAATCAGTTGCTCGCCCGTCTGGATGCGGCTGTCTCCCGTTTGAGTCAGTTCTCCGCGGATGCTTCGCATGATCTGAGAACATCCATTACGGTTATGCTGGCAACGGCGCAACTGTCGCTCCACCAGCATCGCTCTGAGTCCGAATATCGTGAAGACCTGTCCAGGATCGTGACCGAGTGCCGTACTGCGTCCACCCTGCTGGATGCACTGCTTGCGCTCGCTCAGAGCGACAACTTCGTTCATGAGGTGGCCTTCAGAAAGATCGATCTCTGCGATCTGGTCGTCAGCGGCTGCAGACGCGTGGAGGATCTGGCGGAGTCGAGCGGCATCATGCTGGACTGGTATCTGCCGTCTGAGCCAGTGCATATCGAGGGCGATGAGCTACTGCTGCAGAGACTGCTGGGTATATTGCTGGACAATGCCATTCGATACACGCCTGAGCATGGCGAGATTCGAGCGGAGGTCTCGCTTACGGTGAATGACGTGTTTGTTACAGTTCGCGATACGGGCGTTGGTATGTCGGAAGATGTACGGCAGCGTGTCTTTGATCGCTTCTATCAGGCCGATCTTCGCGAGAGAAAGACACAGGCGGGGAGCGGTTTGGGGCTCTCCATCGGAAGATGGATTGCGGATGCTCATGGCGCAGATCTGACAGTTGAGAGCACCCCTCTAAGGGGTTCCGTCTTTCAAATCAGGTTTCCTGTGGGTGCTGGTACGCATTCCACCGAGCCGAGAACGCAGGCGATCCGGTAAAGATTTCGTCGCAAAGCCAGGGAGTGAGCAAATCTTTCAGGCCGCGGCAATATCTGGTCTCGATACAGACTCTGTCAGGCGTCTGTGAGTGTGGGCTGGAATAAGATCTCAAATTATATTGTAACTATTTTAGTTTCATAAATAGAAACAGCGAGCGCGTCATCTTTCGATTTAAGGTTGCTGAAATAAACCTTAAGCAAACCTTAATATCAACAACAAAATCAAAAACGGCACGTGTTTTCAGCTTAATTAACGTTCTGGTAACAACATTGAAGCCCTGCGTTCACAGTAGAGCCTTACGCTCGGTTTCACTATGAGACAGAAAAGCCTGCCAGCGCTGTTGACGGTCCTTCTTGTGTCTGCGGGCGTCTACGGGCAGACGCAACACGCTGAACCGGCCGCTGAACGATCCAGCAAAACCTCCGCGGTCCGTACCGCTTACTTCATCGACCCCACGATTCTTGACCTTACTCTGATCCTGCCGCCACCCCCGGCTCAGGACTCGGACATAACCAAAGCGGAGCTCGCCGATATCCATC
>Ga0302308_10001606_pt1 | contig 18341 bp, 21 predicted proteins | sample III_Palsa_E3_3_FD_200531 | JGI IMG/M metagenome (GOLD analysis project Ga0302308, IMG submission 200531) | Peat permafrost microbial communities from Stordalen Mire near Abisko, Sweden - III_Palsa_E3_3 | ecosystem: Environmental > Terrestrial > Soil > Palsa > Peat permafrost | place: Sweden... | reverse complement strand
GCTTAGTTACTCCTATTCTGCCTCCCTTGGCCAGGTCTCCGGCTCAACCCCGACAGTCACGCTCTCCACCGCCGGCGCACCTCCTGGGGTCATCACCGTCACCTGCAACGCTGTGGACGATATCGGCCAGCAGGCCACTGCCATCGCTACTGTCACCATCTCGGTGCCGCCGCCACCACCGCCGCCGCCACCGGTCCCCCTATGCACCGTCACCTTCGACCGCGACAAAAAACGCCCCGTCCGCGTCGACAACGAAGGCAAAGGCTGCCTTGATGAGGTCGCCCTCACCCTCAACCGCGACTCTTCGTCTCGGCTGGTAATTGTTGGCAGGCACACAGCAGACGAATCCTCTGACTCCGCCGCCGAGCGCGCCCTTAACGTCGAAGAATACCTTGTCAGGGAAAAAGGCATCGATCCCTCCCGCCTGGAGTTGCGTACCCGCGGCGAGTCTGGCAAAGCCGTCGAAAACACCCTTGTACCTGCCGGAGCCAGCTTTACCCCCGGCGATACCTCAACCTTCGATTCGACCATCGTTAAGCGCCACGGCCAGCCCTACAGCGTAGCCGAACCCGTAGCCAGACCGACCGTAAAACCCCACAAATCGCAACCGAAAGCAGCCGCTAAACCGGCGCAATAGGCTGATCTGTGTTCGTTCAATACAGGGGGGAGGAGCCAATGAACTCCTCCCTCTGTTCTGCATGGTCGCGCAGCTTTCTCACAACCAGCCGCAGCAGCCGTGTGCCAACAGCACATCCACCCGGCGCAGATATCTGCTAAACTACACAAGTCGGTACAGTGATCCAGCAAGCTACCCGTGTGCTTGAGCCTTACGGAACATACCCTTCATCGACATCATCGCAACACACATTCGGGGCGTAGCGCAGTCTGGTAGCGCACCTGGTTCGGGACCAGGGGGTCGGAGGTTCGAATCCTCTCGCCCCGACCATTTTTCCAATTTGGCTCTTTCGAAGATCAGGTTGAAGGGATATCTGTATGCAGGCGTGACACTTACGGCGTCTACAGAAAAGTTCGAACACATCAGTTTGAGCAGTTTGGCCCGTTCGGTCGAATCCTGCGAAAAATACAGACAATAGGCCTTATTCGCGAGTTCGAACACTTTTTGCGCGTCCAGAGCTCTGTCGCCGGTTTCTGCGCTGGCGAGTCCTGCGATAGCCATCTTCACCTGCTGTTCCTCAGTTCTCCATTCGGTCATCTTGCGATCCCAGAAGTCCTCCGGGATCTTGCCGTCCAGCTTGTCAGCGTAGGCTGCATCCATCCGGTTCCGGATTAACGTGAGCCGTGAATCCAACCGGCTCCGCTCCGCACTCAGTTTGCTCTCCTCGTGCTTCCGATCTTCACGCAGAGTGTCAACGATCTGAGCGACGATCTCAGGAGGCACCTGAAGCCCTTTCAGCGGTTCACCCAACCGGTCGGCCAGAACCGCTTCCCGGAAACGCGGAAGCTCGCACTTACCGCGGTTTCCAGTGCAGCGGTAAGACGTGCACGATCACTCAAGATGGACCAAACAAGAAAATCATAGGAAGAAACATGAATGAATTGAAGCAGGAAACATCGAAGGTGTGCGCCGTGTATGCACGGAGCGCAATGTCAAGCCCCTCGGCTATCGAGGTTCAAATTGAAAAGCGCCGTGAAGCTGCACACAAGCAGGTTGGGTTGCCTGCACCTGGTCCCACAATTCATCGCTGACAATTCTAAGGTGAGGCGCTGGAACCCTCAGGTGCTCATTGGCTGGTCGGGGCCTTTTGATAGTCTGGCCGGCCGACCGATCCTTCGATTGCGTAGTCAGATTCCAAACATTTATCCCGCGGTATTTCTCGTTGTGCAGGATGTGCTTGATAGTGTCGGCAGTCCATTTGCCGTTTTTGGCGCGAGGCCACACTATACCCTCGGCATTGAATCTCATACAAATGCCCCATACACTTTGGCCGTCGGCGAACTCCTCCATAACGCGCCGAATGGTAGATGCCTGGTCCTCGTTCACCACCAGCCATGTACCTTTCGATGCCGCCTGCCCAGAGGCGGTGGGCGTGTCGCTTAGCTCTTTGATCCCATCATATCCATAAGGGACACTCCCTCCGTTGTAACCAGCCAACACGCGACCGATAACGCCTTCACGCGATTTAGTTCGATATTGCGCGATCATCTGCTCATCGGCCATGCCATAGATTGTGAGCATCAACCGAAAGTGCGGGTTCTTCGAATCGAGCTTTTGTTTTACGAAATATAGCTCTACACCGTAACTCTTGAATTCCTGTTCGAGAGTGAGAATGTCACCGAGGTCCCGGCTCAGCCGCGAAGTGTCATCGACGATCACATAATCGAATGGTCGAGGTGATTTCTTTGCCGCAGCCTGCAAGGCTGCCAGTCCAGGTCGATTGGCCCTCATAGTGCCGCTGCGGGCCGCGTCCTTATAATTGTGCTCGTTTAAAATCTCCCAACTCTTTTGAGCGGCCAAATCTCGACAGCACCTCTCCTGGTCCTCTAGCGAGGCGTTACGTTGCATTCGCGTCGAATATCGACGATACATGGCGCACCGAGCGAACTTAAGCTCGTTATACAAGCCATCAAACATGTTTTATTTCTCCTTTGAATTACTACAAGGTCGACAGTTGCTCTTTGGTCCTGCACTACTAAATGGGAAGAGCACAAGACAGTTCTTGATTGGCTGGAGCTGTCAGTTTTATGCTGCTCACACCTCGGTCTTTTCTGAACCGAGGTCATGGGCGATCTTAGTGGCGAGCAATCGCGCTAAGCCATCGTCGATCAACGACCGCATGAAAGCCTCACGATTCTTCAGAACAACATGGAACACAAGTTCCACCGAACGCCAGTGCCGTCCAGAGCGCTTCCGAGATTTTCTCAGGCTAGTTTCGCCGTTCATATATTCCTTTTCTCACGATGTGCCTTGCGTATCTACCAGGAGTGTTCCGCGGCTGCTACACGACAAAGCTCCTGCTGCCGGGTTAAGGAGGCTGGACCATAGATGGAACGCTTACCGTTCATCCACAACGCATGTCGCTACAGGAAAGACCGACGCAATCACATCCCCTATGGTTAGGTGTTGTCCATTAGCATGATGCCTGATTCGCATCATTGGAGAGTACGTTTCGCCTCATACACAGTCCGTACGCGAATGCACGTCTGTCCCTGCGATACATGTTCAGGCCATAGCAATCTCCGATTTCTAGTCCTACGAGAGATCATGTAACTCATGAGCGGATTGACTGAGATTGTTGTTCAGAGGCCCAAATTATCGATCGCTATCGCTGTGAATGCTCCTGCTCGGATCTCAGATACCGCTCCGTGCGGCAGCTGTCAAAGCGACTCGTCTTTTAGGCGGGGAGCGCAGAAACGGAAGGCGATTATCCAGAATTCATGGTTGACGTAGTGGGCAGGTTCGTGGGAGTATGCCGTGACTACCCGCTTTCCTATAATTCCAACTTTCGAGCAAGAGGGACTATGTCTGAGCTTTCCCTTGGGTTGACTCGCCGCCGTTTTCTGCAGGCAGTTTCCGCCGCTACAGCCAGTGCCGGGTTGAGCGGATGCCGCCACCAAGCGTATTCCGTACTGGCAGCGGGCACACTTGCACCGAAAGCAGGAACGCCCGTTACGGGCGACCTGACCATCGATACTCACTGCCACATCTTCAACGGGACTGACATCCAGTTGGCGGCGTTCCTCAACGAAACGCACCAGGGACTGTCGCCGCGACTTGTTAAGCTAGCCAGCAACCTGGAGAAGAAAGCCGGGATTCTCGGTGACGCGGAATTGAAGGACCTCGTGCTGCTGGCGAAGCGATCGAATTGCGCAATTGCGGGAACACCGGCAACGTGCGTCGACGGACATCTTTTAGAAGCCCAGCCCGCTCCTTTGGCTCCGGCGGCGACTCAGTCTGACACAGGTCGCGATCACATCAAGGGCATGCGCGATCAGGCGTTTCAGAATGCCAAGACGAATATCTCAGCCACCATCCAACAACAGCCACCGGCAAGTGCGAAGGAAAAGGACATCGATGACAGCGTGCAGCATATGTTGGCGGCCCAGGACCATGAAGGCTTTCGCAAGAAGGTAGACACGCTTAAGGCGAAAAATTCTGCAAGCAAGGCGGCGACAACTCCAGAACCCGAACCGGCGTGCGCCGACCCCAAGAATCTTGGCGGCGAGTTGGAAACCGTGGTGGATTACTTTCTTCCCCGCATCGTCCTGGCGCAATTGTACCTCGATACCTTCTGCCCGCCAGCGGGCAGGAATGTCGACCTGATGTTCGCTGCGATGGTGGATTACGACTGGTGGCTGATTGAGGGCGATGCGCCGCTAACTCCGCTCAAAGAGCAGGTGAAGTTGATGGAGCAAATCAGTATCCTTTCGGGCGGCCGCATCCACGGATTTGCTCCGTTCTGCCCCTTGCGCGAGGTGGCACACCGAGCCGGTCAGGGAGGCGAAAAGCTCGGCTGGTCGTCCCTGGCATTCGTGCAGGATGCTGTTCTGAACCACGGCTGTGTGGGCGTGAAGCTCTATCCGCCGATGGGCTTCGCGCCGTATGGGAACACTCAGCTAGATGATCCCACTGCGCCCCCATGGGATCCCGTTGAACTCAAAAACTGTGCAGATCCGACGGCACATCCGCATCCGGAGTTCTGGTCCCGGAACGAGTTGCTTCCCGACTGGGCACGTAAGAAAACGATTCGATACGCAGATGGGTCAGAGGAGCGGCTGGGCGTCAGACTGGATGGTGCACTTGATTGTTTATACAAGTGGTGCGTCGAAAACGACGTGCCGATCCTTGCGCATACAAATACGACCAACGGGGTTGACTGCGTTTACCCGAAACTGGCGACAGCGGAACACTGGCGTAAAGCCTTTGCGTTTTATCCCGGCCTGCGCGTCAGCTTCGGCCACATGGGCGGTTTTGACGATGCGCTGGGTCCCAATAAGATTGAGGTGCCGGAAACTTCACAGGCTTTCATCGGCTTGATGGGGAATGGCTCGCTACCTCCAACCGATCCCAAAGCGACATATCCCCAGACGTTTGCCGATGCCGCCTTCGACGCCGTGTTGCTGTCCTGTCACGCTCAGTTCGAACAGCGGCTCAAACTTACCTACCAAGAGCCCGGGTTCGCTAATCGCTTTTTGTACGGCACCGACTGGAGCCTGTTGGTGCACGTAGGCCACAACAAGGAATATCTGAAAAATTACGAAACAATTATGAAGATGGTAGACAAAGGCTATATCGGCACCGGCAGAAAACCTTCGGAAGCGTTCTTTGGATGGAATGCTGTGGAGTATGCGGGCCTGCGATCGACGGCTAAGGCCCGGCAGCGGCTGGATGCGTTCTACGCGAGTTATTGCATGCAGAAGCCGGGATGGGCTGTGAAAGTCGATGCGGGCTGAGCGTCGGAGTTTTTCAAGCGGGGTTCTTGAGATGGACGCGCCCACTAGTGAATAGCGACGCAATTACATCCATGTCCAGCGTCGGTGATTCCATCATTGAGTGGCACCAAAACGCTTCTTTTAAGCCTTCAAAGCTCGTTCTGAGAAGACTTGAGACGACGGGTTTCACGAAAAGCTCAGGTTGTCCATTCGCCCAATATTTCGCTCTTCACTTTACGCTTGTGGATGAACAGGTCAATAAACAATCTGTGACTACGCTGTTTAGTGACGACGATCGATTATCCACTGTCCCGAACGTACGATGCTCAGCCGAAAAAATGAGATCACTTAGCGCGTCATCATTTCGCCGTTACTGCCAATACGCTTAGATCCGAAAGAGCCGTGCCGTTTACTGTCACGGTCAATTGAATCGGCAATGTTCCCGCCCGCGCTGGCGTGATCGTCGCGCTAATGGTTGTGGGAGTAGCGCCCACCTTACTGATGGTGCCGTCCGCAACTGCCATCGTAGTGGTGGCACCACAAGGTCCGGGCCCGTGGATTGCCAGCCGATTGAAATCGCCGTTGCCTTTCCGACAGGCAGTGTCGTCATTCCGACAGGCATCGTAACCACTGGAATAGGCTGCTGCACCGTGACCGAAAATGTTACTAAACTTCCATCTTTGCGTTTCAGCACGACCGACAAGGGGCTGGCGCTCTTCGTCATCGCCAGCACCGACACGGGGAAGCTGCTATCCGTCACTGTGCCGGTCGCTGTCACTCCCGTCAAAGTTGAGTTCAGGCTTGCGCCGGTCAGGCCTGTACTCTGGAGCGACACAGTGGTCGCCACCCCTTCAATCGCCGCTTTGTCAGCTGTGCCGGTGGTCGGTGGCGTCCCGGTCTGTGTGACGGTCACTTTGATCCTTGGAAGGAAATTCGGTAGCTGCTTGCCGACGATCGTCACCTCATGCAGCGTATTCTTGACCTGCGTCGGATCATAAAAAGTACTATGTTTGAAATGGTTCGACGTGCCGCACAAAGCAGGATTCTTTGTACCGGGTGCACAGACGCTGTCGCGGCTCACAAAAGCAATAAAAGGCAGCTGCGAGTTATTCGGGATCACGTTTTGATCGGTCATCACGCCGGAAGCGTTGAGGCGAGCCAGTTGCTTCACGGTATTGTCAGGAAACTGCTGCAAAAAGCCGTTTATCCCCGCTCCGCTGAACAGAGCAAGCCCTACAGCATAATTGGCCTTCGCGTTCGCGCTATGGAAATAGGGACTAGCTGCTGCGCCCAAGAGCGCCGCCCATACCATGGTGCGGTAGATGACATTCCGTGCGCTATAGTCCTGACCATAAATAAGCGTGCCCTGTACGATAGACGGCTCTGAAGTCGGTGTCGGCGAGTCATTGCCGTTGATTTTGAAGCCCACCTCCGCAAGTTGCAGGGGAAATCCTGTATTGTTTCCGATCGTCACCTTAACCGCGTAGTAGTTGTCGGCAACACGTCGCCCATAGTTATCGTAGACACTCTGATATCCCAGGACATCCAAACTTGCGGCGCCAATCCATCCGGAATTGGGCTTGCCTGAGACGAGGTCACTGTGATCGTTGCGTACCCAAGATCACCCATGATCGTCAGACGTAGTGGGCCGGTCTTGGCAGCATTTGCAACAACCAGAGTCACCGTAAGTTCGCAGGTCCCCGAGTGGTTGGGCGTGCTGGCGGAGACGTCGAATCCTGCCTGGACGTGGATTGTCGGTGGCGTTGCAAGACTCGTATCGTTGAGTTGCCCCGAGGCCGTGCCGCACGTCGCTCCGGGAGCTGAGAGTATGACCTCGGACGTCTTACCCTGAACTACACTGCCTGGATTGGCCGTCCAACTTACGGTTTTTCCTATCGGATCTGCAATTGCACAGGCAGGCAATACAAGTGGCGAAAGAAGCATCGCAATAGAGATGAGCATTAAGGGACGCCCAAACCAGCTCATTATCATCCTCCGGATAAGTCGGATTAAGATACATAAGCAGCATGAGCGATGTTCTTCAACGAACATGAGCCCAGGCCCACGCACTTCTGCCCAAAAGAAACTCGTCTTAGGAGTTCACTAGTGTACTTTTTGCATTCTTCTTGACCTTGGATATCGGGAGGCTTGCAGAATATCTCCTCGCGAGGATATATTCTGCGAACAAAAAGAGACTGGTAACACTTGGCCCCGTGTTGCTCGGCTAGACTAAACGACATGCCTATGTGTGATTGGCAATTCCTACGGATGTTAACAGAAGAAACGTAAATTGCAATAGCGATTTGAACGAATTCAAACAAAAAAGCGGAAGTCTGCGCTCAGCTTATCCGAAATGCTACCCTCTGTTGTTTCGACTACTTCTGGAGCGCCGACCGATCTTTCAGCTGCTGCATAAGCTTCGGGCCCTGATCGTTCAGCCTTTGATTCACATTGGCAGCTGTAAGTCCTTTGGAAATCGGCCCAGCAGAGTGCGGAAATATGAAGGACATGACGTCCTTCGGGATGCCATTATTCGAAGCCTTCTTGCAAATGCCATTCGGGCCGAATACGGCGCAGGCTTTGTTTCCTAGTTCGTCATGCAACTTCATTGATCCCTCCCCGATCTTGCAGGCAGGACCGGTGTCGGCAACTAGGGCATATTGGGTTTTCCCGTTGTAGACGACCGCGGCAATGTCCCCAGTCTGAATCGTTATCCCTTGGCGAAGAGTGACGTACTTCAGGGCAACGAATTCCTCTGAGAGCACGATATAAGGAACATGCTCGGCGTCCACGCTGTCTCCGGGAGGAGTGGGGTAATGCCACGCCGTCTCGGGAAGATTCGTCCCGCCCCTCGCCTTGGAGAGCTGCGATCCGTCGGCGTCGAGCGCCATCTTTGCGTCATAGAAGATGACACCGCCCTGGAGCTTTAAAAATGCGGTGTTCCGACTTGGGTCACCGCTGCATTTATAGGGGTCTTCCAGTTGCTTGCCGTCGCACATGTCAGTGCGGTCACAGGTTGAAAACCGGGTTTGTAGAGTTCTCAGCGATTGTGACGATTTGAAGTTGATACCTGATACTTCGGCGGCGGAAGCGGGGGCGGCTTATAGGTGGATTGCGCAACACCGACGGGGATCGATGTTGCCAAAAATAACCAGGCAACTCTGCATGCGGACATGGAAACCTCCGAAACAGTGGAGGCTAACGATAACAGCTGCGGGTGGCCGGGTGCGTCAGTAATACTGTGGCGTGAACTGTGACACACAGTACAGCCTCGATCGGCCTCTGAATGCCAGGATCAATGGCTGGTTCGACTGTAGCAATGTCGGGCTGCTTTCACAGCTGGCAAGAGTGGGGCAAAGCCGCGTTCTTTCAGTGATCCCCGGTTGAAATGCATGGGTCCAACCGTGGGGCCATTACGGGTCCAATAAGCATGTGTCGGGCTGTTTCCCGCCTTCTAACACATTGCGGAGTATAGCTAAGTTATTCATATTGTGTCGCTTCTAGGATTGGGGTGGGTGAGGTCGCTAGTTCGAATGTAGTCGTCGCGCTTCCCGCAATTCGCTCGGCTGACTGGGAGAATGGATCACCGAGAAGCCTGAAAAGTTCGAAAGTCGTCTACTAGGGCCGACCATTTAAATCCCACGTTTTCAATAAGCTGGAGCCTTCGGCCCGATTTGGGTCCATTTGGGTCCAATCAATAATTCTTCGATCCGGCCCACCGCATTTCGCGACTCCGAGGAGACCGCGTGAATGTAATGCTCCCGCGTCACCTCGGACGAGGTATGCCCCAGCAGGGTCTGCACGGTGCCGAGGGGAGCCCCCGCCGCATCGAGCAAACTCGCTGTGAGGTGACGCAACCAGTGCCAAGTAAAGCCCTTCAGCCCCAGCCTTACGGCGGCCGGCCGGAACTGCCGATTGAGCAGGTTGCGACGGCAAAGTGCAGTTCCCGTGGCTGAGGAGAAGATCAGCGCAGTTCCGCTTCCCTGCCTCTGCAGACCGAGGATCTGAACCGCAATCGGAGAAAGCGGAACGCCCCGTCGGCTCCGCTTCGTCTTGGGGGTATCGAACTGGCCTTCGTAGACGGTCTGCCGAACGCGTAACGTTCCCGCGGTGGCTCTGGTGCAAATAGCGGAGTTCGGTCGGATACATTGGTCTTTCGGAGAGTTGAGACCAGCGATGAGCAAACTGAGCAGCATTGAAGAGTTGTTTGCAGGGCGGCACTTTGACCGCGAGGTGATCATCCTGTGCGTTCGCTGGTACCTACGCTACAAGCTCAGCTTCCGGGATCTGGTCGAGATGATGGCTGAGCGCGTGCTGAGTCTTGCCCATACAACCATCATGCGCTGGGTTCGGAGGTATGCCTCAGAATTCGTCAAACGCTGGAACCGCTTTGGAAGATCCTGTGGTCGCTCGTGGCGAGTCGATGAGACCTATATCAAGGTACGCGGCCAATGGGTCTACCTCTACCGAGCCGTGGATAAAGCCGGGCAGACCATCGACTTCAGGCTGAGCTGGACACGCGATGTGGCCGCAGCCAAAGCCTTCTTCAAGAAGGCGATCAGGCATGAAGGACGGCCGCCGCACACCATCACCCTCGATGGCTACGCCGCGTCGCATCGAGCGGTCCGTGAGATGCGAGATGACGGGCTGCTGCCCAGGCGCATGAAGTTAAGGTCTTCCAGGTATCTGAACAACCTGATCGAGCAGGATCATCGTGGGATCAAGTCCAGAACACGTCCCATGCTCGGCTTCAAGAGCTTTGCATCCGCCGCCAACGCGATTGCTGCGTCGAACTTCTTCGTCGCATCCACAAACGCCAGTTCGCACTGAGGCGGCTACGGCGCAGAGGCCAAGCTGCGCCTACAATATGGAATGCCGTGCTTGCTGCATAAGTGCAAATTGGCTCCCTGGATCGCTAACACCTAACTCACTCTCGTGTTTGCACCAGAGCCCGTCGTCGGTCGTTTCAACTGGCCGTTCTCAAGCCGCCAAATACGGCCACTCGGAGGTGATGACCACTTCCAAGGGTCACCCGTGGTCGTAGGCGGCGCGACAAGCGCCGAGCAAGTCGCGGCGGCGGGTAGTATCACGCTAAGCGTCGCCTGGCCGACTCTTACTTCGCTAGCACCGCGTCCTCGGACAAGACGCTTCCCAGATACAGTGTCAGCGCCTTCTTGAACTCCGCCACAACCAGAATCTTCCCCTTGGGCTCCGCTTCCCCAAAGAGAATCATCATGCCCCTGACCATATGGAGAGATACGTTCGCAGCAAGCAGAGACTGTTCCTTCGAAAGCGACGGATTCTTTGCCTGAAAGGCATTTGCGATTGCGATTCGTGAAGCCTTTCGGGCAGCAGGGTCACGGCGAAAGCGGATTGGCGCGGCCAGCAGGCTCAGATAAGCGGGACGCTCCTGGACGAATTGGGTGATGCGCTCGATGAACAGATCGGCGAACTCCGCATGGGTCAGTATCTCCGCCTGTTCCATCAACGGCTTCCAATGCGCCTCCATCTCCTGGAAATACTGATTCACCAGTGTGAATGCGATGGACTGTTTATCCGGAAAGTAGTTGTAGAGCGCGCCGATAGAAGACCCGCTTCGCTCCGCGACCGCCGTCATAGTCGCTGCTTCGTAACCGACTTCGACAAAGAGCTCTGCGGCCGCGTCGAGAAAACCCGCCAGCCGACGCGTCGAGCGTTCCTGCTGCGGGGCGACGCGAACGGGATTTGACGAAATCGAGGGCATCCTCGTATTCTAAATCCAGAGAAATCGAGGCTGTCCTCGATTTCAAATATTTTCAATAAAGAGGACCCATGGCAGAACTCCAGCTCGACCCTAAAAAGACCGCACTCGTCCTCATCGACCTGCAGAATGCCATCGTCGGCATGAACCCCGTGCCGCATACTGCCGCACAGGTCGTTGAAAACTCCAAAAAACTTGCCGAGGCCTTCCGCGTTCACGGCGCTCCCGTCGTCTACGTCCGCGTCGATCTCAACGACTTCATGAAGCTTCCCGTCGACCAACCGCACAACCTGGGGGACAAGCCACTGCCCACCGCAGCATCGGAGATCGCTCCTTCCGCTGGTTTCCAGCCCGGCGACATCCTCGTCACCAAGCGTCACTGAGGCGCCTTCGCCGGAACCGACCTGGAGCAGCAGCTCAAGTCCCGCGGCATTGACACGGTCGTCCTCACCGGCATCTCCACCAACGCGGGCGTTGAGTCCACCGCCCGCCAGGGCACCGGCCTCGGCTTTGCCTTTGTGCTCGTCGAAGATGCCTGCTCCAGCCAGAACGCCGAGCATCACCGCTTCGCCTTTGAAAATATCTTCCCGCGTCTCACCCGCGTCCGTACCACCGATGAGGTTCTGGCCACCCTTGCCTAAGTCCTCCAGCGAATCCAGCGGCCTCGACCCATTGGTCTGGAAGATCACGGCCGTCGCGGTACTCGGCTCTTTTCTCGCGCAGCTCGATGCGACCATCGTCAACGTATCGCTCTCCAGTCTCGCCGTGGATCTGCACAGCAGCCTCACGGCGATTCAATGGGTCACCAGCGGCTATCTTCTGGCACTCGCTCTTATGCTCCCGCTCAACGGCTGGCTGGTGGAGCGCATTGGAGCCAAATCTCTCTACCTCTGGTGTTTTTCGGCCTTCACGCTCTCCTCCGCCTTATGCGGTCTGGCCTGGTCGGCGAACTCGTTGATCGCATTTCGCATCCTCCAGGGCATGAGCGGCGGCCTGATGGCCCCGATGGCGCAGATGATGATGGCGCGTGCTGCCGGAAAGCATATGGCGCGCCTCATGGGCTACGCGGCTGTGCCAATCCTGATGGGGCCGATCCTTGGCCCGGTCATCGCCGGTGCCATTCTGCAACACGCCTCCTGACGCTGGCTCTTCCTGGTCAACCTGCCGGTCGGTGTATTGGCAATCGTCCTGGCGGTTCTCTTTCTGCCCAATGATCGCGAAGAGACCAGGTCAAGAGAACTCGATCTTCCTGGCTTCGCCCTGCTCTCTCCCGGACTTGTGCTCTTCCTGTACGGATCGGATCATCTGGGCAAGCGCACCGGTCTTACGACTCTTCTGATTTCCATCGTTCTGCTTGCGGCCTTCTTCAGGATGGCCATTCGAAAAGGGGACAAGGCGCTCATCGATCTTCAGCTATTCAAGAGAAAAACCTTCTCTGCGTCCGCCACCACACAGTTCATGTCGAACGGAATCTCGTTCGCGGGCCAGATGCTGATTCCGATCTATCTCATCCGCGCCTGTGGCCAATCACAGAGTGCGACGGGCTGGTTGCTGGCTCCGCTTGGAATGGGGATGATCTGTTCCTATCCATGGATAGGAGCCCTGACGCAGCGGTTCGGGATACGAAAGGTATCGGCTGGAGGCGCATTTCTGGCCTTCGCAGCCACGCTGCCCTTTATCTGGCTTGCCAGTCACGGACTTGTACTCACCGTGCTCGCAGGTGCTCTCTTTGTGCGTGGGATGGGCCTCAGCGCGGTCGGCATTCCCTCCATCTCGGCCGCATACGCTTCTGTGAGGAAACAGGACCTGCCAATGGCGACAACCTCGCTCAATATTGTGCAACGTCTCGGCGGGCCGATTCTGACTACCCTCTGCGCAACCTTTCTGGGATGGAGGTTGGGGATTGCACAGTCCAGCGCTGGCCTCTCCGGCGCATTTACCGCGGCCTTTCTTCTGCTTTGCGGATTACACGCCTTCCTGTTTGCTGCCGCCCTGAGATTACCTCTTTCCCTGGACAAGGCGCCAGAAAAACCCCTTGCAGAAGAATCGACTGCCTTGTTGGAGATGATGTCCGAGTAATTGAACTTGTGGAAGCCATTCGCTCATTCGATAGCCTAAACTTCCGAATTTCGCGCGGGTTACGGGTAACCGGAAACTGAATCTCAACTGTTGATGACAGTCACTCCATAGTGACTGTTATCGTCAGTTGAGACCGCTTGGCCGTGGATTGCTTCCGAGAATCCGAATTAATGAGACTCGATGAGGGTGATTCTGCACCGCCGGCTATGTCCGTTCCAGCAGTCTCATGCGATGCATATGCTGATGGGGCGGCGTTCCGAACATTCGGTGGTACTCGCGGCTGAATTGAGACGGTGAACCGTAACCAACGTCATAGCCAGCAGAAGCTGCATCTTTGCTTTCCGAAAGCATGATCTGCTGCGCCTCCTGCAAACGAATCTGCTTCTGGTACTGCAGGGGGCTCATTGCAGTCAACGCCTTGAACTGCCTGTGCAGCGATGCAGGACTCATGCTGGCTAACCGGGCAAGTGCGTCGATATGCAACGGCCTGGCATAGTTATGGCGAATCCAATCGACGACTTTGAGCACTTGTGGCTGCCGGCTCTCTCCCAAGGCAATTTGACGCACGAGAGCAGACTGTTCCCCCGTGAGAAGACGATAGTAGATCTCGCGCAGGACCAAGGGTGCGAGCGGAGCGACATCCGAGGGAGACTCCAGCAGCCGAAGTAGTCTCGCAAACGCCTCCAACATCGATGGTGAATGTGGGCTTACGCCGATTCCACGATGCAACCCCCTGTTTTCCCGGGCCTTCGGCAGGTCCAGTGAGACTTGCGCGAGCAACTTGAGGTCAAGGACGAGTGCCAAAGCCAGATAGGGTTTTTCCGCTGTGGCACCTGTGATCCTTGCGGACACGGGCAGATCGACCGAGCTGACCAGGTATTTTCCGGTGTGATAGTCCAGGGTCGAGTTGCCCACCGCGACCTGCTTGCTTCCCTGGGCGATGATGCACACCATCGGCACGTAGACTGCGGCAATCATACAAGGGGAAGGAGCCTCGGCACGCATGAGACTGAGGCCGGGAACCAGTGTAGATCGAAACGGTTCTGCGGCCTGTCGCATGAGCAGGGTACGTAGTTCTGACAATAAAATGTGTCCTCGTTCGTCCGTTTCAGAAGAATTTGCTGTCTGATAAGCCATATATAGGGGGCGCCCAACATGAGAGTATTGTGCAAGAATCGTACGGTTTCAGTCTACCGCTTTACCAGCTCCTGCGCCTACTTTGAAACAAGCACCGAGGAGGGTGTAAGTTTTGGCACAGCAAACATGGTTCATTACGGGGGTGAATACCGGCTTTGGCCGCGTCATTACCGAACTACTTCTGCAGCGCGGGGACCGAGTTGCAGGAACAGCTCGCAAGTTGGAGCAACTGGACGACCTGAAAAAGCGCTACAGCGAACAGCTCTGGCTGGCATCGCTGGACGTAACAGACAACCCAGCCATTCGCAAGGTGATCGATGCCGCGTTTCAGCACTTTGGGCGGATTGACGTGATCATGAACAATGCCGGTTATGCCGTCATCGGGGCGGCCGAAGAGCTCACCGATGAGCAGCTACATCATCAGCTCAACACCAACCTGATGGGCTCCATCCAGGTGATCCGCGCTGCGCTGCCCCATTTGCGCAAGCAAAAGGGCGGCCGCATCATCCAGATGTCCAGCATCGGAGGCCAGATCGCCGTTCCAGGCATGTCGATCTACCATGTGAGCAAATGGGGCATCGAGGGTCTTTGCGAAGCCCTCACGCAAGAGCTTTCGCCGTTTCACATTCAGACCACCATCGTCGAACCGGGCGGCGGACGTACATCGATCTTCGATGAGGGCCGTCTGCTGCACGCGCCGGCTTCACCGGCGTATGAAGGCACGCCAGCCCGACAAACCGGAACCCGTCTCGGAAGCGGAAACTACATTCCTCCAGGCGATCCCACCAGGATGATGCAGGCTGTCATAAATAGTGTCGATCAGGCTGAGGCTCCGAAACGCCTCGTACTGGGGAGCGATGCGTATACGGGAATCCACGACGTCCTCACGAAACGTCTGGCGGCTCTCGAGGCGCAGAAAGACGTTGCCTTTTCAACGGACGCCGAGTCATAAGCTATCCAGAAGGCAGCTTGTTATCCAAACTGAGAAGGGGTTGGCAGCGGCCGACCCCTTCGGCGACACAAGACGACATCAGCGTGAGTCGCGGCAAATGCGCTCTCGTCATTGACCAGCCTAGTATTCTCAGTTGGCGCGAAATCGCCGATGCACTCATCGACGTCATATTCATAAACACAAAAGACTCATCGAGACTCTATATAGAATGCCGCTTTGGCGAGGACAGCGCTCCTGATCTGTTCAGCACCGTACGGGGGTGTGAGTTGCATGATCAGTTGGGCTCGGAGCGCTCTTTGCGGATTCTTACGATTAGGTAGCCAACGACGGCCATATTCAGGAGAAGAATGATGACTTTGGAGATGGTAGGATGGCGGTGAATCTCAAAGATCTCCAGCGGCACAAGTGAGCCCGTAATTATTGCGGTGAACCACTCGGCCCAAGGCTTCATAAGCCACAGTCCTGTCCCCTCAGTCAGGAATAGGGCTGCGTAGACAAAGCTGCCGATGCCGAGATCTCTGAAATCTTTTGGGGGAAGGTTCATTATCCTGGCAAGGGCATGATCGAGATAGCGGCCTCCCGGATCGAGCCCGATTCTTGAGGCCAAGTGCATCATAGAATCGCCAATGTTGTTGTCGTGGACTAAGCGCAGTGCGCCAAGACCCACCCCAATCAGCGTGACCGCTTTAACCAGCTTGAAGATGGCGATCAGGCGTAGCAGCCCATTGTCTTTTGTCTTCATAAGGATTGCTGTACCTCGATGAACGGCTCCTTACTCGAGTTTGGGAGACGCTTCCCACTAGAGAGATCGTTAGGCTAAACATCAGCATCCAAACACTCGAATCGGTTCCAGCATAACTGAAAAATTGCGGGGGCAGAATGTTGACGCAGGCATCGCACAACCTCGAAATCTCGACGCGTGGCGCAGGGCTCTATGAGTTTACGTCCACTATTAGCGAATGGGTAGGGCGTCAAAAGATGCGAACTGGCCTTCTCACGGTATTTTGTCGACACACGTCGGCTTCGCTTTTGATTCAGGAGAATGCCGATCCCACTGTGCGCGAGACATCAAAGACTATTTCGACCGGCTCGCACCTGAGAATGGGCCATACCATCACAACTCTGAAGGGTCCGACGATATGCCCGCTCATCTGAAAACAGCACTGACCCAGGTACAGCTATCGATACCGGTTATGAATGGCAGTCTCGTGTTGGGTACCTGGCAAGGCATCTACCTCTTCGAACACCGAGTACGTCCTCATAAACGAGAGATCGTGCTGCACATGATTGGGGAATAGGCGGGTATCAGTAACTTCACGCGCAACATCGGCGGCGCAATCGGTGTGTCATTGTTGAACACATTTATCACGCGTCAGAGCCAGATCCACCGCAATGGGCTCGCGGCGCATACCAATCATGCGAATCCGTTTTTCCAGCGTCAACTATATGCTGTGACAGAGAGTTTCAAGGCGATGGGCATCGGAGTGGCAGAAGCGTCCCACCGCGCCCTCGCTCAAGTCTCTGCGCAGGTCGATCTTCAGGCAAACCTGCTGAGTTTCGTAAATACGTTCTGGGTACTCGGATTGATGGTGCTCCTGCTGGTACCGCGCCCTTCATCATGCGACGCCCCAGCGCAGAAGAAACAGAGGCAGGTGCCGCCATGCACTGAGCTTAGGCGTTACCATTCGACCACCCAGAACCACGGTTCGGCAAGCAAGAGCAGATCGAAATTTGTTGGCAAGAGTTGTCTATTCCGACGAACAAAAGGAGTTTCACGATGAAAATTAGTAGCCAGAGTTTCAACGACGGTGCAGCAATTCCCGGTGAATTTGCCTTCGCAGTCATAGAACCCCTCACCCATGTCGCTCTAAGCGGCAACCGTAACCCTCATTTGGCATGGACGGAAGTGCCCGAAGGGACTAAATCGTTTGTGCTCATCTGTCACGACAGTGACGTTCCGAGCCAGGCGGATGACGTTAACAAGGAAGATCGTGAGGTGCCCGCATCTCTGCCACGAGTCGACTTCTTCCACTGGACGCTCATGGATATCCCAGCAGAGGCTCGAGAGATCGTCGCTGGAGGTCACAGCAACGGTGTTACACCTCGGGGCAAAACGGGGCCTGAAGCGCCGAACAATTTGCGTCACGGAATCAACGATTACACGAGTTGGTTCGCCGGTGACCCGAACATGCAAGGGACTTATTTCGGCTACGATGGCCCCGCTCCGCCCTGGAACGATACCCTGTTGCACCATTACGTTTTCACCCTTTACGCACTGGATGTGCCTCATCTCGAAGTGCATGGCGACCCCACTGGCGCTAACGTTCGAGCGGCACTTGCCAGCCACGTCATTGCAAGAGCCACGCTAACCGGGACCTACTCGTTGAATCCGCGTTTACAGGAGATCTGAGGCCTGAATATCGCGGGAGAGACCAGAGCCAATCGCAACACCATCAAGGTGCATGTGAAGAAGCTGGCGGAGCAAAACTATCTCGTACAGATCGGTAAGGGACGTGGCGCGCGTACACCATCAAATAACGGAGCAATCGCGTTCTCGGTCCTCTCCGACTTCGCGTGAGAACAGCCATGAAGTCTAGGAGCGCTTCCGGTCCGACTTCCTTGTAGCGGTTGATTCAACGGTATCCGGTAGGCCGTGACACTCAGAACTCACGGCAGAGGATCAGCAATGGAACGTTGGCGCGGCGCGACCAATGCACGACCATCGTACGGTCGCAAACAGCCTAAATCGTCCTAAACTGTCCCAGGCTAACTACACCGTAAGACTATTTTCATCAATCATTTGCGCTGATTCCAAACCAGTTAGCCGCGTTGCTAGGCAGCCCTGAAAAGGCCGGCGTCGGCGGTTCGATCCCGTCTTGAAGTTTGAAGTGCGTAGGGTCTAATAACAGCAAAATCTGTGTAATGAGGGATACAGAGAGCGGTCTGTTCCAACTGGTTTTAATCGGTTGCCTCTCATTGCTGTAATCGCATGAAAGAGGTCAATGATGCGGATTCGCTTCCCTGCCCTCTCCTTCGAGCTCG